>Ga0335074_10006516_pt1 | contig 16206 bp, 12 predicted proteins | sample Lox_Sample_23_FD_206715 | JGI IMG/M metagenome (GOLD analysis project Ga0335074, IMG submission 206715) | Soil microbial communities from Loxahatchee National Wildlife Refuge, Florida, United States - Lox_Sample_2.3 | ecosystem: Environmental > Terrestrial > Soil > Wetlands | place: USA...
AAGCGCGTTGCTGAAGCTGCTGCGGGTCGGCTGTTGCCCGTCGTCCTGGAACTTGGGGGCAAGGATCCGATGATCGTGCTCGACGATGCCAACCTGGAAGTCGCGAGCAGCGGGGCGCTATGGGGCGCCTTTATGAACGCCGGTCAAACGTGCCTCTCCGTCGAGCGCTGCTATGTTCAGCGCAGCTTGTACGAGCCGTTCCTGGCGAAGTGCCGCGAAAAGATCGCTCGCTTGCGAGTCGGCAACGGAATCAATTCGGAAGTTGAGATCGGGCCCATGATCCACGCTCGCCAATTGAAGATCGTCGAGGATCAGGTCAACGACGCAATTCAGCGCGGAGCGCGCGTGCTGGCCGGAGGCCAGCGGCTGAGTGAACTCGGTCCGAATTTCTACGCTCCGACCCTACTGGCCGACGTATCCAACGATATGAGACTGATGCAGGAAGAGACTTTTGGTCCGGTCTTGCCGGTGGCTGCGTTCGATACCGACGAGGAAGCCGTCCGCTGGGCTAACGACAGCAATTTCGGGCTGGCGGCAAGCGTGTGGACACGCAACCGAAAGCGTGGCGAGACAATGGCAACAAAAATCAAGGCCGGCACGGTGATGCTGAATGACATGATCTCCTGCTTCGGTATTGCCGAGGCGCCGCACGGCGGGTTCAAGCAGAGCGGCATCGGCCGCACCCATGGCGAACTTGGGTTGCAGGAGATGGTGCAGGCGAAGTACCTTGATGCCGATCTGCTGCCACGCATGAAGAAGGTGTGGTGGTTCGGCTACGGCACAGCCTACCAACAGCAGATCGAGGGGCTGACTGACGTGCTGTTTGCAAGGAGCTGGATCGCCCGGCTAAAGGGTGGCCTGCGCTCAGCCGGACTGCTGCGCCGCGATAAATTCTAGGTGCGGAGAATGTCGACTAGGCGGCCCGCCGAGCGGGCCTGTCATCATCGTTATCCTCCCCTTTGTCTTTGCGCTTCTCACGCCTGATTAACTTGTCGGCGAGGTCGAGATATTTTCGGATCCAGGGGAGCTGGTTCTTCTCCTTGCCCTCGCTGAGTTCATCCTGCGGAATTGGCCTGACGTGCCCCTTGCGTTCACTGAAATTCAGCATGATCCTGATGGCCCGACGAACAGAAATATGACGCGATTTGGCGCGTGCCCAGTTAGATGAACCCTGTCGGGTTCAGTTGGCTCGAAATCAAGCAGCCCTGCCAGTACGAGCATAATTTTGGGTGGCTGGATGCCTCGCGCAAGGCTGCAGCCGGATCGGCGGGTCGATCCTTGCAGCTTCGTTGCAGGCAAGGAGTTTCTCGGGCCATCGAGAGCGCCGCAAGAAAAACCCGCAACCAGGCCGCGGTTTAGGCGATAATTCGGAGGAGGCTTGAGGCTGGGTGCGGGGTGAGTCGCCGAAGTTCAGCGCTTCTGGCGCGAGGGCGAGTTGCCGCTTTGGGGTGAAGATCACGTGTCAACCAATGTCTCTGAACTGATCTACGACTGGAATACGATCTATGCCCAGTCGATGATTCCGGCAGGGAAAGTCCTGCTCAATGACGAGTCGCTGCGCGACGGACTGCAGTCGCCGTCGGTTCGCGATCCCTCCATCGAAGAGAAGATCGAGATCCTTCACCTGATGGAAGCCATCGGCATCAACATGCTGGATATCGGGCTCCCCGGCGCTGGCCCGCGGGCGCAGACGCACTGCGAGGCCCTGGCGCGTGAGATTGGCCGCTCCAAGCTTAAAATCAAGCCGAACTGCGCTGCCCGCACCCATCAGAATGACATCCGACCCATTGCGGAGATCGTGGAAGCAACCGGCGTCCCGGTGGAAGCTGCGACGTTCATCGGTTCCAGCCCGATCCGCCGCTACACGGAAGACTGGAGTGATGATTTCCTTCTGCGCACGACCGAGAACGCGGTGAAGTATGCCGTCGGGCTGGGGCTCGACGTGATGTACGTGACCGAAGACACGACGCGCTGCGATCCTGAGACCATCCAGCGGCTCTACAAGACCGCTATCAACTGCGGCGCAAAGGCCATTGTGATTTGCGATACGACCGGTCACGCGACGCCCATGGGAGTGGTCGCGCTGATGCACTTCGTCGTCAACGAAGTCGTCAAACCGTCGGGCGAGAACATCCGCGTGGAGTGGCATGGTCATTGCGATCGCGGGCTGGCGGTGGCGAATTCCATCGCCGCACTGGTGGCCGGCGCCGAAGTCGTGCATGCCACCGCCGTGGGCATCGGCGAGCGCGTCGGCAACACCCAGATGGACCAGATGCTGGTTAACCTGAAACTGCTCGGCATCGAGCCCTGGAAGAGCCAGGATTTGACCAAGCTAAAGGAGTACTGCGAAACGGTCTCGAAAGCGACCGGCGTTCCGATCCCCAAGAACTATCCGGTCGTTGGCGACGACGCGTTTCGCACCGGAACGGGCGTCCATGCGGCGGCGGTGATCAAGGCGTATCGCAAGAACGACGTCATGCTGGCCAACAGCATCTATTCCGGCGTGCCGTCCCACTACTTCGGCATGGAGCAGGTCATCGAAGTTGGCCCCATGAGCGGCAAGTCAAATGTGCAGTTTTGGCTCGAGCGGCACGGGATTACGGGCAATGAAGATCTGGTCGATCGCATCTTCCAGCGTGCCAAAGAATCGGACCACATGCTGAGCGACGCCGAAATCATGGAATGCGTACATGCCGTGAACGGCGTGCAGTCCAGCCTGGCCTCGTAACGCGCAGCCTTCCGGAGCGGCGCAAGGGCGCCGCTTCCCATAGACAGGGAAAGACACGTCTCTATCTGACCTTCAGCCGTTCGGCGAGAATCTGTTTCTCGTGGATGGCCCGTGCGTCCGCGACATGGGCTTGATGTTTACGACCCGGATGACGGTGGTCAAGTTGTGCGATGGCTCATGGTGGGTGAATTCTCCGGTCTCTGTATCGTCCGATACGTTGCAATGCATGAGCGCACTGGGGCCGGTCAGATACCTTCTCGCCGCGACGCCGAGGCACGTCTGGCGGCTCGCGGCGTGGCACAGGCTGTTCCCCGAGGCGGAGCTTTGGGCGGCGAGAACGACGCCATTCACACTGAAAAAAGGGCATCTGCCCTTAACCGGCATTCTGGGGGACGAGCCGCCTCAAGCCTGGAAGAATGACTTCGACCAGCTTGCCTTCAAGGGCAACCCACTCATCGAAGAAGTCTTTTTCTTTCACAAGCTGTCGCGCACCGTCATTTTGGATGATTTAATCCAGATTCATCCGATGATGAAGGGCAAGCCTTTTCGCAATGGTCTGCTCAAACTCGAAGGTGTTGCCTCTCCGCATGGTGGCGTTGGGCTGGACATCAGGCTTTCCTTTGTAAATCGCAGGCTGGCACGGCAATCGCTCGAAAAGCTGCTTTCCTGGGATTTCGACAAGCTGGTCATTGCGCACGGCGAGTGTATCGCGAGAGACGCAAAGCCATTCGTCGAGCGGGCGTTCCGATGGCTGCGACCAGCCGTGCAATGACGCCAAGAACGTTTCGCGGTCTTGTTTCGGCGCCCAACTCAACGCCCGCAGCCCACATCTAAGCTGGTTTGAGCGCAGTCGATCGCCGCTTTTCTCAGCCTCAAACCAAGGATGCCGCTTTGCCGAAGACCATTTCTCCCCAGCTCGACGTACTCTCGCGTCTCACGCTCGATCCGCAGCATGCCGACACGGCGATCGGGTATGTCGCCGGCTTGAGCAACGATGAGCGCGACCAACTCGTCTCCCTGGCCGATTCGAATCACGTCGTCATCCGGGCATTTCAGGCCGTCGCGCAGCAGGCTAGCAACGATGCCGCACTCGCGGCCTGGGCCCGCGGCATTCTCGATCGAGAGCGCGAGCGCATTCAGAACGCGTTGACGTTCCTCCACCACATCTGCGATGAGCTGGAGCAGGGCGGCTGTCCGGTCACGGTAATGAAGTCATTGGACCACTGGCCGGACCTGGGCAACGATCTTGACCTGTACACCACCGCGGAGGAGCGGCAGATCGTGCGCATCATGACAACTCGCATGGGAGCGCACGTGGAGCCGCGCAGCTGGGGGGATCGACTGGCGAACAAGTGGAACTTTGCCGTGCCCCGCTTGCCGGAGGCGGTGGAAGTTCATGCGCAGCGCCTGGGCCAGACCGGCGAGCACACCGCCATGGCCAAACGGTTCATTACGCGACGCGTGCCGAAGACCCTCAATGGGTTAACTTTTCTGGTTCCCGCCCCGGAAGAGCGCGTGATCGTTGCCACTCTCCAACGCATGTATCGCCATTTTTACTTCCGCGTCTGTGACATCCTCAATACCTTGAACCTGCTGCAGAACGGTGAGCTCGATTTTGCAGAGCTGAAGAGTGCTGCTGATCTGGGTGGCATCTGGCCTGGCGTCGCAACCTATCTGAAGATTGTCTGCGACTATGTCGAGCATTATCGCGGCACCGCTCCAGAGCTGCCGCAGCAGGTACGCGCCGCAGCTCGCTTCGGCGGCGATGTTATTCGCGCGGGCGGCAAGTTCCTTCGCGTTCCAATTCTGCCCAATGGGGCGGAGCTCTATACGCGCCAGATCACGCACACCGCCATGCACGGAGACGTGCCGGCAACTCTGCGGCTTTCTCTTCTCCCCTACCTTGCCTCCGCAGCCGCTGTCGCGTTTCGAATCACCGGAAGCGACAAAGGAATTTGGTGAACCTACGGCTGTGGTTGGGCATCTACTGGTGCAAGAACGGGGTAATCCACAAAGCTCGTATTGCGTGTTGGCACAGACGTGCCAGCGCTGATTTTTGCAACTCGATTGCCAACATTTCGTTGCCTCCGGCTTGTGCGACAAGTGTTTGCAATTGATAATGTTTAACAAGTTGTGGGGAGAGGAGCCTTCGTAGTCCCTCCTTCAACGTGTTATAACAAACTCTTGTAGCTGCAAAGAACGATATAGCCGTGAGAGTCTTCACCCGCATCGGCCGTCTCTGCAATCGCTACGCTCTTCGTTTGCCTGCGCCGCACTGTTCGAGTGCAAGTTATCAAGTCACTGACAACAAAAAACAAAATCGATTCCACTCGAGGAAGAGGAATTCACTATGTCCGTCTCCCGCATCGACTTTCCTATCGACGAACTGACGCGTCCTCACAGCGAGGAAGAAATTCAACGCAAGCTGGCGCACGAGCGCGCCCGCCTGGCGAGCATGATGGGCCTGGACAGCGGCCCGGTGCGTCACTTCAAACGCCCGGTCGAGCGGCCTTTCTCGGCCGAGGAGCGTGGAAAAGTGACCATCCTCTTCGGCGGGCTCACCTGGAAGCACGAGCGCGTCATTCAGGCTGTATTTCAGGGCTGCGGATACCACTGCGACATTTTGCCGGTGCCGAACGTCTCCGCCTTCCAGATCGGCAAAGAGTACGGCAACAACGGTCAATGCAATCCCACGTACTTTACGGTCGGCAACCTGGTGCAGTATCTGCAATTTCTGGAATCGCAGGGTAAGAGTAAACAAGACATCATCAACAACTACATCTTCTTCACCGCAGGGTCGTGCGGGCCGTGCCGCTTCGGCATGTACGAGTCGGAGTATCGGCTGGCGCTGCAGAATGCCGGTTTCGACGGCTTCCGCGTACTGCTCTTCCAGCAGAATGATGGCGTGAAGGCCGCCTCCGGCGAAGCGGGATTGAAGTTCACCGTGGACTTCGGCCTCGGCATGTTTAACGCGCTCAACCTCGGCGACATCATGAACGAGATGGTCTACCGCATCCGCCCGTATGAGGTCGAAAAGGGCAGGACGGACGAGGTCTGGCAGACATCGATGGATACCATCTGCACCATGCTGCGCGAGCGCAAGCCGTTCGAGGATCATGAGGATCTGCCGGAGTGGATGGCGAAGAAGATTCGCGCCAACAAAGGCAAGAAGTGGGAACTGTGGGTCAATTCGTTAGGGAAGGTGCGCGAGCAGCTTTACGGCAATCCCTATAAGGATGCGCTGGCTGCGGTCCGCGAAGAACTGGCCACGATTGAGGTCGATCGCCTGCGCGTGAAGCCGGTGGTCAAGATCATCGGTGAGTTCTGGGCGCAGATCACCGAGGGCGACGGCAACTTCCACATGTTCGATTTTCTGGAGCGCGAAGGCGCGCAGGTTCTGGTGGAACCGATCGGCACCTGGGTCATGTACATGATGTACCAGGCTAAGGCGCGTGCCGCCGCTCGCCGCTCGCTGGACGCTCCGTACAAGCACCCGAAGTGGTACGAGATGAAGAAGCTGGCCGCCAACGAGTGGAAGTTCCGCTCCAAGCAGTGGATGTGGACGGTTGGCGAGCATATTTACGCGCGGCAGTATCAACGTGTGGTGGAAGGACTCGGCAACGTCGCACACGAACTCGTCGACCAGAAGATGATGGCCGACCTGGCCGATCCGTTCTACAACCAGTTCGCGCGTGGCGGCGAGGGACACCTCGAGGTCGGGAAGAACGTGTACTACACGAAGAACCACCTGTGCCACATGGTGCTGGCGCTGAAACCGTTCGGCTGTATGCCTTCGTCGCAGTCCGACGGAGTGCAGTCGGGCGTGGCCAATCACTTCAAAGAGATGATCTTCCTGCCTATCGAAACTTCGGGTGAAGGCGAGATCAACGCGCACAGCCGCGTGCAGATGGCGCTGGGCGAAGCCAAGGTCAAGGCGCGCATGGAATTCGAGCAGGCGCTGAAGGCCTCCGGCCAGCGGCTCGACGACATCAAGGACTACGTCGCCGATCATCCGGAGCTGCGCAACGTGTTCTATCCCGTGCCGCACCGTCATGGGTACGCCGGCATTGCAGCTAACTTCGTGCTGCACGTCAGCGACCTGATGAACGGAAAGAAGAAGCTGGCACGGGTGCCTGTACCGGCGCCGCGGAAGCTGGAAGCAACGCCCGCGTTCGGAGACTAGGAAAAATCAGCGTCGTTTCCGGCACGACTGGATCGTGCCGGTACGACGTTTTGTGATGACGGCTGAACGCCAACCCTGAGCGTTCAGAATGTCGTGCCGTAATGCGAAGCGCAATTGAGCTTGCCTATCGTCGAGAAAGGACTCTTAGCTAGATGCCCGTAGAAGTCCAGACACCTGAGGGGACCAACGCAGCCCCCACCCATCGTCTAGACGTACAGTTGCACGACCTGCTGATGAAGCCACCGGAGACGCCGCGGCTGCTCCCGCCGCCTCCCAATGGCAAAGAGCAGATGCTGCCTGAGGCCGTATTTCCGCAGCATCCCGAGCTGATGAATGCTCCGGATGAAGACTTTTTTCCCAAGAACGGCAAGCGCCGCTCATGGGATAGCAAGCACATCTATCGCGCGATGCGGGGCTGGGCGTTTCCCTGGATTCGCTCGCGTGTGCGGCCAGGCGACTTTCACCCGATCATTGCGTATTTGTTCAACGAGTGGAAGTGCAACCTCGATTGTCATTATTGCTGGGCGTTTGATAACACCGTTCGCGGGATGACCGAGGATACGGCCAAGCGCTCGATCGACTGGCTGCGCGACAGCGGGGCTGGGGTTCTGGCGCTGATGGGTGGCGAGCCGCTGTTGCGTCCCGATTTCGCGCACAAGATCATCTACTACGCCGCGAAGAAGGGTTTCTGGGTCTATCTGCCCACCAACGGCCGCCTGATGTGGCCCAAGGTCATCGACAAGATTGCGGACGCCGGCGTGGGCGTAGTCAATCTGGCGGTGGATTCGTGGGATGACGTGCCGGGCAAGGGCCTGCCGAAGGCAATGGTGCCGATCCGCAGCCACTTCGATTACCTGGTCAAAAAACAATACAAGTACGGCTACTCCGTGTTCCTGAACATTAACATCTGCGCCAACAACATGGACGACGTGCGGAAGTTGACCGAGTTGGCGCACGACAACGGCATCGCCACCGACTACCACATCTGCGAGTCGCCGATGACCGAGCAGCCGCACTTCAAGCATCTCTACACCAACCCGACCTTCATTCGCGAAGAGCACCATGCCCAGGTCGGCGAACTGATCGATTGGCTGGTCGAGAAACAGAAGTCCGGCTATCACATGGTGAATTCGGTGGAGCGCCTGGCGCAGATGAAGAACTTCATCCACGGCGACCTGCACGACTGGGGATGCCGCGCCGGCCATAATTCTCTGATCGTGCGCGTGGACGGTACATTGGCGCCGTGCTTTCCCATGTACTCAGCCGGATACGATTGGGGAACGATCGAGAACCACAAGTTTGAAACCAAGCAGCTCAAGGAAATGAAAAAAGAGTGTCAGAAGACGTGCTTTTCGACACTGAATCATATCCTGGCGTTCTGCTATAACGATCGTCGGGTCATTACCTGGCTGCTGAAGCAGGCGAAACACGGCTTCCGACGGGTTGAAGGCAACTTCGGCGACGCGTAACACCGGCGCAGTGGTTGATTCGATCGACACCCAAGGCCGTCACGAACCGCGGATTGGATTTTCGGTGAAACGATATCCGGAACTGCGACCATACAGCCGCGTAGCGGCGGGATGAAGTGAGCCCGGGGCGTAAGCCCCGGGTAAGCGGGACCAGAGATTTGAGCCGCGTCAGCGGCGACACCCTGAGTCCCGAGCCGAACCAAGCGGGCACTAGACCCGCACGAATTACGGAGGTTTCGTGAGTCATTCTCACCAACACGGCGATTCTGGCTGCTGCGACAGCCCCAATCCCAAGGTTGACGTCTCTCTCAGCGCGTTAACCAACTCTGCGCCCCAGGAAGATTCCCTACCTGCCCGTATTCTTGCGAAATCGCGCGAGGTGGCAGCGCAATCCGGTCATCAGGCGGTTTACAGCGTCGGCATGGATGTAGGCTCGACGACGGTAAAGGCGGTGGTGGTCGAAGCCGCGACCGATCAGATCATCTGGCAGGATTATCAGCGCCACGAGACTAAGCAGCCCGAGAAGCTGCTGGAATTCCTGAAGCGCATGCAGGACGAGGTCGGCATTGCGCCGCATAACTGCCGCATTTTTATTACCGGTTCTGGTGGCGGCGCGCTGGCCAACCTGATCGGCGCCAAATTCGTTCAGGAGGTCACCGCGGTTTCGCTTGCCGTGGAGAAGCTCCATCCGGAGGTCAACTCGGTTATCGAGCTCGGCGGCCAGGATGCAAAGATCATCGTCTTTAAGGAAGACGAGAATACCGGTCGCAAGAAAAAGATTCCGTCGATGAACGACAAGTGCGCCGGCGGCACGGGCGCGGTCATCGACAAGATCAACGCCAAGCTGAAGATTCCCGCGGCAGAGCTCTGCGATCAGGGCTACACGGGCATCAAGCTGCACCCGGTCGCGGGCAAGTGCGGCGTCTTCGCCGAAACCGACATCAACGGCCTGCAGAAGCAAGGCATTCCGCCCGACCAACTGATGGCGTCGCTCTTCGACGCGATCGTCCTGCAGAACCTCACCGTCCTGACGCGCGGTCACACACTCCGTCCACATGTGCTGCTACTGGGCGGCCCCAACAGCTTCATCCGCGGCATGAAGGAAGCCTGGCAGCAGAACATTCCGCGCACCTGGGAAGAGCGCAAGGTGGAGATCCCCGAAGGGATGAAGCCGGAAGATTGCATCAAGGTCCCGGAGAACGCACAGTATTTCGCGGCGCTGGGCGCGGTCGAGTTCGGCAAGGACGAAGAGCCTGAAGTCGGCATCTACATGGGCACCGAGTGCCTGGAGGACTACATCGCTGTTGGCCGGACGGCGGAGAAGGCGAAGTCCGGTTCCGCCGGACTAAGTACCTCGGCGGAAGAACTCGCCGGCTTTAAGGAAAAATACAAAGTCCCGCGATTTATCCCCGCGAAGTTCAGCACCGGTGACACGGTTCGTGGCTTCGTCGGCCTCGATGGCGGCTCGACCTCGACCAAGGCTGTGCTGCTCTCTGAGGGCGGCGACGTGTTATGCAAGGCGTATCAGCTCTCCGGCGGCAACCCCATTCAGGACACCATCGACATGTTCGTTGCACTGCGCCAGCAGGTCGAAGCGCAGGGGTGCACGCTGGAAGTTCTGGGTGTGGGCACTACCGGTTATGCCAAGGACGTACTCAAAGACGTTCTCAAGGCCGACGTGGCGCTGGTGGAGACCGTCGCTCACACCGAGTCAGCGATGAAGTTCTATCACGAGCCGCACGTTATCGTGGACGTGGGCGGGCAGGACATCAAACTGATCGTCCTGAAAGATGGACGCGTAAAAGACTTCAAGCTGAACACGCAGTGCTCCGCCGGCAATGGCTACTTCCTGCAGGGCACGGCCGAGTCGCTGGGCTACAAAGTCGAGGAATACGCCGACATCGCATTCTCGGCGGGAACAATGCCGGTATTCGGCTATGGCTGCGCGGTATTCATGCAGTCCGACATCGTGAATTTCCAGCGCCAGGGCTGGCGCGGCGAGGAGATCCTCGCCGGATTGGCGGCTGTGCTGCCGAAGAACATCTTCCTCTATGTCGCCGGCATTCCCAATCTGGCGAAGCTGGGATCGCGATTCATTCTGCAAGGTGGCACGCAGAAGAACCTCGCTGCGGTTAAATCGGAAGTGGATTTCATCAACTCGCACTTCCACGGCGCCGGACACGAACCGGAAGTCATCGTGCACGAGCACTGCGGCGAATCAGGCGCAATTGGCGCGGGCGTGGAAGCGATCCGGCTCTACAAGAACGGACATCGCACGACCTTCATCGGCATCGATGCGGTGCAGAAGATCGGCTATAAAACGACCCGCAACGAAGACACGCGCTGTTACTTCTGCAAGAACAACTGCCTGCGTACGTTTATCGACGTCAACATCGGCGACACCAAGAACGAACATCTCGAACCGGCATCACCGTTGCCGGTGTTCAAGTCGAAGGTACCGCTGCAAGCCGGTGAGCGCCGTCTGATTATTTCGACCTGCGAAAAGGGCCAGGTCGAGGACGTCAATGCTATGCGAGGCATCAAGGCCGGCCTGGACGAAGTGAAGAAGAAGAATCCTAACTTCATCGACATCGCGGCGAACGAAGTGTGGCGTCCGCGAAACTCTGCCAGCGTCGCCGATCAACCACCGGCTCCGGGCCGCTGGGACTTCGGCAAGGCGAAGACGGCCATTCAACAGCGCGTCGCGTTGATGGAAAAACGCAAGACGATCCGCATCGGCATGCCCCGCGTGCTCAACATGTACATGTACGCGCCCATGTTCAGCGCGTACTTTGAGAGCCTCGGGGTACAGCCGGAAAATCTCGTTTACTCCGAATTCACCGGCCAGGAGATGTATCGCCAGGGCGCAGGCCGCGGCGCCATCGATCCCTGCTTCCCCTCGAAGATCGGCATACCGCACGTTTACAACCTGATCTTCCAGAAACACCAGAAGAAGCCGCTCGACGTGATCTTCTTCCCCATGATCGACACGATGCATCAGCCGTTGAAGAACTGCAGCGGCTCGAACGCGTGTCCGACCGTGACCGCAACGCCCAATGCCGTGAAGGCCGCGTTCACCAAAGAAAACGACGTCTTCAAAGAGAATGGGATTACCTATCTCGATACCCTACTGAACATCCATGATGAGAAGATGTTTGGGTTGCAGATGTTCCAGACCTTTGAGTCCATTCTCGGGCTCTCGGAAGAAGAAAATGAGCGCGCGTTGCAGGCAGGATTCGAGGCCTTCCGGAAGTTTGACCTCAGCCTGCGCAACCGGGCGCGTGAGGTTCTGGATAACCTCGAGCGCGAGAACCGGCTGGGCATCGTCATGCTCGGTCGCGTCTATCACCACGATCCGGGCTTGAACCACGAGATCATGGAGGAGTTCCAGAAGCTCGGTTATCCGATCTTGTCGCAAAGCTTTTTGCCGATGGACGACGACATTCTCGACCGGCTCTTCGGCGAGGAAGTCCGCTCCGGGGCGATTACCCACGCGCTCGATATTCGGGATGTCTGGAAAAATGCTTACTCCGGCAGCACCAATATCAAGATTTGGGCCGCGAAGTTTACCGCGCGGCACCCTAACCTGGTCGCGCTCGAGATCAGCAACTTCAAGTGCGGTCACGATGCGCCGATCTACAGCGTCATCGAGGACATCATCGAGAAGTCGGGGACGCCGTACTTCTCATTCAAAGATTTGGATGAGAACAAGCCGACCGGCTCCATCAAGATTCGCGTCGAGACCATCGATTACTTCCTGAAGCGCTACCGCGAGGACCTGCTGAAGAAGGCCGAAGCCGCGAAAACGCTGGAGGATCAACTCGCCGAGTACGAGCGCCAGTTGCGCATGAGCCTGACACACAAATCAGCGCGGCGTGACAGCGAAGTGATTCCCTTCCCGTCGCAAGCGCACGAGCCGGAAGCGGCAACCGCGTCCGGAGACGATTAACCACCCCAACCGAGGCGCTCGTTGGGGGCCCCGGAACGAAGCCCGGCTTTATAATTCAAAAGAGCGCTTGACGCTGAGCTAAAGCTCGGCTTTACCACCATGCCCCTGACCAGCGATACCAAAAAGGTAATGTTCGAAATTTACCGCGATGCCGATTACGGCGGCCGCTACAAGGTCGTGTACTTCACCGAACTCGGCGAGCACGACAAGGAAACCGAGATCGACAACGCGATGCGTGGCCAGCACATCTTCGACGGGTTTCTGTTACATCGCGAGCGCAATCAGGCCAAGCAGGTCGTGGATGAGCTTCTCGAACGTTTGAATCGCGGCGAGCCGATTGATGAGAGCGCCATCCGCGAAAGCCTCGCACCCTATCTCGCCTGAGCCGTCATCGGAAAATACGCTGGCCTCACGGGTGCCGGTGCAGCACCTTGGTCGCGATGTCCGGCCAGAACTCGCGAAAAACATTCGTCAGCGCATCGCGGCCAAGGGCGTAGCCGTATTTGCTGGCGATTCCACTGAAGGTGCGGTCGGGCGCCGGATAGTACGTGGTCGAGATCGCTTGCGCGATCCCGCGCCCGAAGATTTCCGATGCGTTGAAGGTGTTGTGGCCCTGATAGTTCGGCGTTATCAAAATGCGGGTAGCGGCATAAGCGGCGCGCTTCAGGAAAGGTCCGTTACCCATAGCATAGTAACGCTCGTCCTGATGTAAAAATGTAGGCAGGATGAAGACCACCCAATAGTTGCCATCGGTCTTATCGACGAAGCCACGCCAGTAATAGTTTCCGAAACCCTGAACTCCCTTCCCGAGTTGGGGATGGGCGTCGGTTCCCTCCGCCAACAGTGAGGTAATGCCGACAAACACAAACGCTGAGTAGTCGAAGCTGTTCTTGGTGGCGATTTTAAAAGCTTCTTTCGGAGTGGGCGGGGGAGGAATAGCTCCTGCGCTCACGGCCCGATAGTTGGGGATGATGCCAAGGATGCGCTCGGGTTGCTGCTGTGATAACGGCACCGAGCGATTGGCCTCCGACGCGGTTTGCGCCTGCGACTGCCGTGGCTGTGAAGCTCCGGCCTTCGCTGGTTGCTGACTGGCGGTTGGCGTCTGGCCGCTTCCGGTTGAGGGCGTGGTTTGCGGTGTGCCGGCCTGCTGCGCAAACGCCGAGATGCTCGAAAAACCGAGCAAAATCATCAAAACAAGGCGCAAAAGTTTCCTCCCATAGTTGCTGCAACGTCGCGTAGGAACCCTGCCGGCGCGCTTCGGTTGCGCCTCTCTTGGTGAAAGCCCTCTCAGGCTGCCTTCAGCTTGTGCAGTTCCTTGGCAACTATCCGCAGATCATTCACAAACCATCGATATTCTCGATGGCGCGATTCCTCATCCGGCGCCCGCAGGATGGACGACGGATGCACAGTGGCAAGCACATAGGGTGCATGCTCGAACGGCATAAGCTTTCCGCGCTGTTGCGTCACGCGAAAGCTGCGTCCAAGGAGTGCTTGCGCGGCAGTTGCCCCAAGACATACCACTACATCTGGCTTTACCAATTCTATCTCGATATTCAGCCACGGGCGACAGGCCGCGATTTCGAGCGCGTTAGGCTTCTTGTGAATGCGGCGCTTGCCGCGAGGTTCCCACTTGAAATGCTTCACCGCATTGGTGACGTACGTCTGATTGCGGTCGATTCCGGCAGCAAGGAGTGCTTTGTCCAACACAGCGCCGGCGGGACCGACGAACGGCCGGCCCTCCAGGTCTTCCTTGTCGCCCGGTTGTTCACCCACGAAGAGCACCCGCGCATCGGGGGCGCCTTCGCCAAAGACAGTTTGCGTCCCGCGCTTCCAAAGATCGCAGGCATGACAGTCCTTGGCGGCATCCCGGGCGCTCTGCAGAGTCGGATGGGCGGGGATCAGCTTCGGAGCCGGGCTGCGTTGAGGCCGACGCGGCATGAACTGATGGATGCCCGGCTACGAGGAGAGAGTTGTAATGTCTAGTTCTTTGACTCCAGCGCCACCGCGCGCGGAAACAGGATGTTGTTCTCCAGGTGGATGTGCTGATGCAGATCGGCCTCGAAGCCCTGCAGTGCTTCATATAAGGCGCCATAGCTGATACAGGCATCCGCGGGAAGAGCATAGTCGCCGGTAAGGGAACGCAGTTTTCTCAGAGCTTCGCCCGCGCCGTCATGCTCCTGCATCATCATGCGGACGGGATTGACCACCGTCCCAAACATGGCGGGAGGCGCAGGCTCGCCGGCGAAATCCGCTTCTTCCAAGCGGAGGAGATAGGGAAAGAGAACCTGCTCTTCTTTCATCAGGTGAACGCGGAGCTCGCCTGCAAGGCCGCTGAAAACTGTCTTCACTTCCGTCAGCTCGGGGTGATTTTTTCCATGCACCGCGATCACCTTCTCCGCCAGGGCCTCAATGCGCGGGCACTCGGAGCGCACGAAAACATGATGGATACCGTTGATGTGCGCGATGAGGTCGGTCAGCGAAGCTGCCTGCCAGTTAGGTTCGTCTTTGGCTTGCGACGCCGCCAGACCTTGTTGCAAGCGGGACAGCGCCTGTTCCACAGAGATTTTGGCTTCGGCGCAGGCTTCGCCCAGCGTGCGGCTACCGCCGCAGCAATAGTCGATGCCCAGCTTCTCGAATTCGCGGGTTGCGCCCGGACATTGCGCTGCCAGTTCGCCAACGGTTTGTGTCGCTTCAATGGACATTTCGCTTCTCCTCAGTCATCAGGTTGTGTCCCCGGCCTCGCACTCGTCAGCGGACTTCGTCATTCAGGAGGCGGTTACCGTCCTACAACCGCGACTCTAGAGGAGAACTAAGCTCGGGCCTATGACTTTTGTCACGCAAAAAGAGAATGCCCCGTTTGGCCGCAAATCCCGGACGGGGCATGAAGACGAAATCGAGGTGTTTTCAGGCTGTTGCTAAGGTCGCAGCTCGCCGAAGCGCCAGTGACATCATCAATCGCGTGATACCGGAGACGAAGATGCTGATGCCGAAAAGCGTACCGACCACCCAAGCCGAATTGAACGGCCAGTGCGCCCAAATGAGAATGCCGAGCAGAATGGTGACGATGCCGTCGAAGAGCACCCATCCCCAACCTTGACGCGGACGTAACTGGAATGCCAGCACCAGGGCGAATACTCCGTAGACCAGCAAGAATGCGGCCAGGAAGAGAGTCAACGCCAGCAGCCCGCCGAGGGGGTGCATCAGCAGGTAAATGCCGGCGATGATGTAGATGATCCCCAGAATAATTTCCAGCGCGATATGCCAGCCGCCGTGGGTGCGGAAGCCGAAAACGATCTGCGCAAAGCCGTTGAAGATGGCGCACCAGCCCACCACCAGAGTGATCACCAGTCCGGCCTCCCAGGGAGCGAACATCGCGATGATGCCGGCGATGATCATCAGGATGCCGAGAACGATTGACCAGCCCGAAGCTCGCTTGACGTCGAGAATTGCTTCAGCCATAAACTCCTCCATTTTTTGTGTGGGCGCAGGCGGAGACGATTGCCGGCGCTGAAGCTGAACCGCGAAACGAATCCCCTCTTGCAAGCCTGTAGAGAGTCGGACATATTGTGAGCGAGAGGCGCACGATATTCAACGATTTAATCGCTCTATGACAGGCTCGATAATATCGAAAAGGCGCATGTCCACCGCGACTTTGCCATTCTTGCCGGAGGCAGCGGTGAAGCTTTTCGCAGCATCAGCCATGAAGGCATTGGCGAACCTGGCGCCAAAGACGATGTCGTCGTAAATATACGAGGTGCGCGTCTGCACGATGGTGGAGAAGGTTTCGTCAAACGCCTTCAGCAGCACCAGGACCTCGGCGTTGGAATTGCGCAATGACTCGGTGGTTTCTCCACGCAAAATGCTGTTTTCGTCGATG
>Ga0335074_10006518_pt1 | contig 16205 bp, 10 predicted proteins | sample Lox_Sample_23_FD_206715 | JGI IMG/M metagenome (GOLD analysis project Ga0335074, IMG submission 206715) | Soil microbial communities from Loxahatchee National Wildlife Refuge, Florida, United States - Lox_Sample_2.3 | ecosystem: Environmental > Terrestrial > Soil > Wetlands | place: USA...
TAGTCGATAACTCCTTGCGAGCACTGCTGGTCACGCGTTACCGACCACATGGCCAGCCGACCGACGCCCTGTTGGGCGGCGAAGGCGGCAACTTGCTCGGCGTCGGCAAGGCTGAAGACCTCGCCCGCAATGTCGTTCTGACCGATCAGAGGTGTGATCCCGATCATCGCCCAGAGCTGAGCGGCACTGTCGCCGGGAAAGAGGGGAGCCAGCTGCTGCTCGACCGCTTGGGCCGCCTCTATGGCGTAGCTGCCCATCTCGGTCGGGTCGCTCACGGCGTTGCCATAGTCCATCGTCATCGGGTTCACAACAGACAACCGGACACCCGCCTCGAGCGCCGAGCTGACCACGGACATCTCCGCGCTCGGGAAGCCAGTGGGCAGGACCGGCAATGTGAGCGACACCTCGACACGGTGGCCAAGCGCGGCTTCGTCCTGCTGTAACAGGGCGAGCGCGGCTGAGCGCATGTTGACTGATGCCGTCTCGCCGACCGCGGCCCCTTCGATGTCGAAATCGAGGTTGTAGACCCCGTACGTGTCCACGACGTGCTGGTAGGCGGCCTCCAGGGCGCTCGCAGACGAGCAGGCGTCGGCGAGCTCGGTGCCCGCCTCGCCGCCGAACGAGATGATCACGTTGCCGCCCCCCTGGCGCAGCGCGGCGATCGCCGCGCTCACATAATCGCCACTGCCACCTACCGGTATGACGCCACCCCATGAAGGGGTGCAGCCCCCTTCAGCAACCACGAAGGCGAGGCTGAAGGACTTTATACCGCTGGCGGAAGAGATGGCAGCCAGGTTCTCCTGCTGCAGGGTCATGTCGACGTAAGGGGCGAACTCAGTTGGCCCTGCCGGCGGCACAGGTCCCGCTGTCGTGCTCGTCGTGGGCACAGAGGTCGCGGCCGTCGTCGCGGTTGTTGGCGCAGTGCTGGAGGTGGGTGCGGGTGGTGTGCCCGGGGCGCCCGCCTGGCACGGGGCGCCGTCGATCGTGCACGACGACGGGGTGGCGTAGGCGCCGGTGTAGGCGACCTGGAAGCCGAAGTCAACGCTGCCTCCGGGTGCCAAGTTGGCGTTGTAACTGGCCGGTGCCACGGTGACGACCTGGCCCGAAGTCGTAGCCGTACCGTTCCACCAGTTCACCAGCGCGCTGCCAGCCGGCAGTACGAAACGCAGTTCCCAGCCAGCAGTCGCGACCGTGCTCCCGTTGACAATCTCGTAAGCAGCGCTATAGCCCCCGTCCCAGCTCGAGCCAGCTTGGAATGTGGCGGTGAGGTCGCCCCGAGCAGCGGTCGTGGTCGTGGCGGTCGTGGTCGTGGCGGCGGTCGTGGTCGTGGCGGCGGTCGTGGTCGTGGCGGCGGTCGTGGTCGTCGTGGTCGTGGCGGCGGTCGTGGTCGCAGTCCCCGTGGCGGCACAAGGGGAGCCGTCTACCGCGCACTGAACGGGCTGCCCGTTGCCCGAGGAGTAGCTGACCTGAAAACCGAAGTCGGTGGAGGCGCCCGGGGCCAGGTCAGCGTCCCATGACGCGTTCGTCACCGTTACTTGGCTCCCGCTCGTGCTCGCCTCGCCGTCCCAGGAGCTCACCAAGGTGCTGCCCGCCGGCAGCGAGAACGTGAGCTGCCAGCCCCGGCTTGTCGCTGCGCCGATGTTGGTCAGCTGGTACTCACCGACGTAGCCAGTGCCCCAGTCGTCGGTGTCGATAAAGCTGGCCACCAGCCGAGCTGCCGGCGCGGCCGACGCCGCTTGGACCAGACCCCTCGGGACGGCCGGCCCATTGGCAACAACTGCAAAGAGCGCGGCCATCGCGCCCGAAACCAACCCGGCCATCAATCGCACCCGCCTACGCCTCATGTTCAAAGCGTCGGACCGCTCCCGCTTCGGCTTTACAAACAATGAATGCTGGCGCGCCAGATCGCGCTGTTGGCATGCGCGCTGCGAGGTACGGCTCAGGCGGCGCGCCACTGGTCCACCGGCCCGGGGCAGCGGTGCGTGGCTACTCAAGTGCCGAGTTGGCCAGCCAGAAATCTACCAACGCGGGGTCGCCCGCCTGTTCGAGGCCGCTACCGGGCAGGGGTAGCCGCCTGCAGAGCACGAGCAGGAGCGTGACGGCCGGCCCGGTGAGCGTCGCCGCATTGTGGGCGTGCGGGCTGTCGTCGCCCGGACTGCTGACGGTGAAACCGTCGGGCTGCAGGAGCACCGACCAATGCGCGCCGGCATCGGTGGCGCGGAACCGGATCCGGGCCCCATCGCCCTTCAGCTCCTTCACCTTGGGCGAGAAGTATGCGGCCGCGCCCAAGTTGACCAGGAACTCATCTATGGCGTCGGCGGCGACGGCAGCATCGGCGCGGGGCGCTGCCCCGGCCGCCAGGTCAGCGTCCATGCGGTGGACGAGCGTCTCGTGCAACTGGCGGCGCGACCACCAGCGGACGTGCTGGTCCACTCCCCAGGCCCACATCCCCGCGTCGGGGTCGGCGGCTCTGAGCGTCGCCACCAACGCCGTGCCCCCGTCGCGCACCCAACTGGCGGTGGGCTCGAGGTCGCCTCGCGGTCCGGGGATGCGCTCGGGCGCCCGCAGGCGCACGAGGTTCTCAGCCCATCGGTGCACCTTTCCGAGGTGGAGGGTCAAGTCCGACACGGCCCAGCCCGGACAAGATGGGACGGGTAGGTCCAAGGGGAGGCCATCAATGGCCAGTGCGAACCGTTCAATTTCGGCCGCGAGCAGCGAGCAGTGCTCCACATGGTCCATGGGCACGACGATAATTGGCTCGTGCGTCCGGCGGCACGGGCGGTCGCGGTTGGCCCGTGGGCGAGGCGCTCTCGCTGTAGTAGACCGGGCGACGTGCGTTGCATTTTCCGGCCGCCGGCCGACGTCGCTGCCGGGCTGCTGACCCTGCCCTGGCAACTGCCGCTCGAGGATTGGCAGGACGAGCGCCTGGTTGACATCAGGCACCGCGGCACGTCCCGCCACGTGGTGCGTTTTGTCACCGAGGCGGGCCGCTTGTACGCGCTGAAGGAGATGAACGAACCGCTGGCCCGGCGCGAGTACCGGCTGTTGCGCAGGCTGGACGACCTCGGCATACCCGCGGTCGAGCCTCTCGGCATCGTCGTCGACCGCGGCGCGTACGACGGCACCCCGCTCGACGCCGTGTTATGCACCTGTTTCCTTGAGTACTCGACGACCTACCGTGCCCTGTACTCGGACCCGCACCGGCCCCGGCCGACGGACCGGCTTTTTGACGCTCTAGTCGAACTGCTCGTGCGGCTCCACCTGGCCGGCTTTTTTTGGGGTGATTGCTCGCTCTCCAACACCCTGTTCCGGCTCGATGCCGGGGCGCTCCAGGCGATATTCGTCGATGCCGAGACGAGCGAGCTCCACGCCTCGCTGAGCACGGGCCAGCGCGAGTACGACGTCGAGCTCGCGTACGAACGCGTTGCCGGAGAACTGCTGGACCTCGACGCGGCGGGCCAGTTGCCGGCGGGCGTGGAGCCCGTCGAGCTGGCCGCAGAGATCCCGCAGCGCTATGGCCGGCTCTGGTCGACCCTGACCGAAGACGTGGTCGTGCACACCGACGACCAGCGCATGCGCATCACAGAGCGCATGCGGCGGCTTAACGACCTGGGCTTTGACGCCGACGAGGTGGAGCTCGTCAGTGCCGGTGACGCCTACCGGCTGCGGATCCGGACCCGCGTCGCCGAGCCGGGCCACGAGCGCCTCCGGCTGCGTTCGTTGACCGGGCTCGACGTGCAGGAGAACCAGGCGCGTCGCCTGCTCAACGACATTGCGAGCTACCGGGCCAACCTGGAAAAACGCACCGGAGAGCGCTTGCCCATGACCGCCGCCGCGAGCCGCTGGCTGCGCGACGTCTACGACAAGGTGCTCGCGCTCATGCCCGCCAACCTGTCCAGCCGCCTCCCTCCAGCCGAAGTCTTCCACGAGGTGCTCGAGCACCGCTGGTTCCTGTCCGAGCAGGCTGGCCGTGACATCGGCACGACCGCGGCCGCCCGGGATTATTTCGCCAACGTCCTGCCCGCGGTACCAGAGCAACTCGTTTCGCTCTCTCCCGACGACCTGTTGACGGGTGCCGGCGACGACACGGGCAGCTGGCTGATCGGTGGAGCGGCGGGGGCCGTCTCGGGCCTCGAGCCCTGACGCCGCCGTGCGCAGCCGAGAACAGGCTCGCCGCCGCTGCCAAGCAGCTCAGAGCCAGGCTCGGTGGCGGGCGAGGTAGTCGTCGAGCGCATCGCGCAGCAGGCTGGCTTCGGGCCGGCCCGTACGGCGCGCGAGCTTGGCCAGACGGTGCAGCGCCGGCCGGGTGTAGTAGCTGCTCTTTAGGATCATGCGCTCTTCGAGATGGAGGGCGACCCGGTTACCGCCCGCCTGCTTGGCGCGGACCAGCCCCGTGTCGGCCGCCTCCAGCAGTTCGGCGGCAGTCGACCCGTGGGCGGGCCGGCCCGCGACCCCGGCGGAGAGCCCGAGCCGAGCCTCGATGCCCGGGGCGGCCGGCCGCGCGCAGTAATTGGCACGCACCGCCTCCAACGCGATCAACGCTTCTTCGCACGCGGCGTCGGGTAAGGCGGCCGCGAACTCATCACCGCGCACGTGAGCGACCAGAGCACCGGCGGGCAAGCCCGCGCGCAGGCACCGCTCGAGCTCGGCCAGGGCTTGGTCGCCCACCTCCTCTCCCTGGGCGTCGTTGAGCTCTTTGAAGCCGTCGATGTCCAGCACGGTCACCGCCACGGGCAGGTCCGGGTCGAGCAGGTCGATCTCTGCGCTCAGCTGGTCGAGCGAGAGGGCATTGGAGGAGTAACTCATGCCCCCAGTATATATAACAGATATATGTATATCAAGCCGCCATATATATTTGCTCCGTGGATGGCTCGGTTAGGTGCCCGGGGACGTGCTGAGCCACCCCCTCTGGAAGCCGACCGCGCCTCCCGGGGGGCGCACCGAGGGCGGCGTGCCCCAGGCTCCGAAGCTCATCGAGAGGCGGACGCTAGGTGTTGCCTGCACGAGCTCGACCGGCAGGGGCGCTCCGACAGCTCTGACGTACAGGGTCTCGAGGATGCCACCCGAGGGTGACTCGCTCGTCGGCCCGCTGAAACCCCGCAGGCCAATGACGCGCTGGCCGTTGAGGCGGGCGCTCGGTAGTTCGGTAACGGTGCCGGACATGGCCAGGCTGGCAGCGGTGGTGGCGACCGTCATCTCGTAAGCGATGGCGGCGTACGCGGTCGGGTCGACGGCTTGGCGCAGCGCGACCCACTTGGACTGCTCGGCCTGGGCGTAACGCGGCGCGAAGCCGATTATCGAGCTCAGGCCGCCGGCATCGCCCTTGAAGTAGGCGACGGCGCCGAACAGCAGCACCGATACCTGACCCTGTTCGCTACCTACGACGCTCACTTCCTCGGTGCCGGACGACCGGCCGACGGCGCTCGAGAAACTGAACGTTGCCCGGCCGAGCTGCTGCCGGGCGTCCCAGTCAAAGCCGGTCGCGCTATTGGTTGCAGCGAGCGCCCTGGACAACAGCTGGTCAGCGCCGCCCGCACGCGTTGCGGCTGCGCGCCCGGCGCCTGGGGTGGCCGGGTGAGTATGGGGCACGGCGAGCATGACTGCGGCCAGGGCAGCGACCGCCCGAGCCGGCGGGACCAAGACGCTCATGGCTTTAGTGTTCCTTTGCTGGCCGCGTACTACCAGTGGGTGTACACCACGTTGCCGTAGCGGTGCAGGCTGCGGGTCACGACCTGCTCGCGTAACCAGCGCACGAGCTCGACCCGGCCCGAGGAACAGATCGGTTCGTCGAGGACGCTGAGGCCGGCCTGGGCGGCAGCCTCGTAGACAAGGGGAGCGACGTTCCCGAGGATCCGGACCCGGGTGCCTTCGGGCAGGCTGCCCAAGGAACCGGCGAACTCCTCGTCGCTTTCGCTCCGGGCCTCTGTTTGGTCCCCGGCCGGCGCAAGCGCGACGGGAGGCCGGGGGCCTGTTAAAGACAAGCGCAGGGGTGTACCCGTCAGCCGCGAGAGCGTGGCCGCCCGGACGACCTGCTCATCGGGCACGCCGGTCCCAGAGCGCAGCATTATCCCCGGCTCGAGCGGCCGGTACCGTAACTCGTTCGACTCAGGGCCGAGGCTGGCAAGTTCGGTCGAGCGTCCATAATGCTCTGCCCACCAGCGGGCGTAGCTGCCAGCGCCGGCGCTGGTTGAACAGGCGCGGGCGTCACGCCAGCGGCGCAGGCCGACCAGGTAGTTCGGGCCGCCCGCCTTGGCCGTGGGACCGTGGCTAGAGCGTTTCCAACCTCCGAAGGGTTGGCGCCCTACCACGGCTCCCGTGGTCGTCCGGTTGATATAGAGGTTCCCGGCTTGGGCGCCGTCGGCCCAGCGTCGCTGCTCGTTCGGGCTCAGCGAAGAGAGGCCCGCCGTTAGTCCGTACGGCACTGCGTTCTGCCACGCCAGGGCCTCGTCCAGGTCCCGCGCCCGCATCACCCCAAGGACCGGCCCGAACCACTCGGTCATGTGTGCCCACGAGCCGGGCCGGACGCCCGTGCGGACCCCGGGCGACCATAGATGGCCGGCGCTGCCCGCGCGCAGCTGCCTCGGCTGGACGAGCCATGCCTCCCCAGGGCACAGTTCGGTGAGCGCCCGGCGCAGGGCGGGCGTGAATGGCCCCACGATCGGGCCCACCTGGGTGGCCGGACTGGTGGCCGGTCCGACCCTAAGGCTGCGCACCGCGTCGGCCAATTGACGAAGGAACGGGCTGTTGTCGTAAACGGGGGCCACCACGATCGCGAGGCTGGCGGCCGAGCACTTTTGGCCTGCATGACCGAAGGCTGACGCCACGACGTCGCGGACGGCCTGGTCGATATCGGCGGTGGCGCTCACCACGAGCGCGTTCTTGCCGCTCGTTTCGGCCAACAGGCGCCGGCGCGGCGCCCAGCGGGCGAAATTCAGTGCGGTTTCGTGGGCCCCGGTCAAGACAACACCGCCCACGTCCGGCGCCGCTACCAGGAGCTGGCCGAGGTCGCCGTCGGCGACTGGCGCCAGCTGTACGACATCGTCGCTGAAGCCGGCCTGGTGGAGCTGGTGGACGAGCAGCTCAGACGTGGCCGGAGCCTCGGGTGCCGGTTTGAGGACGACTGTGTTGCCGGCCGCCAACGCGGCCAGCGCTCCGCCGGCAGGGATGGCGTAGGGGAAGTTCCATGGTGGCGCAACGACGACAACGCCGAGCGGTGTGCTCGCGACCCCGGTCCCCGCCTCATCCAGCAGCCGGGCGACTGCCCCCGCCCCCAGTGCGTACCACCGGGCGTAGTCAACCGCCTCGGAGACTTCAGTGTCAGCCTCCTCGACCACCTTGCCAGCTTCTACCGCCATGGTCGCAACGGCCTCCCCGCGGCCCGCGGCCATCACGTCGGCGGCAGCCAGCAGGAGACCGGAACGTTTCGCCGCGCCCGCCGCTTCCCAGTCCGGAGCGGCCCCGGCGGCGCGGGCAAGGATGGCTCGTACGTCGTCGGGCGAGCTGAGCGGCGGTTGCGGGGCGGGCCGCGGACGTCTGAGGTTGCCGGCCGCCCACTCGCGGTTGGCAGGCAGCGTGAAATCCGTCGCCGGCTCGTTGGCGAAGTGGTCCTGCCCAGCACGGACCTGTCGTCCCTCTGCGGGCACCGGTGACGCGGCGCTGCGACGGTCCTGGTGGTGCCTCGGGAGTCTGCCCACCGAGTGCCGGCTGCGCACCGCGACTGCGAAGCGCCCGGCTTGCTGCTCCCACGCGGGGCTGCCCGGTTCGAGGTCGAGGGCGTGCCGGAGGAAGCCCTCGGGCGTGACATTTTCGTCCAGCCTGCGAGCGAGGTAGGCGAGAGCGTTGCGGTAGTCGCGCCGGGCCACTACCGGGGTGTAGAGCAGCACGGAGCCCGCACGTTCGGCGACGGCGGCGGCCTGCTCGTCCGCCATGCCGGCGAGCATCTCGATCTCCGGAGTGGCTCCGAGCTCACCTCCCAGCACCATCGCGAAAGCGACGTCGAAGAGGTTGTGCGTCGCCACCCCCACCTGCACCGCACCGGAACGGGCGGCGCGAAGTAGGCGCTCCAACAGTGCCTTGTAGGACGCGTCAGTGGCTGCCTTGTCCGGGTAAGGCGCCGGGGGCCAGCACGCGAGCTCGGCGCCCGCTGTCTCCATGGCCAGGTTGGCCCCTTTCACGAGCCGCACCCGCACGGGCGCACCTCCCGCGCAGCGTCGTTCGATGGCGAACGCCAGCAGGCGGTCTAGCGCGCCATGGCTGTCGGGCAGGTAAGCCTGTAAGGCGATGCCGGCCGGCAGGCCAGCGAACTCTGGCCCCGCGAGCGCACGCGTGAACGCCTCCACAGTGAGGTCGAGGTCGCGGTGCTCCTCCATGTCGAGGTTGACAAACTTGGGAGGGACGCCGCGGGCGGCGAGGGCATAGAGCCGGTGGAGAGGCTCGCGTACCCTTTCCACTGATCCCTCGAAATCGACCAGGGAAAGGTTGGCCGCGATGGCTGACGCTTTCACCGACACGCAGTCGACGTCGCCGCGACGCAGGAGCCACTCCACAGTCGCGGCGCGGTGAGCCGCCTCGTCCGCTCCGAGCACTGCCTCACCGAGCAGGTTGAGGTTCGGGCGCCGTGAAGCAGCCCGCATGCCCGCCAACGAACGGCCGAGCAGGTGTGGCTCGGCCGCGAACACGAGCGCTCTCGTCTCATAGCGCAGCCGCGCTCCGACCAGGGGCACGACCAATGAAGGCAACGCCGGTGCCAGGAGAGCAGCCATACGGAGCAGCCCGGCGTCAGCCCGGGACAGCCCGTCCAAAGGGCCCTCAGTGAGCTCGCGCAACTGGGCGGCCGCGGTCTGAGAGGATACCGGCCGCAGCACGCGGTCGGCCAAGCCGAAGACCAGGCGGGCTCCGCTGGGGCTGGCAAGCAGGCGCCGCAAGCGCTGCTGACGCCGGCGGCGAAGGGGACCGGCGATGGTCCTGGAGCGGGCCATGAGCTCGGTGGCGAGCTGGCACGAGCGCTCGATCAGCACCTCGTCGTCCAGGCCTCGGTCTCGCCACATCACTCCATACACTGCCTCACCTCTCCATCGCACCGGACGCACCCCGCAGGCTTGAGGACGTGGCCGCCGCCACGCAACGTGACGACGCTGCCGCGACCTGGGCCGGGATGGTTCGCATCTCCGCGCCGGTCAGCGACGCCCGAGCGTGAAGTGCTTACCTAGCAGTGGCAGCAGGGGCAGAGTCGCCGGAGAGCGGCCCACGAGGGAGAGGTACCGATACGAGATGGCCAGCAGAGTCACCACTGAGCAATCGGCCGGCGAGGCCGCCTGGGAGTACTTGGCCGCGCACCGCCCGGAGGCAGCCGGCTTGGACTTGTCAGTCCTCAGGCTGGAGAACGGATGGCTTGTGCAAACCGCGGCGCCGCCTGAAGCCCGGGCCGACACTGTGGTGATGCTGGTAAACCGGTACGGCTTTGTTGAAGAGATCGGGGGCGTGGTATCCCGCAGAGATGTGCACCGCTACCTGAGCGGCATCAACGCCGGGGGCTTCGCCCAGCAGGCTGTTTGAGCGACAGCGGGGACGCTTGTCCCGTCCCCTCAGGGCGTCGCCGCCGTGAAGATCGGCGCGTGCAGGTTGACGCCGTTCAGGCTGCCCAGGTCGGGTGCATCGCCCAAGTCCTCCACCTGTCCTTTTTCGAACACTACCCAAGCCCCCCGCCCGTCGGGAGTCAGCAGCAGCGCCATCGCGGGGTTGTTCTTATGGGGCACGAGCTGATTGGTCCAGTTGCCGTACGAGCTGGCGTCGCCCTCGGTGTAGATCTGAGAGGATTTGTTGCTCGTCAGCAACACCCAGAAGCCTTTGCCGTCAGGTGTCGGCGCCGCCGAGCGGGCAATTTCGCGCGTGGCCACGGAGCGGCTCTCGCAACCGAAGCTCGAAATCAGCGGAGCGTCGCCGAAGGACACGAGGTTGCAATTTTCGGTCAGGATCCAATAGCCGCCGCCCGTGGTGTCGGGTAGCAGCGAGGTCACTTCGAAGACCCCACAGCCGCCAATGGTCTGGCACGACCCGTAGTAGTGGGCGTCTCCGAAGGCGAACACGCTCCCGTCGAGGCCAACCATGTAGTACCCGCGCCCATCCGCGGTGGCGGTCACCTGGATGACCGGGGGCTCGACCGAGTTCATCGACGCTATCGACCCGTAGTAGCGGGCGTCACCGTAGGGGAAGATGCCACCTTCGGCATTGACCACCCAATAGCCGCGCCCGTCGGGCGTCGCCGCCATGCTTGTCACCTCGTACTGCCCCTTACCTGACTCGATCTTGGCCGCGGAGCCGTAGAAGCCGGCCGAGCCGTAGCTGAAGACACCCCCATCAAGGCCGAGGAGCCAGTAGCCGGGCGCGGTCGGGCGCACTGCGGGACTAGTTGTCGTAGTCGTAGAAGGAAGGCTCGTGGTGGTTTGCGGGACGCCTCCTACGGGCACCTCCGGGTACCCGGTGGCGGCGCCGGAGTTGCCAAAATAGACATCGAAGGAGTCGTTGCCCGTCTTGTACTGGTCTGGGTACGAGCGGATCACGCCGTGCTTCTTGGTGTACATGTAGATCGGCTTCATCGTGGCACTTTGCGTACCCGGACCACTGACGCCCAGGTCACTGAACGTCACCGAGCCGTAGTTGGCCAGTCCGAGGACGCGGTTGGTGACGGCGTCGAACGGCGCCTCTTGGATCCACTCCGCCGAAGTCCCCGGCGAAGTGTAGGACACCGCCCCTTCCCAGACCACACCGCGGGTGAGGTCGGCGATCTTTACCTCCCAGGTTGAGGCGCCGACCCGGTTGATGACGGCGGTTATCTTGTCACCGGGGAAGACCTCGCCCAGGTAGACCGGGGCCGCGGGAATGAGCTCGTACCAGGAGAAGTAGACGTCGCCGTCCGAGTCCCAGTCCTGCTCGGTGCCAGTCTGGATGAGCTCGTTGTTGTTGAAGCCATCAATGCCGATCCAGCTCGCCGAATAGGCGGAAGCGGAGGGGGATATGCCCGGCACGGACCAACTGCCGCTGACCGCTGTGAACACCGCCCCCTTTCCGGTGTCGGCATACCCCGACCAGTTGGTTGACTTGTAGGGCTTAGGCGCCCCCGGCGCCGTGGGGTAGGGGGAGGCCGCCGGCTGGAGTGCTTCACCGGGACGTGGCCAATTGGCTGGGACCGGTTTGCCCGAGGCCAAGGGCAGCACCTGTTGGAAGTGATGCCCGGCAAGCGTTTGCGGTAGCCCCGTCAGCGCCGGTACGTGCTCGAGGGGAGCGGCACTGGCCGGGCCAACGGCGACCACGCCTGAAACCGCCAACAGGCCGCTCGCGACGCCGGCCGCAGTTAGCGCGAGCGCAGCAACGGTCCGGTGCCAGCGAGAACCCGCCGTAAGACGCATTGGACAAACCTCTCAGGGTCGTGGACGAAGCCCCCACATCATAGGGCATGGGTGTGACAGCCACCTGGGCCGGGTGGCGGCCCCAGGCTCGTTCGGGCTTCTCGAGGCGTGCGCCGCCGCGCCCACGCCTCACGGCGGCCACACCTCACGGCGGCCACGCCTCACGGCGGCCACGCCTCACGGCGGCCACGCCTCACGGCGGCCACGCCTCACGGCGGCCACACCGGATGCGCCCTTTTTTTAAGACCAATCCCCCCTCGCCGCCTTGACTTGCCTGCTCATGCGCACTTAATGTCGGTTGCCGTCAGCGGCCTCGCGTGCCGAGGGACATATATGCAAAGTGAAGGGGTGCGATAGGCCCGGCCCGTTGGCCGTGCGCACTGCAATTGGTAGCCCCCCAACGAGGTCTGAGCCTGGGCCGGTGCGTCGGCCCAAATATGGCTCGACAGCGACAGTGCGCCCGACCCAACGGTCGGGCCTACGCGGCCGGCGGGCTCCGTGCCGTCGCCCTGGCTGAGTTTTTTGCTTTTTCCGCCGCCGGTCGCGCTGTACTGGCGGCGTGCGTCGCTACCAGGCGGCGTGCGTCGCTACCAGACAGCATTAGGTTGGTTGAAGTCTCACCCGCGAGCATGGAGGTTGGAACATGGCACGTGTCCTGATCCTGGCCGGCGACGCAGCCGAGTCTCTCGAGGTGATGTACCCCTACCAGCGCCTTCTCGAGGAAGGTTACGAGGTCCACATCGCCGCGCCGAGCAAGAAGAAGTTGCGGTTCGTCGTCCACGATTTCGAAGACGGCTACGACACCTACACCGAAAAGCCTGGCTACAGCTGGCCGGCCGATATTTCCTTCGCCGAGGTTGACCCTGCCGATTATGTCGCAATTGTCATCCCCGGTGGGCGGGCACCCGAGTACATCCGCAACGACCAAGACTTCCAGCGCATCGTGCGCTATTTCTTCAGTACCGACCGGCCGGTGGCGCAGATCTGCCACGCGCCGCTCGCTCTGGCCGCCGCCAAGGTACTGGAGGGCCGGCGGACGGCCGCCTACCCGGCGTTGGCGCCTGACGTCGAGCAAGCCGGCGCGCAGTTCGTGGACGGAGCGGCGGTGGTCGACGGGCTAATGGTTTCGGCCCGGGCGTGGCCGGACCACCCCGCCTGGATGCGCGCCTTCATCGACATCCTGAGGGCGAAGGCCCCAGCCAGCTAGCGGCTCAGGCAGCCGCTCCTGCGGTGGCGGCGGCCGGGAGGGCCCGGTCCCGGAGCCTCAGCGCCAGGACGGGCACCGTAGCCCGCTCCCGCCTACCATCCCGCCGCCCCGACGATGTCGTTCAGCCCTTTGCCCGCGAGGCTGCCGTAGCTGAGAGCCGTTCCCAGGGGCTGCACTTCGCCGTTGCCGAGCACGACCCAAGCGCCTTCGCCCCCGTCGGTCGTCACCAGGGCTACCGCGGGGTAAATGTTGGCGATCTGGAAAGCCGCCCAGATGCCGTGCCCGTCCGCCGCGTCACCGGTGGCGCAAGTCGTGCCCTCGGCAAGGAGCGACCAGTAGCCGCGGCCGGCGGGTGTGGCAGCACCGGCGTCCACGAAGGACTCGTCCACGAGGACGTCGTCGATGCAGTCGGGGTTGCGCAGGGGCGGTGCGTTGCCGAAGGCCACCGTCGTGCCGTCTTGCAGCAACAGCCAGTAACCGTCGCCGCTGCCGTCGAGCACGAGGGCCGCGGCGGGCGTTGCACACCCTCCGAAGATCGAGCCGCACGAGCCACGGTAACGGGCGTCACCAAACGCGTAGACGCTGCCGTCACCTCCAAGTAGGTAATAGCCGTGGCCGTCGGCAGTGGCGGTGATGGCCACGATCGCGCCCGGAAGCGGCCTGGGCACCTTGCGGGCGGCTTGCAGGCTCGGGACCGAGCCGTAGTTGGTGGCGTCGCCGAAGTTGAGCACGGTGCCCGCTGAGTTGACCAACCAGTACCCGCGGTGGTCGGGGGTTGCGGCGATGGCCACGACCCGCCCTCGGCGCCTACCGAGATGAGTGCCCGAGCCGTAGAAATGTGCCCCTCCGAAGGCGAAAACGCCGCCGTCTGCACCTACCAGCCAGTAGCCGCCCATGGGGGGGCTTGGGAGGGGGCCGGGGCTTGCGCGAGGGGCCGTCGTGCTCGTGTTGGGCGTGCTCGTGTTGGGCGTGCTCGTGTTGGGCGTGCTCGTGTTGGGCGTGCTCGTGTTGGGCGTGGGCACTGTCGTGGTCGTGGGCGTAGCGGTCGTAAGCACGGTCCCGATGGGCATCGGGACGTAGGCTGTCACTCCGGCCGGCGGCGACCCGTAGGTCACCGTGAACGAGTTGGTGGTGGCGTCGTAGCGGCTCGGCCAAGCCAGGATGCTCTTCTTGCTCACCAGGTAGAAGGGCTGCGCCGTCACCGAACCGGCTTCGCTGCCCGCAAAGGCGAGGGACGTGAACTTGACCCGCTTGAAGTCGGCCAGGGCCAGGATCCCACCGGTGGAGGCCGACTGTGGCGCCTCCTCGATCCATTCGGCCGTTGCACCGTCGATGCCGGCGGACACCGGGCCGGTCCACGTCGTCTTCTCGGTGACGTCGGTCAGGGTGACCGTCCAGGTAGCCGGGCCATCCTGGGCGATGTCCGCCGCCATCTGGTCGCCGGGCGCGACCCGGCCGAGCTCGACCGGCGGTTGTGGCACGATCTCGTACCAGGCCAGGTACTCGTCGTAGCCGGAGGTGTTGCGTACCTCGGTGCCGGTTTGCACCAAGCCGGGCGTGTCCCAACCGCCGATGCCCACCCAGGTGCTGGCGGCTCCGGTCGGGCTACCGGCTGCGAGCGAGGGGACCGTCCAGGCACCGCTCACCGCCGTAAACGTCGTCCCGGGCCCGGACTCGACGTAGCCGGACCAGTTGTCGGAGACGTCGGCGCCACCGGGGTTCACCTCGTCGAGAGGGCGGCGCACGCGAGCCCCTTCTCGGCTGCCGTCCCCGCCCGACGGCGCGGCTGACCTCCCCGGCTTCGGGACCGCCACGAGCCTGACCGTCCGCCAGCCGGCGCCCGTTCGCGGGGTCAAGCCCGCTGGACGGTCGGAGGGCGAGGCCGCCGCAGACGTCGCTCCCGCGCCGACCGGTCCCGGGGAGGCCACGGCCACGAGCGCCAGGATGCCAGCCAAAGCAGCGGCCGCGACCGAGAACCGGCGAAGTGGCTGATTAATTGGCCGAACAAAAGGACAACTGCTCATTCCACCACCTCCGCTGCTACTGCCTGTCTACTACCCGCGACTTGCCCCCGTCCGACCGCCCCCCCGCTGCCCGTTCTGGTCCCGAGCTGCCCAGATGGTCGAGCGGCGTCACTTGTGGCTAGAGTTGCGCCCGCCACAACCGCAAAGTTGGGATGGCTCCGATGGATCGCACGCCCGAAAGGGAGCGGTAATGCCACGTAAGGAGCGGCCGGGCCCACGCCGGCCGACAATTGCCGACATAGCCGCGCGCGCCGGCGTATCGAAGGTTTCAGTTTCATACGCGCTCAATGGTCACCGCGGCCTGTCGGAGAGCACGCGGCTACGGATCCTGGCCATTGCCGACGAGATCGGTTGGCAGCCCAACCGTGCGGCGCGTGCGCTGTCGGCATCACGGGCCGGCGCTTGCGGTTTGGCATTTGCCCGCCCGGCGCGCACCCTCGCGTACGAGCCTTTCTTTTCCAAGCTCCTGTCGGGCATTGAAGCGGAGCTCTCAGCGCACGAAATTGGGCTCATGTTGCAAATAGTTGAGGATATCGAAGCCGAGAAGGGCGCGCTCCGCCGTTGGTGGGCGGTGCACCAGGTGGACGGTGTCCTCCTCGTGGACCTCCGGGTCAAGGACCCCCGCATCGAGGTCGTCGAGGAACTGCACCTACCTGCGGTCATCGTCGGAGGCCCGGGAGCCACGCGGGGAGTACCGTTCCTGCCGGGCAACGATATGAGCGGTGTCCAGGTCATCGTCGAGCACCTGGTCAGCCTCGGTCACCGCCGGATCGACCGCGTGGCCGGCTCGCCTTCGTTCGCCAGCACTCAGTACCGCACGCGGGTGCTCAAACAGGTGTTGGACAGGGCGCATGCCACGGGCAGGGTCGTGGCTACCGACTACACGAGCGCTGCGGGCGCGGCCGCGACGCGCCGGCTGCTTTCCGGCTCCTCATTGCCGACGGCAATTATTTACGACAACGACATAATGGCGGTCGCCGGTTTGGGTGTGGCCCAAGAGATGGGCATCGCCGTACCCGAGGCACTTTCGGTTGTCTCGTTTGACGATTCTATCCTGTGCGAAGTCGTCCGGCCGGCTCTCACCGCGTGCGCACGTGACATAGAGGCTTTCGGCGCTAAAGCCGCGCATATTTTGATCGACTTGATCGACGGCGCGCCCGTGGCCGAGCAGAGCGAGGAGCCTTCATCCCTCGTGATCAGAGCCAGTACCGGGCCGCCAGCCAGCTGGACCAGGTAGGCGGGCCAAAGCAAACGCGTTAGGCGGCGGGTCTTTTCGGTTTAGGCTGTACCAATGGGGGACTTACCGGGACCAATGGGGGACTTAGCGGGACCAATGGGGGACTTACCGGGCGAGTGGCGGCAAGTGGGCGCCGTCTGGCGGCTTTTGAGCAGCTGGTGGCAAGCCCTCAGCTGGTCGCCGGTAGCCGCTAAAGGCCGGCGGCGTCGCTACGCGGATGCCGAGTTTGCTGGTCAGCTAGGGTCGCTACCTTTGTTTAAGTACTTCTTTGCGGCGCGGCTTGACGGGACACCTCGTGGGGTTTATCGTCTGTGCTGTTCGGCTTAACCGGT
>Ga0335074_10006519_pt1 | contig 16201 bp, 14 predicted proteins | sample Lox_Sample_23_FD_206715 | JGI IMG/M metagenome (GOLD analysis project Ga0335074, IMG submission 206715) | Soil microbial communities from Loxahatchee National Wildlife Refuge, Florida, United States - Lox_Sample_2.3 | ecosystem: Environmental > Terrestrial > Soil > Wetlands | place: USA...
AGGCGTTTGCGCCGTTCGGCGTCGCTGTCGCCGTCGCCGTGTGGCCGGCGCCGGCCCCCGCGCTCGTCCGGGACCCACCCACGGTGGGCTTGCCCCTACCGGTGCTGGTCGCGGCCGTGCCCGTCCGACCGCCGTGCCCACGAGCGCTGACTTGGCCGGGCCGCGAGGGGTGCGAGCCGCCGGAGGCGGAGCCGCCCGCGGCCGGCTCGGCCGTCGCCGTCGACGCGGTGCCGCTGGAGGCCGTCGCCGCCGAAGCCGAGCCGTGGTCGGCCGACGCGACCGCGTGGGTCAGCGTCGTCGGCGTGGGCAGGGTAGGGGTCTTCACCGTTGGGGTCGGGAGCGATGGAGTGCTGACCGTCGGCGTGGTAAGGGTCGGCGTCGTGAGCGTCGGCGTGCTCACCGATGGGGTCGTGAGCGAACCGGTGCCGATCGTCGGCACGGTGAGCGACGGCACCGTCAGCGATGGCGCGGTGACCGTCGGGACCGACAAAGTCGGCAGCTTGATCGACGCGCCGCTCCCGAGCGCCGGCGCCGCGCCGGCCACGACCGAAATCAGCAGCCCGAGGACCCCGCCTAGGACGGCCAGCCCAAAGCGCTTCATCGGCGCGCCAGCCTGTCCCACCCGTTCTCGCACGATCCTTGAACGAACGAGCCGTGTCGAAATCCCCATACCCATTGGTTATCGGTCCGCCTTCCCCCGCCCTAGATACGGGCACTCCAGATTACACCGCGAGGCGCCTCCGTGATGCGGGGCGGGCGCTCACGGCGGACCGGCATAACTCGCCGGAGCCGCGCAGAGGCCGGGCGGTGCTCGCGAAGGAGGTCATTTGCATTCCCATGAAGTAGCTTCCTGGCAAGCAATGTGCTACCGTGACCCCAGTCCGCATAGAAATCACGCAGGAGGATTCCGGTGACGCAAGCCCGCCGGTGGGTCGCGAAAGACTTTGGCGGCCCGGAAGTGCTCGAAGAGATCCACGTCGAGCTCCCCGACCCCGGGCCGGGAGAGGCCACGGTGGAGGTCCGGGCAGCCGGGATGAACCCGGCGGACTACAAGCACTTCGGCCCCGGGCAGGACCAAAGACTCCTCCCGCTGACCATCGGCTACGAGGTGGCGGGCGTCATCCTCGCCCTCGGGCCGGATACCGAGATCGGGTCCGGCGGCGGGTCGGTGGGCGACGAAGTGGTCGTCTTCCAGGTTTACGACGGTTACGCATCCGCCGTGAACGCTCCAGCCGCCGACGTGTTCGCGAAGCCGTCCACGCTGACCTTCCCCGAGGCCGCGAACCTGCTCCTCGTCGGGACGACAGCGGCCGAGACGCTCCACGTGGTCGGCCTTTCGGCCGGCGAGACCGTGCTCGTGCATGGCGCCGCCGGTGCGGTGGGGACGAGCGTGATCCAGCAGGCGCGGCTGCTCGGCGCGACCGTAATCGGAACTGCGCACGAGGCCGACTTCGACGCCGTCCGCCGGTTCGGCGCCACGCCCGTGGCGTACGGCGCGGGCCTCGAGGAGCGGGCCCGCCGCGTCGCGCCGGGCGGGGTCGACGCCGCGATCGACACGGTCGGGGTCGACGAGGCGATCGACGTGTCGCTCGCCCTTATCTCCGACCGGCTCCGGATCGTCTCGACGGCCGCCTTCGGGCGCGCCAAGCGAGACGGCTACCAAACCGTGGGGGCGGCCAATCCAGCCAGCGGGCCGTTCCGCGCCACGGCGCGAGCGTCGATCCTCGACCTGGCCGCGCACGGCAAGCTGACCGTCCCGATCGGAGAGACATTCTCGTTGAGCGAGGCGCCGCGAGCCGTCGCGGCGCTCCAAGGCAAGCATCCCTACGGCAAGCTCGCACTCGTGCCCTAGCGCCGCCGAATTCGAACCGAATCAACGACCGAACGAGAGGACAAGAAACATGACCACCATTGGAGTGATCGGCGCCGGGCACATCGGGCGTAACTTCTCGATCGCCGCGATCGCCCGCGGTTATGACATTGTGATCAGTAACGCTACGGGGCCTGAGACCCTCGGCGATCTGATCGCCGAGCTCGGCTCGAAGGCCAAGGCCGCCACCGCTGCGGACGCCGCGTCGACCGGCGACTTCGCGCTCGTAGCCATCCCGCTGACCGGCGCGGACGCGCTCCCCATCGAGCAGCTCACCGGCAAGATTGTGCTGACCACCTGCAACTACTTCCCGCAACGGGATGGCCACTTTCCCGACATCGACTCGGGCAGGCTGACCGTTCCGGGCTACCTGCAGGCACAGATTCCGAGGAGCAAGATGGTCAGGGTGTTCAACCATCTCGACGCGGCCGACATCGTCAAGGATGGCACGCCGAGCGGAACGCCGAACCGGCGGGCGCTCGGGTATGCCGGCGACGACACCGAGGCCAAGCAGCTCGCCGCAGGCCTGTACGAGGAGTTCGGATTCGACGCGGTCGACGTCGGCGGCCTCGATGACGCATGGCGGCTCGACGTCGATCAGCCGACGTTTGTCGTGCGCCAGAACAAGCAGCAGCTGATCGACAACCTCGCCAGGGCCGAGCGGCACGTCACGGCCCCGTCGCAGTCCTAGATCGTCACCACGAGCTTGCCGGCGGCAGCGCCCGCCTCCATCGCGGTGTGCGCCTCGACGATCTCGTCGAACTGGTAGACGTGACCGATCGGTGCCCGCGCGGCCCCGGCCGCCACGTCATCGAGGAACTGCTGCAGCACGCTCGCGGGCAGGTCGCTCGCCTCCCCGCCGTACGCCGCCAGGCGCACGCCGCGCGGCAGGTAGTCGATCGGGTAAAAGTCTCGGACCGTCCACTGGTTGGACAGCATCCCGGTGAAGCACACGACGCCGTGCACCCGCGTCGCGCGCAGTGTGTCGGGCAGCGTCGGGGTGCCAACGAGCTCGAGCGCCTTGTCGACGCCGCCGGAGACGATCTCCCGCACCGCGAGCGCGACCTCCCCTTCATCGATCACCACGTGGTCGACCCCCGCGGTTCGCAGCGCGTCTCCCTTGCTCGGATTGCGCGTCGTCGAGAGCACGGTCATGCCGCGGCGCTTGGCGAGCACGGCCGTGGCCATCCCCACTGACGAGCTCCCGCCGCGGATCAGGATCGACTCCCCCACCTGCGCATCCAACCCGACGGTCAGCGAACCGTACGAGGTCTGGAGCATCTCGGGCACAGCTCCGAGCGTGGCCCAGTCGAGCCGACTGGAAAATGGGAGCACCTGACCGACGGGAACGCACGTGTACTCCGCGTAGCCGCCGTCGAACACGCGCCCCATCCCGCCCATCATCGCCGCAACCTGCTGGCCCGCGGTGAATTCGCCGCCGGGACATTCGGCGACGATGCCGGTCGCCTCGATTCCGAGCACCCGCGGGAACGTCACCCCCTCGGCGAGGCCGAGGCGCGTGTGCAGCTCCGACCGGTTCAGCCCGAACGCCTTGACCTCGATCAGGACCCATCCGGGGCTCGGCTTGGGGACCGGCAGCTCGCGAATCGCGAGCGCCTCGGGGGGTCCGGGAGCGTCGAGCACGACCGCTCGCATGGTGGTTGGAAGTGACATCGATGTGGCCCTAGGACGGCGCCTCGGCCTCCGCCGCGTCCGCGCGGATCCATTCGGCCCGCTGATACTCGGTGAGCCCGGCCAACGCGGCAGCTGCCACAACCACGCCGGCGGCGAGCGCCGGGGCCAGCGAGTGATTGAACAGGACCGAGCACAGAAGGCCGGCGAAGCCCCCAAGAAGCATGGCGGTGACGACGGCCACCATCCCAGCGGTGGTCAGGAATCCCTGCAGCCGGCCCTCGGACAGCCCTCGGACGGAGAGATGCTCCTGAACCGGAACCCGCGGCAGCCACTCCACCAGCTGCGGAACCTCCTCAAAGTAGAAGCTCCGGAGCCGCGAGATCCGCCGGGCGTAGCCGTGATCCTCGATGCCCGACTGCAGGACACGCTCAAAGGTCATGAGTCCGATCAACGCGAGCGCGGGCAACAGCACCAGCCCGAACGCGTAGAAGGCTGACCCGACCCGGCTGGCGGTCGCGATCAGCCCGAGTGCCACCAATCCACCCGAGACCGCGCTCAGGAACATGCCGGCCCGTCCGGTCGTCTCCGAGATCGTCGCCGACCTTGCGCCCTGCAAGGCGAAGTGCTCGGTCGTGATCATCGACAGCGCGGCCGCGGGCAGCGCCGGCGTCGGCGCCGCGAGACCGGCGTCTTCGGAATTGACTTCCATGGAAGCTATACGCTAGCGCACCGCGCAAGCGTCGGACGCGCTCGGCCGGAACGCCCCCTTCCCGCGCGGCCGCGACCTTCGGCGCCCCAACCCAGGGTCGGGGGCGCGTCAGTCCGCCGCGGCTGGTTGCACGTCAATCACCTCGAGGTGCGGAACGTGGTGACGGTGCTGCGTCGTCGCCGGGGCTCGATCGCCGCGCTCGCGGCGCCAGACATAGGCGACGAGCGCGATGAACACGACGAGCGCGATCGCGCTGACCGTTCCGTCGCCGAGGTTCAGACCGCCGTTGGTCGGCTTGCTGAAGCCGTCGGCGAACGAGGCGCCGAGCGGCCGGGTGACGATGTAGGCGAACCAGAAGGCCAGAATCGGGTTCATGAGACGACGGGACCAGGCGATTGCCGGGATGGCGATGATCGCTCCGAAGAGCAAGACCGATGTCCAGAGACCGAGGTTGAGCTGGTACGCGGTCAGGTCGCCGGCGGCCGTGCCCAGAGCGAACGTGCCGAGGACGGCTGCCCAGTAGAAGGACTCGCGACGGCGCGTGTCGATGCTGTGAATCGACAGGGTGCCCTCGCTGCGGTACCACAGGGCGAAGATCGCCGCAACGATCACGGCGAAGGCGGGGGTGGTAACGCTGTATCCGAGCCCGGTCCCATCATGGATGGCGTCGGCCGCCATGGTGCCGAAGATGGCCACCATCATCACCGCGAACCAGTAGTAGGCGGGGTTGTAGCGCGGCTGGCGCAGCTGAAGCCACAGTGCCAGGACCAGGCCGAAGAATCCGACGACACCGGCGAGCGGGACGCTTTGCTGACCCAGGAAGTCGGACATCGCCTCCCCCATACCGGTGGTCAGGAGCTTCAGCACCCAAAAAATCAGGGTGATCTCGGGCACCTTAACGAGGAGTGTCTTGGAGGCCGTTCGCCGGCGCGACGGGGTCTCTGTCATGGGGTTCGCTCTCGGTTCCTGGAGTTGGCGTGGACGCCGGCCGGCACCCGGACTCGCGGGAACCGAGCCGACCGTTCGTGACTCCCCTCTAACCAACGAATCAGTCGGCAGGAACTCTCGGCGCTTTATGCGTCTTTAGCGAAAGGACACGAAGCGCGAACAAAGGCGCCGCCAACCTTTTCCCAGACCAGCTACGCGAACGCCCCCACGCCGGTGATGTCCCGGCCGACGATCAGCGACTGCATCGTCTCGGTCCCCTCGTAGGTGTGAATCGCCTCGACGTCGGTCATGTGCCGGATCACGTGGTTGTCGAGCAGGATCCCGTTACCGCCGAGCATGTCGCGCGCCTCGGCGCACACCTGCCGAGCCTTGCGCGTGTTGTTGAGCTTGGCCAGTCCGGCGATCGTGTCGCTCAGCTGACCCCGCTCGGCGAGGCGTCCGATCTGGAGGCAGTAGAGCTGCATGGCGGTGACTTCGGCGAGCATGTTCACGAGGCGCTGCTGGATGATCTGGAAGCTCGCCAGCGGACGACCGAACTGCTCGCGACGCTTGACGTAGGTGAGCGCGGTGTCGTAGGCGGCGACGGCGTGCCCGAGCGCGGCCCAGGCGCAGGTGCTGCGCGTGCCGGCCAGGACGCGCGCGGTGTCCTTGAAGCTGTTGGCGCCCGGCAGTCGGTTCTCCTCCGGGACGAACACGTCGTCGAGCGCGATCTGAGCCTGCCAGATGGCGCGCAGGGATCCCTTGCCCTCGATCACCTCCGCCTCGTATCCGGGAGCGCCCTTTTCGACGAGGAATCCGTTGACCCGGCCGTCTTCGTTCCGCGCCCATACGACCAGGACGTCGGCGAGGCTGCCACACCCGATCCAGCGCTTGGCGCCGTCCAAGAGGTAACCGCCGTCGACGGAGCGCGCGCTGGTGCTCAGCGACACGGAGTCCGAGCCGTGATCGGGCTCGGTCAGCGCGAACGCACCGAGCTGTTCGAGCCGCGCCATCCCCGGGAGCCAGCGGCGCTTCTGTTCCTCGGAGCCGAGCATGGCAATCGACTGCATCGCCAACCCGGCCTGCACGCCGAGGAACGTGCCGAGGCTGCCGTCGCCCCGGTTCAGCTCCATGTGCACGAGCCCCGACGCGATCGGATCCAGTCCCGGGCAGCCATAGCCGCGGATGTCCTCGCCGACGATCCCCAGCTCGCCGAGGCGGCGGATCAGCGGCCACGGCATCTCGGCCCGCTCCCAGTAGCCGCCGATCACCGGCAGCACCTCGTCGTCGACGAACACGCGCACACGTCGCAAAACGTCGAGCTGCTGTTCGGTCAACTGCTCGCGCAGGAAGAAATAGTCGGTGGCCAGGGCATGGCCGAGGTCTTCAAACAGGTCAGGGGTGGTCAGCATTTCTCGTCCTCCATTAGCTAAAGCTCTGTTACGGCGAGCGCGGTCGCGATCGCCCGATAGGTCTTGCGGTTGAAGATCAGGCCAACGTGACTGCCGGTCACCTCGACGCAGTCGGCGTACGGGACGAGCGCGGACTGCCAGCGGACGACGCCGTCGCCCTTCGAGTAGATGCTGGTCAGGCGCACTCGGTCCTCGGGAAACGGGCCGATGAAGTCGCGAGCGAACGCGCAGTCACACCCCTCGGTGAGACAGCGGGGAGAGCGTGCTCGGCCGCTGCGCAGCGTCACCGTGCGTGCCGCGCCGACCGCGCCCTGGATGGCGTAGCTGGTCGCGAGCATCCGGCGCAGCCCGGCGCCGGCGGAGATCGCGTGCGAAACCAGGTCGGGGTGGCGCGATCCGAGCGCGCGGGCGTAGTGACCGCCGCGGCTGTGACCGATCAGAGCCACCCGGCGCCGGTGGCGCTCATAGAGCGCCTCGAGGCGGTGCTCAACGCGGTCAACGGCGCGATCCGAGCACCCCGTGTTGGTGACAAACCCGCACAGGTGCGGCGAGTATCCGATCCGCCGCAGCCACGCGGCGAGCACCACCAGCGTCTGGTCGCCGGCGCCGAACCCGGGCAGGAGGATCACCGGCCGGCCGTCGCCGCGCGGGACGCCATGGCCGCAGAACAGCGGGTCGACGAGTAGCCGCCCGAACTCGAGCTGCCAGCGGGTCTCGCGCAGGTGCTCGCCACGCCACCGCTCGTCCGGAATCTCCGGAAGCTCTTCAGTTGGCAAGGACATAGCTGCCCGGTGCCTTCCCGTGAGCTCTGAAAGTCGCGTTGCCAAGCTTGGTCGGCGCGGGCTTCAGCTCACCTGAGCGCTCGGCCAGCCAGGCGTCCCAGTCCGGCCACCAGCTGCCCGGCAGCTGCGCCGCGCTCGCCACGAACGCGTCCGCGGCTTCGGGGAGCTCGTCGGCGACGCGGAAGGTGGCCCGGGTTTCGGTCCCCGGCGGCGCCGGCGGATTGACGAGCGCCTGGATGTGACCACTCCTGGAGAGGACGAACCGCCGCTTTCCGCCGAACAGATGCGCGCTCCTGTAGGCACTCTCCCACGGAACGATGTGATCGCTCGCTCCCGCGATGAAGTACGTGTCGACGTCGACGGCTCCGAGATCGACGGGATCGCCCAAGACCTCGAGCGCACCCGGGTGGGCAAACGAGTTGTCGAGCCCGATGTGGATGAAGTCACGGTGAAGGCCTGCCGCCAGCCGGACCGTGTCCTGGTTCCAGTAGAGGACGTCGAACGCCGGCGGCGCCTTACCGAGCAGGTAGTTGTTGATGACGTAGTTCCATACCAGGTCATTGGGCCGCAGCCAGGTGAACACGCCGGCAAGCGCCTGACCGTCGACGTATCCCTTTCGGGCCGACTCGGCCACCGCAGCGGCCGCGACGTCGCGGGTAGCCAGCGCCGACACCGTGCCCTCGGTCCCGTTGTCGAGCGCGCACACCATCAGCGTCAGACTCGCGATCCCGGGCAACTCCCTGGTCGCAGCGAGATGCCCGAGCAGCCCCGCGGTGATGATCCCGCCTGAGCAAGCCGCCGCCAGGTGGACGGCGGGCCGGCCGGTGATCGCCGCGACCGCGTCACGGGCCTCCGCGACGGCGGTGGCGTACGTGTCGAGGTCGAAGTCGCCCTGCTCCTGGTCGGGATTGCGCCACGAGATCGCGAACACCTGCTGTCCCTGCGCGACGTAGTACTCGATCATGCTCCGTCCGGGCGCGAGGTCGAGCACGTAGAACTTGTTGATCGTCGGCGGGATCAGCAGCAACGGCGTTTCGCGCACGCGATCGGTCGTCGGCGTGTACTGAATGAGCTCGAATACGTCTGTCCGGAGAACGACCGATCCCGGCGACGCGGCCAGGTTGCCGCCGACCTCGAACGTGCTGGTGTCGACCGTCGCCGGAAGTCTTGACGGCGTGCCCAGATCGTGGACGAGATGCTTTGTTCCGCGAACGAGATTGCCGCCGCCGGTGTTCACAATCTCCTTCAGCACGGTCGGATTCGACCAGACGAAGTTGCTCGGAGCCAGAGCGTCGAGCACGTTCCCGGCCGCGAGTCGCGCGCGTCGCTCGGCACGCCAGTCGACCTCGGCGTCGGAGATCAGGCCGTCAACGGTCTCTCCCACCGCCAGGTAGGCCTGGAGGACGCGGCGCAGGAGCCAGTTGCCCTCCCATGCCGGGTCGGCGAAGCGCCGATCACCCTTCGCCGGCGCGAGCTCCGAGCGGCCCACAGCGGTCCGACCGAGCGCGGCCGTGAGCCCCCTGGCCCGTGTCACCGCCCGCCGGGGATGCCGGAGCAGGCCGGCGCCAACCTTGACGCCCGACCCGGGGGCCAGGAACCGTGGCGGCCCGCCCGCCGCTGCCTCGCCCAGCATCACGTCGAGCCCGGAACGGGCCGCCCGGCCCGGGCGCCGCACCTGGGACGGCTTCGTGGTGGTTCTCGCGGTGTCGGTCATGGCTTTCCTCCGGGTCGTGCGTGCCGGATAAGCGTCGCTCTCCGCGACTCCAGGCGCAACGGGTGAGCGCCCTAAGTTCACGGTCGCCCGTTTGTGAGCCGCGTACAATCGCCGGCGAGGAGAGGCCTGGCCGTGAACCGAGACCGTGCCATCGTCGCACTGCGTGAGGCGCTCGAGCAGCGGCTCGACGATCTTGCCGATGAGGCGACGGCGAAGATCGTGACCGAGATCCCGGCCTACCGGAGCTTCAACGAGCCGCTGCGCCGTGACGTCCGCGCGCACGTTCTCTCGCACCTGCGCGCGAGCCTCGAGAGCCTGGGACTCGACCGCGAGGTCACTCGCGAGGACCTGCTGTTCGTGCGCCCGCACGCCGCGCGTCGCACCAAGCGCGTGTCGCTGAGCGATTTCGTACAGGCGTTCTACGTCGGCGAGCGGGTGCTGTGGGACACGGCGTTGTCCCTCGCTCGCGACGAGGAGTCCCAGCGGGCGGCGCTCGCCTTCGCCTCGCACCTGCCGCGCTACTTCGAGGTCGCGACCACGCACGCGGCCGAGGTGTACCTCGAGGCCCAGGAGCAGCTCGCGGCCACCGGCGAGGCGGTCCGCCGCGACCTACTCGAGGATCTGCTGGCCGGGCGCACGCCCGAGCCCGGGCCAGAGCTCGACGCGGCTCGCGCCGCCGGGCTCGAAGGCGGCTCGTCGTTCTTCGTCATCTCCGCCGCCGCCGAGTCGCGGCCCGTGGACGAGGAGCTGCTCCGCGGCGGGGCCGCGGCGCTGGCACGCGCGGCGGGAGGCCGCAGCCTCCCCCTCGCGGTCGTGCGCCACGAGGAGATCGTGGTTGTTCTCGCCGCGGGTCCGAGGCAGACGGCGGCGCCCGTTTCACGCCTGGTCGACGCCCAGCGCCGACTCGCCGACGGCGGCCTCCCGCTGGCGGTGGCGGTCAGCACCGCTGTCCCCAGCCTGGCCCAGGTCCGCGAGGCCTACAGCGAGGCGAGGACCCTCCGGAACGCCCGAGGGGGCCGGCTGGGCGTCGCCCGCCTGTCGGATCTGAGTGCATTCGAATACCTGACGCTCCGGCCGGACCCCACCGCGAGCCGCCTGATCGCCCCGGCCATTCACGAGTTCGTCGACCAGGATGCCCAGGAGGGCGCGCCGCTGATCACCACTTTGCGCGAGTACGTCGCGTGTGACCTCAACGCCCGGCGCGCCGCCGACGGCCTCCACATCCACGTGAACACCGCCCACTACCGCCTGGCCAGGATCGCCGAGCGGACCGGGTGCGATCTGCGCAAGGTTTCGGATCTGCTCGAGATTCTGATCGCCGCGCGGCTCGCCGACGCTGCGGCAAACGGGCAACCGGCGCGTTAGCTGATTGACACCACGCCGGGCCCCTGGGCGTTGTGTCGATCCTCTGAGGGCCCGGTTAGAGCGAGGTACCGCGGCCTGACGGCAGCGCCTTATTGGTTGCGGCTCACAATCGGCGGGCCTCGAATTCGGCGCCTGGTCCCATGGTCGGGGCGGTGTCGCTGCGGGACGCTCCCCAAGCACACCACCGAGAGAAGGAACGCCGATGAACGAGAACCTCGCGTACAACCTGACCAGCACCGCCCAGCAGCATCCGACCCGGCCGGCGCTGCGGCTCGAGCAGGAGGTACTGACCTACGCGGAGCTCGACGACGCCACCGCTCGTGTCGCCGGGTTCCTGCGCGAGCGCGGCGTCGAGCCCGGCGACCGGGTCGGGATCATGCTTCCCAACGCCCCCGAGTTCGCGATCACCTACTACGGCGTGCTCAGGGCCGGGGGGATCGTCGTCCCGATGAACGTGCTGCTCAAGCAGCGCGAGGTCGCCTTCTACCTCGGCGATCCTGAGGCGAAGTTGCTGTTCGCCTGGCACCAGTTTGCCGGCGCCGCCGCGGAGGGCGCCGCCGAGGTCGGGACCGAGTGTGTCGTGGTGGAGCCGGAGGACTTTCGCGCGCGGCTCGAGTCGGTCGAGCCGGTCACCGAGGTGGTCGAACGGGCCGCCGGAGACACCGCAGTGATCCTCTACACGTCGGGCACGACCGGCAAGCCGAAGGGTGCCGAGCTCACACACTCGAACCTGGCGATCAACGCCGACGTGATGAAGCAGGTGTTCTCGATCGGCCCCGACGACGTCATCCTCGGTGCGCTTCCGCTGTTTCATGCCTTCGGGCAGACCTGCGGCTTGAACACCGCGGTGAGCGCCGGCGCCGAGTTCGTGCTGCTCGCGCGCTTCGACGCCGGGGGGGCCCTGGACGCGATCGACCGTCACCGCGTGACGGTGTTCGAGGGCGTCCCGACGATGTATTCCGCCCTCCTTCACCACCCCGAGCGCGGGCGCTTTGACGTGAGCGCTCTGCGGCTATGCGTATCGGGTGGCGCCGCCCTACCCGTCGAGGTGCTGCGGGCGTTCGAGGAGGCCTTCGGATGCGTGATCCTCGAGGGCTACGGCCTGTCCGAGACCTCGCCGGTGGCCTCGTTCAATCACCCCGGCCGCGAGCGTAAGCCCGGCTCGATCGGCACCCCGATCGAGGGCGTCGAGATGAAGCTCGTCGACCTTCACCGGCGCGACAGCCAGCCCGGCGAGCCGGGCGAGGTTGCGATCCGCGGGCATAACGTGATGAAGGGCTACTGGAAGCGTCCCGAGGCCACCTCGGAGGCGATCGACCCCGACGGCTGGTTCTACTCGGGTGACATCGCGCGAGTCGACCGGGACGGTTTCTTCTTCATCGTCGATCGTAAGAAGGAGCTGATCATCCGCGGCGGCTACAACGTGTACCCGCGCGAGATCGAGGAAGTCCTTTACGAACATCCCGCGGTGCGCGAGGCGGCCGTAATCGGCATTTCCCACCCCGAGCTTGGCGAGGAGGTGGGCGCGGCGGTCGCGCTCAAGTCCGGCCAGGAGGTGACCGAGGCCGACCTGCGCGACTACGTCAAGAGCAACGTCGCCGCCTACAAGTACCCGCGGCATATCTGGTTCTTCGACGAGCTTCCCAAGGGCCCGACGGGAAAGATCCTCAAGCGCGAGATCAAGCCTCCCGTTGTCGTCTGACCAACAATCAATAACCCTCAGAGGTAAGGAGAAGTCACATGTCATATCGGCTCAAACAGAGCGCCCCGCTTGCTGTCAGCATCGGCGTGATCGCATTCCTGTGGTCGGAGTTCACCCTGAACTTCAACCTTCACTGGTTCACCGTCGCCGACGGCGTCTTCGGAAAGTTCGGCCTGCCGGAGAAGTTCCAGCTCGTGCTTCCCGCGACGTTCGTGACCTGGGGGGTCTATTTCATGCTCGGGGCCGACCGGGCCGCGCTGCGAAAGACACTCCTCGCGTGCACCACGGGCACCGTCGGCGCCATCGTGATCATGACGCTCGGGCCCGCGCTGGCCGGGCTTCCGAGCTTGTGGGGCATCGCGCTCGCGATCGCCATCGTGGGCGGCGGTCTGGTGCTCCTTTCGGCACTGTCCGAGCATGACGCGCTGCCTGCCGCGCCGGCGTTTGCCTGCGCCGCGGCGGTGCTGTTCTGGTGGTTCGCTACTGGCCTCGACAACTACGTGCCGGGGGCGGCAGGCCCGCACACCGTGGCCGCGCTCGGGTTGGCCCTGACCAAGCACCCGCTCGCGGCCGGGACGGGCGCGCTGGGTGGGCTGCTCTCGACGCCATGGCAGTGGGTGGCACTGAGCTCATGGGTGTCGCTCCTGTGCGGACCCGTGCTGGGGTACGTCTCCCACGTCCTCGCCGCGGCGCCGGGCCGGTTCACGGCTTCGGCGAAGCCGGTTCGCCCCGAGGTCGCCGCCTGAGGGCGAGTAGGTCACGCGGAGGGCACGCGGCGCGTCGCGGCGATGGTCGCGGCGCGCCGCCGGCCGCAGGAAGGATCTGCCCCCGGTTGGGGTCTTCACAATTGACCCGCCACAACGGCGGGCCCGGAGAAACTTCAAACGTGGGAGCAAGAATGACCACTCTGAGAACAGCGCGGTTGCGCGTCGCGGGGCTCGTGGCGCTCGCGACTTGCGCGCTGGTGCTCGCCGCCTGCGGAAGCTCCAGCAGCTCGAGCTCGACCGCGAGCTCATCAACGGCCGCGCCGGCCGCGGCGACCTCGACCTCCTCCACGTCCGCGACCACGACGGCCGCGGCAGCGGTGAGCGGCATCACGATTGGCACCGCCAAGTCGCATGGTCACACTTACCTGACCGGTGAGTCGGGCCGGTCCGTCTACCTGTGGGTGGCCGACACGAGCGACAAGTCCAACTGCTCCGGCGCCTGCGCCCAGGCGTGGCCCCCGGTCACCACCAAGGGCAAGCCGACCGCAGGGGCGGGCGTGAACGCGGCCGATCTGGGCACGACGATGCGCTCTGACGGCAGCGAGCAGGTGACCTACAACGGCCACCCCCTCTACTACTTCGTCGCCGATAAGACTGCCGGGAGCACCGCTGGTCAGGGCAGCGACGGGTTCGGCGCGAAGTGGTGGTTGGTCGACACTTCCGGGAGTGCGATCACGAGCAGCGGCTCGTCGAGCGGCGGATCGTCTAGCGGAAGCTCAGGGAGCGGCTGGGGCTAACCGCTCGAGGACCCCGAACGTGTCACAGGCAACGGCGGGTGCCCGCGCCGGGGCGGGCACCTCACCGCTGACTGGCGGCGGGCGCTCATGGGCCCGCCGCGATGCTGTGCCGCCGCTGCACCCGTGGGCATTTCTGGGTTTCGCGGTGGCCTCGTTCGGAGGCCCGCTCGCGCTCGCCGCCTCCGGCGCGCCCGGTGTCGCGGCCGACGCCGGCTCCTCGAGCGGGCTGGCCACGCTCACGGGAGCCGTCGTCTTCCTCGTGCCCCTGGCGATCTGGCTGCGCTACTCGCGCGAGATCACCGGCTCGGGCGGCCTTTACTCGTTCGTCGAGGCCGCCGCCGGCCGTCGCGTGGCACTGGTGCAGGCCGGGATCTGGACCTTCAGCTACCTGCTCTATGTCGTCTACACCACCGTGCAGATCGTCTACGACCTGCTCCCAAGCGTGTTTCCGGGCGAGGGCGGCTACCAGACGGTGCTCGCGCTGGCGATTCCGGTGTTGATGGTGGCGGTCATGCTCGCGGGGCGCACCGTGGCATTTCTCGTGATCGGCGTCATCGCCGCCGGACAGCTCGCGCTCGCGGGAATCCTGGACGGCGTGACGCTCGCCCACGTCTCGACGCCGATCTCCACCTTCGGCGCGGGCGCGGGCGCGGGGGCGGTCGCCAAGGCCGGCGCTCAGACCTCGCTGCTCTATGTGTGCGGCAGCCTGCCGCTGTTCCTCGGCGGCGAACTGGCCGCGCCGGCGCGGACGATCCGGCGCGGCGTCACCGCGGCGTTCGTGGTGACCGCCACCGTGATCGTGCTGGCGGTGGCGCCGCTGGCCGCCATGCCGGGACTGCTCGGGACCGCCGTGCCGGGCGTGAGCGTGGCCGAGCAGTTCGCCAGCGCCGGCCTGGCCAAGGCGATCGGCATCGGCGTGGCGGTGAGTACCGCCGGCGTGATCCTGTGCGAGTACGTGGCGGTGACCCGGCTCATTCACGCGATCGGGCGCTGGCCGATACGGTCCATCGCCGCCGGCATCGGCGTGGTGGCGCTGGTGGCGGCGCCGCTCAGCCTGATCGACCCGGAGGGCTTCTACAACAGCCTGCTCAAGCCGTCCGAGGTGGCGCTGTGGGTGAGCCAGCTCATCGTGTTCGCGGTCTACCCGCTGTTTGCTTTCAAGCGCCGGCACCGGATGTGGCCGGCGCTCAGTCTCGCGGCTGGAGCGAGCGCGTTCGCGATCTACGGCCTGGTCACGACCCTCCAGCAAACGTCCAGCTGAAACCCGTCGAGTAGGCTGCAAGCGGTGACCGGAGTCAACGCTCAATGGCGGCTGGCGGCGCGCCCCGTCGGACTGCCCAAGCCGACCGACTGGGAGTACGCCGAGGAGCCGGCGCCCGAGCCCGCGGACGGGCAGTTCCAGGTGCAGCTCGAGTACCTGTCGCTCGACCCGGCCATGCGCGGCTGGATGAACGAGGGCCGCTCATACGTGCCGCCGGTCGGAATCGGCGAGGTGATGCGTGCCGGCGGACTCGGACGCATAACCAACTCGCGCCACCGCGACTACCGCGCCGGCGACCTCGTGTCCGGCATGTTCGGAATCCAGCGCTACGCCCTGTCCGACGGTCGCGGCGTCAGTAGGGTCGACGAGACGCTCGCCCCGGCGCCCGTCCACCTCGGCGTGCTCGGCATGACCGGGCTGACCGCCTACTTCGGCCTTCTCGACATAGGCCGGCCCGAGCCGGGGCAGACCGTCGTCGTGTCCGGCGCGGCGGGTGCGGTGGGGAACGTCGCCGGCCAGATCGCCCGGATCAAGGGATGCAAGGTCATCGGGATCGCCGGCGGCTCCGAGAAGTGCGCCTGGCTCACCGAAGACCTCGGCTTCGACGCCGCGATCGACTACAAGGCCGGCGAGGTGCGGGCCGAGCTCCGCGCGCACGCCCCGGACGGCGTCGACGTCTACTTCGACAACGTCGGCGGCGAGATCCTCGACGAGGTGCTGCGGCGCCTCGCCCGCCATGCCCGGGTGGTCATCTGCGGCGCGATCTCCCAATACAACGCCGAGCAGGCCCCGCGCGGACCGGCCAACTACATGCAGCTGCTCGTCGAGCGCTCGTCGATGGCCGGGTTCCTCGTGTTCGACTACGCGCATCGCTACGCCGAGGCGATCGCTCAGCTCGCCGATTGGCTGAATGACGGCGAGCTGGTCTCCCGCGAGGACATCGTCGGCGCCGGCATCGAGCAGTTCCCCGAGGTGTTCCTCAGGCTGTTCCGGGGCGACAACATCGGCAAGCTCATCCTCCAGCTCGACGGCGTGCAGGCATGACCTCGACGTCGCTCTACGGCGAACTCCGCTTCTGGCCCGAACTGGCGGGCCTCGTGAGCGAGCCGCGCTTCTGGTCTCCCCGTCACCGGCGCGACAGACAGCCGGTGCTCCTTATCCCCGGCTTTCTCGCCGGCGACGCCTCGCTGACCGTGATGGCCGGCTGGTTACGCCGGCGCGGCCATGGTGTCCGCACGAGCGGATTCCGCCTCAACGTCGGGTGCTCGGGGCGCGACCTCGACCGGCTCGACGCGGTGCTCGCAGCATTCGACGAGCCGG
>Ga0335074_10006520_pt1 | contig 16201 bp, 12 predicted proteins | sample Lox_Sample_23_FD_206715 | JGI IMG/M metagenome (GOLD analysis project Ga0335074, IMG submission 206715) | Soil microbial communities from Loxahatchee National Wildlife Refuge, Florida, United States - Lox_Sample_2.3 | ecosystem: Environmental > Terrestrial > Soil > Wetlands | place: USA...
TGGCCAGCAGCCCGAAGGCGCCGATGATGCCGCCGGACACGGAGTTGTCGTCGCCGATGATTGCGTTCTGCACGGTGTTGGAGAGGGAGAGAAGAACCACCAGGTCGAAGGGGTTGAGTTGCGCCAGTTCGCGCTTGCCAAACAGGCGCAGAAGCACCACGAGGGCGATGTAGACGATGGCGGGTCGAAGCAGCTTCTCCAATATGGGAAGCGGCAGATGGAACATGCTGGTGAAGATGGTGTGGAGCATGGGAAGAGGATAACGGCGCAGCTATTGCTTTACCAGGTGGATGAGCAGCGGCGAGGATCTCATCTTTACGCTCGGGCCGGCGATTGGAGTTATCACACTGAGGTTGGAATCTGAGGGAATTTGCCCGAGACGCGCAGCCAAACGCCTCTGCTACATTGAGATCGGCGGCGATGCCGGCTGGTCGCCCAAGCCGCCAACGGGAGTTGTCAGGAAAGGAGATTCGATTTTTCGGCCATGGCTGTCTGGTCGTCATCGCAGATTCTTATCGCGCCTTTTCGCGTCGATCCCTGGTATAGCCTGCGGCCGTGGGGATTTGGCGATCTGCGGCCGTGGTTTGACCGCGTGGCAGAAGGGGAGCCGATTGGAGAGGCGTGGCTGACCGGCGATGAGTGCGTGATTGCGACGGGCGCGCATCAGGGCGAAAAACTGGGCGCGTTGTTCAGAGCGAACCATGATGCTCTTGTGGGGGCGGGCAGGCCGGCGGGTTCGCCGCTGCTGACAAAAGTGATCTTTGCGCGCGAGAAGCTCAGCGTGCAGGTGCATCCCGACGACAAGATGGCGCGGAAGTATGGCGAACCACGCGGCAAGACCGAGTGCTGGTACGCGTTGGCGGCCGAGCCGGGCGCGGCGGTCGCTGTTGGCATGAAGCCCGGAACGACGATGGAACAGGTGAGGGAGGAGATTGCGGCGGGAACGCTGGAATCGAGTCTCAACGTGATGCCTGTGCAGAGGGGCGACATGGTGTTTGTCGATTCGGGGACGGTACACGCCATCTGGCCGGGATCGATCCTGCTCGAGACGCAGCAGTACAGCGATACGACGTATCGCATGTTCGATTACGGGCGGCCGCGCGAGCTGCACGTTGAGAAGTCGCTGGAAGCGACGAAGCTGGTAACTCGCGCCGGCAAGATCGCGCCGCGCCAACTCGCTGATCGCACCGTGCTTATCGACGTGGAGTATTTTCGCGTAGAACGAATCGACATGAATGGCCGTCGGACGAGCGCGAGCCTGCGCGGCGAGGGTGAGCAGCCGGGGCTTGCGTATTTGTTTGCGGCGGAGGGCGCCGGACGGGTGATCGGAGCGGGTTTTGACGCCGTAGATTTGCCAGCACGGGGAATCGTGGCGATCCCGGCGTCGTCGCCGGATTTCGTGCTGGGGGATGTGAGCGCGCCGGGGGAGAAGCTCGATTTGATCCGCATTACGCCGAATTGGCCGGCGTAACAAGTTGTGGTGGCTTGAATCTTGCGGGGTTCTTACCGAATGCTTCAACAACGTGTCCTGTCCGGTCAGAAAGTCAACCGCAGATCCTTCGACTCCGGTCGCCGTAGCGACCTCCGCCCAGAATGAGACGCAATTCCTGGTTCGAGATGTTGTGGCGGAATATTAGCTGTGGTCGCAACCGAGCGAAAAGCGCAGTGCCGCACAGACCTCGCTCATCTTCAGCGAATTGAGTTGGGCGACTCGCTTGCCTAGCCGGTCTTGAGAGATGGTTATCGTGTTGTGAAGATTCGCTGCGCACGAGCTTTTCATGCCGTCTTCTTCGCCGAGCACGACCTCTGACGGGACTCCACGAATGGTCGAGGTGATTGGAGCGACGGTTACGGTGGCGAGGTAACCAATCGCGCTGTTGCGGGTGAGAACCAGCACAGGCCTTTTCTTGTCCGGCGCCTCAAACTGGTAAAGCCGCACGTCGCCCCGCGCTATTCCGCCGGCCATGCCGCCTCACCTTCCCAAGCGAGTAGTTCGTCCTGCGGATGCGGTTGCTTCGAATAACCCTGGCGATCGCGTTCCTCCTGAGCAGCGACCTCAAGCCTCCGCAAATGTTCGCGCAAGGCGTCGCGAACCAGCGCCGAGCGATTCTGCTTTTTCAGTCGCGCGGCCCGGTCGGTCGCGCGAAGCAGCGTTTTGTCGAGGACGACTTGGACGGTTTCCATATGTGGACTCCATTCCACAGTATACTCCACGTACAGCGTGCGCGACACCTTCCCGATCTTGACCACCAAAACCTGCATGGATAGGGCTATCCAAGGGGATCAATTCCCATGGCATCACTCATGGCTGAGATCGTACTTCTGCAACGTGAATGGAAGGCTCGCTTCCATCTTCCTAGATCTCGAACTCGTCAATTCCGCACCAATCACGTCGAAGCCATGGCTGCTGTGGGTTTGGGTTTACATGCGCACACCTCGGCCGGACGGCCTCTCCGATAGCGTAGAGGCACCCACACTTTACAAGGTTGAAGACGCACTCAACGCGGTCCTTGCGCGGGAATTCGCGGCAATTCCGTGCGGGAGGATAACTACAGAAGGAAGGCGAGAGTTCTACTTTTACGGTGAGAGGAAAGATGGGCTGTCAGCCGCAGTGAAGAGGGTGCTCGGGGAATTTGGTGAATACCGATGCGACGTGGGCGACAAATCAGACTCATCATGGAGCCAGTATCGCGATGTGATGTTTCCCTCAGCTGAAGACTTCCAACGCATCGGGAACATGGACGTCCTCGACTTACTCGAAAAACAGGGAGATATTCACTCAGTGCCGCGAGCAGTGCGTCATTGGGTCAACTTCAATTCAGAGTCATCACGCGCTGCATTCCGCGACGCCGCCCTAGCGGATGGCTTCGCGATCGAGTCTGAACATCTCTCCCCTCCGAACCGCGCTTTGCGATGGTTTTGGTGCAGACGCAGCCAATCCAGCGGGCGACCATCGACGAGACCGTCATTCAACTACTTGACCTCTCGCAATCCTTCGGCGGTGTGTACGACGGGTGGGAGACACAGGTCATAACGCAGTAACCTGGCCGGAGATTTCGATCCGTCCCTAGCTTTCCGGTAAACTTTTGCACAATCTTTGCGCGGCAACCGGCTCCATCATGCAGAATCTATAGTGTTATGACTTATCGCCTTGCTGTTTCCGCCGACCTGAAAAACGCCTTTGATGCAGCCACCACCGACTGGCAATCCAACAACAAGATCGAGCGCTTCTGGAAGAAGGACGCGAGCCTTTGGACGCGCGACGGTGAAGAGAAATGGATGGGCTGGATCGACATTGTGGAGCGCCAGCAGGAGGACCTGGGCGCCTTTGCCGAGCTGGGCGGAGATGTGCAGTCGGCCGACTTCAGTACCGTTCTGCTGCTGGGAATGGGGGGCTCGAGTCTGTGTCCCGAGGTGCTGGGCAAGACATTTGGACAGCAGGAGGGATTTCCCGCGCTGCGCATCGTAGACTCGACCGACCCGGCGCAGGTGATGGCGGTTTGCAACGAGGTGAATCTTCCGGAGACGCTGGTGATCGTGGCCAGCAAGTCAGGATCGACGCTTGAGCCGAACATTCTGAAGCAGTTCTATTTTGCACAAGTGACGCGCGCGGTGGGCGAAGCCGAGGTGGGCAACCGCTTTATCGCGATCACCGATCCCGGCTCGAAGATGGAGCAGGTGGCCAAGCGCGACGAATTCCGCCATATCTTTTATGGCGATCCCGAAATCGGCGGGCGCTACTCGGCCCTGTCGAATTTTGGCGTAGTGGCGGCGACCGCAGCGGGACTCAAGGTGGACAAGCTGCTGAGCGAGGCAGCCAAGGGCGTGGCCGCATGCAAGCAACCACTGGCCGAGAATCCCGGGGTGCGGCTGGGGCTGCTTCTGGGCGCGGCGCACAATGCGGGGCGCGACAAGATCACTTTTTTCACTTCGCCGGAGATTCACGACCTGGGCGCGTGGCTCGAGCAGTTAATTGCCGAGTCGACCGGCAAGCAGGGGAAGGGGATTACGCCAGTGGATCGCGAGACGATCGGCGCGCCGGCGGTTTACGGCAACGACCGGGTGTTTGCCTATGTGCGCTTGAAGGGCACGGCTGACGCGAGCCAGGACGCGAAGGTGGATGCGCTGGAGAAGGCCGGGCACCCGGTGGTGCGTTTCGAAATTGAAGATCCCTACGAGATATTCGGCCAGTTCTTTACGTGGGAGGTGGCCACGGCGGTTGCGGGATCGGTGATGGGCATCAATCCGTTCAATCAGCCCGACGTGGAATCGGCGAAGGTAGAGACGCGGAACCTGACCGCGGAATACGAAAAGACAGGCAAGCTGCCGTCGCGCACGCCGTTCCTGACCGGCAAAAGCGAAGATGGTGCGCCTTTCGCGCTGTATGCGACAGACGCGTATGCCTCGAAGCTGCAGGCCGCCGCATCGAGCCAGAGCCTGGCAGGAATTGTTGGCGCGCATCTCGACCAGCTCAAGGCGGGCGACTACTTTGCCACATTAGCGTTTCTGCCGATGTTCGAGGAGTACGAAACGGCCATCCAGGAGTTCCGGCACAAGGTGCGGGACAAGAAGCGTGTGGCCACCTGCCTGGGATTTGGGCCGCGCTTCCTGCACTCCACGGGGCAGGACTACAAGGGCGGCGCGAACGCGGGAGTGTTTTTGCAGCTCACCGCTGCCCACGGGGATGATGTGGAGATTCCCGGCGAGAGCTACAGCTTCGGTGTGGTGATTGACGCGCAGGCTGCCGGCGACCTGGCGGTTCTTGAATCGCGGGGAAGGCGGGCGCTGCGGGTGCACCTGGGCAAAGACATTGCCGGCGGCTTAGCGGCTCTAAACACGGCATTTAACGCTGCGCTCGGCTAGGAAACTTTTTCTTACCAACCGGGTTTCTATGAAGTAACCGGCTGGGGATCGGCTCGTCTAATTCCCTGAGCCGCCTAGGGATGCTGGACGGTCAATTTCGCTGTGACTTTTTGTCGGTGAAGATGATCGGATAGGCAGAGGAGAAAAAGGGATGAACCGGATTTTGCTGAAGCTGATGGCATGGAGTGGGGTAGCCGTGCTGAGTACGGTTGTGGCGATGGCCCAGGATTCGGGCGCGGCTGGCGATGGGTCGCAGGCGCAGGCCGCCGCGCAGACTCAAGGTGTGCGCACCGACGGGCAGATTGAGATGGACGTGGTGCATGCTCTGGACGCATCCGCCGCGCTCAAGAACGATCTGATTACCGCGGCTACGATTCAGGGCGAAGTCACGCTGTCGGGCACGGTATCGAGCGACGCGTCGAAAACATTAGCCGAGCAAATTGTTTCGCATGTGGATGGCGTAATTAAGGTGCACAACAATCTGAAGGTGGGCAACCCCGGGGCCGATGCGCAGAACCTGCAGCCGGCGCCCGACCAGGAAATGCCGGATGCCGACCAGTCGCAGGCGCAACAGGGAATGGCGAACCTGCCGCCTCCGGGTCCTGCTCCGGACCAGCAACCGCAAGGACAGCCGGCACCGAGCATTGCGCAGAATCCGCCGAACCAATACCCACAGCAGACTTATCCGCAGCAACAGCCTTATCCGCAGCAGCCGTATCCTCCGCAAGGCAACTATCCGCCTCCGCCGCAGCGGCCGCAATATGGATATCCGCAATATCAGCAGGCTCCGCCGCCGGCTCCGACATATCAGATTGCCAACGGTCCGCTGACGCTGGCGCCCGGAACCGTAATACAGGTGCGGACGACGGACTCGATTGACAGCAAGCGGGCCAAGGACGGAGAGACGGTGATCTTCAACGTGATTCAAGATGTGAACGTCAACGGGTATCTGGCCATACCGCGCGGCGCCACGGTGCACGGAGTGATCACCGAGGTGAAAAAGGTCGGCTCGGGCGACCTGGGCGGCAGCTCGCAATTGGCGCTGACGCTGACTTCGCTCGATCTGGGTGGCCGCAGCTATCCGCTCCAAAGCGATGTGTTCAAGGTGAAGAGCCCGAATAAGGCGGGACATACAGTGGGCAGCGCCGTGGGTGGAGGCATCCTGGGCACCATAATCGGGTGCGCCGTTGGCCGAGGCGCCGGATGCGCGATTGGCGCGGGAGCCGGCGTAGCTGCGGGAACCGCGGCTGGGGCGGCATCGCCGGGGCCAAGAGCGTGGATTCCCGCTGAGGCGTTGGTGACATTTCGCTTAGCCGCGCCGTTGACCGTGGACCCGGTAAGCCAGCAGGAGGCAGCGCGGCTGGCGCAGGGACTTTACCCGGGCGGGCCATCGCTCTACCGGCGCTATCCGTATGGTTCACCGTATTACGGCTACGGAGCCGGGTATTATGGCTATCCGGCGCCTTACTATGTGCCTTACTACATGGTCGGCGGAGTCTACTACTGGCGCTGATCGGGGCAGGGAATCAGGAAAAGGCAGGAAGGAATCGAAACGGGCATCCGCGATGGCAGATGCCCGTTTGGTTTGGGGCGATCCTGAAGGCGGCAAGGCAGCGCGGGCGCGAATCATTGGGCTGGCCGTCATCTATAATCAAAGAGTCGCATCGACGAGAATTGCGCAAGCGCAGGATGCCCGAAACCGTGCTGATTTCAGGCTGCGGGCCAACCGCTCAACCTGCCGCGCACTGAGGTTTGAAGTTCATCCATGATTCGTTTCCTGCAAACAGATAATCGCCTCACGAAGGCACTGCTCGTGGTTATCATCGGCGCCGCATCGGTCTCCATGGTGGTGTATCTCATCCCGGGACTTGCCGGGACCGGCAGCGCCCCACCCGATACATATGCCATCGTCTATCCGCACTGGTACAGCCGGCTGCTCGGGGCGGGCGACACGGTCACCGAGGCGCGCGTAGAGCAGGCGGCACGCAATGAGCTGCGCCAGCGCGGTCCTCAATACGCGAATAACCCCATGCTGGTGCAGTTTTTTGAATCGCAGGTGGGCGAGCAACTGGTGCAGCAGCAAGTACTGCTGCAGGAGGCGCACAGGCTGGGCATCACGGCGACCGACGACGATGTAATCAAGTATCTGCACACCGGCCCAACAGGCGAGGTGATCTTTCCGGGCGGCAAGTATATCGGCGACCAGGCTTATGCGCAGCTGGTCAACGACCGGCTGAACATGTCAGTGAAGGATTTTGAAGACGGCATCAAGGACGACATTACCGCGCGGCGCCTGGAGGCCCTGATCACCAGCGGGGTTACTGTGGGCGATCAGGAGGTGCGCGACACCTACCGCAAGCAGAACCTCAAGATCAAGTTCGATTACGCGGTGATCTCCGACGACGATATTCGCAAGGCGATCAATCCGACGGACAGCCAGCTCGAGGATTTTTTCAAGAAAAACGCAGCACGCTATGCCAACGCGGTTCCCGAAGAACGCAAGATCACTTACTTCGCGTTTAACGCGAGCCAGGTTCCAGGCGGCACGGCACAGCCGACGCCGCAACAGATTCAGCAGTACTATAACGAGCATCTTGCCGACTATCAGGTGCCGGAAGAGGCCACATCGCGCCACATTCTGATCAGCGTGCCCGAAGGCGCGGATGCCAAGACCGACGCTGCGGCCAAGGCCAAGGCGGAGATGGTGCTGAAGCAGTTGCAGGCAGGCGGAAGCTGGGCGGACCTGGCCAAGAAATACTCAGATGACCCGGGCAGCAAGAACACCGGCGGGGAACTGGGGCCGGCGCAGCGCGGGAAGATGGTGCCCGCGTTCGACAACGCTATTTTCACGCAGAAGATCGGCGACATAGAGATCGTGAAGAGCAGCTTTGGTTATCATGTCGTGCAAGTTGAGTCGCGGGAGGCGGCGCACACCAAACCGTTGAGTGAAGTGCAGGGCGACATCCAGGCAGCGCTCGAACGGCAGGACTCGGCCGCAGCCGAGGACAACTATGCGGCGACGCTGACTTCAGAGGCCATCAAGAACGGGCTCGAAAAGACGGCAGCAGCGCACCACCTGGATCTGGTGGATACGCCGCCGGTGGGGCGCGACGGCGTGATTCCCGGACTGTCAAGCAGCACGGAGCTATTGAGCAAGGCCTTCGCGGCCAAGCCGGGCGATCCGCCGCAGTCGGCGCCTACCGGCGAAGGCTACGCGATCTTCCAGGTCACGGGGATAGCGCCGGCGCACGCACCGACCTTCGCCGACTGGAAATCGCACGTGCTTGACGATTATCGCAACGAGCAGGTACCGGTTCTGCTGAGCCAGAAGACGAAAGACCTTGCCGACAAGGCGAAGGCGATGAACGACCTGGCCAAGGCCGCGAAGGCTGACGGTGCGACCATGAAAACCAGCGACCTGGTAAACAATACCGGCCAGGTTCCTGATTTCGGCGAGGTGGGCCAGGTTGCTCCGCAGCTTTTCGACATGAATGTGGGCGCGATCAGCGGGCCGATTAACGCGGGGCGCACCGGCGTAGTCGTGAAGATCATCGATAAGGAGCAGCCCACTCCCGAGGACATCGCGAAGAATTTTGACCAGACGCGCGAGCAGTTGCTCGCCGAGCGGCAGCAGGAAGCATTCAGCGTGTTCATGAGCGGCGTATGGAACGACTACAAGAAGCATAATCGCATTCGCTTCAACGCCAAGGCGCAGCAACAACCGCAGCCGGGAATGTGAGACCTGGCTGAATGTGAGGACGCAAAGGCTCGCCCCATCATGGTGGCGGGCCTTTTTGCTGGTCGGCGCGCGCGGACCTATCGCAGTCCCGTCGTTGCGAGCGGCAGGCCGGTCTGGGGTGAGTGATCGGGCTGCGCGTCGAAGTTCGGGGCAACGGCGGCGCCCCGGAACGACGCCGGCGCCACCGTGACATTCCATCCGTCGACGACCACCAGCGCATCCTCGCCATGGAAATCGCTTGCGGCGGCGTCGATTGTGATCGTTCTTGTTTCGTTGGGCACGAGCGAAATGTAGTTGTCGCTGTAGAAGACAGGCAGCACGCGCTCGCCCGATTTGCGGCGCAGCTGCAGGTGGGCCATCAGCGCAATCTGGCTGGTGGGGTTGTGCAGGGTGACGGTGAGCCGCCGCGCGGCTCCCGTATAACCCTCGCGATCTTCGGTCTTGACCGTCGCTGTCAGGGTCACCATCGGCAGTTGATTCAAAGCAGTCAGATCGTCCTGCTGGTCAGGCTGGGCACGCCAATAAAAGTTGCCCGAGAGCAACCGGCCGGCTTCGTCGTGCAATTCCAGCTTGATGAAATGCACGGCCGAAAGCGTGGCGGGAAAGTCGATGGGTCCGAGATCAGTGGCAGCCTCGGGCGCAGCCGCCAGCGGCGTGTCATGCGCGTATGCCTGCGTGCCATCCAGGTTGTAGACTGCCACGTGCGCCACCAGCCCGGTCAGGGGGCCGGGGCGGTTGTTGATCACCTGCACGTGACCGCCCATAGCGCCGGTCGTCGACTCGTTGAATTGGATGTGCGCCATCTCTCCGGCATGCATTACGGCGAAATACGACGACATCGGCTCGAGATCATAGTGATAGATCTGCCAGACGAAGCTGGGCTGCGCCGGGTTGCTCATCCACGTAATGATGGCCGTGGTGGGACGAAAGAGCATCGCGTTACGTCCTTCGTACATGGCGCGGAAGGCCTCGTAATTCGCCAGCTGCGCCTTGCGCGCGAAGTCGGCCAGGTTGCGGATCGGCCCATAGCGGGCGGCAATTTCTCCCGGATACTTGTCTGCGCCGGAGTTGCCCTTGGTGAAGTCGTGCTCCGCCCAGTCGTCATCGATCGTCTCCCAATCTTTTTTGGGCATCATGGCATGGATGGATTCCAGCGTGGGCACGCTCACGCTGCCGGTCTCAGTCTTGAAATAATCGTCGGCCACGACGTAGAACTTGCGGGGCTCGCGCCAGGAATAGGGACCGTAAGAGCGCACGCCCGCGCCGTCGGTCGAGCTGGGCTGATAGCGGCGCGTCGGCTCGAGCTCATTGAGCACCCTGCGCAGCGCCGTGTCGATCTCGGGCGGCGGGTAGCCCTCGTTGCGCGCGCACCACAACATAATTGACGGATGATTGCGATAACGCAGGATTTTGTCGCGTACGTTGGCGATATAGGTGTCGAGATCGTCGGGGTTGGGCCCGTCGCCCGGGTTAGGCTGGAAGAATTCATCCCAGACGAGAATGCCGTATTTGTCGCATAGCGCGTAGAAATCTTCGTCGGTGCTTTGACCAACCCAATTGCGAATCAGATTCAGATTCGCCAATTTGTGGAGCTCGATCAGCGTCTCCAGCCGATCGCGCGGAATCCTCTTCAAAGCCTCGTCGAGGCCCCAGTCGCCGCCGCGAATGAAAACCGGCACGCCGTTTACCGAGACGGTGAGCGTCTCAGTCCCGGGAACCGAGTAGGTGAACTTGCGAACGCCAAAGTCGAGGTCCTCGGTGTCGCTTGTCGAATGGCCGCTGCGGAACTCGAGATGCAAATGGTACATGTTCTGCTCACCGTAGCCGTTGGGCCACCAGAGACGCGGATGATCCATGTGCAGCGCAGGAGTGTTTTTGGCGTCGAAACTGACCTGCTGGGTGCTGTGCGGAGCAAGCTCAACGTGGCGCTGAAATCTGATGGATTCAATTGTTCCGCGGACCACCCCCTTTTGCGGCTGATCGGTGAGGTTGGTAAGGGTTGTCTGCACGGCGATGTCGGAAGAATCGGTTTTCGGCAGCGGCAAATCTGTGGTCACCAGCGGGTCCTTCATGGTGACGGGCCCGGAGGCCGAGAGGTAGACGTTTTGCCAGATGCCACTGTCGCGATCGTGGATTGCGGGCAGCCAGTCCCACCCGATGGTGCACAGGAAGGTGGGTCCATCCATTGCGGTGATTCCGCCGTTCGGTCCCACTCCGTCGCGAATCGTGTGCTCGTGCGGGACGCCGGGATGCGGTTGCGGCGTGACCAGCACGGCCACGACGACCTGCTGGCCCGGCCTTACCTGTGCTGTGACGTCGAAATTTCCGCGGATGAATGCGCCGCGAATCGCGCCGACCCGGGCGCCATTCACCCAGACTTCGGCGGAGAAATTGATACCGTCAAAGTTGAGCCAAACGTGGCGGTTCTTAAATGCTTTGGGGATGTTGACGACGGTGCGGTACCAATACGACGTATGAACCAGGCTTTCAGGAATGATCTCCGGCCGATTGTTCTCGCCATAAAGCGGCTCGGGATATACGTGGTCGTTGACCAACGAAGTGAGGACCGTGCCCGGGACCGTTGCGGCATACCAGCCTCGCGTATCGAATGCTGGTGTAGAGATCTGCGCTCCAGCACCGTTCACCCTGGCCACGTCTTGCAATTGCCAGCCGCTCAAAAGCATGAGTGGCTGCGGAAGTGTTGCAGCGCGCGCGGCATGGTCCGCGGCGGTTGTCGCCAGGCCAATCAAAGCAAGACATAACCACCCGCTCAAACGGTTTTTCACTGGAAATTGCCCCCGGATTCTTCACTGGAATCCTTACACGGCAAGGGCGCATCCGACAATCTATCAATCGTGTTGGTTCGGCGATGCCCGTACGGCCAGGGGCTGCTGCGTCGATAATAAAAACAGAATGAACTTCCAGCGTTCGTCAGGTGTCCTGCTCCACGTTACCTCGCTGCCGTCGAGCGGCGGCATCGGCGATCTGGGCCCCGCGGCCCACGAATTTATCCGCTTTCTCAGGCGCGCACAACAGCACGTGTGGCAGGTTCTGCCGCTATGCCCAACGGGATTCGGGAACTCGCCGTACGCGGGATCGTCGGCATTTGCCGGCAATCCCGGGCTCATCAGCCTGGAGGTTCTTTCTGCCTGGGGATGGATTTCCGGCGAGCGAATCAGCGGTCTCGCGGGCCGGGGCGGCGCCGTGAGATTTCAGGAAGTCGAGGAACGGAAACTGCCGCTGCTATGGGAAGCGGCCGGGAATTTTCTCGATCGCGGCCTCGACGACGAGTCGCTGGCCGGCCAATGGCGAGACTTCGAGGATTTCGCGAACGCCGAAGGCGCATGGCTAAATGACTACGCGCTCTACGCCGTGCTGCGCCGGGAGTTCAAGACCGGCGCGTGGACGGAGTGGCCCGAAGCGTTGCGGCGGCGCGATGCGCAAGCGCTCGGCGAGGCTGCAGCGCGGCATGAGCGGGCGATCGCCATCGAGCGCGTGCTGCAGTTTGCCTTCGCCCGGCAGTGGAACCAGCTTCATGACCTGGCGGCTGAGAGTGGAATTCGCGTGTTAGGCGATGTGGCGATCTTCGTCAACATGGATTCGGCTGACGTCTGGGTTCATCCCGAGATCTTCGAGCTCAATGAGAACCTGAAGCCGATCCGCATTGCCGGCGTTCCGCCCGATTATTTCTCAAAGACAGGGCAGCGCTGGGGCAACCCTCTTTACCGGTGGGACGTGCTGGCTCAACGAGGATTCGACTGGTGGATCGATCGTATTCGACGGGCGACAGAGGTTTACGACATCGTCCGCCTGGATCATTTCCGTGGTTTCGAAGCTTACTGGGCGATTCCTGCCGAAGAAGAGACCGCAGTGAATGGTGAATGGGTGAAGGCACCCGGGCTGGAACTGTTTCGCGCGCTCGAAAATGCGCTTGGGCCGCTGCCGCTGGTGGCCGAAGACCTGGGCATGATTACGCCGGAAGTGGATGCGCTGCGTGTGGCGGCGGGCTTCCCGGGGATGAAGGTATTGCAATTCGGGTTCAGCAACAAGGGAGCGCACAAGCATCTGCCGCAGCAGTACACCATCGACACGGTTGCTTATACCGGCACACACGACAACGACACGACGCAGGGCTGGTGGCAGACGGCGAGCGAAGCTGAGCGCAAAGCCGTGGAAGCGCTGGTGGGTCCGGTTGACGGCCGGCCCGCCTGGCCGCTGATCCGCGCCGCCGAGGCGAGTGTGGCAGCTATTGCCGTGGTTCCCGCACAGGACCTGCTTGAGCTGGGCGCCGAGGCGCGCATGAATACCCCTGCGGTTCCCGAGGGCAACTGGAACTGGCGCGCGCCCGAACATTGCTGGACGGATGAACTGGCAAGCCGCCTAGCCGCGCTGAGCGAAGTAACGGACCGCGACAATGACCCGATGGGTGAGACTGAGAACGAGGGGCGGGAGAGCGAGGGAATAGGGAGTAGCCAGTAGGGAATAGGAGACCACGCCGGCAGGAATCGTTATCGAAGTAGAAAGTGTAATGACTGCCAGTCACGGGATGCGTCTCTATTCTCTGGCCTCAACTCCCTATTCCCTGCGTTTCAGAACGGGATGTCCTCGTCGGAAATCTCCGCTGACTGCGAATAGTCATCCTGGCCTGCCGGCTGGCGCTGGTCCAGATTTGCGGAGTTCGACGGACGGCTGTAACCGCCGGCTCCCTCTTCACGGGCCGAGAGCAGGGAAAGATCGCTGGCCACGATCTCTGTGCGGTAAACCTTGCGGCCGGGGTGCTCTTTGTCTTCCCAGTTGCGCGTTTGCAGCCGCCCCTCGACAAAGAGCTTGGAGCCCTTCTTAACGTAATCGCGAACGATCTCTGCCAGCCGCGCGTAGGCGACGACGTTGTGCCATTCGGTGCGGTCCTGCCAGTTGCCCTGCGGGTCCTTGGCACGCTCTGAAGTGGCCAATCCGAAGGTTGCTACCAAGGTCCCGCCGCCTGTGGATCGAATCTCGGGGTCCTTGCCTACATTTCCCAGCAAAAAGACTCTATTGACACTCTTGGCCATTGCTGTTGCTCTCCTTAATCCCGCACGATTCCGGCGATCTGTGCGCCAAACGGCTTAACGGCATACAGATTGCTGCGCTCTTCACAGGGAGGAAGCGCAAGTCGAGCGACCGTGCTTCGAGAATCTTAATATAGATTGCTTGCCGGGTACTGTGCGCGTCATCTCATCCTGCCGATTTCCCTGAGCTGGTGCGCAACGGCTTCCAGGAACGTCTCGACGCTGGTGCCGGAAGCGATCTCCAGTCCCGACTTGGCGCAGATCGCGCTGGCAATGCGGTTGGCAAGCGAGCTTCGGGTGGTCAGGTCCATATCGAGGCGCCGGGAAAAGAATCCCTCCAACACTTCGAGATCGGAAATTGAGAGCTTGGCCAGTGCAGGCGCGGGAAGCGAAACGGCCAGGTGCGGCGGACCACCCCAAAGACCGGGGACCGATGTGGAAGCGGGCGGAGGAACCGGTGAGCCGGCGGCAAACGCCGGCCCTGTAATGGTGCGTGAACTCGTCCCGCTCCACTGCAATTGCTCCACGTTGCGGTCGCGCACCACCAGCGATCCCGCGACCATGTCGCCCAGGCGCTGGTGCCGCTTGCTCGAGAACATGGCGATGATTCCAACCGCGTAGAAGCTCGGAGCCCAGTCAATAACGCGGACCAGGTTGCGGGCCAATGATTCGAGAAAATTGATGCCGCGTCCGGACTCGTGGATGACGCGAATTTTTGCGGCATGCTTGCCGGGAGTGCGACCGCTGTTGAATGCCTCGAAGAGGGAGAAATATCCCCATTGCACGAGAAAAACGATGAGAAAAAAGATGCCGATGGCCCAATTGGCGGAGACGTTGCCGAACAGATGCAGTGCGGGGACGATGATCGACGCGAGAATGATCAACACCAGGAGAAACGCACCGCAGATCAGGTAATCGATGAGAATTGCGATAAACCGGCTGCCGATGCCGGCCAGGGGCATCTCAATGGCCACCAGCTCCGGGGTGTCAATGTTAAGCTGATCACGAATCGGCTCCATGGCCATTATTCTCTCCAACCAGTGGCTTGAAAAGCGGCGGCCATACTGGGAACGGCTGTCGTCACTGCTCAACCAGGCAGGCGCGATCGGGGTGCGACAACTGACGCGCGCCGAGCTGCGTGAAGCCGCTCTGCTCTATCGCCAGGCGGCCAGCGACCTCTCAACGCTTCGCCAGGACAGCACGGCCCGCGCCTACGCCGAGCACGTCAACCAATTATTGGCTCGCGCCCACCATATCATCTATTCCAACCGCGGCACCACTTTTCTGAAACTCTTTCGCTTCCTGCGCGATGGCTATCCGGCGGTGGTACAGCGGCAGATCCGCTACGCTCTGGTGTCGTTGTTGATTCTGCTTGCCGGAGCGGCGCTGGGGTCGGTGCTCACTCTAGCGCGGCCTGAGTTCATGCGCCGCATGCTGGGACCGGAGATGGTGGCCACCATCGAGCGTCATGAGATGTGGACGCACTCCATCGTGGGCATCAAGCCTTTGGCTACCAGCCTGATCATGACGAATAATCTGACCGTGTGCTTCGTCGCCTTTGCGGGAGGCATATTGTTCGGTCTGCTGACGGTGTATTCCATGTTCTTCAACGGGCTTCTGCTCGGCGTGATCGGCGTGGCCTGCCAGCAGCACGGGATGTCGCGGGACCTGTGGAGTTTTGTGGCGCCGCATGGCTCGTTGGAGCTTCCTTCCATCATTCTTTCGGGAGCAGCGGGACTTCGCCTGGCGCATGGCGTGCTCTTTCCCGGCATTTATCGATGGCGCGACTCGATTGCGCATGCGGGGGTAGACGCCGCGCGCCTGGTATCGGGGATCATTCCTCTGCTCGTGATTGCCGGGACCCTTGAGGGATTCTTTTCGCCATCGAGCGCGCAACCGTGGCTCAAATTCACCGTGGGCGGATCGCTATTCACCTTGCTGGTGCTGTGGCTGTTCCGTCCGCTGCCAGTGGGGCTGTCCGCGACGACAAAGCCGAATGCGTGAGCCGCGAGTGTGCCCTTGTGGCGGGCGGGGCACAAACCAAATCGGAAAGTGGCTGAAGCGGCGGGGAAACCGGCGGCAACCGGGTGTTGCGCATTTTGCGGCGAAGCTGTCTCCGCCTACACCATCGCCCGCTCTTTCACTTTCAGGTACTGATTGAGAACTGCTGAAGTGAGGTGGCGGGGGTCGAGGTCGAGCGTCAGCGCGCCCTGTTCGCGGAGGCGAGCCAGGAGGAGTTCGCGCCGAGTTGTCAGCTCCTGCGCGGCCGCGCTGCGATACATTTCGGCCACATTCACGGGCCGCGCATTGGCGATCGCTTCCACGTCGGGCTGGGCCATGGCTACGAACAACAACACATGGCGATGCAGCAGTTGCATGGCCCCGTCGATCACTTCGGGCCGCATGGCCGTTTCGGCCAGATCCGTGATCCACAAAACCAAAGCACGCCGCGGCTGCCACCGGTTCAGCGTGGCCGTGGCACGCAAGTGATCGGCCTCGCTGGTTTCCGCTCTTGCCTGGGCGAGCGCTTCGACAATCACCCGCAGATGCG
>Ga0335074_10006521_pt1 | contig 16200 bp, 15 predicted proteins | sample Lox_Sample_23_FD_206715 | JGI IMG/M metagenome (GOLD analysis project Ga0335074, IMG submission 206715) | Soil microbial communities from Loxahatchee National Wildlife Refuge, Florida, United States - Lox_Sample_2.3 | ecosystem: Environmental > Terrestrial > Soil > Wetlands | place: USA...
AGCGACATGACGTCCGTGCGCTGCTCGAGGTCCGCGGCGCGGCGGCGCTTGCGGATCACCGCGTACATATACCGGTCGGGGATCAGCAGCCCGAGCCAGGTGAGGCCGAACGGCTCGTCGTGCCCGATGTTCATCCACTCGGCGAGCTTCGCGCCCGGCCTGGTGGAGCCCCACAACAGGGACTTGATCGAGTCGCGCAGGCCCCGCTCGGCCGTGCCCGCCCGGGGTCGGCCCTCGATCCCGAAGATGCCGGCCATGATCACGTCGAGCGTGATCGCCTGCATCCGCGGCGCGAGCGCGAACGGCCGGTTCTCCGGCCAGCGATCGATCTCACGCTCGGCGGCATCGGCGATCATCTGCTGGTAGCGGGCGATCGCCTCGCCGTGGAACGGAGGAAGAAGCAGCTTGCGCTGGCGCAAGTGACGAGGCCCGTTCGAGGTCAGCACCGACCCTGCGCCCAGCACCGGCCGAAGCGGCGACTCGGCCGCGAGCGTCGGGACCAGGTCGGGCGGCGCCTTGAAGACGGACGCGATGTGGTCTGGGTGGCTGGTCGTGGCGGTCTGCCCACGCACGTAACCCCGTGCCAGCCACACATCGCCGAACTTCTTGCGGTGGTGGAACATGAAGTTCCACTGGAGCGACCCGAACCAGTACACCTGCACTGGGCGCGGCCAGCGGATTGCGGGGGGCGTCTGGAGCCCGTCGAGGCTCTCGACCGGGCCGGCCTCTGAGTGCGGTGCGCTCCCGATCAGCGAGTTTGACTGCTCTGAAGTCGCCGGCGCTTCTTTCAGCACGCTCATCGCCGAATCATCTTACACCGGTGTAGCAATTGTGTGAGATGCCTCACAACACCGGCGCAATGCGGCCCTGGTTCACCGCCGCTGCGCGCCCGGCTTCGGCCGCCGCCGGAACCCGCAGTGGCGGCAGACGCGGGCATCGTGGTGGATGTGGGCCTTGCAATCCGGGCAACGCCGGTAGAGCTGGAGGGTCAGGAGGTAGAAGCCGAAGCGTGCGGCCGCGAGAGAGCGCCGCGCCAGGTACGCGGCGACGCGCAACGCGCCCCGGGCCGTCAACAGGGCGAGGAGCACCGCTGCCACGACGCCGAGGGTCCGCTTGGTGCGCATCGCGAGCGCAAGGGTATAGCCTCCGCAATCCGGTCCTTCGAGCTATGAGCCTGCCGTCACCCTCATCCGACTCGGCCGCCCTCGTGACGGGCGCGAGCGCCGGCATCGGCGCCGCGATCGCGTCCGAGCTCGCCGCGCGCGGCCACAACCTGGTGCTCGTAGCGAGGCGCAAGCAGCGCCTCACCGAGGTCGCGAACAAACTCAGCGAGCAGCACGGCATCCGCGCGGAGACTCTGTCCTGCGACCTCGGCAAGCCCGCCCCCCGCGGGCGCCTCCCCGGCCAGATCGAGGCGCTCGGACTGCGGGTCGACGTGCTCGTCAACAACGCCGGCTTCGCCACCAACGGACCGTTCGAGAAGGCCGATCCCGAGCGCGAGCTCGAGCAGGTCCGCGTGCTCGTCGAGGCTCCCGTCGCGCTCACCTCGATGTTCGTTCCGGCGATGGCCCGGCGCCGGCGCGGGGCCGTGCTGAATGTCGCATCCACCGCCGGGATGCAGCCGCTCCCGTACTCCGCCGGCTACTCGGCCGCGAAGGCATATGTGCTGACGTTCTCCGAGGCGCTCCACCAGGAGCTCAAGGGCCGCGGCGTGACGGTCACGGTGCTCGCCCCGGGACCGGTCGCGACCGACTTCTGGGAGATCTCGGGCTGGGAGGTCACCGGTGGGCAGACGTTCGAGAACGCGGTCCCAAGGCCCGCGTGGATCACGGCCGACCAGGCCGCCAAGGCGGCGGTGCAGGGCCTCGAGGCGGGTCGCCGCGTCGTCGTCCCTGGGCTCGGAGTGCGCGCGGCAACGGTCGCCGGTCGGTACGTGCCGAACGCGCTCAAGCTGCCGACGATCGAGCGCGTTATGCGGCCGAAGCGCAAATGAGCGACGGCCCGAGGGACGTCCTCCCCCGCCCCGTTCGGCTGCTGCTCGGCGCCACCAATCCGGGCATCGGCGATGGCCCGCTGCGCGCGGCGGTCGACGGGCAGGTGATCCTGATCACGGGCGCGTCCTCGGGGATCGGTAGGGCGAGCGCGCTTCGCCTTGCCGGCGCCGGAGCGACCGTGCTGCTGGTCGCGCGGACGGTCGACAAGCTCGACGAAGTCCGCGCCGAGATCGAGCGGACCGGCGGCACGGCGTTCGTGCACCCCTGCGACATCGGGGACACCGAGGCGGCGGGACGGCTCGCGGAGGACGTCATCAAGGAGCATGGGCACGTCGACGTCGTCGTCAACAACGCTGGCCTGTCGATCCGCCGCTGGATCGCCGACTCCTACGACCGCTTCCATGACTTCGAGCGGACGATCAACATCAACTACCTCGGCCCCGTACGGCTGCTGCTCGGACTGCTCCCGTCGATGCGCGAGCGCGGCGAGGGGCACATCGTCAACGTCTCGACGGCCGGCGTCGACTTTCCGCCGCTGCGCTGGAGCGCCTACATCGCGTCCAAGACCGCGTTCGAGACCTGGCTGAGCGGCGCGGCGGCGGAGATCGCCGTCGACGGCGTCACGGTCAGCTCGATCCACATGCAGCTCGTGCGCTCGCCGATGCTCGGGCCGTTCCGGATGTGGCGCTACATCCCGGGCATGAGCACCGAGGAGGCTGCCGGGATGGTGGCGCGCGCGGTTGCGACCAAGCCACGACGGATCGCGCCACTGTGGGCGCGGCTCGGGGGCCCGCTGACCGACCTCGCGCAGGGCACGATCGAGCACGCGCTCTCATGGCAGGCACGCGCCGCGATCCCTCGCAGCACGCCACCACCACGCCCGTCGCGTGCGGCGGCCGTCGCGTCGGCGCCCGTACGGCTCGCCGGCGAGGCGATCGGGAGCCTGACGACGATCGCGGCGTCGGGAGTGCTCAGGCCGGTGCGGCCCGACCGGATCGCGCGCGTCGCGCTCGCCCAGCATCGGTACGGCGCCACGCCCGCGTTCCTCGCCGAGATGGCAGCCGAGCTACACGGGGACCGCCCGGGGATCATCGATGAACTCGGGACGGTCACGTTCGCTGAACTGCAAGCAGACGCGCGCCGGCTCGCGGCCGCGCTGCACACGCACTTCGATCTCGACGCGACGCGTCACGTCGCGATCATGTGCCGCAACCACCGCGGGTACGTCCACGCGGCGGTCGCGGTCGCGCGGCTCGGTTGCTCGGTCGTGCCACTCAACTCCGACTTCGCCGCGCCTCAGCTGGCCGACGTGCTTGCGCGCGAGGGAGTCGACACCGCGATCTACGACGAGGAGTTCGAGCGGGTGTTCGACGACGCCGGCTTCGAGCGGACGCGGATCGTCGCGTGGCACGAGGATCAAATCGGCCGCCCGACGCTCGACGCGCTGATCGCCGTCGGCGGCGAGGATCCGCCATCGCCGCGCGAGTCCGGGCGGACGATCCTGCTCACCTCGGGAACGACCGGGACTCCGAAGGGCGCCACCCGGAGCGTGCGCGCCCGCGCGATCCCGGCACTCGTGGTCGGCGGATTCTTCGAGCTCTCGCGGTTCAAGCCGACCCCCCGCTCCGGCGAGCCGTTCCTGGTCGCCCCTCCGCTCTATCACCTGTACGGAATGATCGGCTTCAGCGCGGCGTTCGGGTTCGGATCGCCGATGCTGCTGCGCCGCCGCTTCGACCCCGAGGCAACGCTCGAGCAGATCGACCGCCACCGCGCCGGCGTGATCATGGCCGTACCGACGATGTACAAGCGGATCATGGACCTGCCGGTTGAGACGCGGCGGCGCTATGACACCTCCTCGCTCCGCGCCGCGTTCACCGGCGCAGCGCCGCTGCCGCCCGAGCTGGCGACCGCGATCATGGACGAGTGGGGCGACATCCTCTACAACGGCTACGCCTCGACCGAGATCGGCTCGGGCACGATCGCGACGCCCGCTGATCTGCGTGCGGCGCCCGGCACGATCGGCCGCCCGATGGCCGGGGTCAAGATCAAGATCCTCGACGACGAGGGACTCGAGCTACCACAGGGACGGACGGGGCGGATCTTCGTTGGCGGGCCGCTCCAATTCGACGGTTACACGGGAGGCGGGAGCAAGCAGGTGATCGACGGCCTGATGAGCTCTGGCGACGTCGGCCATTTCGACGCCGACGGCCGCCTGTTCATCGACGGGCGCGACGACGACATGATCCTGTCGGGCGGGGAAAACGTGTTTCCGCAGGAGGTCGAGGAGCTGCTCGCGTCGCACGAGGCTGTGGCGGACGCGGCAGTGTTCGGCGTCCCCGACCCGGAGTTCGGTCAACGGCTCGCGGCGATGGTCGTGCTGAAGGCCGGGGCGAGCGCGACCGAGGAAGAGCTGCGGGACTATGTCAAGGCCCACCTGGCCCGATACAAGGTCCCGCGTGAGATCGCATTCGTCGACCAGCTCCCCCGGACCTCCACGGGCAAGATCCAGCGCCGCAAGCTCGCGGCGCAGTACGCCGACCGTTAAAGGCCGGCCAGCTCGCGGGTACGCTCGGTAGCCGACGCGGCCGCCGCGCCACGCTCGGCCACCACGCGGTCGTAGTCCGCTATCGCTTCGGCGGCCTCCTTGGCAGCCTCGCGCTCGATCAGCTTCGATGCCAGCAGCTGACGCAATGGCAGCAGCTTGAGGAACCAGCGCGGATAGGCAACGCGCCGGCGGCGCTCGGCGATCGCCGCGACCACCTCCTCGACCGCCGGCTCAAGCGGGTAGGTGCGCGCAAACGGCTTCGGCGCCCTGGATTTGGCCCGCTCCATCCCCGGCATCTCGCGTTCGCCGTCACGAACCATGTCGGTGTCGAGGAACAGGAAGTAGGCGACGCCAGCGTCAACTCCGAATGGCGCGAGCTCGGGACGCATGCAGTCCGTCAGCGCCTCCACCCCGGCCTTGGCCGCGCAGTAAGCGCTCATCCCGGGCCCACGGGCCACCGCGGCCGCAGAGGCGATGTTGAGGACGTAGCCGCGACTGCGCTCCAGGTGGGGCATCGCGGCGCGGTCGGTGTACATCACGCCGAGGAGATTGATCTCGATCACACGCCTCCACGAGCGCACGTCTTGCGAGCGGACCGGGCCGCCGGCAGCGATGCCGGCGTTCGCGACGACCACGTCGAGTCCACCGAGCGCCTCGGCCGCGGCGTCGACCGCCGCCTGAACCTGGTCGAAGTCCGAGACGTCGCACTCCGCGACAAACGTCCCCTCGCCGCAGCGCGATGCGACGGCTTGAAGCGTTTCAAGCTCTAGCCCCACGAGCGCCAGGCGGGCACCGTGCGACGCGAGCTTCTCGGCGAGCGCGGCGCCGATCCCGCGGGCGGCGCCGGTGATCAGCACGCGCCTGCCGCGGAGCACAGAAAGCGTCTCGGGGTTGGCCACGCCCGGACCATACCGCGCGGGTTCGTGACAATGCGCTCCGATGGCAGATGATGTCTTCCGCCGGATCGACGCGCTGATCGGCCTCGGGCTGCGCCTCGCGCGTTCGGCGCCAAGCGGACGAATCGCACTCGCGCGAGTCGCTCTGTCGATCGAGCCCGACTGGATCCCGCGCCCGTGGGGCGATCAGATCGCGGCGGAGCTCGAGGCCGGGCTGGCCGAGTCGCTGAGCCCGATCGCGTTCCGGGATGTCGAGCGGGTGCTCAGGGACGCGTGGGGCGGGAAACCGGCGGACGAGCTGGACGCGCTCGATCCGGATCCTGTTGCGATCACGCCGATCTCCCAGGTCCACCGCGGCGAGCTCGACGGCGAACCGGTCGCCGTAAAGGTGCTCCGCCCGGGTCTTGCTGCGGCGGTGCGCCAGGACCTCGCGCTGCTCGAGAGCCTGATGTCCCCGCTCGGAGCCGCATTTCCGGCGCTCGATCCGGCAGCGCTGATGCGCGAGCTCCGCGAGCGCACGCTCGACGAACTCGACCTCGAGAGCGAAGCAACGGCGCAGCGTCGCTTCCACCGCGCGCTCCGCGGCCATCCGTTCCTGGTCGTGCCGGCGCCGGTCACGCGGCTCGCCCACGAGCACGTGCTGGTCTCGGAATGGATCGACGGCGCGCCGCTGTGGCGCGCGCCCGATCCCGATCTGGCTGCTGAGCGTCTGATCGCCTTCGGCGTTGGCGCGATGCGCGCCGGGATCGTGCACGCCGACCTGCATCCCGATGATGTGCTCGTGCTCGAAGACGGCCGGCTCGCGATCCTCGATTTCGGCTCTACGCGAACGGTGGAGCCAGACCGAGTCGATGCGGCCGCGTTGGCGCTCGAGGCTTTCATCGCGGACGACGCGGCGGCGTTCGGAGCCGCCACCGAGCGGCTCGGCGCACTCCCTGCTGCCCACGCTGGGACCGCCCTGAGCGTCGCTCGCAACGCACTGGGAGAGCTCTCGGGCTCCGAGCCGGTCCGCCTCGACAGCGCCGCTGTGATCGCGGCTCGCGACCGAGCGCTGGCGATGCCCGCGCAGCTCGGCGAATTGATCCTCGCCGGCTCGATCGATCCCAGGGATCTGTGGCCGGCGCGCGGCGTTGCCCAGCTGTTCGGGACGATCGCGCGCGTCGGCGCCCAGCGCCCGTGGCGCGAGCTCGTTCGAGCCGCTCTACGCAACGGGTGGGATGGGACCCTCCCGTAGAACCTTCCCGGTCCAGCGCTCCTCGATGTGGGCGAAGCGCCAGATGAGCAACGCCACCACCCACGTGAGCACGAACAGCCCGACGATCACGTATCCAAGCGTGTTGATGTTGATCTGTGAGATCCAGTTCCAGAATCCGCTCCGCAGCCCGACGCGATTGGCCACGAGCGCGAGCAGCTCGATCGTCCCGATGATCACTGCGATCGCCACCGACAGCCCAGTGATCGTGAGGTTGTAATAGACCTTGCGCACCGGCTTGGAGAACGCCCACTCGTAGGCGAAGTTCATGAACGAGCCGTCGATCGTGTCGAGTAACGACATCCCGGCGGCGAACAGGATCGGCAGACACAGGATCGCGTAGAACGGCAGGCCGGCCCCGGCTGCGCCCGCAGCCAGGAACAGCAGCGCCACCTCGGTCGCGGTGTCGAACCCGAGCCCGAACAGCATGCCGATCGGGTACATGTGCCATGGCTTTGTGACTGCTCGAGTGAACCGGCCATAGAAGCGGTTCATCAGCCCGCGTGTATTCAGCTGGCGTTCGAGCTCGGGCTCGTCGTATTGGCCACGCCGCATCGCGCCGAAGACGCGGAGGATCCCGAACAGAATCACGACGTTCAGTGCCGCGATCACGTACAGGAACCCACCCGAGACGCCGGTCCCGATCAGGCTCGTCACGTTGTGCAGACTCGAGCCGCTGTCACGCACCTGGCCCCCCAGAGCGCGCAGGCCGGCCGCGAACAGCAGTGCGAGGCCGAACACGATCGTCGAGTGGCCGAGCGAGAACCAGAACCCCACGCTGAGGGGACGCTTGCGCTCGGCCATCAGCTTGCGCGTCGTGTTGTCGATCGCAGAGATGTGATCGGCGTCGAACGCGTGACGCAGGCCGAGCGTGTACGCGGTCAGCCCGAGCCCCACGGTGAACGCGCCCGAGGAGCCGAGTCGGTAGTGGTGCGGCGCGACGACCGCGATCAGGATGAAGAACCCGACCGCGTGGAGCCCGATCACGACGGCCACCATGAACCCGACGGTGCGCCACTCACGTCCAGTCAGGGAAGTACGCATTCGACCACCCTCCCGTCGATCACCGTCTCCGTCCCGGCCGCTGTCGCCGCATCGGCCCAGATGATGTACTCGCCAGCCGGCAGGCTGCCGAAGATCGCGGTCAGACGTGAACCCGATCGCGACCCGCGCTCGTGCACGCCGGTGTGGACCCGGTGTCCATCACCGCCCGGGCGGCTTATCTCGATCTCGCGACCGCGATTGCTCTCGGACGGATAGATCACAAGCGCCCCGCGGCCACCGCCGATGTCGAGTGCGACGCTCGCACTCGAGGCGGTGACGCCGACGCCCTCCCCTGCGCCGGCGCTGCTCTGATGGGTTGTCGTTGTCATCGTCGCCCTCACGCCGCCAGCGGCGTCGTCTGATAGCCGCTCTGCGGATCGCCGAGGTACGGGAAGTGCGGCTGGTAGCGAGTCGCGTTCGGCCCGAGCCCGTCGGTGACAAGCGCTGCGGCCGGGTCTGGCTTGTAGCTCTTGTTCACAAGCGGATACGTCGCTCCGGCGATCGCCCGCAACTCCACCGTTACAACGTCGTCGAACACGCGCCGCCCGTTCGGGAAGCCGGCGGCGTCGCCGCCGATCAACCCGATCGGGTTGGGCTTGCTCGCCGGCGGGATCGCCATGTTCAGCCGCAGCTGGTCGGCCTGCCTGCTCCCGGTGTAGTTTTGGAAGCCCGCGACGATGCCCGACGGAATCCCGGTGAGCAGGATCGCCACCAGGTCCGCACGAGCAGCCGTCAGCTTCGCGAGCTTTGGGAATACACCGGGGTACAGCACCGGCAGCAAAACGGCCAGCTCGGGATGCTCGTAGTAGTGCGCGAACTGGCTGTCACCGGCAGGCGGTTGGGCGTTCCAGCGGTCCTTGTCGCCCATCGCGATGATCGCCTCGTTGATCAGCGGGTTGCCGAGGCGCGAGACCTGGACCCATCCGCCACTCTCGTGGCTGGTGCCATTCCCCGGCTCGCGGATCACCGCACGTCGCCGGCTCGCGGCGGCCCAGACCCCGATCACCGACACCTGCTTGGCCGGATTGGTCGGCGTCGAGCCATCGCTGGTCAGCTCGCTCTTTGGGACCTTGAGCGCGATCGAGTGCACGCTGAAATCATGCGTCGCGTCGACCCCGTGCGCATTCGCCATCCCGGACAGATGGAGCTTCTGGAACGGCCGCAGATCGCCGAGATCGAAGATCGCTCCGAGATCGACGTAGAAGCCCTCCAGCCTCTGCCCGGCGAACACGGTGAGCCCACCGCCGAGCTTGTGCACCGCCTCGGCCGCCAGGGCGCCGTACTTCGGCGTCGAAGACGGGCCAATGTTGCAGGGCGGGCACGCGAGATGGCGACCGATCACCTGGCGGTGGCCGTTCTTGACCCGCGTGACCGTGTAGAACTGCCGCCGGTTCCAATTCGGGCTCGTGATCGAGTCGATCGGGCCGACGTTGTACAGGAACGTGTCCGGGTTGAGCACTTCGGTCTCGAACTCGAACTCGTACGTGATCTCCGGCTCCCCGTCGGCGTCGTTGTCGATGTGGAGTTCGTATCGGACGTCATCGCCGAACTCGAAGAAGTTCGGTCCCCCGAACGGCGCCTCGAGAGGCAGGTAGTTCGAGATGATCGTCACCGTCCCCGGATCGTCCGGGCTGACGAATGCGTACGTGTCGGTGTTGTCGGCGACCGGATCCTTGCTGATCGCCGGCGCCTCGCGATGAGACGACATGGTTTGACCTCCGAGTGTTGTCTTTGAAAGGAGCCTGCTGGGGCGTCAGCGGGCGGCGCGGGTGATCCGAGCGGCCAGCTTGCGATCGTGAACGGTGAGCTCGCGGTCGCCGGTCATGACCGAGATCTCGCCCTTGGCCGGATCGCTCACGTAGGCCACGACCGGCTCGGTGCCAGGTGGCGCTCCACGCGCGTCTGCTTCGTCGGCGACGAGTGCTCCGATCACGGTCATGCCGGCGGCAGCACCCGCGGAGTTCTTGACGAATCCACGTCTCGTCAGGTCAGTCATCGGTGTTCCTCCTTGTGGGGATTTCACCGAGCGACCGGTCAGCAGTCCCAGTCGGCTCCCGCGACACGATTTCGTTGCGAGGCCGGACACTCGACTCTATTGCCCCTTCGTACGCACGACCTCGCCGAGCAGATCACCATGATTTGCTGAACGGGCGATCGCGAGCGCGGGGATCGTCTTGTGGGTGATCGGCCCGATGCAGATTGCGTACGTCACGGTTCCGAGCCCGACCGTGCCGCCTAGCAGGAATCCGGCGAGCAGCACGGTTCCCTCGACCGTCGTCCTGACCACTCGCATCGAGTGCCCGCGGCCGGCGATCCCGACGCTGAGTCCATCGCGCGGGCCCGGTCCGAGCCCGGCCCCGATGTACAGCCCGGTCGCGATCCCGTTCCCAGCGACGCCGCCGATCAGCAGCGCCCACCGAGCCCATAACGCGTGCGGCGGGTGGACCGCGCCGAGCACGATGTCCATGACGACGCCGACCAGCACCGCATTGCACAGTGTCCCGGCGCCGGGCCGCTGGCGCAGAGGGATCCAGCCGAGCAGCACGATCACGCTGACGATCACCGTCCAGGTGCCGATCTGAAGGCCGAACGTGCGCGCCAGGCCCTGATGGAGCACGTCCCAGGGATCGAGCCCTAGGCGTGCGAGCACGAGCATCGACGCGGTCAAGCCGTAGAGCGCGAGCCCGACGAACAGCTGCACGAAGCGCCGCCCGCGGCGGTCGTGGGGAATCGGCCGCAGGCCCGGCAAGCGCGCCGCTCAGCCGACTGGGACCGGTTCGGCCGCAGCGCTGTGCGGATCGATCAGGATCTTCGCGTGGCGCTCAGGATCCCCTAGTGCGTCGAACGCGGTCTCGACGCCTGAAAGACCGACGGTGCCGGTCAGGAGCGGCCGCGGATCGACCTTGCCGTCGGCGAGCATCGACAGCGTGTCGCGGAACTCGAGCGGCGTGTAGCCGAGCACGAACCGGAGCTCGATCTCCTTGTTGATAGCCATCGCGGGAGTGATCTGGTCAGCGCCGACGCAGACACCGACGACGACCACGCGCGAGAACAGCGGCGCGCCGCCAAGGATGCTCTCGATCACGCCCGGCACACCGACGCACTCGAAGATCACCGGCAGCTTCGGTCCGGCCCCGAGCGTCTCAGCGAGCCGGAACACGTGCCACCAGCCGACCGGCAGGCGCTGGAGCTTCTCCATCGTCCCGACTGCGAGCTCGAACGCGGCCGGCCCGTCGTTCAGGTGGCCCTTGCGCTCGACGGCTGTGAACGGCGACTCGGTGGCCGGGTCGATGACCACATCCGCGCCGCAGCGCTGCGCGAGCGCGCGCCGGCCGGCCGAGTAGTCGCTCGCGACGACCGTGCCGACCCCATTCGCTTTCAGCATCAGGATCACCGCCAGCCCGATCGGCCCGCAGCCGACGACGATCGCGACGTCCCGCTTGCCGATCTCCCCGCGGCGCACGGCGTGCCAGGCGACCGCCATCGGCTCGGTCGTCGCGGCGAGATCGGGCGCGAGGCCATTCGGCACCGGCATCATCAACGACTCCTCGACGAGCAACTGATCGGCGTAGGCGCCGGGGGCGTGGACGGACAGCCCGGTCGTCTCGACACCCCGGCTGGACCGCAGCAGCGGCAACGCCACGACGGGCGTTCCCGTCGGCACGGACCGCCGGGACTTCGGGCCGTACTCGGCGACCGATCCACAGAACTCGTGCCCGTAGATGATCGATTGCTCCGAGCGCGCGAAGCGGTCGTAGCCGAGCCGGGCCGCAAGGTCGGCCCACTGGTCGGCGCCGTGGCGCGCGTGCAGGTCCGAACCGCAGATGCCGCACCTCAGCACCTCGATCCGCACCTGCCCCCGGCCCGGCTCGGGCTCGGGCAGGTCCACGAGTTCGAACTCGGCCTGCTTGCATGCGACGGCTCGCACGCGGGGAGCGTAGTGGACGGCCACACACGGACACCAATCCTTATGCTGGGCGAAGTGAACGGGGTCCGTCCAACCCGGGAGCAGGATGCTGCCATCGAACTGCGCTCGCTCGCGAAGACGTTCCGTGGCCCGGCCGGCCCGGTGCGTGCCGTCGCGGAGATCGACGTGTCGATCTCCCGCGGCGAGACGGTCGCGCTGCTCGGCCCCAACGGCGCGGGTAAATCGACCACGATCGACATAGTCCTCGGGCTGCAGCCGCCGGACAGCGGCAGCGCGGCGGTCTTCGGTCGCGCTCCCCGGAAGGCGGTTTCCGACGGCATCGTCGGCGCGATGCTCCAATCCGGCGCGCTGATCCAGTATCTGTCGGTGCGCGACCTGCTGCGCATGATGGCCGGGTTGTATCCCGAGCCGCTGCCCGTCGAGGAGGTGATCTCCTCGACCGGTCTCGGCGCGCTGGCCGACCGCCGGACGAACAAGCTCTCAGGCGGTGAGACCCAGCGCGTGCGCCTCGCGCTGGCGCTGGTGAGCAATCCGGAGCTGCTCGTGCTCGACGAGCCGACCGTGGCGCTCGACGTGGAGGGGCGGCGGGCCTTCTGGGCGACGATGCGCTCGGTCGCCGCCGGCGGCAAGACGGTGGTCTTCGCCACCCACTACCTCGAGGAGGCCGACGCGTACGCCGACCGCGTCGTGTTGATGGCTCACGGGCGGGTGGTCGCCGATGGTCCTCCGACGGAGATCAAGGCGCGCGTGGGCGGCAGGACGATCCGCGCCACGCTGCCGGGCGTTCCGCTCTCGGCGCTCCGCGAGCTGCCGGGGGTCAACTCGGCGGACCAGCGCGGCGACGCGGTCGTGCTCAGCTGCGCGGACTCCGACCAGGCGATTCGCGCGCTGCTGATCCGCTACGAGCATGCGCGCGACATCGAGATCGCGGGCGCCGCGCTGGAGGACGCGTTCGTGGAGCTGACCTCCGACCACGACGATGCGCGTGAAGCCAAGGAGTCGGTCGCGTGACCGCTGCCTGGATCTACACCCGCTACGAGCTGTTGCGGTCGTTCCGTAACCGCCGGTTCTTCTTCTTCTCGCTCGGGTTTCCGCTGATCCTGTACTTCGCGATCGCGGCGCCCAATCGCAACGTCCACAGCCTCAACAACAGCGGCATCTCCGCGCCGCTGTACTACATGATCGGCCTGACAGGGTTCGGAACGATGGTGGCAATGATCTCGTGCGGGGGCAGGATCGCCAACGAGCGCCAGATCGGCTGGACCCGGCAGCTGCGGATCACCCCACTCTCGACGCGCGCCTACTTCCGCGCCAAGGTGCTGACCAGCTACGCGATGGCGGGCCTGACGATCGTGCTGCTGTACGTCGCCGGGGCGTCGCTCGGCGTGAGCCTCCCGGCCAGGTACTGGCTCGAGATGACCGGCCTGCTGCTGGTCGCGCTGATTCCGTTTGCGGCGCTCGGGATCATGCTCGGGCACCTGATCAACGTCGACTCGCTCGGCCCGACGACCGGGGGCCTGGTCTCGTTGCTGGCGTTCCTCGGCGGCACCTGGTTCCCGCTGACCCATGGCTTCCTTCAGGACCTTGGGCAGATCCTCCCGTCGTACTGGCTCGTGCAGGCTTCGCACGTCGCGCTTGGCGGCCAGGTCTGGGGGACGCGCGGCTGGGTCACGGTCGCGATCTGGTCGCTCCTGTTCGGGGCACTCGCGCGCTGGGCGTTCCTGCGCGACACCAAGCGGGTTTAGCTCTCGGCGTCTACGCGGCGGCGCGCTCTGAGCGAGCAGCCGCGCCCGGCACCGCGCCGGCCCGCCGGACGGTGCGCCTCATCCGCCGCGCCACCCAGTCGATCGCGATCGGCATGCCGGCGACGGCGCCGGAGATGTGGTCGAAGCCGCCGCGCGTCACATACAGGCGCACGTCGGCGCCGAGCGCGGTCCAGTCGTCGCGCAGGCCAATGCTGTGCTCAAACGACACGATCTGGTCACGCCGCGCGTGGTGCAGCAGCACGGGCGCGTCGGGCTTCATCTCGCCCAGCCGGTTCTCCTGAAGCCGCCGGCGCCACTCCGGCAGCTCGAGCACGTTCGGATCGGTCAAGTCCCCGGCGCGCAGGTGGTGAGGCCCGCGGATCGCCGCCTGGAGGATGTTCGACTCGCGCAGGAAGCCAATCCCCTCGCGCGCCTTGGGCGTCAGGTACTTGTCGAGATCGAGCTCCGGATACGCAGCCGCGTATCCGATCCCGCCGTAGGCGATGAAGAACGAGAAGAACGTGCCATCCAGCAGCGGCCCGGCCGCCTCGACGTCCGCCGCCGCGGCGCCGGCAGCCACCGCCGCGAGCTTCACGTCTGGCGCGTACTCGGGCTGGAGCTGCGCGGCCCAGCCAGCCGCGAACCCGCCCTCGGAATACCCGACAACCGCCGCGGGCCCGTCGTTGGGGAGCTCAAGCGGGTGCAGCTCGCGGGCTGCCCGCATCGCGTCGAGCACGTTCGTCCCCAGCGCACGGCCGACCATGTACACGTGGTCGCCCGGCGTCCCGAGCCCCTCGTAGTCGGTGACCGCGACTGCCCAGCCGCGCGCCAGCAGCATCGCGATCAGACCCGCCTCGAAATCGAGTCCACGCGGCAGTAGCCGGGAGGGCGCGGCGCTGTCGCCGATCCCGTGCGTGCCGATCGCGTAGCCGATCAGCGGGCGCGGGCCGCGGCCGCGACGGGATGGCATCAGCACGGTTCCTGAGACGGCCCGGGGCTCCCCGGTGGCCGACGTCGAGCGGTACAGGATCCGCCACGCGCGGGCTCGCATGCGTGCGCCCGGAACGATGTAAACATCGATCGGCTCGGCCTTCAGAAGCTCCCCCGGCCGACCCGGGCCGAAGCTGGCCGGCGGCAGGTAGAACTCGTCGGTCGCGGCGTTTCGATGCCGGCGGCCGGGAGCGACCAGGAGGAGCTGGGTGGCGGCCACCCGCGCTGCATCCGTGACGTTCATGCCCCCGCGCCCTCCTGGCGTTGCGCACCATCCATAAAACAGATCATATGGAAACATCGGCGGAAATCGCGCCGAACGCGAGATCCCGGCCGGTCGTCAGCGGCGAGCTAACGCCGTCGACGACGCCGCGAGGACGAGGTCCCACGGCTCCACTCGTTCATCTGCCATGGCGAATCGAGCGGACTCTCCCCGTCGAAGCGGTCGCGGCCGTGCGGCCGGCGGTGGATGCCGCTGCCGGCGATCGTGAACCAGCCCACGATCACGCCGACGATCACGACCAAGGCTCCGATGACCATCACCATCTGATTCAGCTTCTCCTACGGCCTCGTTTGGAGCGGTTGCGGCGCCGGCGCGAGGAATGCCGGCGTCGCTTCCTCTCACGGTAGCGCGTGTGCGTTTGCTTCGCGCCTGTAGGAACGGTCTTCTTCGCCGACCCGGCAGGACACGTATCGGGCGCGGGCTCACCTGCAAACCGATCGGACAGGTACTGGAGCGCGCCCGGGGCGCCGGTCGCGACCGTGGTCTCATGCTCGCCGACGGGGATCTCGACGTGGTCGACCCGCACGCCCGCGGCGCAGTAGCGCGCAACCAGCTCGCGATCCGCACCGATCGGCGCGAGCTCATCGCCGGTCGCGTGGTAGTCGTAGACCGGGACGCTCGGCGTCCCCGGCACGAACAGCGGGCTCGCGCGGTCCAAGTCGGTGACGAACGGCTTCGAGTCAAGAACGCCGGGAGAGCTCATATACGGTGCCGCACTCAGGAACGGGTAATCCGCGACCGCGTTGTTTATGCAGTCGTTTTGGTTAGCCGCCATCAGCGCGAGTCCCTTCGCGTTGAGGAACCGGTCGAGATCCCAGTTCGGGTAGGCGCGGTTCATCCCGATGAAGCCGACGATGATCCCGCCGCCGAATACGCCGCCGTTGAACGCGGCGAACGTCGCCTCTAGCGAAGCCGGCTCGCCGCCGAGCGCGATCCCCGCGAGCCGCAGCTTCGGCGCGTACGTGGGCTGTAGCTGGGCGGCGAGGCTGGTCGCGTACGCACCGCCCGAGTAGCCCCAGAGCGCCACCGGTGCATGGAGGGCGAACCCGTCGGGCTTGAAGTGCTGGGCCGCGATCACGCCGTCGAGAACGCCGTGCGCCTCCCCGGCGGCGCCAAGGAAGTCCGACCGCGGGCCCTCGTAGTCGGGCGCGATCACCGCCCAGCCACGCGCCAGTGTGACGGCCATCTCGCTCGTCTCCTCCTCGGAGTTCGAGCCACCGGCCGCGAGGCCGGCATGCAGTGCGTACGAGGGGGAGCAGACGGACCCGACCCCGTCCTCGGCCGTCTGGTAGGAGACGACCGGGCGCGGGCCCGGGCCGCTCCACGGCGCGTCGGGCACCATGATCGTGGTGACCGTGGCGGTCGGCTGCCCGAGGTTCCCGATCGTCTTGTACTTGACCTCCCACGACTGCGCCGGCAACGGCACAGGACCGGCGTAGGCGGTGATCGGACGGGATGCGAGCACCGTGCCGTTCGGGAGTCCCGCGATGTGCGCGGGCACGTCGTAGAACGGATCGCTCGTC
>Ga0335074_10006522_pt1 | contig 16199 bp, 4 predicted proteins | sample Lox_Sample_23_FD_206715 | JGI IMG/M metagenome (GOLD analysis project Ga0335074, IMG submission 206715) | Soil microbial communities from Loxahatchee National Wildlife Refuge, Florida, United States - Lox_Sample_2.3 | ecosystem: Environmental > Terrestrial > Soil > Wetlands | place: USA: Florida...
ATTCAGGAAAGCGTGATAGAGGCCGGCGGCCGTGCAACTGATAACCGCGTGGGTTGTGGAGCTGTTTGTGCAGCTGCCCGATGCGGCGTTGTTGTTCGCCGGCGCGCTGATGTTGACGGTGGTTCCGCTCACCGTCATGAACTGGCTGAGCGCATAAGCCGCTGCAATGGTGCTGGCTTCATTGATCACGACGTCGGTTTCGGTGCTGCCCGCGGTAGAAACCACACTTGAGCAGGGACCGATCGCGGCCATCAGCAGGGCTGCGGTATTGGAATTGGTCGTCCCGGGGGCGGTGGTATTTCCGCCGGCAGCCACAATGTAGACCTGCTGCCCGGTACACGAGTTGGAGTTACGGGTGATCGAAAACTGGCCGCTCGAGTTCGTCGTGCCGGTGCCGAGAATGGTGCCAGCCTGACCATAGCCGAAGGAGTTGGAAGACGAAGGGCTCATCACCGTGCTCGTTGCATAGAGCGTCACGGCTGCGCCGATCATCGGGTTCGGACCGCCATGCACGGCTCCGCTCAAGGCGCCCCCAGCGGATTCATTGTCGAGGCTTGAAGCGATGTTGTTATTAGCGCCACAACCAGTCAGGCTTGCAACGCAAAATGCCGTCACCAACACCCAGAATGTAGTCTGGACGCATAGCCGAATCATTCGAATCTTCATGTGTTCACCTGATTTCGCAGACTGCTGCCGTAGCGAACCCCATTCCGCTTTTTGAGAACGAACAGACCCGCTGATCGCAGCGCGAACAAATCTTACACACAACAATCCGATTTGTATATTAAAAAATTCGTCAATCTGGAAAAATCGTTTTATTTAGGGGAATCTCATCGCTACAGGCGGGTCGATGAGGTTCCAAAGCGATCCAAAAAAGGGGCGGGAACGGCGAAGGTTCAGCGAATAGAACGCCGCTATTTACTCTGCTGATTCCCGGAAATCGGTCGAAAAGCAAGGAACCGGGGGCGAGGCAGCGACAGGCCAGGGAGCAACGGGCGACGGGCGAAGGAATGTTCACGCAAAGTTGCCCGGGCGCCGGCACAGATTTCCACAGGAAATGCAAAGCCCAGGGACGGCGCTGAGGAAATTGGGGGGATTCAAAAGAGCGTGGAGACACCGCAGCCTCTCCCGAAGGAGAGGCCGCGGCAGGTGCAGATGCAAATTTGTTCGCTGGTTGGTTATTGAACGGTGAGCGAGACCTGGACGGTTTGGGTGATGGTGCCGCCGGTGGCGGTGACGATCACTGTGGTCGAGTAGGGAGTGGCGCTCTGGTTATTGTTGCAGCCGGTAAGCTGCGAGGCGCCGATTATGCCGGCGATCAGCACCAGAGTCAACGCAAGCGCACGCCGCTTTTTCCAACCCAGGAAGCAGATGGCGAGGGCGAACGTGATTCCTCCAGGAAGGAACGGGTTGGAATGGCGCTGGAGAGACGCGCTGTTGGTCTCGTACATCGTCAGCGCGGTGGTCACGCTCTGGCCGTTCGTGGGCGTAACCGTTGCGGGGTTAAAGGTGCAAAGAACGTTCGCCGGCGCGGTAGTGCAAGAGAACGTCACGGGAGACGCAAACCCGAACTCAGATTTCAAGGTAATGGCGACGATGGCGGATGTGCCTGGCGAGATGGTTACCGACGCCGGAGCGACCGTGGTGGCAAAGTTCGCCGCCGTGGTGGAGACGGTGTAGGTTGCGCTGGCAAGCTGGCTGACCGTATACCCGCCTCCGATCGCCATCGCATTGACGGTTGCAGCGCCGGGAGAGGTCAAGTTAAAGGGAGCGGTGTAGAGGGTGGCGGTCCCCGCGGGCGGAACGTTGGGCACACCATTGACTATCGGAGCGGAGCCGTCGGTGGTGTAGTAGATGGAGGGGCCGGTGGTCGCGTCAGTGATGGTGATGGTGTTTGCTCCCCCGCTCAGATACAGGGTGTTGCCGTTGGCGGGGCTGATCACCGGTGTGGCGGCCACACCCAGCGGAGTAACGACGAAGAACGCCTGGACCTGGGACGCGGCTGTGTAGTTCGGGTCGGTTGTGGTATCGCTCGCGGCCTGGTTGGCGTCAATCACGATGGTGCCAAGAGTGCCTTGAGAGTTTACGGTAAGCACATCGTCATTGGTGCCGCTGAGCGTTGCCACGGTGGAAGCGGTGGCGCTCGTATATCCAGTGGTGGTTGGATCGAGAGAGAACGTGACCGGTTTGCCGGACCCGCCGCCGGTTGCAGCCAGAGTCAACGTGGTAGCGTAGGGAACGCCCGCAGGATCGGTTGCCAACGTGCCGGCCGGGTTCGTAAAGGTGATGATTTGCGGCGCCGAGGTGATCTTGATGCTTATATTGATGGCTCCGGCCACCTTGTAGCCAGCGCTTGCGGCCTGCGTCACATCGACAGAGATTGTCCCGGAGCCAGAAGGCGTCAGAGTTTGGCCCGGTTCACATGTACCGCTGACAGTGCTGGTGCTGGAATTGCCGGAACCGGAACCGAATGAGAAGCAAATCGGCGCGGCAGTGGAGCTGACGTTGGTACTGCTTGCGCAAAGCGTAATTGGGGTTTTGGTGAAAACCGCCGAGGTCGGAGTGCAGCTTTTGAGGGTCTGCGTCGCCGCCGAGACCGTGTAGGTTATCGTAACCGGCGTTGCGGGCGCCCAGTCGATGTTGCCGGGCTGCGCGGCGCTGATTGTGCAGGTGCCATTGTTGATGAAGGTAAGTACATTTGTGTTTGTCACCGTGCATATGGTGGTGGTGGTGGTCGTGAAGACGACCGGCAGACCCGAGGTTGCGGTCGCTGCCAGATCGACTGGCGCAACGCCAAAGGTGACTGTCGTCTTAGCCGTTGCGGGGGTGACAAGGGTAATGGTCTGCGCGGCCGCGTCTGTACCGGTTACCGAGGTCGTTCCGGTGTGGCCATCGGCGGCATTGGTCGCGGTCATGGTAGTGGCATAAGAACCCGTCGCCTCCGATTCACTGGGACTGAAGGTGATGGTCACAGGGAAGTTGATGCCGCTATTAAACGGCAAAGAGTTGCAGCTTGAGCCGGTGGTTTCAGCGCCGGAGAAGCCGTAGTCGGTCGAATTCTCGGCGAAAGCCAGATCGGACGCCGGGGGGCATGTGGTTTCGGTGTCGACCGCTGAAACATTGCTCACCGACCCCGGAGTTCCATAGTACGACTGGGCATTGACCGCAACGGCGCCGACGGCCAGGAAGCCGGCCCAGTCATTTGAGTCGGCGGGGTTGGTATTTACAAAGTAATAGTTGCCCTTGCCATCGGGGACAAGGGTCTTGACGCCCTCACCGGAGATGGGGATGACCGGAGGATTGGCTGACAGTGCGCCGCCGCTGTTCGCGATTTTGAAGACGCCGTCGAGAGCGCTGCCAAAGTAGATGTTGCCCGTCGAATCGGTGGCAACCGTTGTGATGGCATCGTTGCATGAACTACAGGTAGGCGTCAGCTTTGCAAGCGGCGTGGGGGTGGAGGACCAGGTGTTGGCTGAGGAGTTGTACACCGACTGATACAGGTCGGAATATGTGCTGGTTCCGGCTGTGGGCCCTGAATTCGAAATGAAAGAGTCGGTAAAGTAGACATTTTCGCTGGCGTCGACAGCAATGCCGCCGGTGTATAACTGGCCGCCGGTTCCGGAAGGCTCAGAGTAGATCTCTATCGGGGACGGCGTCGCGCCCCCCGTGGGATAAAGGCAGGACGTTGTGCACACGAAAACCGAGTACGGCGCGTCGCCCCCGGAGTCGCTCGTGGCGGGCTTTTCGTCATCGGTGGTGAAAAACAAGTTGAGGTGACTGTCAACCGCAATACTGGCCACATTGAAGTCGTAAGTGCCGTTGCCGAGGATGATCTGGCAGAGTTTCGTATTGTCTGGCGCCAGGCCGTCGCCATTGCATGTGGGAGGGGGCGTGACAGTCGTGCCATTCGAGCCAGTAACGGCGGTCCCAAACTGGCAAGTAGAGGCGGTCGGGCAGACGGAGTTGGTCGGCCCATAGGTTCCGACCCCGTAGATCCCGCTGGCGGTGGTGTTCATGGGGATCTTGTAGATGACGTTGCTGAACTCGCCGGAGATGTACAGATAGTTGCGATTGTCGATGGCCATGCCGCCGGGGCCGATCTCGCTTTGGCCGACGACTGTCATCACCGAGCCCTGGTTTGTAAATTGCTCAATGAAGCCTCCATAGGAGGTACCGACCACAAAGACACCGTCGGAATTGAGGGCCGCGGAATGGCCGCCGGCAGAGTCGGGACCCCAATTGCCGCCAGATGTGGCGACCGTGGTGCTCGCGGAGGGCGCAACGCTGTTGGTCTCGTTCGCTCCATACATTTGCTGGCTGATGACGATGGATTGGGCGACAGCGTTCACAGACGCGAACAGCAGGATCGTCAGCACCGACAGGACGGCAAACCACGTTCCTCGCGGCGAGCACCCCTTGAGTCTGTACAATTTCGTTAGCATCACAATTCCTCCGGTATAAACCGTTAGTTATTGGACCGGCCTATGCGTTTTGCGCTGTCTGTTCAACCCTCGCGGTTAACTCCGCCGTTTTCCGGTCAAGCGATTTTGCTGTATGCATCGATGGTTTGAGCGCCCCATTCACGCTCTCGTTGAGTGTCCTGCTGAAGCGCCAAATATGATCTTTCATCTGTTGCACGCTCCGGCCCAGCTCCCCAATTTGCCGTTAGGATGTCCCGGAATGCGAGAACCGGGAAGGCAAAACGGCCTGCGGCGCCGCCCGTTCGTGCATGAATCCACGCGGGCTGCCGCAACCACTGCGGAAGCCAGTGAACCGAAGCGCGGTAAATCTTCTGCCAATGCCATCGCCGATATTGCTCATGGATGGAAGCGACGTCCACCCTGAATGCCCCCCGGATATCCCTCCCGAGAGAGAAATTGTGCTGAAAAAATGCAGGATCATTCTCATCCCCGCTTTCGGTGTTGTCAAGAAGATTTATGTCGATTCGCGGAGCGCATTGCGCAAAGAAAGCAAAGCTGAACGGATTGCGCGGGCCGGATGATGACACAATTATCCACTTTTTCATAAATCAATTTACTTGCGGGTCCCAGCGAGGGTCTCTAAAGTAATCGCCTCTCGGCAAGCTTCAATAAGTTCTGCCGGGGATGGTGAAGAATGTTCTTGACCGTAGTAGCCCGCGAGAGGCATAATCTGGCCGCAATAACAAAGCGAAATTTGGAGTGACGTAATGATTGCGGCCAGGTAGGGCGACCGTATCATCTTTCACCGAATCTCGCAAAGCTGGACAGCCGAGGGGGGTTGTTACGATGACGCGTTTTCCTGGATTCAGGCCGGCGTTCGCATGTTTGGGGCTACTGATCGCGGCGCTGCTTTTGTGGCAGCCACCCGCTTTCGCGCAGGAAACCACAGGCACTGTGTCCGGCGTGGTGCAGGACACGACCGGCGCTGTGATCCCCGGCGCCACCGTCGTGGTGACAAACCTGGACAACAACTCCCAGTACAAGACGGTGAGCAATGGCACCGGCGAGTTTTCCATGTCTGGGATCACGTCGGGCCTCAGGTACCAGGTGCAGGTGCAAATGAACGGCTTTTCGCCGTGGCAGTCGCAGCCGTTTCCGCTGCGGGCCGGAGACCGGATCAGCTTCACCGATATCAAAATGCAGGTGGAGACAACCAGCACGCAGGTGACCGTTGAAGCTTCCGACAACCAGACGATCAAGCCTCTGGATACGCCGGAGCACAGCGATGTGATTACGGCCGAGGATCTGAAGACGCTGGCCATCGAGGGCCGCGACGCGACGGAGCTAATCGGGATGCTGCCGGGATTCGCCCTGGTCAGCAACCAGGTCAACAACCAAGGTCCGAACACCGCGGTGGTGGGCATGAGCGGTCCCACCGGCGCCTATTCCGCCAACGGCTTCGGCCCTACCGGATTGGCGACCATTCTCGACGGCGTCTCCATCCAGGATATCGCCACCAATTCCGGCACCGTGCAAATGGTGAACCAGGAAATGATTCAGGACATCAAGGTCAGCACGTCGAACTTCAGCGCCGAAAACGCGAAGGGTCCCGCGGTGCTGAATGCCAACACCAAAGCCGGCAGCACCGTTTACCACGGCGACGCATACATGTATTACCGCAACACCATACTGAACGCCAACGACTGGTACAACAATTATCTTCAGCAGTCACGCCCCCCCGGAACCTATTACTATCCCGGCGGACAGTTGGGCGGTCCACTGTGGATTCCGCACACTCATTTCGGCGTGCACAACAACCAGCTCTTCTTCTTCTTCGGCTACGAATATTACAACCAGAATTTCTCACAGGAGACCCTTGGCTCGTGGGTTCCAACCATGGCCGAGCGCCAGGGCGATTTCAGCCAGCAGTCGCTGAACTCCGAACTGTGTGGCTCGCGTCCCGACGGCGGCCAGAATCTGAATTCGGTCCAGCCCATGTGTTATTCGGATAACTACCTGCCGAACGGCCCTGCCGTCGCAAACGGCAACGTGGCTCAATTTGCCAACTCTTCAGGTGCGGCGCTGGTGAACTGGTTGCCGTTACCCAATGCGGATCCTTTTATCAACCAGGAGGGTTACAACTACGTTCAGCCGGTGATCCAGACACAAAATGGGTCGGTACTTCATGCCCGCGTGGATTTCAACCTGAGCGACTACAACAAGTTTTATGCCACCTACGGCCGCCAGGCGCAGATCAGCGATGAACCTGTGGCCTGGGGATACGTTCCCTACTGGGGCATGGAATATCCAGGAGACGTGACGTCGGGCGATATTTCGAACATTTTCTCGCTGCATTACACGCGGATCTTCGGCTCCAGCGTCACTAACGAGGCCAGCGCATCGCTGTCCCTCATCAGCAACCCGGGCAATATGGGCAATCCCCAGGCGGTCAGCCGGTTTGACATGAATGACTACAACTGCTCGAATCCGGCGTTACGGGCCGCGGCGAACTGCGGCAATCCCGACAGCGACAACTTCAACTATTTGGGCGAATACAAGAGCAACGGAGATTACTCGGTACCGGCGCTGACGGACTACGGCTCTCTAGGCTATCCCAACATGCTGATGGCGGGCGGCTTCTACAACAACCAGATCAAGATGAAGAAACTGGTGCCGACGCTTGCGGACACGGTGAACTGGATCAAGGGACGGCACAGCTTGTCATTCGGCATATATGCCGAGCGGGGCTTCTTAAACGGGGATGCGGATTATGCCTCGGCCTTCCCCCAGGGCGAGTACAGTTTCAACCCGGGCAATGGCTACTATGAATTCAACAGTCAGCCGGGGCAGCCGTACTACAACTCCAATTACGTAAATTGCGAGAGCCCGGATCCCCTCGGCACCAGCCGCCTCTCGGGCGCCGCGGACTTTGGAAGCTGCATCAACCCCATAGCCATGATGTACATGGGCTACGCGGACAGTTTCTCGCAGACCAATTTCTCGCCCATCGTCGACATGCAGTACACCACGCTGGCCGGGTTTGCCAACGATTCGATGAAGGTGAAGCGGTTGACGCTGGTTGCCGGCGCCCGTGTCGAGCACCTCGGTCCATGGTTCGATCGTCACGGCAATGGCCTGGCTACGTTCTCTCCCTCGCTTTACGACAGCCAGTGCGCAAACGATGATGCAGTCTCAACCGGCCCCCCGGTTCTGCGCAACTGCAGCAGCATTGCCTTGCCGGGAATTACGTGGCACTCCGTTAACTCAGCCATCGCCAATTCGGTGAGCAGTCCGCCCATGATTTACTTCTCGCCGCGAGTCGGCGCCTCAATCGACGTTTTGGGAAAGGGCAGAACAGTGCTTCGCGGAGGGTGGGGCATCTATCGCAACGAAGAGGAGTTCAGCCCTTATGCCCTGGCGGGCGCCACCGCGCAGGGTTACAAGACCAGCAACACCGTGGGACAAGAAAACTTCTCTTTGATCGACGACCAGTCGCCGATCAATCCCCCCGATATCGATGTGGTAACGCTGAATCCCTCGGATAATGTGCGGCCCATCTACTACCAGTTCAACGTAACCATCGACCAGAAGGTGATGTGGAATTCGCTTCTGGAGTTTGCCTTCGTCGGAGGCGAATTCAGGAACCTGCCTACTTACAACGCGGGCGGCCTGACTACAGGCTCCGCGCCCGGTGTCACCAATGCGGGAGTGGCCGGCTACAATGGCGCATCGGACCTGAACGTAATTCCCATCGGTACGTTCTTCGGGTCGACGTTCGCGCCTGGCGAAATACCACCTACTCTCGCCGAGGGCACGGCGCAAAGCACCAGCCTTTCCAATCTAAGCACCATCGAGGAGGATTTCTTCCGGAGCTATCCTTTCTACCAGCACATCTATTCGCTGAAGCACGACTTCTATTCGAACTACGACAGTGCGCAGGTGTCATGGAACAAGTCGGCCGGAAGGGTGAGCTGGGGAGCGAATTACACCTTCTCGAAGGATCTGGCGACGGCGGCATCTTTCAGCAACGCGCTCGCCGATCCGATTAATCTACGCAACGATTACAATCCGGCCACATTCGATCGATCGCAGGTCTTCAATGTTCACTACCTTGTCAATTTCGGAAAGCTCTATAAGCACGGCAATCGCCTGCTATCGAACGTCGCCAACGGCTGGGAGATTTCAGGCATTTCCACCTGGGAGAGCGGTCCCGACTTGCCTTCGGAGCAGGGTGAAAACTTTTCCTTCGGATCCGGGACTCTTCAGGCCACGCAGGTCTCGCTCGAAGACCAGGGCGGCCCGACCGCACTAACCTGTGCGGACACCTATGGCATCCCACAGGACAAGAATGGCCACACGTACTGCGTGACCAGCATCAACTCGATCGTCTGGCTGGGCAGTCCAGATTACGAATTGATGCCGACCGTAAAAGGCAATCCGAAAGGCGGCGGCGCGAAGAACCAGTTCGTCAATGCGACCGCATTCGGAGTTCCGCTGCCCGGCAGCCCCACGACTGGAGTATATGCGCTCTCAGCAAACCCCAGCGGACAGGGTGCATATCGCCTTCCGTATATTCACGGTCCGGCTTACTCGAACAATAATCTGTCGCTGTTCAAGGACTTCTCGGTGCGAGAAGGCAAGGATCTGCAATTCAGGGCTTCCGGCTTCAATTTCCTGAATCATCCTCTGGTCTCCTTCAACAACGACGATCCCTCGAACCTAGAGCTGGGAAACCTGCTGAACGCAGTGGCGGGACAATCCATCACACAGTCGGAACTGGGATACAAGGATTTTGGGATCGCGAATATCAAGTACGGGTATCGCTTGCTGGAGCTGAGTGGGAAGTTTACGTTTTGACGAATCGCCCCGCCGGTCCGGCGTGCTCGATGCCGGGTGACCCTGGAAGGCCCCGGCAGGCATGAAGCGGCGGCGGGAATCTGCCGGCCAGGCAAGGAAAGCGCGAGGCCAGCCCGTACGGCCGGCCTCAAAATGCGAGGTGGCGATGATGCCTCTCGCGGAGGATTTAGCAATGAAATCGTTGGGGAGGGTTTTCATGGTCATCGGGATTGGAGCGAACTTTCGCCGGCTGACGTGCGCCGGGATTTGCTTACTCGCAGGGATATTGACGCTAAGCGCGACCGCAGGTGCGCAGGCGACATGCGGGACCTCGAAAACGCCCCCGTGCGTGATCGCGGGCTCGATCACTCCCATTCCCATAGACAAAAACATGAATCAGGTTTATAAGATGCTGTTTTTCAAGGGGAACGTCCTGGCGCTTGACGCCGGAGACAGCGGGCTGTATCTGTTGCAGCCCGGAGCAACCCAATGGAATCTCCTCACCCCACCATTGCTGAACGCGGGGCTACTAGGGTCCGCCTTCAACGCGCAAAGCATGGCCATTGATGCCCAAGGCACCCTCTACATTGCCGATGGCTATCCCCCCAACGACGCCCCAACCGCCCTCTTCTGGCGAGTCCCTGCCACGTGTACGTCCATGTCCGGATCCACATGCACCAGCTATACATGGAGTCTTTCGACTGCCAACGCCTGGGGCGGCAACATCATCGACCCGAACACGGGCGGCATCCTCGTGGGTGAGACTTCGCAGGGCTCGCAGGACGTTCAGTTCAAAGACAGCCCCGCGATGGACGGCAGCGGAACGTTGTACTTTGCGGCTACCCAGAACGAGATCTTCTCGGTCCCGGTAGACAACCAGGGCAATGCGGACCTTAAGACCGTCACCGCGACCTCCATTGCCAACACAATGGGAGAGACCGGAAACGCGCATATGCAGGTCGATGCGGCGGGCAACATCTACTACATGTCGGGCCACGCCATAAACGGTACAGGCACCCCCTGCGTGCGGCCCGCCGGCACCACCGGCATCTATTTCATCCCCGCGGGCGTGACCGGCCTGACGGGTTCGAACGGATCGATTGAGCAGTACCTGCAAAATCAAGGTTGGAGGGTCGACAACGCACAGGAGGCCCTTACCAGTCCGGTTATATATGCCGGCATCACGCTCGATGCTGCGGGCGACCTCTATATGACCTCCGAAGTGAACGCGCAGTACTGCGAGACCTTTGCCGGGACCTGGGAGATTCCGAATGTTTGCGGGGCGCCCCCGACGGCGTCGAATCTCAACCAATGCTTAGACGATAGCGCTATTGCGCTGCTCGCTCCGATTCCCGGCAACCAGCCGGTGGCGATCGATCCACGAGGCTACCTCTGGCTGACCCCTTATCAGACATATGCGCCGTCCGGGGAGAATACCCAAAACAACGTGTATGCAATGGCCGCGTTTGCTCCGGGGGTCATTAACCTGAACTATGGCCTGGGGTCGTCGGCGGCACAGGTAGGGGAACCAACAGGGGTGGCGGGGGCTGCGGGGGTACCAGGGTCCGCGGGGCTTCTGTATTTGGGTTTCAACGGGACGTTTACGCCGACCGCTTTTCAGTTCTCTTCTGCTTCCGGCGGCGCGCCGTCGGAGTTCGGATTGACGCAGAACAACCCGCTTATCAATAGTTCGAACGCCACTCCCACGCTTCCGTGCAACAACACAACCAGCACAACCAACGGAGCCTACCAGACGTTTTCGTCGAATGGTTACTGCCTGTTATGGCCAACGCTGGACCCAACCGTCCCCGGCCCCGTCTCCGGCGAGCTTACGATTTTCGGCACTGAATCGACCACTACAAATGGGGCGACTACCACCGCACCCTACCAAGTCTCCTTCTATGTGAACGGAACCGGGCAGGGCGCGGCGGTTTCGATGCTCAACTCGCCTCAGTTGAATACGCTTGCCGACTTCACCTCGTCCGACATTCCGGGGCAGGTGGCGTCTGACCCGATCGGCGACACCTGGGTGGTCGATTCCGGCAGCAAACAGGTCCTGTATTTCCCGGCGGGTTCCACAGGTACAACACACGGGACGCCGTTCGGGCCCAGCTACGGCCTCAACCTTTCGGATCCCACTGGTGTTGCCGTAGACGGAACGGGCGATGTATTTATTGCCGACTGGAATTCGAGCAAGAAGCTCGGCACGGTGTACGAGATCCCCTGGGTTCCTAATACCAATGCCCCGGCATACGGCGCGTACGGAACCCAGACTGCCCTGAGCACCAAGGCCATGGGCCTGGGCAACAACCTGAATCTGGCCGCCGACGCCGCCGGCGACGTATTTATCGCGGATCCCCAAAATGCCCGCGTGGTAAAGATTCCCACTCCTCTTCAGGCCAATCTGATTCCCAACCCCACGGTTGTCGGCGTCACCAGCGCAGCCCCGATCACCGTCGGCTCGGGATTCACCGCGCCTTCAGCAGTCGCGGTTGACCCTACCGGCGACGTGTTCATTGCCGATAGCACGAGCGCCAATAGCTCGAGTTTGTGGGAAGTCTCAGCCTTTCCGTCCAGTGTGCAGACTGAGATCACGAGTTCCCTGCCTGCGGCTGTGACCGGACTGGCGACCGATGCCTCCGGATCGGTGATTGCGGCGCTCAACGGCGAAGGTCTGTATCGCATCCCTTACATCGTCAGCAACGGCGTGGGGGGCCTTAGCGTGAACAGCGCAAGTCTGATCGACACCTCCGTCAACGTGCCTGGCCCCTCAGGCGGCACGCCCCCCTACCGCTCCTACACCACTTATGCCGTTAACATCGTCAATCCGAACGGCGTCGCCCTAGATCAGCAGGGAAATATCTATGTCACCGATATCGATGCGACCGCAGGCCCGAACCTTTACCAATTGAACGTCAACGGATTCCAAGACTACGGCGTAGGCCTCGATCCCGGCGCAGCCCAGGAGCAGGATCTTGATCTGTTCAATATCGGCAACTCGCCCTTGAATTTGATTGGGACGCCGGGCTTTAGCGGGCCCGACAGCAGTCTTTACTCCCTTACCGCGCCGACCGCAGGCACGCAGTGCGAAACCACCACAGCTGTGGCTGTCGGCTCTTCTTGTTCGCTGGGGCCGACCATTACGCCGACGTCGCTGGCGTTCACCCCCACTCTCTATGCAGGCGATAGCCTGTCGGTTTCAACCAACGCGAGCAATATCGAGAGCACCGCCAACGCCCCGGGCGGCGGCACGGCCACCGCGACTTTGCAGGCTGCTTCAGTCAACGGCCTTGAGAACACAACCACGACCGTCACACCGAACCTCACTTCCAAAACGTTTCCGGGAGCAGGATCGGTGACGGTAAGCGTCGCTCCGAACCCGGCTGCCTCCGGCACCTTCGTCTACTCCTACCCCAATGTGCCCACGGGGACGGTCGTACTGACGCTGAGTTGTGCGTCGCCGGGCTGCACGCAGGCGTCGATCGTGGAAACAGGGACGGCCTCACTGCCCACCGGCAGTACCGGCCCCGGCCAGACCACTTCCGTTACGTTTAACTTGCCGAGCCTCGACGGCGGCGCGTACAACGTGGCCGCCGAGTACGAAGGATACATCCCTAATTTGATGGCAAAGTCATCGGGCAATGTGTCCTTCACAATAGCAACGGCAACGCCGGTCGTCACCCTCTCTGAGCCTGCGGGCATCAGCCCCAATGCCACCAACGGGGTGTACTACGTGCTGTCCGGGAGCCCGACCCCACTCACTTCGAGCGTCACCTCGAAGGCCGGCACTCCCACCGGCACCGTCACCATCTGGAACAACCCGGTGGTTACCAACGGAGTTTGTACCGCGGGAACCACGGGAACCGACGTAGGCACGGCGACCTACGCCTCGAACCAGAATTGGACCTACTCCACCGGCGGCCTGGCTGTGGGCTCCTACAATCTCACCGCCTGCTACAGCGGGGATCAAAACTATTCTCCGCTCGCCACTACGACGGCTGTGGCTTTCCAGGTCATACCTCCGAGCGTGCTGCTCTCGGCCAGTCCGGCTTCGATTACAACCACGGCCGGAACGCCGGTGGCAACCACCATCTCCGTCCAGTCGCTTGTCGGCTTCTCAGCTCCCTCCGGGGCCAACATCGTCTGCGCGTTCACCGCTGCGAACACAGCCCCGTATTATTCCGAATGCACATTCAACAACCCTCTGCCCGCCATCTGCGCGCCCACGGCAACCAATAATACCTGCACACCGGCGACGACCGTGCTCACGTTCAATTCCAACATCCCCGTCAACATCCCTCCCGGTACGACCGTCGAGCATAGGGTTAAACCTATTGGGCCGCCATTGACTCTGGCGGGGCTTTTTGGCCTGGGGCTGTTGGGATTGGCGCTGCGCAGGAGAAAGATCTTCAATCGCTACCTGCTCAACATCACATGCCTGGCATTGTTCTTTGCCGGCACCGTGATGGGCATTGCAAGCTGCACCAATTCCGGCTACACGCACACGCCGCCGTCACCGACCTTCACGACGCCGAGCGGCACCTACAACGTCAGCATTCAGATCACAAATACCTCGACGGGCGTGGTGGAATCGCTGCCCTTCACTCTGGGGGTCACTGTCAACCCCCAGTAATCCGGATTGTTCCGGAGCAACCGGTTTTCTTCGGAGTGGGCAGTTGGCCGAAGGAAACCGCGAAATTCAGGGTTTTTTAATGCCGCGGTTTGACGCAACGCGCAAGGTTTGTACGAGTTTTCAGGGAGACATATCATGTTGAACAAGTCATTCATGTCGCTGTGCCGGTTCTCCGGTTTAACGCTGCCGGTCGTGCTCCTTGCCGCATACCTATCGGCGGGAGCTCAGGCGCAGACGGCGCCAGCCGCGGTCGCCAGTTTCGCCATCGGTGTGAATCATGCCACTGCCCCCAACCCCAACTGCTCGTCATCGTGCAGCATCGGGACGCTGGGCACCATTGCGAATGTCGCTACCGACAGCTATGGGGACTTGCTCGCCGTAGACGCTGAGAATGGGGCGTTGTATGAGTTCCCCTCCGGCGGTGGAGAAGCCGTCATACTTGTGGCGGCAGGTGGGCTGGGCGGTACGGCCGTCAACGGGATTACCACTCCTGGAATTGCCATCGACCCGGCGAACAACCTCTATATTGAGGGCGGTTCCTGCATTCTGATGTATCCCTACGGTACGGCAGCGAATCCCTGGCCAGCACTGGCCTTGCTTAATACCGGGCCCCCTCCGACTTCCGCGACCGTGTGCGGTACAGCGCAGACGTTCTACAATTTCGGAGCCACGACGCAGCCCTGGGGAATTGCCATTAACACAAGCTCAAGCTCTCCGAGCCTCGTGGTCGGCACCAGCCCGGCCGGCGCCACGGCCGGCGGCGGAATTGTCAGCATCCCCGTCACCGGCGCCTGGACCGCCCCGGTGGCCGGTACGCCAACCTCGATCGTCTCGGGCATGAAGGGAGCTCCGATTTCGGTCACCCTCGATCCAACCGGCAATGCCTATTTCGTCGAGAATGGCACGGGCGCGCTGGCGGGCGCTTACGAAATTGCAGCGGGCAAAACGGGACTGACGTCGGATTCCGGCCTCACCCGCATCGATCCTTCTCTGCCCAAAGTCACCGGAGTGGCCGCAGACGCCATAGGAAACGTCTACATCGGCGACAACACGGAGGGCGTTTTTGTGTACCCCAAAGGGGCAACATCTTCCAGCTCCGCCTTCATGGTCACAACTTTGACGGCCCAGGGAGCAGTCGGATTCTATGGCAAGACAGGCCTGTTTGTTCCCACCACTGAGACGCAATCGAACGGCTTTGGAGATGTTGCTCAAGTCTCATTCAACGCTGCTCAATTCGGCACGTTGGGGGTGGGAGCAACTGCAATCTCGGAACTGGTCACCTTCAGCTTCAACGCCACCGAAACCCCGACCACCATTGAAGTGCTCGAGGCTGGCAAGAGTACTCCCGATTTCACTGTCGCCTCCGGCACCAAAGATACCTGCTTGTCGCCCTCGCTGGCGCCTCCATACGCAGCCCAGACCGGTTGCCCGGTTTCTGTAAGCTTCTCCCCACTGTCGGCGGGCAATGTGTCGGCCACGCTGGTCATGCTGGGCGCGAGTAATGCGCTGCTGGCTTCGATTCCGCTGAACGGCAGCGGAACAGGCGCGGCGGTGCAGGCTCTGCCCGCTGCGCAATCGATTATTGGTGCCAGCAACAGTCTTAAGACTCCGAGCCAGATAGCCGTGGACGCCGCCGGCAACTTGTATGTCGCCGACTCCGGCCTGGGGAAGGTTGAGATGTACCCGGCCGGCTCGGGATCGAGCACTGCGGGTACATCAGTGGGCACGAACCTGAAGGCGCCCACCGGCGTGGCCGTCGACGGAGCCGGCGATGTTTTTATCTCCGATAGCGGAAGCATTTATGAAGTGCCGGAATCCGATACTGCTGCCGGACTGAATGCAAAGGGGCAGATCACGCTGAGCACGGGTGTCACTCTTGGCTCTCAGGTCCAGTTGGCCGCCGACGGTCTTGGCGACCTTTATATTTCGGACGCCACCAACAAAAAGGTGTATGAGCTAGGGAACTTCGGCACCGTCGACAACACCAGCCTCCCCGGCGTCCTGGCCCCTCAAGTCGTCACGCTCTCGGGAGCTGCGGTGAGCGCGCCCACTGCCATCGCGGTCGATCAGGCTAATGACCTGTTTGTAGTTGATGGCAGCAGCGTGTACGAGATCACGACGGCTGGAACCCAGACGCAGGTGCTGACCGGCGTCGCTGGCATCAGCGGCCTGGCTGTCGATCCGTCGGGTTCCGTCCTAGTCGCCGCGACCGGCGGCGCGGTGCGCATTCCCAACGTGGGCGGCACCCTAACCATTGCGAATGAGACACCAGTGGCCGGCGGCGTCACCACACCCACCGCTGTGGCCCA
>Ga0335074_10006523_pt1 | contig 16199 bp, 19 predicted proteins | sample Lox_Sample_23_FD_206715 | JGI IMG/M metagenome (GOLD analysis project Ga0335074, IMG submission 206715) | Soil microbial communities from Loxahatchee National Wildlife Refuge, Florida, United States - Lox_Sample_2.3 | ecosystem: Environmental > Terrestrial > Soil > Wetlands | place: USA...
ACCTTCAATCACTTACGCTGCTCCAAGCTGGTTCAGGTTCGAACAGCCTACGCGCCAACTGCACGCCAATCCGGGGACCAGCAAATGCGCCTCCGGCGACCGGAGAAAACCGGCCCAGCAACATCGCCGACACAGCCCGCACGTGCGGCGCAGGACCGCGACTTGCCCGTTCCTACGACGTACAGCCGGTCAACGCGACGTGCGCCCGAATCCGCGCGATCGCTGCGCCAGCGTCGTTGCGCTCGGCCCCGGAATCTAGGCCCTTGGCCGCCGATAGGCGATGATAAGCCGATGAAACGGCTGGTGTTGCCTACGGCAACACTACACGAGGGGCGATGAAAAGCCGATGTTATCAACGACTTAGGGGCGAAGTCCTTCGCCATTTGATCACGGACAGCGCGCGGGCCTTCCTTTTTCGCCCGTCCGGGAGCGCGATCCTTGACCATTCGGTCATCGCGTACACATCGTTTTCAAGGGGTCCCTCGTTAAAGGCGATCAAAAATATCGCCCAGAACATTTTGTCCCCGACTTGTTCTTCAGCTAACTTGCGAACCGGGCCTAGATCCAGTTGTTCCAGGCCCACGCGAGATAGGGCCACGCAGTCGCGACAGCCTGAAGCACGCCAACAAATACAAGAGCGGCTGTAAGCCACAGAAGCCTACCCGCCAACTTGCCGCTGTCATTCGATGCACGATCTAACGCGGTAATTAAGCTGGTTATCCGAGACGGAAGTTCAGGTGACATTGCATCTTTCTCCTTAATATCGGCGGAATTGGCCCAGTCCTTAACAGGCAATAAAGCGAAGTGCCTTGTCAGACGATCCCTATTTTATGATTCAAAAGGAAACAGAGCGCGTTAATCTGCGATGGCAAGGCAGATGGTCAGGCCGAACCACCGCTGTTACCGTCGAAATCTACCAGCGCAATGATGGCCGTCTCAGGATTCATATCCCTCCTTTACATTGGGAACCTCCCGAGCCACCGTATCGCAAGGTCGAGGACGCAAAGAGGGAGGCGGTAGCCATTGCTCGAAAGCTTCACCACATCGACTTCCCCTCGGACAAAGTCGTTTGGGAGCCTTTCGATGGCCTAACCAAAGACGCTCCAGCCTGGAAGGACTAAGATGCGGCCCGCATCAGTTTTTTTCCCGCTACGATATGGATACCCAGAGGTTTGATGCTCTGACCATGACGCCAAACCTTCTTCAAACATACAGACAGACCTGCGGACTTTAGGGCGTTAGTCCATAGCCCTTGAATCCGCGCCTGCCGAGGTATCCTATGTTCAAGGTGCCCGCCGCCCAAACAACAGACCAAAAACGTGCTCGCCGGAGTAAGATTGCGAGACAGACATTTCGCGTCCACCCCTTGCCCGACCCGGCGCGAACGACTTGCTATGTATGTTGCATCCTGCACCGACTCCGCGTCCGTAAGCCCGAGCCGTTCGAATTGCCGCACACCCATACGGTCCAGGAGATCGCCACGGCAATGAAGCTTTCCGAGGAGACGATTCGGAACATCTTCAAAGACCGGCCCGGCGTGATCAAAATCGTCAAGGGCAAACGCTTACGCGGGAAGCGTCAATACACGACCCTTCGAATTCCGAACACGGTGCTCGCGGCGTGGCTGAGCGAGACGTCTCGCTGATTCGGCGGCCATCTTATCGTCCATCGCGTCGAGCCGCTCCTGGGTCTCCCGGACGAACGCACCGTAGTGTTTCTCTGTAACGACGACGCTGCTATGTCCAAGCTTCAATTGCAGGTCCCGAATGGTCGCGCCCGGCGTGTTCAGGAACACGCGCGCATACGTATCGCGGAATCGATGCGGATGGCCATTCTCTACTCCGGCCAGCTTGAAGACCTGCGCCAGGGTCTGCCTTAGGTTCCCAATGACCGTGGCCAGCCTGCCCGCGCCCGACCAGAAAAAGTAAGCGCCGCCGCGTTCGGGCAATGCATGCAGGTCCTCCACAAGCCATTGCGGTAGCCGCATCGTCAGAGGCCTCTCAGTTTTCATCACGCGCAGGGTTAGCCTGCGCGTATCAACGTCTACGGCGCTGCGCCGCAGTTGCGCCGCGTCGGAGATCCGAAGTCCGGTCCACAGGAGCAATTGAACGAAGACGCGAATTCGTATCCTCGCATCTTTGATCTCCTGACTCTCCCGATTTCCGATGCGCCCGCACGCCTCCAGAATTTTGTCGACCTCGTCGTCTTCGAACGGCAGCGTGGGGAGCGAGTCGCCGTCCACCTTCTCCAGATCGCCCGCGACGTTGGCTTTAGCCCAGCCGCGCTTCTCGCAGAATTTTCCGAACGCGCGCAAGTGCTCGGTCTCCTTGCGCAGGCTCGAACCCTTCATCGGCTCTTTGCCATCGCGACCCTTCCTCGACAGGCGGAACTGGTCAAGCAACGGTAGCGTGACCTGGTCGCAGGACGTCGCGCCGTGCCCGGCAGCGAAGTCTCTCAATGCCTCCAAGACGTGGCGATAACTGGTCAGCGTCGAGTCCTTGCGCTTACGGACCACGCGCAAGTTCTCAAGGTAGACTTCAATGGCAGCGTCCAGCTTTTGGCGGCCCGGCACGGGCGCTTCCTGGCCATCGAGCATGCGCTCGGCGCGGTTCCAGTCGTTCGTCTTCATTGCCCTATGAACGCGCACGCCATTCACGCGCCCGTCCTGCCAGATCGGGCATTTGCACTTCGTGTAGCCGCGTCCTTTTCTCTTGCCGGGGCAGCTATCGGCGTGCCTGCGGTACAGGTTCGTCATCGCTTCCATTGAGTCCTCCAAAAGGCTAAGAAACCCAATGAAAGGATACCTCGTTTTGGCTACAGTTGGAAGATACGGCGACGGCGATAAGAGGTTAAAACGTTGATAATAAACAACAAATATGGCGGAAGCTAGTGGGAGTCGAACCCACCCGCGACACAGAGTGCCGCACAACTGGTTTTGAAGACCAGGCCCAGCACCGGCCAAGACTAGCTTCCAGCCGTGATTCTAACATCCCGTGAATGCGATCACCCGTAATTCAGTCAATTTTGAGGGGAGGCGTGTTCGGCCGCGGATACCGGCTCGGTGCCAGCCAGACCCAGCTCGGCGGCGCGCTGCCGCATGGCCTGGATGCAGAACCCGATGTGCTCGTCGACCTCCAAGCCCAATTCCGCCGCGCCCTTGGTAATGTCGTCCCGGTTCACCGTTCGCGCGAAGGCTTTGTCCTTCATTTTTTTTCGCACCGACTTTACATCCACCTCGTGAATGCTGCGTCCCGGTTTCACGTAGGAGCACGCGGTGAGAAAGCCGGCCAGTTCGTCGCAGGCGAACAGTGTCTTCTCGAGCGGCGATTCACGTGGGACACCGCTGAAATCGGCATGCGATAGAATGGCCCGGCGAATTTCGGGATCCACGCCGCGCCCGGCCAGAATCGGCTCGCCTTTCAAAGGATGGTCGGGCACCGTGGGATGGATCTCCCAATCGAAATCGTGCAGCAGCGCGGTGACGGACCACTTGCACTCGTCCTCGCCAAACTTGCGCGCATAGGCCGCCACGCAGGCCTCCACCGCCAGCGCGTGCCGCCGCAGACCATCCGATTTCGTGAACTCGCACAGCAATGTCCAGGCTTCTTCGCGCGTCACTCGTTCCGCTCCTTGACGACCATGTTAGCGGACTCGCATGATATATTGGAAAATATCCGGTCGGGCCTGTGGCGCAGTTGGGAGCGCGCTTCCATGGCATGGAAGAGGTCGTGAGTTCGAATCTCACCAGGTCCACCAAAACAAAGCCCGATAAAACATAGACTTACCAAAATGGTTGCGCGCTTCCGCATCGTGGAAGGGGTCACGCGGAGTCCATTTGGAGTCGGGAAGAGTGCAGATGCACGGGTACCGTGCCGTTAGCGCGTCGTGCAACTCACGGAAGACAGGTGGTGGCGCACCCTGCTCGTTGATAAGGTTGTCGAGCCCGTCCCATGCCGTGTCGTCTTCCGCGGGGACAGGCGGAGTACAGATGGCGACGTTGTAGCTCATCGCATTTCGAGCACCGCTTGTCTCTTGAGTTCAATTCTAGTTCAACGAAAGTTGGTCCGTCTTCCCGACCATGACGTTAGACCGCTATGGAACGACTTCGGCCACCGTGCCGCCGTGCTCGGCATGACGTGGTCGCGAGTGGACGAGGTGTTGAAGTTCCTGGTGCGAACGGCGAATTCTCTTGGCCTAACCGTTTTCGACTGGGGCGGCCCCATAATCTATCGGCCGGGGAACCCGTCACGTCCTTCCTGACGTAGAATCCGGGGGACGGTCCCCAAGCTTACTAATTATCGCCGTGACCTATGCCGAACGCCGGATCGGCACAAAACGGATCTCGACCCGCTGATTCAACGCTCCCGCTATCCTGCGCAAGATCGCCAAGGAGTGGCCCTCATAATCGGCATCCTCTAGGCGGCAGATGACCGACGCGGTGGTACCTATGAGCTTGGCAAGCTGAGTTTGAGTGAGGGCCGCCGCTGCCCTCAGTTCCTGGATTTTGCGGGCGATCTCTTCATTCGCACGCGCCTCTTCCAGGTTCTTCAGCCGGGCCGGCTTGCCTTCGTAGAACCGGCGGCGAAGGACCTCCACCGCATCGCTGGTCGGTTTCAGCGTCTTTGCTCTGTTAGCTGGCATAGTCAAACCTCCTCATACGTGTGCTTCGCCGGATTCGCCTCGAACCGCCTCTTGCGTTCGACGGCGCGATCGATCTCTTTCGGCGGGACCATCCGCTCTTTCGCAAGACCGTGAGAGACCACGGCCGCCACCGCGCCGTGAAAGAAGTATAGGATCCGGTGATGAACGCCTCCCAGGCTCGCGCGCAGTTCGTAGATGCCGTCTCGCAGAAAGTCCGCTTCGGGCCGACGCAGTTCATGGCCCATCTCGCGCAGGCGCTCCAACCGGAGGTAGCACTTGTCCTGCACTTTCGCCGGTAACTTGTCGAACCACTCGATGAACGGGCATGATCCGTCTTCCTCCCGGTAGAGGACGACTGGTCCTGGGCACCCGATCCCAGTCTATTCGCAATATTGCGAAAACGCAAGTTTGCTTTGCGAAGCTGCGAAGGCGGTCACCGCTTCACTGGGCATCATCCTTATGGAGAAGTCACTTGTTGTCTGCTCAAGCAGACAACAATTACGACGGCTTGCAACCGCGCGCGTGAAAGCATGCTTCGGGCCGTTTCCGATGTGAACTCCCCGTGGCGTCCACCGGAGTCCACGTCGCCCGTTGCTAAGTCTTTTGTTTTGCGCCAAACTGTCCGCAAGTGATTGATATTTCTTAAATGGCATGGAAGAGGTCGTGAGTTGAATCTCACCAGGTCCACCAAAAATATCCAAATATTTGCGTAGTCTCCCGCGGCAGGCATGCGCGAGTCCAGCCGAATCCCGCCACAATTGTCACTCCCGGTATTGCAACGTTCAGAGCTAAGTTTGTCTTGTGAGCACCGAACACCAAGGTAAATCGAGAACGGAGAGAAGCATGAACACTGCAATGAAAACACCCCCGATTGTTTCCGAACAGGAGTGGGAGGCCGCGCGCCAGCAGATGCTGGTGAAGGAAAAGGCCTTGACCAAGGCTCGCGACGCGCTGGCCGCCGAACGCCGGCGCATGCCGTGGATGGCCGTGGACAAGCGGTACGAGTTCGAAGGACCCAACGGCAAGGCCAGCCTGCTCGATTTGTTCGACGGCCGACGTCAGTTGGTCCTCTATCGCGCCTTCTTCGAACCGGGCGTATTCGGCTGGCCTGAGCACGCCTGCCGCGGCTGCTCCCTGGGCGCCGATCAAGTTTCTCACCTGGCCCATTTGAACGCCCGCGATACCACGCTCGCGTACGCATCGCGCGCGCCGCAGGCCGATATCGAGCGCGTGAAGGCGCGCATGGGCTGGGAGATGCCGTGGTACACCATCACGGACAGTTTCGACAAAGATTTCGGCGTCGACCAGTGGCATGGACACAACGTGTTCTTCCGCGACGGCGACAAGGTGTATCGCACATACTTCATCAATAACCGCGGCGATGAGGCGATGGGAAGCGTGTGGAGCTACCTGGATATCACGCCGCTCGGCCGTCAGGAGACTTGGGAAGACTCGCCGGAGAGCTACCCGCAGACCCCGCCGTATAAGTGGTGGAACTGGCACGATAACTACCAGGCCGAGGCCTCGCCGAACGCGAAGTGGGTGGACATAATCACCGACCCTCAAGAAGCCGCCCGAAAACGCGCCGCAGAGGAAAAAGCGTGATCGCGCCGCCACTCGACAGCCGCGGACGCCGGCAGGACTGTTTCCGCTTAGCCCGAATTTGATCCTCGAACAGTATCGCGGTACACTACGTGCGTTCCTGGAGGCGCGATGTCTGAAGTGGTATATCGTTCGAACGTTCGCATTGAACGCGTGAAAGGCCCCATCCGCAGGGCTTACCTTCCCGCCGAGACGCAGCCGGTGATCTTCGGGGTGCACGGCGCGGTGGCTGAACATTATAAAGTTCCACCGAACGTACTCGAGCCCCATGCCACCACCATAGACTACGTGGTGGCCGCGACAGCGGGTTGACTTACAGGCACCTTTGGAGGCGCGCTGGAGGCGCGTCAAATCGCCGCATCGAACGAGCGCCTGATCTCGGAGGCCGTGGGTGAGATTGAACTGGAGGACAATGTTCTGGTGATTAAGCGAATTCACGTCCGGCTGCGGCTCAAATCGGAGCAGTCCCACCGGGAAACGGCGCGGCGCGTGCACGGTTTCTTCGCGGATCATTGTCCGATATACCGCAGCCTGAAAGCGGCGATCGAAATCAGCACCGAATTGATTCTGGAGCCGCTGCCCGACGCCGCATAAGCCGTCCCGCGGCCGATTCTTCAGACCATATCGGGCGTCATCTCCACCACTTCCACGATCTGCGTGAACGGAATGCGCGCGCGCTGATTGGCCTCAACGACCGCGGACTTGGAGCCCGCTTCGAAGTAGCAATGCGTCTGGGCCGTCTCGGGCAGGTAGAAGCTGCGAACCCAGCGGACGGGCTGTCCTTCGCCGGTCATTTCCGCGCAGCAGGATTTTGCCCGGACTCCGGCGCTTTGCAGTATTTCCGGCGTCACACCGGGAAGGTTGCGTTCAACAACAAAGAACGGCATGGTGGTCTCCTCCTATTTGGTTATATCCAGTGGTTCCAAAACTTTTTTCAGGTCGGTGCGCAGAATGCGGATGGCACGCTCCCCAGCCAGCCGGAAGGCAGGCAATCTGCCGCTGCGAACGTAGGCGCGCATGGTTTGGACGTGAATCCCAAGCTCTTCGGCCGCTTCCTCCGGGCTGAGATATTCGCGTGATTTTCTCTTCGGCGCCCGCGAGGATTCGATCCTCGCGGCCGGGGCGGCATCGACGCCAAGCCGCGCTACCGCGGCTCGCCAGGACGCGCTGGTAATTCCGTACGATCTCTTGAGTGCCGCCATCAGGCCTTGCTCTTCGACCGCAAACGCAGCCAGCACATGGTTCACATTCATGACCGCCTCGCCGGACGATTTCGCAATCCGCGCGGCGCGATCAAACAGGTCCACGGCATTTTGCGAGTATGCCACTTTGGGCGGCGGGCCTTCCGGATGACGAATCCAATCGACACCCAGCGCTTCCAGATCTATGTTCCACGATCCGACTTTCGCCACACCAAACCGCGAGACGGCGCGCAGGCAACCGAGCAGAAGGTGATCCGGCGTGACCTCACCGGCGCCCAGCCTTTTGGCGGTGAAGATGGCAAAGGAAGCAGCAAAGTCCAGATCACGCATAAACAACGTTAAACAATGCTAGGTTATCTAGCGCTGCCTGTCAAGGGCGTAAGATTGACGCGCCACAAGGGCGCGGTCAGCCGCATGGAAACGGCCCGGCGTCCGGCGTAGGCGGCGCGTACGCCCGGTAACAGAGCTGGGGAGCGTAATAGGCGGGGTTGCAGTGTGTCAGGTGTTGTGCGTGGCGCTCAATTTGTTCTTTTGAAAAAACGAAGCCAGCTTGCTCTGAAGAAACGTCGGCCGGCTCCCAGGGAAGGCCTTGGCGGCGCCGGCGTATGAGGATTTCGGCCGCTTCGGTGAGATGGCGGAGCTCCCGGCGGCGGCGCTCGTCCTGAATGGCGCGGAGCTGATCGAGGGCTTTTTCGAAGCGGCGGGAGAGGCGCGCGCCGTGCAGGCCCAGGGTGGCCAGCATCGGGATTAGGGTTTGGTGGTCTGGGTTTTGGGAGAAGAGCTCGGATTCGAGCAATGGGATGCGGTTGAGGCGCCAGGCGGTGGCGGCGATTTCGTGGACCAGTTGCGTTTCGGTGGGCGTGGCAGGGGCGTACTCATCGAAAAATTGCCGGATGTGGCGCTGGTAAGCTTCGGGATCCTCACCGGGCAGGACGGTGGTGCGGGCGGTGAGGCCATGGCGCAACGCGTTGAGCGACGAACGCTGCTTGCCTGGTTCGGTGCGGGGACCGGTGGAGTGTTTCGCGTTGGCGCGGTTCGCGCGAGTACGGGGATCGGGGGCCAGGGGCTGGGGGCCAGCTGCGCCCGCGCTTCGGCGGGCTAGCCAGCGTAAGACGGGATCGGTTGTGCTTGGCGTTGCTGGAGCTTGGGCGGCTGTTGCCATTTGGTCGACCTCGGTCACCGGAATAGCACGAGCCGCGGGGTGCTGACTGGCTGGGGCGAGATAGTTTGTTGGAGGCGAGGTAGAAAGAGCGGGCGGGAGTTGGTGACTGGAGCAGCAGGCTTCGGGCGAACTGACCAAATCAGCAGCGCTTGCATGATTCTTCTCGATTGCGACGGCACTACGCGCGCTGAGAGACTTCGAGCGCACGTGCGGCCGGGGGTTAGAGGAGCACTCCAAATCCCTGCCGATTGGAGGGCCACCCACCCGAAAAACCGAAAATGCCGGGATCGCCGCCACTTACCCGCCCGACCAGACCAGCGAGGCCTGAACCCACAGACCGATCTCAGCCTGTGCAGTCCGCATTACCTGCCGTACTCGCAGCTTGTGATTCTGCTTTTCAATAAGGTTTTGGCCGCACGTGATCCTGGCCCTCAACGCGGATAGACTCCACGGAGTGCGACGGCGCGTTAGTGGCGGCGCGATCATCCAGAACAACGATTGGCGCGTCTCCCGGTCGGAATTGGTAGAGGCCGCGCGGATAGTAAGAAGCCTTCGAGAACCGAGGCGTCCGGATCACTCGTGGCGCAATGCCCGGAGCGGGTCCACTCTCGTCGCCCGGCGGCAAGGAATGAAGGTTGCCAAACCAGCAGAGACAGCCAGCACGACAGCCGCCAAGCTCAATGCGCGGGGATCATAAGGCGATACCTCGAACAACAGCCCGCGCATGGTTCCCGCCAGGGCCAGTGAGGCTGCCACGCCGGCGCCGATGCCCGCTATAGTCCAGACTCCGGCTTGCTTTTGGACGTCCAACGCAATATCGCGAGGCCGCGCGCCGATCGCCATGCGGACGCCAATTTCTCGCGTCTGTTGCATGATCATGAACGATAACACGCCATAGATTCCAACGGCGGCCAAGAACAAGCCCAGAACTCCAAACAGCGTGACGAGCAATGCGATGAACCGGGGCTGCTCCCGCAGCCGATCGACGCGTTGATCCATGGTTTGAATCGTCACCGGGAGCGCCGGGTCGAGTGTGCGAATCTGTTCGCGAACCCACTCGCCCAGTGCCGCCGCTCCTAACGACGTGCGATAGATTGCGAAGCTATTCGCATCAGGAGGTGCGGAGGTTTTCATGCGCAACCGGTAGTATTCAAGGGACGGCGCCTGTGCAAGGCCATCGTTCTTAACATCCGCCGCCACTCCAACAATCGGCCACCAATGCCCGCTAGCTTCCAGATCGATATACTGACCAACAGCATTCCCGTCGCCGAACAGGCGATGGGCCAAGCTCGCACCAAGAATCAAGGGCGATTCTCCCGAGGTCCGCTCGTCCTCGCGGAAAGCTCGTCCGGCGAGAATCGGAATGCGCATCGTATCGAAGTAGCCGGGCGTGACCCAGCGGAATAAGACCATGCCGCCGTGCGGTGCTACTGGTGGATGGCCTTGAACGCGTAGATTCGAATACGGCCGGCTCCTTGCCGCGCCCAGCGGGGGCAACGAGTCCGCAAGCGCGAACTGGCCGGCGCCAGGGATGCGGCTAAGCCGCGCTTCCAGTTCATTGAAGAACGAGATACGCGCTGCCGCCGAGGGATAGTGGCGTGTCGACGGCGCCAGGGATGCGATGACCAGATGTTCACTCTCAAAACCGAGCGGCTGAGTTTCCAGGTTCCTCAGACTCCGGAGGAACAGGGAAGCCGCCGTAAGCAGAACCAAAGAAATTGAAATCTGTGCGGCCGCCAGGATTTTGCGCGATAACTGACGCGTCCGCCCCGTGGCGTTCCAGCCGATGAGTGCATCCGGGCGCGGCCATTCCAACGCGGGCATCATGCCGAACAGGAGCGCGGCGCATACCGAAACGGCAAAAGCGAACAGCAGACAGCGCCCGTTGATCCGGGCTTGTTCCAGGTGGAACAAACCCTCGGGCGCCAGGTAAGCGAGAGGCCGAATAAGAGCCCAACTGAATGCACAGCCTAACAGACAGCCGCCCAGCCCCAAAATGAGACTCTCGGTGAGAGTCTGCCGAACCAAACGGCCACGCGAGGCGCCTATCGCGGCTCGCATCGCGATTTCACGCCGCCTGGCGAAAGCGCGGGCCAGAAGAATATTGGCAACGTTCGCACAAGCCAACAGCAGGAGCGCCAGAACCGCGCCCAACAACATCCAGGATGCGAGCTTAACGTCATGAATCCGCCGATCCCGCAGAGAACGCACAACCAGGTAAACTTCGGATCGCAATTGGGGAGGCACATCCAGCTGCGCCACCTCATCGAAGACCGATCGCATCTGCGCGCGCGCTTGCTCGATGGAGACGCCGTCGCGCAAGCGTGCGAATGTCCGCAGAAATGAGCTCGAATTCTGAGCCCGCGGCAGACCCGGGTTCAGCCGTTCCGGCATCAAAAGGTCTGCGTCGCCGAGCTGCGGCATCTCGAATCCTTTGGGAAGCACGCCGACTACTCTGGTGGGTTGATCGTCCACCGTCACCACTTGCCCGAGTACGCCCTCCCCGCCACCAAAGGCCCGCTGCCATAGACCGAAGGAAAGCAGCGCAACCGCTGGAGCTCCCGGCCTGTCGTCATCCTCGGTGAAATCGCGTCCCCGAAGCGGCTTGACGCCGAACGTTCCCAGGAAGCTTGCTTCAACCCGGTAGCAGTCTAGTCGCAACGGCGCTTCCCCTGCGAGCAAATCGCAGTGCTCCGCGGGCCGCATCGACGTCATGGCCTGAAACGGCCTCTGGTGCGCACGCCAGTCCAGGTAACTGGAGACGACATTAAACTCATTCGTGTCGATCGGTCCGAAGTAGCCGAGAGATACCAACTGGTTGTCGTTCGGATACGGCAGGCGTCGAAACAACAGCGGATCAACCACGCTGTAGACGGCGGTAGACGCCCCCACGCCGACGGCGAGCGTGAGACAGGCTACCGCCGTGAATCCGGGCGATCGTCGAAGGCCGCGCAGGGCATAGCGCAGATCCTGGAGAGTGGTCTCCAGCCAGGCACGGACGTGAACCGCGCGCACCTTTTCGGCCGTGCCGATCAGGCTGCCAAATTGCCTGCGCGCCAACATCCGAGATTCTTCGGCAGAGGCGCCTCGCGCTTGATGCCACTCCTGCCGCATGGCGAGATGGCCTTCGATCTCCTCGCGCCATTCGGCATCTCGATTCAGCCACCGCTTGATCCGGGCCCAAATCACTGTCATGTAGACCTCAATACGCGCTGAATGCCGAGGGCAACGGACTGCCAGTTGGATTCAGCTTGGACGAGCCCTCGTTTTCCCAGCGCGGTCAGCTTATAGAAGCGTGCACGCCGGCTGTTTGGGGTAACTCGCCATTCACCCTGAATGAGTCCGTCGCGTTCGAGGCGATGTAAGGCCGGGTATAAAGAACCTTCTTCCATTCGCAACAGTCCTTGCGAAGTCTCTTGGACGTGTAGTGTAATGCCGAAGCCGTGATGAGCGCCTTTTTGGAGTGTTTTAAGAATTAACAGATCCAAAGCACCTTGCAAATTATCGCCGTTGCCCATTTTAGACTTTACCTAGTTGTCTAGGGTAGCGGTCTATGGTTATCCTGTCAAGCTGGCGCCCACCTGCATCCGAACTAGTTAGTGGACAAAAGGAAATCAATGATCGACAGTCCCGCCTGACGTCGAAGGGTTTATCGCCGCCAACCGGGTTGGATCGTGGGACAAACCTACTAAGCCGGATTGGGATTCAGCCACCGATGATCGTTGGGAGCGAGATCATCCGGCGCGAATTGGCAACGGCGGTACGACGACCTCTACCAGCCCCGTCACGACGTCATAGACGAGGCCTGAAATAAGCCAATCACCCGGCAATGCGGGAATGGCGCGGAGCGAAGCGACGTCCACGGCGACCGCTGCACGAGGATCGGACACCGCTTTGGTCCTGAGGTCCTCGTCCTTTATCTGAAAATATTGCGTCAGCAGGGCTGGGTCGTTGACCAGGCGCGTGATGCCGCAATCGGTGTGTTGGAGTACGATAAGGTGGAACTCGCGCCACCGCCAGGAATCGCGCCGGCCACCTGGCCGATTCGTCCGAGCAGACCCAACTGCTCCAATAATCCCGGCGTGATTCGACCGCCGATGTTGCGTATCACAACCGCCTCGCCCGGTTTAATTCCAAGTACATGAGCTGGATCCACACGCATGTCAGCCAATGATGACTGCTTTCACACTCGGCAGCGCCCGCGGAAGCGAAGGCATCAGTGTGCCCGCGGCTGATTGCTGAGCGGCAAAATCTTTGTTGCGTCGCAACATGGAATCGAGATGGTTCATGTTGGTTTACACCTTCCACACTTCAGACGCGGGATCGATAAGAGTGTTACGACACAAGAAACCAACGATAGCGCCACTCTGCGAGCAGAAAATTAACGGACGTCGAGCGTTCGGGTGGGAGGCTCAGTGCTCCATCGGCGGCGCCACTGTTCCATCGGACCATGTGCCAACCGGGACCATCATAATAGTCACGCGTTCTTCCGGATCATCGGCGGCCAGAACCGGCGAGCCCGGCAGATTGGCTCCCCAGCTTTTCGTCGCGTCGCCGGGAATGAAAAACATCAGATGTGGATACCAGTTCATGCCTCGATCGCTCAAATACTGGTGCTTGGACAACATGTAGCACATCGCGCCCCGCTCCAGCACCGGCAGTTCCTTCTTATCCAGCGCCAACGCCGTCTCGTGCACGATCTCACTCTTCGACTTTCCCGCCAGCACAAGTTTGGTCTTCATCAGGTAGATGGGCAGAAAGGTTCTGGCCGACTGCGGATTAAAACAAATGGCGCCGCGAATTTTGGGATTCCAGAATTCCGGATGATCGGTGGCGGCGCCCCAGGATCGTTCCACGATACAGAGAAAACCATTGCTGCCTTGCACCGCGGTCCGGTATCCGGTGCGGCCCAGCACCATCACGGCGGCCGCATCCGAAATGGAAGCTGGAGCAGCACTGCGCGCCAGCGCGATCTCAGACTTTTCGTCGGGCATCAAGTACTGATCGAGCGGAGCCATGGCAGGATAGGGAGCCTTCCGCGCCTGCGCTCGCGCCTGAGAAGTTGCGGCGGCAATGACCACCGCAACCAGGAATGCCAAAGCGATGAGACTTCTGTTCCTCATGGCTTTCCAGTATACGCATCTTCTGTGCCGGGTTTTCGGAACGCCGGTCTCAGGATCGCGCGCGGAAATTGACGTAGAATTTCGGGTGTTGCAACACTCCGGGCAAATTGATGATTCCGTCAGATATAGTATTTCGCAGGATCTCAAAATATGACGCGGAGGCAACTGGTGAAAAACGCCGGCATCGGGGCCGCGGCGATGGCCTGCGCCGCAAGCGCCCAGGGTTTCGCGCAGGCAATTTCTTCGGTGAAGGCGCTGCTCTTCGACACTTTTGGAACGGTGGTGGACTGGCGCGGATCGATTATCGAAGAAGGCCGGGCGTGGGAGAAGACCAAAGGCATCCGCATCGATTGGGGCCGTTTTGCGGATCGATGGAGAGCCGGTTATGCGCCTTCCATGGACAAGGTGCGTAAAGGCGAGATGCCCTGGACGAATCTGGACCACTTGCATCGCGCGCTGCTGGAAGGCCTGCTCCAGGAGTTTCACATCGAAGGGCTGTCGGAAGCGGAAAAGGACCACTGGAACCGCGTCTGGCATCGCTTGCAGCCCTGGCCCGATTCCGTCGCGGGCCTCACGCGGCTCAAGAAGAAGTACACGATTGCGCCGCTTTCGAACGGAAACGTCGCTCTTCTGGCCGATATGGCCAAACACGCCGGACTTCCGTGGGATCTTATCCTGTCGGCCGAGCTAGCCAGACATTACAAGCCAGATCGCGAAGCGTACCTGACGGCGGTCACCTTATTAGAGCTGAAGCCGGAAGAAGTGATGATGTGTGCGGCGCACTCGGGCGATCTCAGGGCCGCGCGCAGCTTCGGCCTGGGGACCGGGTTCATTCACCGGCCGAAGGAATACGGGACGCCCAATGAATATGGGCGCAAAGCGGACGACGCGAAGCCCGGCGATTTCGATGTCGTGTCCCGCGACATCCTGGACCTGGCGACGCAGCTGGGCGCGTAGACGTAAACCAAATCACTGGAGCTTGTCGTAAACCACCTGGCCGCCGACCACCGTGAGCGCCGACTTTATTTGCTTGATGGCCTCATCGGGTACCTTGGCGGGGTCGAGAAAATCGTCGCTGAGGACTACGAGATCGCCCAACTTGTGCGGCTCAATGGAGCCCAAGCGATCCTCTTCGCGGAAAAACCATCCGTTGTTCGCGGTGTACAGCCGCAGGGCTTCCATGCGAGTGAGAGTCTGGCCTGGGTTGATCAATACACCCGCCGCATTCTTGCCAGTGACCATGTAGTAAATCATCAGCCAGGGGTCGAGCGTCGAGATTTGCGCGGCGTCGGATCCCGCGCCCACATGAATTCCGCTGTCGACAATCATGCGCAAGGGCGGTCCCGCGCCCGGTGCCCCGGCCAGATATTCATAAGGATGCACCGCGATGCCCGCGCCCAGAGCTTTAAAACGATTCACCGTTTCCTGGTTGATGTGCGGCACGTGCGCGATGGACCAGCGCAAGGTGGCAATGGGCGTGACGGCGTTCACTTTCTCGAAAGTGGCGGCGGTGAGTTGATCCTCGGCGAGCGAAAGGCTGTGCTGCTGAAAAGCCCAGCCTTGCGCGGCAACCAGCCGCAACGCGGCTTCGTAGTTGGCGGGAGGCGTCACTTTTCCGAACAGCGGCCAGACGGTTGCGAACTCGCCGATCCCGGAGATGCGAAGCATGTCGTCGCCGAATCCATCAAAGGCATTCAGCAATCGTTCGCGCAGCAAAGGAACGGATGGCTGGGTGTCCATGCTGAGAAAGAAAATGCGCAGCCGCGCCGGCATCTTCTTCTCGCGATCGAGCGCCAGCGACGCGTCGTACATGCGGAAGGGATCGGCGGAGGCCAGGCCGTCGAAAGTGAAGGAGTCTTGAATGTCAGGCAGGCCCGGAGGCACAAACGCTCCCATGTCGACGTCCGTGGTGACGCCCACGCTGGCGGAATAGGCGAGAGCGTCGGCGGTTCCGCGCTTCTTATCCTCGAAGGTTTGCATGGAGCGCAGTGCATTTACCGCCGCAACCGACGGTGCGTTGGCGGCGATGGCGCCGGTGGAGCTCACCTCGATTCCCTTCCCCGCAAAGAACGCCTTACCTAAACTGTTGGTCACCGCGGGACCGGTGAATGCAAGGAACAAGAGGACCGGATGATGCGGCGCGGCAGCGTCCAGTTCCGCGAGCGTGGGGAAGCGCTTTTCCTGGAATTGCGCGGGATTCCAGCCGCCCATGGCGGTGATAAATTTTCCGGCCGGAACGGATTTCGCGCGCTCCGCGATGGCTGCCTGCACGTCTTTGATGGAAGCCGCGGTTTCGAGCCGAGTATCGTAACCGGGGCGGAGCCCGAGCAACACGATGTGATTGTGATCGTCGATCAGACCAGGCACGGCGGTGCGGCCGTGGAGGTTAATGGTCCGGGTGCAGGGGCTGAGCTTTCCACCCGAGAAATCGAAGCGGCCGTTCTGGATGGTGACCGACGAAAGCACGGA
>Ga0335074_10006524_pt1 | contig 16198 bp, 12 predicted proteins | sample Lox_Sample_23_FD_206715 | JGI IMG/M metagenome (GOLD analysis project Ga0335074, IMG submission 206715) | Soil microbial communities from Loxahatchee National Wildlife Refuge, Florida, United States - Lox_Sample_2.3 | ecosystem: Environmental > Terrestrial > Soil > Wetlands | place: USA...
GCCGGAGACGTTCAGGCTGCCAAAGTCGAAGCTGGCGTCGGTAATCGGCGGCGCGGCGGCTTCTTCCGGCCCGAAGAACACCAGGCCAAGCCCGATCAGCACGAAATGCAAGGCCATAGCCAGAATCAGCAATGCCAGCACCGAGGCATTGGCGATCGGCCGGAATGCGAAACGCCAGATCAGCGGTCCCATCGGCGTGACGATCGCCAGCGCGAGGATGATGGAAATGGCGGGGACCTCGCGTGGTGCCAGGAAGAACGCGATGGCGGTGACCATGGCGGGATAGAGTCCCCACGCCAGTATTCCGCGCAGTGCCGCGCGGCGTCCCCGGAACAATGATGCGATGAGTGCCAGCGTCGAGACCCCGTCCAGCAGCCATAACGTGCCCGGCAGGTGACCGGATTGCAGGGCGGCCACGGTCAGCGTGCCAAAGGCCAGCAGGTCGCCTTGCGGCACGAATATGACCCGCGTCACCGAGAACACGATCAGCAGGCCGATCGCTAGCAATAGATAGATCGCACCCGTGGTAATGCCGTCCTGCAGCAGCGCGAGGAAAACGAACCAGTCCATAGGCTCAGGTGGATTCCATGGTGACGGTGGGTGCCCGGAACGATGTCAGCGCGAGGAACGAAGTGACGAAGCAGCCTTGGTCGAAGACGCGGCGATAGACGGACACCCGTGCGCACTCTCGATCGAGGTTGCTTCGACCCTGCTTGTCTCGCAATGACAGCGTCGCGGTTCCGCCGTTACTGGATCGCCTTCCACGCACCGTCCTTCACCTCCACCAGCACAGCGGCGCGCGAATCCTGTCCATTATGATTGCCAGGCGACATGTTATAGATACCACTGACGCCTACCAGATCATGCGTCTTCTCCAGCGCATCGCGCAACGCTTCGCGGAATTGTTCGGTGCCCGGCTTCCCGGCCTGCAACGCAGCGGGAATGGCATTCTTCAGCAGCAGCATCGCGTCATAGCTGTATCCGGCGAACGGGTTCACGCTCTGCGGCCCGAACTTCGCCGTGTAATCCTTCATGAACGCTTCGGCGACCGGCTTGATCGGATTGCCGTCCGGCAACTGCGTGTAGACCACGAGCGGCGACGTATCCGCGATCACCCCACCCACGGCTGCGCCGCCCACCTTGATGAAGGCGGGGCTCACAATGCCATGGTTCCCGTAGATGCCGCCTTTGTAACCAAGATGTCGCAGCGCCACGACCGGCAGTGCAGCGGGGGTCGCCGAATTGCCCATCATGATCGCCTGCGGATGCACGCTGATCAGCTTCAGCGCCTGCGCCTCCACCGAGGTGTCGGTGCGGGCATAACGTTCATCCGCCAGGATCGTCATGCCGTCGGCGGCCGCAGCCTGCTTTGTGCCGGCCAGCACCTGATCGCCCCAGCCATCGGAGAAGCCGATATAGCCGAGCGTCTTCACTCCATGCTGCTGCATGTATTTGAAGACCTGCGCCACCATCAGCGGCAGCGGCTGAGCGTCGTTGAACGTGTAGGGCTGCTTTGCCGGATCGTATTCGTACGGTGCCATGGCAATCATCGGCACGTGCGCCTGATTGGCCAGCGGCGCCACCGCCGCATCGGTCGCCGTCAGCGAGGGGCCGATCAGGGCGTCGACATGATCTTCCGAGATCATCTTCTGCGCGATGGTATACCCGGTGCTGGCATCGGTCGCATCGTCGCGGATGATATATTCCACCGGCTGGCCGGCGATTTCCTTCGGGAAGAAGTCGAACGCGCCCTTGTAGCCGACGCCCATGGCCGCGCCGGGGCCGCTGATCGATAGGATGGCACCGATCTTGATCTGCGCCTGCGCGGCTGCCGGTGCGCCAAGCAATCCCAGGGCCATGACGGCCGACAAAACCAGACGCGCTTTCATCCAATTCCCCCTACCGACGGATTGCCCAATTGGCGCGGTTGCCCACGGGCGCGTGATCTCACGCACTGATAGTTTAGGTGTCAAGTTCATCAGCGCGGCGGCGGCGGGTGCCACGGCGGCAGCACAGCGGTCGCCTCGATTTCCACCAGCGCGTCAGGCTCCACCAGTTCCGACACGCCGATGACGGACATGGCGGGAAAGTGTTTGCCGATCACGCGCCGATACTCCCGCCCGATCGCCGCCTGATGCTCTCGATACGATGGGAGATCGACCACGGACCAGGTGAGGCGTACAAGGTGCTGCGGTTCAGCCTGCGCCTCGGCCAGCAACGTGACGATGTTCGACAGCGCCTGGCCGACCTGGCCAGGCAGATCGGGAGCGAAACGGCCTTGCGCATCCCAGCCGATCTGGCCGGCCAGGAAGATCGTTTCGCCGGCAGCGGCAATGCCGTTGGCGTAGCCACGCGGGCGCGGCCAGGCGACTGGCTGCAAGACTCGCTGGCCGGTGTCGTGGGGCGCGTCCATTCAATTCTCCCGAAACTCGAGGCGTTGATGACGTCGCTTGCCGGTGATCTCCCGGCGGTCGGCAGTCGATTTTGTCATGTCACATCTCCCCGCCGGCCACGACGATTGCCTGGCCAGTGATCGCACCCGAATCGGGGCGGCACAGGAAGGCGACGGCGGCAGCGACTTCTTCCGGTTGGATCAGCCGCCCCGCCGGATTCGCAGATGCCAGCTGCGCGCGCGCTTCCTGCTCCGAACGGCCGGTCGCGGCGGCAATGTTGGCGGCAGAGCGTGTCACCATGCCGGTGTCGGTGAAGCCCGGGCACACGGCATTGACGGTGATCCCGTGCTTGACCGTTTCCAACGCAAGCGCCCGGGTAAATCCTATCAGGGCGTGCTTTGCCGTGACATAAGCGCTGACATAGGGGTAGCCTTTCAGGCCCGCGGTGCTGGCGATGTTCACAATCCGGCCGAAGCCGCGGGCGCGCATGACTGGCAGAGCGCACTGGCAGGCGGTGACCGCGGAGAGCAGGTTCACCGCGAGCATCGATTGGAAATCGTCGAGCGTGTGGCGGGTGAACGGATTCGAAACTGCGGCGCCGGCGTTGTTCACCAGGATGTCGCACGGACCAAGCGCCAAGATGGTGTCACGTAGCGCTTCGGCATTGGTCACGTCGACGGTGGCCTGACGTGCGTTCAGTTCGGCAGCCGCCGTTTCGAGCGCCGCGGTGTCGCGGCCGAGCAAAGCGATGGAGGCGCCATCCGCGGCAAGGCGGCGGGCGATGGCAAGGCCGATGCCTTTGGCACCGCCGGTGATAATGGCCAGGGAATTCCCCCTCCCCTTGCGGGCTTGGGACGCTTGCCCCCTCCCCCCACCCCCCTCCCACGAGGGGAGGGGGAGGCTTTTGTGCTCCCTCATATCACCGCCGCATAGTCGGTGTCGGCACGCCCGGTCAGCCGTTCGATCTGGGCCTGTCCCGCCAGATATTGCTTCGGCCACCATTGTTCTCGGTAGCCGAGCGCAGCGGCGGACCGCAGCGCGAAATGCGGATCGGTCAGATGCGGCCGCGCCAAAGCGCACAGGTCGGCGCGGCCGGAAGCGATGATCGCGTTCAGATGATCCGGCTCCGTGATGTTGCCGACGGCCATGGTGGCAATGCCGATCTCGTTCCGGATGCGGTCGGCGAACGGCGTCTGAAACATCCTGCCATATACCGGCTGCGCCTGGATCGATGTCTGGCCGGCAGAAACGTCGATCAGATCGACACCTGCTGCCAGAAAAGCGCGGGCGATCTCGACCGCATCGGCGGGAACGATGCCTCCCTCCACCCAATCGGTGGCAGAGATCCGCACCGACATCGGCTTGTGCGCCGGCCAGACCGCACGCATGGCGCGGAACACTTCCAGCGGGAACCGCAACCGATTGCGCAGCGAGCCGCCGTACTCGTCGGAGCGCTGGTTGGTCAGCGGTGATATGAACGAGGACAACAGGTACCCGTGCGCCGCATGCAATTCCAGCATGTCGAACCCGGCGCGCTGGCCGTATTGCGTCGCCGTTACGAACGCGTCGCGCACCGCGTCCATGTCATCACGCGTCATGGCGCGCGGCACCTGGTTGTACGGGCTCCACGGAATCGGCGACGGCGCGATGAGCTCCCAGTTCCCGGCGGGCAGCGGCGCGTCCATCTTCTCCCAGCCAAGCTGCGTCGATCCCTTCGGGCCGGAATGCCCGAGCTGCAAGCAGATCTTCGCATCCGACTGCATATGCACGAACTCGACGATGCGCACCCAGGCATCCATCTGCGCTTCCGACCACAAGCCGGCGCAGCCCGGCGTAATGCGGCCCTGTGGCGTGACACAGACCATTTCGGTGAACACCAGCCCGGCGCCACCCAGGGCGCGGGCCCCGAGATGCACCAGATGGAAATCGTTCGGCATGCCGTTCTGGGCGCTGTAGGTCGCCATGGGCGAAACGACGATGCGGTTGGCCAGCCGCATCTGCCGCAACCGGAACGGCAAAAACATCGGCGGAATCGGCTTGCTCGCCGGATGGCCCGCATGCTCGGCCAGCCAGCGCTCCAGCCCCTCCAGCCACGGCCGGTCGCGCAGGCGCAGGTTCTCGTGGCTGATACGCTGGCTGCGGGTCAGCAGCGAATACGCGAATTGCTCCGGCTCCAGGCGGGCGTAACGCGCGACATTCTCGAACCATTCGGTGGAGTTGCGAGCGGCAGACTGAATACGGAGTACCTCGATCTTGCGTTCCGCCTCATACGCGGCCAGCGCGGCGGGCACATCCGCAGCGTGGCGATCAAACGCGCGCGCCAGGGCAATCGCATCCTCCAATGCCAGCTTGGTGCCGGAACCGATGGAAAAATGCGCCGAGTGCGCGGCATCGCCGACCAGGACAATATTGTCCTTGACCCAGGTCTCGTTGGCGACACGGGGGAAATTCAGCCAGTGCGAGCCGCGCAGATGGCTCATGTTCGCCATCAGCCGGTGCCCGTCCAGCCACGGCGCAAAAACTTGCTCACAGAACGCAGTCGTGGCGGCGGTATCGGCGCGATCCAGTCCGGCAGCGCGCCAGTTGGCATCCGTCGTTTCGACGATGAAGGTGGAGGTGTCCTGGTTGAACCGATAGGCGTGCGCCTGAAACCAGCCCCACTCGGTCTCGACGAATATGAAGGTGAACGCATCGAATACGCGATGCGTGCCGAGCCAGACAAACCGGTTCTGCGCGACATGAACAGTTGGCCTGAAGTCCGCGGCATAGCGGTTGCGGATCTTGCTGTTGATGCCGTCGGCGCCAACAATCAAGTCGGCATCGGCGAATTCCGCCAGATCGTCCACCTCGCGTTCGAACACCAGCGCCACGCCAAGCGATTCGGCGCGATGCTGCAGAATGTTCAGCAGGTGCTTGCGCTCGATACCGCAAAAGCCGTGACCGCCCGACGTGATGGTGCGGCCCTTGAAATGGATGTCGATGTCATCCCAATGCGCGAAACTGTCGAGGATCTCCTGCTTGCTCGGCGGATCGGCGCCCTCCAAATTCCGCAGCGTCTCGTCGGAAAATACCACGCCCCAGCCGAAGGTATCGTAGGGACGGTTGCGCTCGGTCACCGTGATGTGGTGCGACGGATCACGCCGTTTCATCTGGATGGCGAAATACAGGCCCGCCGGACCACCGCCCACGCAGACGATGCGCATCAACAGACTTTCCGCATCGGTCGGTCCATGTGCCTCCGGCCCCTATGTTTTTGGCCCCTCTGGCCGATCTCTTATATCTCAACTAATTTCCGCGCGACAAGCCCGGAGGGATCGCCGATGCGACAGCGTGCCAACCCGATGCGCGGCCCCAACCGGCTGAAGCTGGGGGTGTTTTCCGCCAATGCCGATGGTGGCCTGACCTTGACCCGGGCGCCGGAACGCTGGCGCGCGGAATGGCCCGACGTGGTGGCGGTGGCGCAGATGGCCGACCGCGCCGGACTGGAGTTCTTCCTGCCGATCGCACGCTGGCGTGGCTTCGGCGGCGTGACGAATTCGCGCGAATGGTCGTTCGAGACGTTGACGGAAGCCGCGGCACTGGCGGGATTGACCGAGCAAATTGCGTTGTTCGCGACGGTGCATGTGCCGATGGTGCATCCGGTGTTCGCGGCCAAGGCTCTGGCGACGGTCGACCATGCCAGCGGCGGGCGCGCGGGACTCAACATCGTCTGCGGCTGGAACCCGGAGGAGTTCGGCTGCTTCGGGCTGGAGATGATTGAGGACCGCTACGGCCAGGGGCTGGAATGGTTCGAGATCCTGACCCGCATCTATACGGAGGGAGCGCCGTTCGATTTCAAAGGCCGCTATTATGATTTGCGCGGTGTGTCGGGAAAGCCTGCGCCGGTGCAACGGCCGCGGCCGCTGACGTTGAATGCCGCTTTTTCACCGCCGGGCCGCGACTTCGCCGCCCATGCCGCCGACTGTCTGTTCACGACGTTTGTGGAGATCGACACCAGCGGGACGCAGATCGAGGATATGCGCCAACGCGCAGCCGCGGTGGGCCGCGAGGTGGGGGTTTACACTACGTGCCACGTCGTATGCCGGCCGTCGCAGCAGGAGGCGGAACGCTATTACGAATATTATGCAGTGGAGATGGAGGATACGGCCGGGGCGGACCATTACATGGGGAACAAGGCAAAGTTCTCCGGTTCGCATGATCCCGAAGCGTATCGGCTGCATCGGAAGCGCTTCGTCGGCGGCGCGGGAACGTATCCCCTGGTAGGCACACCGCAGCGGATTGCGGGGGAATTGGTGGCGATCAGCGAAGTAGGGTTCGCCGGGGTGGCGCTCTCGTTTGTGAATTACCGCGACGAGCTGCCGTATTTTATCAAGACGGTCCTGCCACTGCTGCGCGACGCGGGGCTGCGGGCGTAAAAAACCTCGCCCACGACGCGGGCGAGGGTCCTGAATTTACCCTTCCTCAACCCGCCCCCTCTATGCCCCACATGCATGGAGCTGACCGTCTGCATCTGCACCCACAACCGCCCGCATTACGTCGGCGACTGCCTCGCCGGCCTCGCCCGCCAGACCGCCTCGCCCGACCAATTCGCCATCCTGATCGCCGACAGTGGCTCCACCGGTGAAACTCCCGCCGAGCTCGCCCGCCTCGCAGCGGCGGCAAACGCCGCCCTGCTGCGCCTGGACCTCCCGGGCGTATCGCGGGCCCGCAATGCCGGCGCTCGGTCCTGCCGCACGCCCTACATTGCCTATATCGACGACGATGCGATCCCTGCCTCCGACTGGATCGAGCGCATTCTCGCCGCCCTCGCCGAGACGACCCCACCCCCCGCCATCCTGGGCGGGCGCGCCCTACCGATCTGGGAAGCCCCACTGCCCGCCTGGTGGCCCCCTAGCCTGCGCGGCATCCTCTCGATCATCGAGCACGAAGGCCAAGGCCCCTATGGCGATCCCGCCCTCCCCGCGAGCCTCGCCCCGTACACCGTCAACATGGTGGTTAACGTCGCCAGCCTGCGCGCGGCGGGCGGCTTCGCCGACAGCGTCGGCCGCTTCGGCAGCACGTTGCTTTCCGACGAGGACGTCCAGCTCGCCTGGCGCCTGCGGGACGCGGGATTGCCGGTCCGCTACGACTCCCGGATCGTCGTCCATCACCAGATCCAGGCGGCCCGCCTCACCCCCGACTGGCTGCTGTCACGGCTCTACTGGCAGGGCGCGTCCACCGTCGTGACGCGCCGACTGCTGAACCGCCGCGCGGAGGTCTGGCACGAACTGCCACGCCGCCTCGCTGTTGCCCTGCTGTGCGGGCCATTCGCCCTGCTGCCACGAACCTCGCCCTGCCTGATCTCCCCACGGTGGCGGTTCGCCTATGCGCTGGGATTCATCCGCGCCGCCTTCGGCTGGCACGCCGCGGCAACTGCGCGCCAGGCCAGCCTGCCACCGGCCGCCGACCCGCCTGCCCCCATCAGCGCCCCAGGCAATGGGAACTTCATTGCGCGAAACCGTTCCTCTCCCGATAGTGCGCCCGCCAACACGGTAAGCGCAGGGGAAACATGCCAGGGGGAAACATGCCAGCCTGGGACGACGGCTACGTCACCGACGTAACCTACACCACCAATTTCTATCGGGAGATCACCCCTGTCTGGCTGGCCACGTCATGCCTGCTGCTGGGCCAACGGGCCCCGGACCTGACCCGGCCCTTCCGCTACGCCGACCTCGGTTGCGGCCATGGCTTCACCGATCTGGTTATCGCCGCCGCCCACCCTGAGGCCGAGATCTGGGGCTTCGACTTCAACCCGTCGCACGTCGAATGGGCGACGCGGCTTGCGGAAGCCGCGGGGCTTACGAACGTCCATTTCGTCGAAACCTCCTTTGCCGATGTCGCGGCGCGTGCCCAAACCACCTTGCCGCAGTTCGATTTCATGATCTCGCATGGCGTGGCGAGCTGGATCTCTCCGCAGAACCGCAAGCTGATGCTGGACGTGATCCGCCAACGCCTGCGCCCCGGCGGGATCGCCCATGTCAGCTACAATGTCTCCACCGGATGGGCCGCCATGGTGCCGGTGCGCCGGCTGATGTGCATGTTGACCGACACCAGCTCGGCGCGAACCGACGCCGCCGGCGTCGAGGCACTCGACTTCATCGACCGCATGCGCCAGTCCGGCGCCTTGTTTTTCCAGGGCAACCCGCGCGTGGACAGCAGGCTGGACGATCTGCGCCGGCAGGATCCGCGCTATGTCGCCCATGAGTACCTGAACCGCGACTGGCATCCACTGATGTTCGCGGATATTGCCGAAGAAATGTACGAGGCGCGCTGTGCCTTCATCGGCAGTGCTACATTGACCGACAACGTGGATGCCCTGTCTGGCCCCGAATCGATGGTGCCACTGCTCTCGCAAGCCCATGATCGTGTGCTGCGCGAGACCCTACGGGACTTTGCCGCGGCGCAGTCGTTCCGGCGCGACATCTACCGCCGCGGGCTGGCACCCATCGCGGCGGCGGAGCATCTGGGACTGCTGGACGAATTGGCCATCGCACCGCTGGGCCAGACGGTACCCGATCCGATCAGCTTCACCACGCCCATCGGGATCGTCACGGGACGCCCCGAGGTTTATCGGCCACTGTTCGAAATGCTGATGAACGGCGTGCAGTCGATACGCCGCATTCGCGAATCGCCACCCTTCGCCGGGCGGCCGCTGGGCGAATTGCTGCAAGCCATCAGCCTGATGGTCGCCGGAGGCTACGCCCATCCCGTCACGCCGGGCGGCCTGACCACCGATGCGCGCAACGCCGTGCGGCGTCTCAATGAGGTGGTGGCGCTCGAAAACACCCGCGGCAGCGAACTCCAACGGTTGGCCGTCCCACTGATCGGCTCCGCCCTGCAAGTAGACTTGCTCGAAACCTTGATGCTCGGGGATCTGCTCTCCGGCCTGCCGGCCACGCTTCCGAACCTGACGCTCGCGGTGACGTCGGGGTTGGAGCGCAGCGGGCGCAACATGCAACGCGACGGCAAGTCGGTGACCGATCCGGCCGAGACCCGCGCGATGGCGGCGGACATTGCGGAGCGCTTCCTGAACCGCCGGGTGCCGCTGCTGCAGATGCTGGGCGTTTTGGAGCCTCCGCCACCTCGGGTCTGACGCCCAGCCTTCGCCTGGTGCCGCAAACCAGAGCAATGAAGGGTCAGGCCAGACAGTCCGCTGGTCAGTAGCAGGCAACTGATGCTGCTGACTGGTCTCGGGACCGACAGTCAGGTCCCTCGCCCAAACCAGCACAGGCCAGTGACACCGGCCGTGCCGGCATAACCGGCACGGTCAGCATCCTGAGCAAGTGCTGCCAGTCGGTCCGACAGCATCAGCGAACTGACTGCGGCCCGGCACGGAAGGCTCGATACAGAAACAGATGGTTCAGGGAGATCTTCTCCTTCATGCGGCTGTCCTGGCCGCGGGGGCAGAATACGCACGCATTCTTGAATCGAAGGTTAACTGCCCGCGTATTCCCGCAAGGCGAGCACCCGCAAAGCGGACGCCAGCGGCTGGCCCGGGGTGCGTGCCGCATCGGTTGCCGCGACCAGGGCCGACAGGGTCTGGCCGCGCGCTGTGGCGATCGAGATCAGCGCATCCCAGAACGCTTCCTCCAGCGCCACGCTGGTGCGATGACCCGCCAGGGAAAAACTGCGCTTCACCAGACCGGTCAGCCGTCGTCTCCTTCCAATCCTCCGCCAGCCCCAGGCATCGCCGCCGGATTGAATCGACGGCCTGTCTTCCCCGCCGCGAACCGGCAGGTTGTCTATGACGCGCGCCGGCGCGATGGGTCTCACAGGTGCGCCGGGCGCCGATCCGTCGCCAGTCGGTCATAGCCGGAACTGCGGATTCACAGCAGTAACGAATCTGCGGCTGAGACCCGGGTCGCGGCGATGTGTTTGCCGTCGAACCCCTGCCGCACGCTGCGGCGGCGCATCATCGAGCCGCTTCACCGCAGGCCCTGGCGCAATTTCCCGCCCCCCATGTCCCAATCAATGGCGCGTAGATGGGCGGCATGAGGCCGGCCCAGACGGAACCGGGGTGCGACACGATCGCGCCTGCGTGATAGACGAGCGCTCGTTTGCCGTTTGGACCGCCAGCCATGACGGGGCTCGCGCGGAAGGGGGAATGGATGGGATTGGGAAAAGCAATCGTCGTGGGATGGCTGGTATTGATGGTCGGAAATGCCGTGCAGGCGGCCACACTTCAGGTCGGGCCGGGCAAGCAGTACGACAAGCCGAGCGCGGCGATCGCCGCCGCCCGGCCCGGCGATACGGTCGACATCGCTCCCGGCCAATATTACGACTGTGCCGATATCAGGCAGGACAATCTGACAATCGAAGGGGCTGGCCCGGGCACGGTGCTCACCGACACGACATGTGCCGACAAGGCGATACTGATCATCGACGGCAACAACATCACGATCCGCAACCTCACCCTGCAACGCGCACGTGTGCCGGATGCAAACGGGGCGGGCATCCGCGCCGAGGGTGGAGATCTCACCGTGGATCACGTGCATTTCCTGAACAATCAGAACGGCATACTGTCGGCCCCGAATCCCAAGGCCAATATTCGAATTATCGACAGCGAGTTCGTTCACAACGGCACATGCCAGCGGGCATGCGCGCACGGCATCTATATCGGCCAGGTGCATTCACTGCTGGTGCAACACAGCCGGTTCTTCGAAACGCAGCAAGGTCACAGCATCAAATCCGGCGCGCTGCTGACGGAAGTGATCGATTGCGACATCGAGGATGGACCCGACGGCACGTCCAGCTACCTGATCGACGTCATGCATGGCGGCTCGCTGGTGGTGACCGGGACCCGGATGGAGAAGGGGCCGAAGAGTGAAAACTACGGCTATGCGATCACCATCGGCGAGGAGGGCGTCACCCAGCCCACCGACAGGATCGTTATCAAGGACAACACGTTCATCAACGACACCAATCATCCGACAACCTTCGTGCGCAACGTGACGGCAACGCCGGCGCAACTGAGCAACAACAAGTTCACCGGCCAGGTGCGCCCGCTGGAAGGCGACGGCTCGTCGAGCTGAGTGGTTGCCGGAGTTGTTCCGACGCCCATGCGGCGGCTTCCGCCACGACGGGATCGGGGTCCCCGCGCAGGCGCGCCGCCACCGGCCCCAGCGCCGCGTCGCGTGAATTGCCGATCGCGATCAGCACATTGCGCACGAACCGGTTGCGCCCGATGCGCTTGATCGGCGAGCCGGCAAACATTGCGCGGAACCCGGCGTCGTCCAGCATGGCCAGCGCGGCCAGGCGCGGTGCGGTCAGGTCGGCACGCGCCCGCAATTTCGCGTGTGGCGTGGCGCGGGCGAAGCGGTTCCAGGGACACACCGCCAGGCAATCGTCGCAGCCATAGATGCGGTTGCCCATCAAGGGACGCAGCGCGTGCGGGATCGGCCCTGCATGCTCTATCGTCAGGTAGGAAATGCAGCGCGTGGCATCGAGACGATAGGGCGCCGGGAACGCCTCGGTGGGGCATACCGACAGGCAGCGCGCACAGGAACCGCAGCGATCCGCGTGCACCGGATCAGGCGGTATTTCGAGCGTGGTGTAGATCTCGCCCAGGAACAGCCAGGAGCCGTGGGTGCGGGACACCAGATTGGTGTGCTTGCCCTGCCAACCCAGGCCGGCCTGCGCCGCAAGCGGCTTTTCCATGACAGGCGCGGTATCGACGAACACTTTTATCCTCGGTCCGAAACGCGCCACCACGAACTGCGCAAGGTGCTTCAGCATGCCCTTCACCACATCGTGGTAGTCACGGTTGCGAGCGTAGGTTGAGATGGTCCCGCGATCCGGTTGCCCCAGCGTCGCAAGCGGATCATCCAACGGCGCGTAGGACAGCCCCAGGGCGATCACGCTGCGCGCCTCGGCCCACAGCGCGCGCGGGTGGCTCCGTTGCTCGGCGCGTGCGGCGAGCCAGCCCATGTCGCCGTGCTGCCCGGTTGCCAGGAAGGCCGCCAGCCGCTCGCGCGCCTCCGGCCCCAACTCGGCGCGGCAGAAGCCGATCGCATCGAAGCCGAGCCTGAGCGCACGGTCGCGGATCGCTTTTTTGACGTCCGTCACCAGAGCTTGCGCGCCCGGGTGCCGGTCCGGCTGCCACGCTGTGGTCACGTGCGTGGAATTGGTAATCGGTGGCGTCATACGCTTGGACCGTTGTGTGATCGCCCGCCCCCGCATTGCGGGAAATGCAGCAAGGACGCAATCCCGGTCCAGCCAGTATCCACGACTTTCCAGGCGTCCACGCCAGCGCAACAGGGTCGCAACGTCATCGCCAGCAGCGCAGCGACGAAGCGATGACATGGAGGGCAATCCTCTGTCGCCTGCGGCTCCACCGCGCCCGATCTTCAGGGTGCCGGCCTGCGATCACCTTTAAGACAGGTTCGTCAGCGCGTCGCGGCCGCCATTTCGCATTGCGCGCTGGCATCGGGCTGATGGCTCATTCCGACCAACCGCGGAAAACGGCCCGCTGCCAGGGCATCGAGACTCATTGCTGGCAGGCGCAGCGCAGCGGCGTAGCGCCACGACCAGGCCAGAATATCCTCAACGAACGCTCGCGTCACCGGGTTCGGCATCGCTTCAAGGAACATCAGGGGATCGCCGGCGGCGTTAACTTGGTCCGCCCAGCGCCGCAACTCGAATGGCCCCTGCTTATAGGCGGCCAGCAGCCGGATCAGGTCGCCGTCGATTGCATCGTCATTGGCAAGTTGCAGCAGATAGCCCTGGCCGACCGCCAGATTCACAGCCGGATCGTGCAGCCGTGCCGCCTGCATACCGGCAAGCGCGCGAGCACCGCTGACCGTCCATGCGCTGGCAGGCTTTATCTGCATCAATCCAACCGCGCCATCACGCGATACCGCGCCGGAATGGAAATCCGATTCTTCATGCACCAGCCCATACACCAGCGCCGGATCCAGCCTGAAGCCCCCGGCTGGGTGAAGGGGTGGCGGCGACGGCACGTATCGCGCGGCAAACGCGGCACCTTGCAGCAGCGTCGCGCTGAGCCGGGTCAGCCCAGTGGCGCGCGCCACCAACGCCAGGGTCTGCGCAAGGCCGGCGGACTCCCCGGCATCGGCCCACAGCAAACGGAACTCCGCTTCGGCAAGCGCCGTCTGACCGACCTGCAGTAACGCAAACGCGCGTCCACCCGCCGGCGTTGCGGCCAGGGACTCAACGTCGACGATACCGAGGGTTGCTGACACCAGACAGGCCCGCATCGGCTGCAGGGCGCGTGCGGCAATGCGGCCATAGAACGTATCGCCATCTTCAGCGGCGCGACGCAGCCACACCGTGGCTGTCGCACGGTCCACGCGGCGCTGCGCGGCGCGGGCGGCCCAGAAGGCGTCCGCCGCCCGGCGAGCTGAGTCGGGCGCAGCCCGCCACGCGGCTTCGAAGAATGTCTGCGACGTTGCCATGTCGTCGAGCCGCCACGCTGCAAGTCCGCCGGCGAACAACGCCTCTCCGCTGCCGGGCAGTGACGCCGCGCGTGACAGCAGAGGCGCGGCCGCGGCGACGGCAGCGGCATCTCGGTTCTGGGCGAACAAAGCTGGCGCGGCGGCAGGGGTGGCGTAATGTCGGGAAGAACGCTCTGCCCCGGACATAACGGGGATCGCTGAGGCGTTCGCCTCAGGCGCGTCCGATGCGTTGCGAGCACGCAGTGCACGGATGGCAGATGCCTCCGGCTCGTCGCCATAGTGATCGAGCCAATCTGTCAGCTCTGCAGCGCTCGGGCGCGTCCAACCGCCAAGGTAGCGATCCGCAAGGATCGCGCCGAGCAGGAGATGGCTGTCCAGTCGGGCGGTTTCGCGGGTGGCATCGGCGATGTCGCCTTTGCCCTGCAAGGCGAAGATCTGCCGAATGCGGGCGGCATCGCTGGGGGCGAGCGGCTGTGGCAATGCCACCTCCCCGGTGCTGCCCAACGCCAAACGCGGCACCGCGAATGCCGTTTGATCATCCGTTCCGCGCCTCGTCTGCGCATGGGCAATAGAATATCCGCCCACGACGGCAATAGCCGCGTAGAATATCCAAGCCCAATGTGACAGACGGCGGGTCGATGGAGACCTACCCCCCTGCATCACGCGACAATGCACGAGTTGGTGACTGTTGGCAATACGGTCGGTCAAACTGATCCGCACGCCCGGGCATCAGGGATGGCAGGATGGCCGCAGCGGTTATGGCTTTTATATGTCTTGAACAATTCTCAAAAATTACTGCCTCCGGGCTCGTTGCAGACAAGACATGTTCTGAACGCCTCCGAACGACCAGGCGTATCGGGACGCGCGTTGGAGATTGACGTTGCGCCCGTGCCGACCGCATCTCGCGCAGCATGCAGTTGCTGCGCCTCACGCTGAGCGATTTCCGCAGCTACGCGGCGCTGACCTGGCGCCCGCGCGGACGCATCGCCGTCCTCTTCGGCCCCAATGGCAGCGGCAAAACCAATTTGCTAGAAGCCGTCTCGCTGCTCATGCCCGGACGCGGCTTGCGCAATGCCCGCAACGCCGACCTGAAACGCCATGGCGCGCCGTACGGCTGGGCTGTCGCTGCCCGCTTCGCGACCGTACAGGGAGAGGCGGATGTCGGCACCGGCACCCCGCCCGACGGCCCCAAATCCGGCACTGCCCCCGATCCGGCAAACCGCCGCGTGTTCCGCCTGGACGGCACCGCACCGCGCAGCCAGGCGGAAATCGCCACCCGTGTCGCCGCGGTCTGGCTTACGCCACAAATGGACCGGCTGTTCCTGGAGGGGCTGTCCGGCCGTCGCCGTTTCCTGGACCGGTTGGTCTGGGCACTCGAACCCGGCCATGCCCGCGAGATCGCCGCCTATGAAGCCGCCATGGGCAGCCGCAACCGCTTGCTCGCAGAGGGCCGGCAGGACCCGTCCTGGCTGGCTGGGCTGGAAGACGCGATGGCACGCCACGCCGTCGCCGCCACCGCGGCACGCGTTGCCTTGGTCGGGCGGCTGAACGCAGCGCTGGAGCATGGTGCGGTAGGAGCCTTTCCGGCAGCGCGCATCACGCTGGCCTGCCCCATCGCGGGTCGTCTCGCCAGCGATCCGGCGGTGGCAGTGGAGGACTGGCTCCGCAACAGCCTCGCTGCCAGCCGCGCGCCCGACGCCGCCGCGGGGACCGCAGCGATCGGCGCGCATCGCACCGACATGGCGCTGGCCGACGCCGCCTCGGGCACGCCGGCGGCACTCGCCAGCACCGGAGAACAAAAAGCGCTGCTGATCGGGGTGATCCTGGGACACGCAGCGGTGATCGCAGCGGCACGCGGGTTTGCGCCGCTGCTGTTGCTCGATGAGCCTGCCGTCCACCTCGACCCGATCCGCCGCCAATCGCTGTTTGCCGCGCTCGCGGCCCTGCCGGCGCAGACCCTGATCACCGGCACGGACGCGGACACCTTTCTGCCGCTGGCAGACGTGGCGGAGGGGCTGCAAACAGGCGGCGGACAACTGCATCCCGACGCGCGATTTTCCCTCTCGGAACCGGCGTTTCCCTCTGTCCCCACAGGGGCCTGAACGCTATATTTCAGTCATCCAAACAAGCCCTCTGGAGTTCGCCGCCGGCATGTCCGATCCCGAGTTGCCGCCTTCCGAGTCAACCCCGGAAAACGGCGATGCGTACGACGCATCTTCCATCTCCGTTTTGCGAGGCCTGGATGCCGTTCGGCGCCGTCCGGGCATGTATATCGGCGACACGGATGACGGCTCCGGCCTGCATCACATGGCGTTCGAGATCATCGACAACGCGGTGGACGAGGCCCAGGCC
>Ga0335074_10006525_pt1 | contig 16198 bp, 16 predicted proteins | sample Lox_Sample_23_FD_206715 | JGI IMG/M metagenome (GOLD analysis project Ga0335074, IMG submission 206715) | Soil microbial communities from Loxahatchee National Wildlife Refuge, Florida, United States - Lox_Sample_2.3 | ecosystem: Environmental > Terrestrial > Soil > Wetlands | place: USA...
GGTCAGGTTGCGCGGCGACAGGAAATGCCCGTTCAGCGTCTGGAAGAACGCCCAGACAACCACCAGCGCGACAACGATCGGCAGCATGCCGCCCGTGGCAATGGTCACCTCGCGCAGCAGCGAGCGCTCGCGCCGCACCGCCCTCCCGCTCAGCGCCTTGTTCAGCGAAGCCACGACATGTCCCGCCCGCCGGTCATCGCGGCGACAATCTCGTGCGGCGTGGTCGCCGCCGCCGGATAGTTCCCGGCGTTGCGGCCAAGCCGCAGCACTTCGATACGGTCGGCGGTGGCGAAGACATCCTCCAGGTTGTGTGAGATCAGCACGACGGCAATTCCGCGGCTCTTCAGCTCGCCGATCAGCCGCCGCACCGTCTCGGCCTGCGCCACGCCGAGCGCCGCGGTCGGTTCGTCGAGCAGCAGCAGGCGCGCCGCGCGGGTAACGGCACGGGCGATCGCAATCGCCTGCCGCTGCCCGCCCGACAACGACCCGACCGGGACACGCAGGCTGGCGAGCGTCGTGATCTTGAGGCCGCGCAGCGCTTCACGTGCGCGGTGCTCCATCGTCACCTCGGACAGCCGGCGAAGGTGGAACGGACCGCCTCCCGACACCTGCTCATTGCCCAGAAACATGTTGGCGACCACGTCGAGATTGTCGCACAGCGCCAGGTCCTGGTACACAGTTTGAATGCCCAGCAGTGCCGCGTCCTTTGGCGACTGCAACGCCGCCTCGCGGCCGCCGACCCGGATGCTGCCGCCATCGGCGTGAAGCACGCCGGATATGACCTTGATCAGAGTCGATTTGCCGGCGCCGTTGTCGCCGACGAGGCCGACGATCTCGCCATCGTCAACTGTCAACGAGACATCCTGCAGCGCCATCACGCCGCCGAAATGCTTCGAGAGATGCCTGATCTCAAGCAGCATATCATCCTGCCCCCACCATCATGGCCGGCCTTCCACGCGTCATGGCCGGCCTCGTGCCACGGCTGTCCGGTTTGATTTCCCTCGAACGAAGCGCACTCTTTGATCTTGCTTGCTCGCCAGGTCGTCTCCGCCGGCCGGGACACGGGTTCGGGCGCATCCACTGTGTCGGCAGCCTTGCGAAGCAAGATTCTAAACGCAGATATAGAAAGATGCACGCGGATGCACGCAGATAGAGCCAGGCTGATGCGCCAAGGTGCGCTGCGACAGCGCGGCAATGGTGAGTGCTTTGCGCGAGAACCCGGACCTGTTGGCCGAGGATGTGCGTCCGGTCAAGCTGAAGACCGTTAAAGCACCGCAGGCTGTGCCCGGAAATCACTCGCGTAACCAATGGCCCGCGAGCCGCACCGGACTATCTGCGTGAATCCGCGCGCATCGCCTTCCTTCATCTGCGTTAAACCCCTTCTTCTCTGCCCACGCCACACAGCCGCAAGTGGGCTTGTGGCGGGCCGAGACATGACCGCCCCTGCAGGTGCCTGAAATTAAACCGGACAGCTGTGGCACAAGACCGGCCATGACGATGTTGAAGGCAGGCATGACGGGTGGGGCCGCGAGTGCCGGAGAGTCGATCGTTTGGGCGGTCGGTATCAGCCACGTCAATGGGCAATTGCCAGCGGTTCATGAGCAGAGGTCTCGACACTTCTCCGGATGAACTGCTTTTTGACGTAAAGCTGATGGTCCATCCGGCGCTTCTCACTAATCAGCGTACCGCGCGGGCGGAGTTCAACACGCACTTCGACAAGATTAGATCGATTGTCGAGCAGGAACTAGAGTGCCGATTCCGAGTGGAGTGTCGCACCGCTGGACACCTGCGTCGAGATCATAGAGGTGGCCTAGGTTTTTCGGATCGGCTCCTGCTGAGATGCATAAACCAGAGCGCCGGCCTGGGTTAACCAAGCCGGCGCGAGGTTCCATCACTCAACTATCGACTGTGTAGCGCCGCAGCGGTGAACTCTACCAGTCTGACTTGCAAAATCCCCCTCTGTGATTAGCCCAATGCACGAAATGCTTACCCCATGGGCACGCCTCGTGTGGGGCACCCGCGGTGGCCGGGCCGTACCAAGGACGGCAGCCGTTTCCGTCACGAAAATAGCCATTGCCACACGCTTCTTCGACCATCACGATCGGCGCCTGGCTCCCAGGATTGCCAAGTGCGCTGTTCGTTGCGGCGGTCGCCGCTTCCGTTGGAATCCCCCCGCTCAGCAGCGAGAACATTACCAACGTAGGAGCTAGAAACTTTATCATGGTATTTCATCCATTAGTCTTCGACCGGAGCCTATCTCTGGTCACGTTTCCAATCATAGGTGGTGTTGCTCCGATCCAGGTGTGACTGGAGTCACACCTGCGCGAAATTCTTTATTGCGCTGCAGCATCGCTCGGAGTGGTCGACAGACCACGGCTTCCCCCGCCATACGCATGACGGGTTCGGCATCGGGGTCATGGCGACTGGCGAGCAGCGGTGGTGGAGCGTGGTGGGCTGGGTGGAGTCCAAAGCCGGCGACGTAGCTAGGCGTCAACCGGCGCGGCCCGGACACGTGCGAGGTGCCCCGCCTTCACCCAGGCTCGGCAGCCCTGGGGCCCGGCCGCCGCCTGCAGCGTCGCCCCGATTGGCAGGCGCAGCCACGACCGCGGCTCGAAGCGCTCGCCGCCTTCTTCAAACGAACCGTCCAGGACGAGCAGTTCGATTCCGCCCGGGGCCGACAGCACGACCTCGGATCCGGGTGCCCAGCGCTCCAGCCTCACCTCCTCCGCGCCGTCGTGGAACAGCGGCATAAGCTCTACGCCCGGCCTGTCCGGCGCAGCCGGCAGGAATGCGAGCCTGCCGGTGTCGAGGCGCACGTGGGTGCGGTCGGCTGGGTCGAACTGCCAGAGCTTGACGAAAATGGTGCAGCCCGACTCCGACCCCGGCGTGTGGCGCGAGGTCGGTGGGTTGCGAACGTAGCAGCCCCTCGGAAAGTCGCCGTGCTCGTCCTGGAACACGCCGTCGAGCACGAGGAACTCCTCGCCGCCGCCGTGGATATGGGCTGGGAAACGAGAAGCAGGCGCATAGCGGACGATGCTGGTCGCGCGCGCCACCTCGTCCCCGATCCGGTCGAGCATGTGGCGGTCCACCCCCGCTACCGGTGACGATATCCAAGGCAGGCCCCCGGCATGCACGGCGGCGCGCCGGGTGAAGTCCGCGTTCAGTTCCATGGTCTCGTGCTCCGGATCAAGCGTAAGCAGCGCTCGGGCGCGCGGCGACGCGCTCGCGCCAGGTTTTGAGATGGGAGAGGTGCTCGGGCGCCTCGATCCCGGCGAAGTCGGCGAAGCCGAGACCAGCGAAGGCCGTGATGTCGGCCATACTGAACCGCTCGCCAGCCAGGAACGGTTGCCGACTGAGGACCTTGTCGAGATAGCGCATACCGGCAAGTGCCCGTTCGCGGCTTTTCTCGCCCCAATCCCGGTTCTGGTACGTCTCGATCTGCGGTCCGAGGCCTGGCGTGGCGTGGTGGAAGTAGGCCGCGACGGCGTCCAGCAGGTCTGCTTCGGCGCGGCGTTGCATCATGTGGACGAGCGCGCGCTCCTTTGCACCTCGGCCCGTGAGTACGGGCTCGCCGTCGAGGTGGTCGAGGTATTCGGTGATGGCAGTGCACTCCGCGAGATACGTGCCGTCCTCCAACTCCAGCACCGGCACGGTGCCGGCCGGGTTCTTGGCGAGGAACTCGGACCGCTTGTGCTCGCCCGCGGGCACGTCCACGGTGACGAATTCAACCGCATCGGTCATTCCTTTCTCCGCGAGCGCGATGCGGACCCGCGCAGGGTTGGGGAAGCCTTTGTAATCGTGGACTTTCAGCATCGGTTGCTCTCCGGTCTCGGGTTGGACTCCAGGGAATTGGCTACCAATCGATTGGTAGGTAACGCGGGCATTGGTTACGTCATTGGGCTGACACTTGCAGCCCGGTCCAAAGGGCCGTCGTTACGGCGTCGAAAGCGTCCAGCGAACCGAGTGCCCGGCCGACCAGCATGGCCCCTTCCAGCGCGGCCAGGACAGCGGCCGCCTGGGCATGCGCATCCACGTCGGGCCGGATCGAGCCGACCGCCTGACCCTCGGAGATCACCGCCACGAGCCAGGCCGCGTTCACCTCGAAGAAGCGGCGCACGCCCGCTCGCACGCGCTCTGGCAGGCCGGCAAGCTCGGAGGCCAGCACCCCGCATAAGCAGCCCTGACCGGCCTGCAGCCCTGCGCGATAGAGCGCGGCGTAGGCGGCGAGGCGTTGCGCCGCGTGCGGCGCTGCTGCGGCAATGTCGTCGAGCGCCTCGTGGAAGCGGTCCGTGTAGGTCTCCACCAGCGCGGCGCCGAGGTCTTCCTTGAGGGGAAAGTGGTGGTGGATGCTGGGCTTGCGGATGCCGACGCGGTCGGCGAGGTCGGCGTAGCTGAAGCCCGCGTAACCGACCCGGCGCACGGCCGCCTCGGCCTCGATCAGGAGTTGGGCGCGGGTGTCTTGGTGCATGGCCGCTCTCTACCTATTAGTTGGTTGGCTGTCAACTCCCTCCGCGCGAGCCCGCGCACTTCTTGCGCACTGCCCAGAAGCTTCGAGCCCACACACGGGATGCGAGCGGCTTTCTACGGCCATGTCCTCAACAAAGTCGCCTTCGGCGCCAAGCGGGCCTTCAGAGTTTCGCCAGCCAACTCCCGCAATCCACCCAAAGCGGTCGTTTGGATCGACCTCCCGCCAAAGCGCCGGGACGGCGCTTCACAGATCGTCCCGGATGCAGGCGAAGCGATGTGCTCCGGCTCCTGCCGGGCGCAGCGCCGGCACCGCCGCCGCGCAGTTGGTGAGGGCGTGCGGGCAGCGGGTGCGGAATACACAGCCGGACGGCGGATCGGACGGGCTTGGTGGATCGCCGGCAAGCAGGATGCGCTGCTGTCGGTGCGCCGCATCCAGGCGGGGTGTCGCGGACAGCAGCGCCCGTGTGTAGGGATGACGGGGCTGGGCGAATACCTCCGCCGCGGGTCCCTCCTCCATTACCCGGCCGAGATACATCACCACCACCCGGCCGCAGAGATGCCGCACTACCGGCAGGTCGTGGCTGATGAACAGCAGCGTGAGATGCCGTCTCGTGCGCAGATCGGCGAGCAGCGCCAGCACCTGCGCCTGCACCGATACGTCAAGCGCCGAGACCGGCTCGTCGGCGACCAGGAAATCCGGCGCGGTCGCCAGAGCACGGGCGATGCCGATGCGCTGGCGCTGGCCGCCGCTGAACTCGTGCGGATAGCGCTCGGCATGTTCGGGAGCGAGGCCGACCTCCTGCAGCAATGCGTGCACGCGCTCCGTCCGCTGCGCAGGGGATGCGAGCCGGTGGATCGCCAGTCCGTCGGCGATCTGCGCGCCCACGCGACGGCGCGGGTCCAGGCTGGAGGAGGGGTCCTGGAACACGATCTGCATGCGGCGGCGCAGGCGGCGCAGGCCGGCCCGATCGGTGCGGGCGAGATCGGCGCCGTCGAACGTCACCTGCCCGGCGGTCGGCGCCAGCAGGCCGAGCAGCAAGCGGCCGATTGTCGTCTTGCCCGAGCCGGATTCGCCCACCAGGCCGACTGCTTCGCCGGACGCGAGCGAGATCGTGACGTTCGTAACTGCTTGCACAGGGCGGTGGCCGCGCAGCCATCCACGGGGGGTGAACTGCCTGCTGACCGCACTTGCGGCGACCAGGGGGGTGCTCACGGCTCGGCCCAGCGAATGCAGCGGGTAAGCCGGCCTTCGGAGACGCGCACGAGGGGCGGCGGTCCGGCATCGCATCGAGCCACCGCGCGCGGGCAGCGGGGCGCGAAGGCACAGCCCGGCGGCAATGCGTGTGGCGACGGCACCGTGCCGGGAATTGGGAGTGGGGGTGGGCCGTCCTCGGCCGGCACGCTCGCCAGCAGCGCTGTCGTGTAGGGATGCAGCGGGCGGGCGAAGACTTCGGCGATGGTGCCTTGTTCGACGATCTCGCCGGCGTACATGACTGCGACCCGATCGGCGATCTCGGCCACGACGGGCAGGCTGTGGGTGATGAACAGCAGCGCGAGGCGCCGCTCCCGCCGCAGGTCAGCGAGCAGCTCCAGCACTTGTGCCTGCAGGGTGACGTCCAGTGCGGTGGTCGGCTCGTCGGCGATCAGCAGGTGCGGCGAATTGGCGATCGCCATGGCGATCATCACCCGCTGCCTCATGCCGCCGGACAATTCGTGCGGAAAGGCATTCAGCCGGCGCGCAGGGTCGGGGATGCCGATACGGCGCAGCAGCGCCAGTGCCTGATCGCGGGCGGCATGCCCGGACAGCTTTTGGTGCGCGCGGATTGCCTCGGTGATCTGCGCGCCCACGCGATGTACGGGATTGAGGCTGCTGCCCGGGTCCTGGAACACCATCGCCATCTCGGCGCCTCGCCGCCGGCGCAGCGCTGCTTCGTCCAATCGCGCAAGGTCGATCCCGTCCAGGTCGATCGCTCCGTTGGCTACGCGAGCGACGGGTGGCAGCAGACCCATCACCGCCAGACCGGTGAGCGACTTGCCGGACCCGCTTTCGCCGACCATCGCCAGGGTCTCGCCCGGTTCCACATGCAACGAGACATCGCGCACCGGCCGCAGTGCGCCGGTCGGGGTGGTGATCTCCACGGTCAGGGCGGCGAGTGCCAGGCCGCGCTGCGTCGGCAGCGGCGCGGCGGGTGCCGTCGGTGGTGCGAGGCGGCGTCGAAGCCGGGGCGGTGCGGGGTGCGGATCGAATGCGTCGCGCAATCCGTCGCAGAGTGCGTTCATGGCCAGGATGGTCAGCGTCAACGCGAGGCACGGCCACAGCAGGAGCGCCGGGTCCTGGTTCATTGTGGCTCGCGCGGCGCCGATCATCAGGCCCCATGACGGCGTTGGGGGCACGACGCCGAGGCCGAGGAACGACAGGCCGGATTCCAGCAATACGCCGGCCGCGGCGGCGAGGCTGAATTGCACCAGCACCGGTCCGCCGATTGCCGGCAGGATGGTGCGCAGCATGATCCGCCAAGGGCCAGCACCGAGCGCACGCACTGCCTCGACGTAATCAAGCGAGCGCGCCGACAGCACGCCGGCATAAGCGACGCGGGTGAAACCGGGGAGGAAAAGTACCGCCAGTACCGGGATCAGCGTGCCGGCGCCGGGCCCCAACAACGTGACCACCAGCAGCGCGAGCAATAGCGGCGGGAAGCACAGCACCACGTCCATCGAACGCACTGCGAGCAGTTCCGTGACGCCCCGCATGAAGCCGCCGACCACGCCCAGCAGGGTGCCAGCCACGCAGGCCAGCGCGGCGGAGGCGAAGGCAACCGCGAGCGAAGTTCGTCCTCCCCAGATCAGCCGCGACAGCACGTCGCGTCCGTACTCGTCGCGGCCCAGCGGATGGGGCGTACTCGGCGCGGCCATGCGCGCGGCGATGTCCATATGCACAGGGTCCGGTAAGGGCAGCACCGGGGCAACCAGGGCGAGCAGCGCGAGGGCACCGACGACGGTCGCGGCAAGCCAGGGGAATCGTCTCATCCGTGCCGCACGCGCGGATCGAGCGCGGCGTAGATCAGATCGATCAGCAGGTTCAGCGTCACGAACAACACCGAGATCACCAGCACGATGCCTTCGACCTCGGTGTAGTCGCGCGCGTTCACCGCCTCGACCAGCAGGCTCGACAGGCCGGGCCAGTTGAACACGTACTCCACCAGCACCGTGCCGCCGAGCAATGCACCGAGCTGCAACCCCAGCACCGTCACTACCGGCGACAGCGCGTTGCGCACGACGTGGCGCAGCAGCACGCGGCGAGGCGGCAGCCCCTTGGCGCGTGCGGTGCGCACGTGATCGCGCATCATCACGTCCAGCACGGCGGCACGGGTGATACGCAACACCACGGCGGCCAGGCCGATGCCGATGGTGAACGCCGGCATCGAGAGCAGCAGCAGGTGCCGTCCGGGCGCCTGCGCGAAGGGCACGTAACCGCCGGCCGGCAGCCAGCCGAGTGCCTGCGCGAACACCAGCACGATGAGCGTGCCGGTGACGAACACCGGCACTGCGAGCGCGAGTCCGGCCAGCCAGGAGGCGATGCGGTCGAAAGCGCCGCCGCGTCGCACCGCGGCCAGCGTGCCGGCGGGCAGTCCGATCAGCACGGCGAAGATCGCGCTGGCGGCGATCAGCTCCAATGTGCGTGGCAGGCGCTGCATCACGGTCGCGGCGACCGGGGATTGATCCTCGAGCGACTGCCCGAGATCGCCGTGCAGCAGTCCGTTCATGCTGGCCACGTACTGGACGAGGATCGGGCGATCGAGGCCAAGCTGGGTGCGCAGCTCGGCGACCGCGGCCGGGTCAGGGGCCACGCCGCCTTGCGATAACAAGAGCTCGGCGGGATCGCCGGGTACGAGGTGAATGGCCAGGAACACGACGGTGGCGACGATCCAGACCAGCAGGATCGAGACTCCGAGGCGACGAAGCAGCCACAGCATCAGGCGACGGTCGTCGTCTCCAGCGTGTAGCCGGAATAGAAGGTCAGGGCGCCCGGAAGATTGGTGAAGCCGTCCACGTCCTTGGCCATTGCATAAGCCTGCGAGCGCCAGGCCAGCCCGACCACCGGCGCTTGCTCGATCGTCAGGCGCTGCACTTTGTCATAGATGGCCTTGCGCCTGGTCTGGTCGTACTCGGCGCGTCCGGCCACGAACAGTTCGTGCAAACCCGGCACCACCAGATCGAAGCTCCGCTCGTATGAGGGCGACAGGGTGCCGTCGAGCAGCCCCGACAGTGAATCCGGGTCGTTGCTGTCGAGCGAGGTGCCCATAACCGCGAACTCGTATTGTCCACGATTGCCGAGCGCGACACGTGTTGCCCAGTCCGGCAGATTGAGCTGCGCCTGGATGCCTACCGCGGCAAGGTCCTGTTGCACGACCTCGGCGGTCATCTTGTGCATGCCGTACTGGGCGGTGGAGAGCAGCGTGCAGGTGAAACCGTTCGTGAGCCCGGCATCGGCCAGCAGCTTCTTCGCCCGATCGGGATCGTAGCTCCAGGAATCGGCGAGGCTGGGTTCGTAGAACGGCGTGCCTTTGGGCAGCGGTATGCCGTTCAGGGGAGCGCCTCGGCCGAAGAAGGCGGTCTTGACGATGTCGTCGCGGTGGATCGCATAGGCGACCGCCTGACGCACGCGTGGATCCTTGAAGGGCCCGGAGCGGGCGTTGAAGGTCAGGTACATGAACGGCCCGAACGTGCTCTGCATCTTGAGCTTCGGGTTGGTTTCTATCGCACCCATCGACTGCCAGGGCACATACTCGATCAGATCGACATCGCCGGCCTGCAACGCGGCGACGCGGAGGTTCTCGTCGGGGTAGGCGACCAGGCGTATCGTCTTCAGCTTCGGCAGGTCGGGCTTGTAGTATTTGTCGAAAGCGGTCGTCTCCAGCCGCACGCCGCGTTCGTAAGATTTCAGCACGAATGGGCCGCAGCCGACCGGCAGCTTGTCGCCACTTCCGGTTCCTGGCGCAACGATCGGGACATAGAACGTGGCAAGCCATTCCGGCACGGTGACGACGGGCTGCTTCATGATCACGCGCACAGTCTGCGGGTCTGGCGTTTCGATGCTCTGGATGTCCTGAAACTGGGTGCGCATATAGGCGGAGGAAGTAGGTGCGGCGATCTGCTCGAAATTCCACTTCACGTCGGCCGAGGTGACCGGCTTGCCGTTGTGGAAGACCGCGTTGCGCAGCTTGAAGATCCAGCCGCTCTCACCGTCCCGCTCCCAGTGCACGGCGAGGTCGGGCTGGATGGTGCCATCCGGGCCGTAGGACAACAGGCCGCGGTAGTGGAGGACCGCCACGGTTCCGGCGGCAGTGCCGGCGTTGATCCATGGATGCAGGTTGGGCGGATAGGATGACAGGCCGAAGGTGAGGGTGCCGGGGGCTCGCGCGGCGCGCGCGGGGATGCGAAGGAAGGGCAGCGCGGCGCTGCCGGCCATTACGGCACGGCGGGAGAGCGGCATGGAACCTCCTGGTAAGTCGCTGGTCGGGGCGGCCAGGAGCGGGATAGTGCACCGCGGCGCGCGGCTGCGCCAAGCCGGGGTCCGCTCCAGCCAGTGTGCCACGTGCGCGATCAGTGCCGCGAGGCCGCGCGCGGTCGTGACGATGGCGGCGGCCGTGTTACTCCACGTAGATCATCTTCCGGGTCATCCCGCCATCGACAATGAATTCGGCGCCGGTGACGAAGCCGCTCTGCGGGCCCAGCAGCCAAGCGGCGAGTGCGGCGATGTCGTCCGCTGTGCCGACGCGCCCTGCCGGATGCTGGGCATGATCGGCTGCGTTCGGCGCTGGTCCCTTGGTGAGGATCCAGCCGGGGCTGATGCAGTTCACCCGTACGTCCGGACCCAGGCTGATCGCCAGCGCATGTGTCAGTGCCACCAGGCCGCCCTTTGACGCGGCATAAGCCTCGGTGTCCGGTTCCGACATGTGCGCCCGCGTCGATGCGATCGTTACCACCGCACCACGCGCCGCACGCAGTGCGGTTTCTGTTGCTCGTACGAGCAGGAACGTGCTGGTCAGGTTGGTGGCGATTACCGACGACCACTCGGCGAGGCTTAGTTCGCCGATCGGTTTTCGGACGTTGATGCCGGCGTTGCAGACCAGCGCGTCGATTCGTCCCTCGTGTGCCGCGACGTCATCGATCAGCGCTGCCACATCCGACTCGACGCTGACATCGGCACGCACCGGACGACCACCTGGCGGCACAGGTCCGTCGGTGCGGTCCGCTGCCACCACGCGGTATCCGTCGTGCGCGAGCCGGGCAGCGATCCCCGCGCCGATCCCGCGCGCAGCTCCGGTAACAATCGCTACTTTCTCATCCATCGCCTGCTCCTTTGGCTGAAGGCACTCCGTCTTCACAGAGCGCGTCGATTGCCATAGGTTAGGTCGCAAGGAGATGCCAGATGAAGATCACCGACCTCAAGGTCCGTGTGTTCCGTTACACGTCGCGGCAGGTGCGCGACAGCGATGGGCACACGCACCCGGGCGACCCGCACGAGGCGCGTCAGGCGTTGCTCACCATCATCGCCGATGACGGCAGTGAGGGCCATTGCCTGAGCCCTGTGGAGGTGGTGCGGCCGTATCTGGTCAACGGCTTCCTTCGCCACGTGTTGATCGGTCAACACCCGTTCGACCGCGAGCGGATCTGGCAGGACCTTGCGCACTGGCAACGCGGCAGCACCGGCCAGCTTACGGACCGGACGCTGGCGATCGTCGAGATGGCGTTGTGGGACCTCGCCGGGCGGAAGCTGGGGGTGCCGGTGTACAAGCTGATCGGTGCGGCGCGCGACAAGGTGCCCGCCTATGGCAGCACGATGTGCGGCGACGAGATGACGGGCGGGCTCGCCACGCCGGATGACTATGCGCGGTATGCGGAATGGCTGCTCGGGCGCGGCTACAAGGCGATCAAGCTGCACACGTGGATGAAGCCGGTGTCGTTCGCACCTGATCCGAAAATGGATGTGCGCGCCTGCGCGGCGGTGCGCGAGGCGGTCGGGCCGGACATTCCACTGATGCTCGATGCGTATCACGGTTACAGCCGCAGCGATGCGCTCTGGCTTGGCCGCGAGTTGCAGAAGCTTGGCTTCTATTGGTACGAGGAGCCGATGAATGAAGCCTCGATGAGTTCATATTGCTGGTTGGCTGCCAATTTGGATATCCCGGTGATCGGGCCGGAGAGCATGGACGGGAAGTTCAACACCCGGGCGGAATGGATCAAGGCCGGCGCCTGCGACATCAGCCGCACGGGCGTGCACGATGTGGGCGGCATCGGGCCGAGCCTGAAGATCATCCATCTGGCGGAATCCTTCGGGATGGACTGCGAGGTGCATGGCGGTGGGGCCGGCAACCTGACGCTCTGTGGCGTGCAGAAGAACGGACGTTGGTACGAACGCGGGCTGCTGCATCCATTCCTTGATTACGACGAGGTCCCCGAATTCCTGAATGCCCGCACCGATCCGATGGACCAGAACGGGTTCGTGCATCTGTCGCAACGACCTGGCCTGGGCGACGATCTCAATTTCGACTACATCACTGCGAACCTCGCATGAACCGTCGGGTTTACGTTTCCTGCGCCGGGGACCGCACGATCCGGATCTTTGCGTTGGAAACGGACGGCGCGCTGCGGCCGCTGGCCGTCGTTCCGATCCCAGGCCCGGGCGGACCTTCCACCAGCTCGCCATTGGCGCTCGCGCCTGACCGGCGGTTCCTGTACGCGGCGCTGCGTGCGCCGCCGTTCCCGGTGACGAGCTTTGCGATCGATCCTCGCAGCGGTGATTTGACGCCGATCGCAGAGGCAGCCCTGCCGGACAGCATGGCCTATATCGCCATCGACCCGACCGGGCGTTGGTTGCTGAGCGCATCCTATCCGGGCGCGCTGGTCGCCGCGCACGCCATAGACACGGATGGAGGCGTGCGCGGTGCAGCGGTCCAGGTGATCGCTACGCCGCCGAAGGCGCATTGCATCCTGCCGACGCCCTCGGGCGAGTTCGCCTATGCAACGAGCCTCGGCGGCGACGCTGTGCTGCGCTGGCGCCTCGGGCCGGAAGGGCTGGATGAGAACTCATTGCGTCTGACGAGACTGCGCACAGGTGCAGGGCCTCGGCATCTTGCCTTCGCCGGTGACGGCACGCTCTATTGTCTCAACGAGTCGGACGCGACGCTCGATGTGCTGGCGGAAGACGTAAGCTCCGATGCGCTCGTGGTGCGGCAGACGCTGCGGCTGCTGGAAGGTGAGGGGACGCGTGCGGCAGCCGATCTGCATCTGACACCCGACGGGCGTCTGCTCTTCGCCAGCGAACGGACCAGCAACGCTCTCCATGGCTTTCGCATCGCGCCGGACGGCGCGGCGCTGACTCCGCTGGGCGCCACGCCCTGCGAGGCAACACCTCGCGGCTTCGCAATCGACCCGGATGGACGCTTCCTTCTGTGCGCCGGGCAGACGGCGGATGCGGTCGGCGTCTATGCCATCGACGCGAGCAACGGGAGACTGACTCGACTTGGCCGGTACCCCACCGGGCCAAACCCGAACTGGATCGAGATTGTTGACCTTTGATATAATGCGAAGCGCTTGAAAGAATGAAATTCTGCCGGCGTCGTGGGCGTGCCGGAACTGGCGGGAGATGGCCGGCACAAGGCCGGCCATGACGATGTGGGGGCCGGCGGTGATGGTGTGGGGGCCGGCGATGACGGTGGCGGCTGGCGATGATGGGTGGGCGGTGGTGCCGGAGAGTCGATCGTTCGGCCGCTTGGTGTGATGCCAGCCAGCCAAGAGACTGACTTACTCCACGCGGGGCCTACTTGCGCTTGGCCTTGGATTTCTTCTCCTGAGCTTTCTTCTCCTTCCTGGAGAAGGAGGGTGGGCGTGTCTCGCTGAGGAGTCGTTCTGCCTCGAACCAATTCTCCTTGTCGCGCCCAACAGGGCACCCTTGCTCCATCCAGAGCTGGTAGGCGAGGTCGCGAACCTGGGTAGCAGTATCCAGCATGTCAAAATTACCCCGTGTAGGCCAAGGACCTTCCTGTCTAGCAAGGCGCGGCGATTCGCTGCAAGCGCCTCGGCGCGTTCACGTCATGATGGAATTCGAGGAGCCAGGCGCTCGATCTCCGCGACGATCTCCATGGTCGTCCGCTGCCGGCAATAGCCGCGATTGTTGCGCAGCGACCAGTCATGCCGCTCCTGGCTCTGCGTGACACAGGCATCGGTCACCGCGGTCACGAGATAGCCCAGGTCGCAGGCATCGCGGATCGCGGAATCGACGCACTGGTCCGTCAGCCCACCGGCGATCATCAGCGAGCGCACGCCGAGATTGCGCAACACGTAATCGATATTGGTGGAGATGAACACCGACGACGACGTCTTCGGGATCACGATCTCGTCCGAACCTGGCGCGATCTCGTCCGGCACCTGCGCGTCCCACGATCCGCGAGCGACATGCAGCCCGCTGATCTTGTAGTCCAGGCTGCGGTCGCGGCCGTCGCGCGTCAGGCTCTCGATCACGGTGAAGATCACCTCGATCCCGGCGCGTCGGCAGGCAAGCTGCAACCGCCTTATGTTCGGCATCACCGTCTCGTGCAGCGTGCGGAAGAAGAAGCCGTAGCGGGCCTGCAGCTCGGTCTCGGACAGTCCGGCGTATTCGCTGCCGTCCGCCCGCGTGGTGTAGTTCTGAATGTCGATGATCAGCAGCGCGGCGTGCAGCGGGTCGATCTCGACCTCACGGCTCAGCGAGGTCCCGCTCATGTGTCGGCCTCCCGCAGCCGGCCATCCGCAGTCGGCAACAGTCTGGCGAAGCGGGCGGCCCAGCTCGCCTGTCCGGGCGCGTCCGCGATCAGGTCCTGACGGATCTCGATCTCCACATGCGGCAGCCCGCGCCGTTCGGCGTGTATCGGCACGGTGTAGTCGGTCAGGTCGCTGACGCTGTACGGGGCGTTGTCGCCGATGACGATATTGCCTTCCGCCCGCAGCAGATCCAGCAGGATGTGCGCCAGCCGCTTGTCGCGGTTGTACAGCACGCCGACCTGCATTGCCCGAGACTCGCCCTTGAAGACCGGCGTGAAGCTGTGCATGGCCACCACCACGGTGCGCCGATTCGTCGTTTGCCGCGCGTCCAGCAGGGAGCGGATGCGCGCGTGGTAGGGCGCGAAGATTTCGTGCCGTCGCGCCAGGCGCTCGGCCTCGGAGATGCCGCGATTACCGGGGATTTCCGTCGACTCGCTGATCGCCGGGATGGAACTCTCCACCTCGGGTGATCGATTGCAGTCGATCACCAGCCGCGAATAGGCCTGGAACACGGCAGTCGCGTCCAATGACGCCGAGAGGCGCTCGGTCACCGCGGCGATGCCGATGTCCCAGCCGATGTGGCGATCCAACTCGGCCGGCGGCAGGCCGAGCGTTCCCAGCCGGCGCGGGATTGCCTGCCCCGCGTGATCGGCAGTGAGCAGAAAGTCGGAATGGCCGTCGGGCCGAAGAACCCGTACAGGCGCCGGGTCGTCAGCGCCAAGCAACGGCGGCGTGCCGGCGGTGTGCGACCCTGGCAAATCCTGAACCATCGACGGTACTCCATCGTGATGTGACATCGGTGCGACCGTCCAGCACCATGGAGGCCTTCGGGAACGCCAGGGAGCTGAACATGCCAGTGAACGTTCTTTATCGAACCACCGCAACCGCCACCGGGGGGCGCGACGGGCATGCCGCCACCAAGGACGGCAGCTTCGACGTCACGCTCGCCACGCCGAAGGAGCTCGGCGGCGCCGGCGGGCACGGCAACAATCCCGAGCAGTTGTTTGCCGCGGGGTATGCGGCGTGCTTCATCGGAGCAATGAAATTCGTCGCTGCACAAGGCGGCCCCAAGGTTCCGAACGACACCACCGTTACCGCGACGGTCGGCATCGGCCCACGCTCGGAAGGCGGCTTCGGGCTCGACATCGCACTCGACATTGCTATGCCGGGCGTGCCGCGCGCCGACGCCGAGGCCCTGGTCGCCAAGGCACACCAAGTGTGTCCGTATTCGAATGCGACCCGCAACAATGTGCCGGTGCGTCTCACGGTCACATAAGAATCCCCTTTCCTTCGGGGGCGATTATCTGCCTCTTGACACTCACGGAAAGCTCCGCTGTGTTGGCTTTGAGACATGGGGAGCTGCTCCTATGGCCGCCTCACCCGCCGGATGACCACTGAGCGGTTCGATGCGCTGTTCCCCACACAGGATGGCTGGGAAGGGTACCTGAACGGCCGGCGATGGCCTGATAGCGTCGTCAAGTGTCTCGGGCTGGTCGATCCTGAGTTTTGCCGCCTGATGGATATCGTGGCAGTTGATGAAACGTATGTCGGCGGTAAGAACAAAAACCGGCATTGGGATAAGAGAACCGTCGGCACCGGTGGCATGGGCAAGGAAATCGTCATGGGTGCCGTATCCCTTGGTGGGGCTGTAGTCGCTCGCGTCATTCGCAATACCGATACGCAGACTATGCCCCACCCGCGTCAGCTTGCTCGCGACCGATGAGCATAGGGTCCCAGGGCCTTGGCATCGACTACCCGCACGCTTGGGTGCGCCACAGCAAAGGCCAATACGTCGCGGATGCAGTTCATACTCAGACCGTTGATAGTTTCTGGTCGCTAGCCAAGCGCGCGATCACGGGCAGCTACCACATAGTGTTGGCCAAATACTTGCCGCTCTATGTCGCAGAAGCGCAAGCCGCCAACTCGG
>Ga0335074_10006527_pt1 | contig 16194 bp, 17 predicted proteins | sample Lox_Sample_23_FD_206715 | JGI IMG/M metagenome (GOLD analysis project Ga0335074, IMG submission 206715) | Soil microbial communities from Loxahatchee National Wildlife Refuge, Florida, United States - Lox_Sample_2.3 | ecosystem: Environmental > Terrestrial > Soil > Wetlands | place: USA...
GACGGCGATCACGTTGGAAAGGGACGATGTAGTGGCGGTCATCGGGCACCTCCCGGATCCGGCCGAGACCCGGAAGGCTGGGTCAGCTGCGGGCCCCAGCGACACTGATTCACCACACCAAGAGTCCGCCCGGGTGATTACGCAAGGTCACGGCGGCCAACTTGATGGTCGCCCCGGATCGCGGAATAGGCGTCCACGGGGCGGTCAGAGGCCGGATCGTCAGCCACCTCCATATCAGCCATTTTGTGCGTGGCCGCCGTCCGGCCACCGCGGGATGCTGCACGCCGTCACTCGCGAGGCAGGAGAGGAACTGCAGAGAACAGTGCTGGTGATGATGTCACGCCGCTGCGACTGGGATAGTGCCCGGTTCCTGGCAGCAGGACAGCTTATGCGGGGTGACCGCTGCGCAGCTGCCCGGGATCGCCGGTCTGGCGGGCCTCAGGACAGGCCCGGCCGGACCAGGCCGGTTTCGTAGGCGATGACGACCAGCTGGGCCCGGTCTCGCGCGCCGAGCTTGGCCATCATCCGGCTGACGTGGGTCTTGGCGGTCAGTGGGCTCATGAACAGGGCCGCGGCGATCTCGTCATTGCTCATGCCCGCAGCCACCGAGGCGAGAACCTCCCGTTCCCGGTCGGTGAGCGCCGACAGCACGGAGGCGTCGACTGGCTGGGCCGGGCCGCGCCCGGCAATGCTGGAGATTAGCGTGCGGGTGACGCTCGGCGATAGCAGGGCATCGCCGCGGGCGACCACCCGGATGGCGCTGATGAGGTCCTCCGGCTCGGTGTCTTTGACCAGGAAGCCGCTCGCCCCGGCGCGGATCGCCTCGAAGACGTACTCGTCCGCCTCGTAGGTGGTGAGGATGATCACGCGCACGCCGCTCAGGCCGGGGTCGGCGGCGATCTGCCGGGTCGCCTCCAGCCCGTCGGTGCCAGGCATGCGGATGTCCATCAGCACCACTTCGGCCCGCAGCGACCGGGCCAGATCGACCGCAGCCGCGCCGTCCGCCGCCTCCCCGACGACGTCGATGTCGGGTGCCGAGCCGGCCAGGACCCGAAAGCCTGCCCGGACCAGGGCCTGGTCGTCGGCGAGCAGAACCCTGATCACGGCCGGCTCGCGATCTGCCGGGCGCTCGGCCCGCCAGGCGGCCCCGCGGCACTGCCGTCCTGGCTGCCGGCAGGCGGCTCGGGGTAAGCGGTCCCACCGTCCCCGGCCTGCGGGCCTTGGGCTACCGGCAGCCGGGCACGGACTGCGAAGCCGCCGCCGGGACGTGGCCCTGCATCCAAGGTGCCACCCAGAGCGGCTGCGCGTTCCCGCATTCCAGCCAGTCCCGCTCCGGTCCCGTCGCCGAACGCGGCGAGCGCTGGGCCGCCGTCGTTGACCACGTCCACGTGGAGATGCCCGCCGTCCTGCCGCAGGCCCACCGTGGCGGGAACCCGGCCCGCATGGCGCACCACGTTGGTGAGCGACTCCTGCACGATGCGGTAGGCGGCCAGCGCTACCGGCGGGGGCAGCGGGGCTGGCGGCTCGGGCGCCTCCAGCGTGGTCGGCGTGCCGGCGGCGCTGGTTGCCTCGACGAGGGCGGCGATGGCGCGCAGGTCCGGCACGGGCACCGCCGGGTTACCGCCGTCGACTTGCCGCAGCACTTCAAGTATGGCCCGCAGCTCGCGCAGCCCGGACTTGCTAGCCCCGCGGATCGCCTGGATCGCCTCGGCCGCGCTTGCGGGATCGTCAGCCAGCTGCATGCTCGCCGCGGTGGCCTGGACATTGATCATCGCCATTGAGTGCGCGACTACGTCATGCAGCTCGCGCGCGATCCGCATCCGCTCGGCGTCGACGCGCCTGCGGGTCTCGTCCTCCCGGGCCTGCTCAGCATGTTCCGCCCGGTCCTGCTCGGCGTCCAGCCACTGGCGGCGCGCCGCCATGTAGGCACCGATCGCACCGGCGGCGAGCAGCTCGGGCCACATCGTCGCATTCGGGCCTCCGAACCAGCCGAACGGCCCGAGCAGCCCCTCGGTGATGAAGATGGCCGCCGCGCCGGCGAGCCCGGCGGCCATCGCGATCCGCCGCGGGCGAGTCAGCGCGACCCAGTACAGCGCCACCATGACGGGAACGAGCGCGGCTCCGTCGATCTGGCCGAGAGCCGCCCAGCCAACGGCACCAGCCATCGCGAGCCCGAGCACCTCGACCGGCCGGCTGTTGCGCCAGATCAGAGCAAGCGACGGCACGGCGAGCAGAAGATAGGCGGCCAGCGGCGGATGGCTGGTCAGGTGCAGGCCGCCGTAATGGTGCCTCGGGTTGGCCTCGGCGTAAGCGCCGACCACGGCGAGCACAGTGACCAGCGCTATGCCCGCGGCGCCCCGCCAGCGCCACGGCAGCCTGACCACCCTCTTTATGTCCATCGCCTGGAGCGTATACCGGCACCGGGCCGGTGCCATCGTCGCGGCGGAGGCCCCCGGCGTACTGCGCCGGGAGTACTCCGCTACTGCTCCCGTAGCAGGTCAGGAGACGACGGCCGGACGACGCCCGATTATCCACGCCGGGGCGAGCCTTGTGGTCAGCGGCGCAACAAAGCGCTGCGAGCCACATGAGGGAGCACGCACATGATGACCACCACTGCAGCCGCTGTCACCGACACGAAGCAGAGCCGCACCCGCGCTCGCACCCGGGCGCTGTGCGTGATCGGCGGCGCGCTCGCTGCGGCCGTCGCCTGGGCGGTGGAAGTCCCGCTGCTGGGCATCCACCTGACCTTCCGTTTCGGCAACGGCCGTTTTGGCCCTCGCCATTTCAGCCCGGGTCCTTTCGGCGCCGGCCATGTTCAGACAATCTCCGTCGGCCAGATCGTCGGCATCAGCCTCGCCGCTGCGCTGCTCGGCTGGCTGCTCCTCACCATGCTGGAGCGGCGTACCTCGCGCGCCCGGCTGATCTGGACCAGCAGCGCGCTGGTGGCGCTGGCCGTGTCGCTGACGCTGCCGCTAGCCGCTGCCACGACCACTGCGGCCGCAGTCGGGCTGGTCGTGATGCACCTAATGGTCGGGGCCGCCGTGATTCCCGCCATGGCCCGCACGGCGCGGGAGCGCTGACAGCGCACCAGGTGGCCGGGACGGTGCGACCGTCCCGGCCCGCTCACCCGGCCAGAACGGCCGACGCAGCGCGGCGAGTCGCAGTGGCAACCAGTGGCCAACAAGCTCAATCCCAACGCCAAGACCAGATAACCCACATCTGCACAAACGCTACATCAAGCCAGCATCCACACAGAACGGCGGGACTGTGCGCGGCTGCCACCGAGGAGTTATTACTGCCTGCGATCGGCCCGGCCGACCAAGGCTCCGTGCGGTCGCGTCGCTGTCAGGCCCCCGCGACTAGGTGGCGGGCTTACTGGGGGGACCCTCGTGTGTCACGGTGCGCGGGTGCTCCGGTCCCGACCCCTCGTCGCCGCAAGACAGCGAACTGGCCTGGCGGCGGCCTTCTCGACCGCGGTGGTGCGGCCGCGCCCGGAGGGGGGCGCAGGCGCAGGTGGCGACAGCGATCGGCTGAGCCGTACGCAGGACCGGCCGGCGGGGGACCGATGACCCGTAGGCTCCTCGTATGGCCAGGTACTTCGACATCCATCCGGCCAGCCCGCAACGGCGCGCGATCGCCCAGATCGCCGGCACCGTCCGCGCAGGCGGCGTGATCGCTTACCCGACAGACTCCTGCTACGCGCTCGGCTGCCAGCTCGGCAACAGCGACGGCATCTCAAGAATCAGATCGATCCGCCACCTCGATGACCGCCACCACCTCACGCTGGTTTGCCAGGACTTCGCCCAGCTCGGCCAGTTCGTGCAGATCGACAACGCGGTATTCCGGGCCGTCAAGGCAGCAACCCCGGGCAGCTACACCTTCATCCTGCCCGCGACCAAAGAGGTACCGCGCCGGCTCCAGCACCGGGGAAAGAAGACCGTCGGGGTGCGGATCCCCCGGCACGTGGTGACCCAGGCACTGCTCGCCGAACTCGGTGAGCCGCTCGTCTCGAGCACCCTGCTGCTGCCGGGCCAGGACGAGCCCATGACCCAGGGGTGGCAGATCGACGCCGAGATCGGCCACGCCGTGGATGCCGTGATCGACTCCGGCGACTGCGGCACCGAGCCGACAACGGTCATCGACTACTCCCAGGACAAGCCCGAGATCCTGCGGCGCGGAGCAGGCGACGCGTCAAGGTTTGAGTGAACCACGGCCCACCAGACTGCCTGCCCTGCCGGGCCACAAGCGAGGCAACAAACTACTCGCGGCATGAGAGTGCGGATTGGTGGTAGGGCGCTCGAATTCCAGTAGCCCTGACGGGTTATCCGCGGCAGCCTGTAACCGTGATCGACCTGGATAGTTCGGGCGATGTCCCGGCGTCCGATGAGGAGCTGCTGGCCCGGCAGGCGGCCTTGCAAAAAGAGGCGCGGCAACTGCTCGCTGCGCTGGACCTGGCCGCGCTGGTCGCCGATATCGGTCCGCTGCTGCCCGCGGGCAGCTTTGTCTCGGGGCTGATGTGCTGGCGCGACCTTGATGTGATGGTGCTCGCCGGCGGTGACTTCTCGCCCCAGGACGTGCTGCGGCTGCTGCAGCGCATCGTTGGGAGGCTGGGGGTCACGGCCTTGGAGTATCACGACCAGCGGGGCCCTCGGTGCGCGACCGGCCAGGTCCGCGACGAGCGGTATCACGTGCCCTTCATGGTGGACTGGGCCGGCCATTGCTGGCGGATCGACCTGACGCTGTGGCTGCACGATGCGCACGTCAATGTCACCCGCTGGCACGAGGAGCTGCGCGATCGCATCACCGCCGAGCAGCGCAGCGCGGTGCTGCGTGTCAAAGACGTATGGCACCGGCGGCCGGACTATCCCGATCAGGTCGGCGGCCTGGACATCTATACCGCTGTGATCGATGACGGCGTGCGCACTCCGCACCAGTTCGCTATGTGGGTTACCCAGCGCGGGCTGCCCGGTAGATAGCCAGACCGGGCCCGCGCGAATAGCGGCATAGACCGGACGTTCCCGCGGGAACGTCGTTGCGCGACCTGCGGCAGAAGCGAGCGTTGCGCTGCGCCTTAGTCGACGACCCGACGGGCCTGTCCCATTAACATCGCCAGTGTGAGACTCGAGTCCCTGAACGGCCACTTCGTGGAGGTGACCGTGACCGGTTACCAGTTCGCAACGGGGCAGTCGACGTCTAACGAAGCCGACTGGGACGCCAGCTGGCTAATGATTCGCGGAAAGATCTGGGACGGCACCGAGTCGTGGGTGTTTCACGACCCGTGTATGACCACATGGGAAGCACGAGAGTTTGCGACATGGCTGCGTGGCCTCGAAGGAACGAGCCCTGCGGCGGGCGCGGCCGCTGAGCCCGGCGAGCTGCGGCTGAGCTCACCCAATTCCCAATCAGATGAAGCAGCATCGGCTTTCCGAGCCCGATGCGCATCCGGAAGGGCCGCTCACCGGCACGATCGACCGCACCAGCAGCGGCAAAATAGTGCGTCGGCTGGACCCAGCGTCTACTGGGTCGTTCCAGTCGCCGCGGCTCGCTGAATACAGAATTCGTTGCCTTCGGGGTCGGCCAGCGTAATCCAGTGCACGTGCCTGGCCAGAATGCGGCCGCCGAGCCTGCTGAGCTGATCGGCCTCGGCGTCGGCGTCGGGGGCTTGCAGGTCTAGGTGAACGCGGTTCTTGACCGTCCGGGCCTCGGGTACGAGCTGGAAGAACAGGCGCGGCCCGCGGCCCGTCACCGGTTCGACGAGAACTGCGGGATCATCCTCAGGATCGTTGACACCCATGTTGCGCAGCCGGGCAAGTTCCGCGTCATCGTAGGGTGCAACCTGGTAATCGTCGATGGCCGCAGCCCAGAACCGGGCGATCGACGCCGGATGCCGGGAGTCAAAGATCACGTCGCGGATGGTAGCCATGGCAGCCAGTCTGGCGCACCGCTGCTAGCCTGCCTGGATCCCGGACGTTTAAATGCTCGCAAACGTGGCCCAAATCAGGGCCACACCACCCCTTGGTCGGTCCACGTGACCCCTTCGTGGCGGCACAGGCAGAAGGGATGCCCGGCCAGGTCGGTGTAGAGCTGCCAGCCGTAGCCCTCGGGCCCGGTGAAGTCCCTCTGCAGTGTCGCGCCGAGCTTGACGACGCGGCGCTGTTCGGGCTCGATTTCGCTCACTTCGAAGTCGAGGTGGTATTGCTTGGGGTGTTCGCCGTCCGGCCAGCGCGGAGGACGGTAGTGCTCCACCCGCTGGAAAGCCAGATCGACACGCGGAGCGACCGACGCCCGGGCCTGACTTTCAGGCGGCAGGCACCCTCTGCGTGCGGCCGGGCAGGGCCGCGGCAGGCAGAATCGCGCATCTCCCCAGGGGTGTCAACCCCAACACCGTCTCGCACGTCCCCCATGGCGTGACGTGGCTGCACTTATCGGCGCCTTGCTGTTCTGCGCTGCGCGGCCACCGGTCTTGTGCTGTGGCCCGTCTGAGCCCGGCTATCTGCACGGCAGGAAAGGAATCCGATGAGGAACCTCATCACCCGCAAGTCCATCCTCACGGCGGTCGCGGCTGCGGCTGTGATCGCCACTGGCAGCGGTTACGCGCTCGCCTCATCCAGCAATCCGGCCACCCCGGCATCGATCCCAGCTGGCACCATCCACGGCTGCGTCATCCTGAACGGGACGCGCACGCTCGAGCGGGTCTACAGCAACCCGAGCCAGGGCACGACTTGTCCGTCAGGCTACTTCCAGGTGATCTGGTCCATCACCGGCCCGAAGGGCGCGACCGGCGCGGCAGGCCCAGCCGGCGCCACCGGGCCGCAAGGACCGGCCGGGCCCCAGGGACCGGCAGGGACCTCGGCGATTGACAGCGTGACCGCGACGTTCAACCTGACCGGCCGGGATGTCACTGGCAACGGCACCGGCACCTGCACCGCGTCCTCAAACACTGACTGCTGGGCGACAGGCGACATCACCCGCACGGTCACGGTCACCCGCGAGTCCGAGGTGGCGTCCACCGACTGCGGCACAGCGGCGGTCCAGTGCTGGTTCTATACCGCCAGCCTCGCCGATACGGGGACGTTCACGACGGTGAGCGGGGCACAGACCCCGAACCAGGAGTGCACTGAGCCGGGCGGCGACTCCTGCGCCGCACTGGGCATCTCCGGGACCGTCACCGGGAACCTGAGCGGCGGCGGGACGATCGAGTTCTATGCCAACAACGAGACCCCCACCGTGCCCTCCACGACGTCGTACACGGGCGACGCGCCGACCGACACCGCGGACTGGTACAAGTTGTTCTTCCCGAGTGGGACGGACTACGGGCTGACCAGCAACGCCAACGCACCGTGGACCTCGTGGTCGTGGTCGTACGACGCACCGGCCACATGTGAAACGTGGGTCGACGCCTACAACAACGGCGATGGCAATGGCTCCTATTCGGCTGATGGGAACATCGCCGGCCAGAACCAGTGCAAGTCAGGCTGACCCGCTGAAGACGTCCCGGCCGCCGGCTGACTGAGTCTTCGCCGGAGGCGAGGCCCCCTGGGCCGACGGCCGGGACCGCCGCGCGGCAGAAGACGAAGCAGAAGTGAGGAAGAGGAGCCGCGCATCAAGTGCCGGCCAGCGCGCAGGCCATGCCGCCGGGGCCCTAAGGAAGTCCGAGTTCCCGCATCCGCTCAGTGACGAGCTTCCTAACCAGGCCGCGCGGAAGGGGCTGGCCGGCCGCAAAGTGCAGAGACCCTTTCGTCCTCTGGTAGCCGGCGAGATCCTCACCCAGCTTCCCGAGCACCGATCCGCTATGCGGCAAGTAACTCAGATGGTTCTTGAATGCGGCAAAGCCAGCGACGGTCTTGCCCCGCACCTTGAACGCCGGCATCCCGTAGGAGATGCACTGCTCGGCGTCGGGAATGACCGCCAGGATCGAACGCCGCAGCTCCTCCAGGGTGACCCGTCCGGGCTCGCCGACGGCAGCGAGGTAACGGTCAATGTCCTGCGGTGCCATGGGCGAAGTCTCTCACCATCCTTGGTCATTCAAGCCGGCCGACCGTAGCGCCAGGCCCCTCTCATCCGGACCGGCGTAACCGTCGTTGAGCGATCTTGGGGCTCGCCCTCTGCCGCAGTCAGGATTCTGTGTGCGCGGGTGGCCAGAGCTCAGGCCGCTGAGGAACGACCGCCTCTTCTGCTGCGGGCAGATCGAGTTCGACCGTGCCGTGTTCTTGATGAAGCCGCATCCCCCGAGCCAGACCACCCTGCCGGGCGAACGCGCATGGTCGCATGTTGTAGTAGCGCCCGCTGCCGTAGTTGATCCGGATCTCTCGCACTCCCGGGCGCTTCTGGGCCAGCCAGGCGCCCATCGGGACGCCGAGTTCCGTGGGTTCGGTGTGAGTGTGCGCGTTCCCGGCGACCGACGGAGTGCGGTTTTTAGCGGGGCCGAGACCTGAACCTGAAGCTCCAGATCGAGCCCAAGAACGCCCAGGTCGAAGAGTTTATGGTGCAGCGCGCACACGGCCAGGCCATTGTCGAGGGCATCGGGCCCGTCGAAGGTGAACCACCGCACGTGCGCCGCGTCGCACCGGAATGCTTCGCCGGCTGGCAGCCTTGGGCACGCGAAATGACGCCCAGAAAATTTGGCAGGTTCAGTCCACAGGGGTCCCGCTTCTCGACAGAGTCTGACGGTGGCTCTGCCTGGGAGTTCGCGAGACGCCGCGCCCACAGTTACGTCGTCCGCATACGGATCTGCATGAGCGGGCAAACGCACGTGTCATGATATGGTCGAAAAATGGGTGTCACGCCGGATGACCAGCCTATTCCTTATGGAACCGTAAACGATGCAGCGAATGCTGCCCCTCAAACGACCCGCGACGGCAAGCCGGACCAGGTTGACCGCTTGCCAGCAACCTCGCACCCGAGGAATAGCCATGAAGCACAACAGGACCTATCCAATCCAAGCAATCGCTATAAGCTTCGCCAACGGCTAGGCAGAATAGTCAAGGCTGCCGTTTACTTTCTCAGCCGCAAGCAAGCACGAAGGGCATGGTTAATCTTTGCGGCATCAATCGCTGTGGCGTCGATACCTTGGACAACCCACGTATATCTGCTAAAGCAGGGCGCAATCGTTATGGCGGGCATCGCCGCGACGGCTGTATTTATGCCTGAGCTCAGCTCGCAACTATGGAATCTTGGTGGCAGCGAAATTCGCGACACGATACCAGAAAATAGGCGTCGCGCCTTTCAAGAACAGTTAATCAAGGCAGACTGCCCAGACGAGGACTGGGGCCGCCAATGGGCAGATTTAGTCTGGAGACAGGGTGTCGTGCCGCTTCTTGATGCGGCACGTGAAACCAGTAGAATCCACTGGGACGTCACATACGAAGTGGCTGTCCATCTGGGCCTGAGGCTCAACATCGGAGGTCGAACACAGACCATGGCGCACGTAGAGACTCATCATAGCTATAGGTGTCTTCTACCTGCGCTGGCTACCGATAACCTCTGGGTTAGCGTGGTCGGCAATGCCGTCTCACTTCATGCGGAATTTGATGAGATAGGCTGCTTGTCCCGCGAACTAGTTCGTCTGCCGGGACTAGAAAAGCAAGCATGGGCAGAAGAGGTTCGGAAGCAATGTGATATTCGTGTTAAAATTGGTGAGGACATTGTGACCTTCGCCGAGGACAGCATTGTCACTCTGTCTGACGATGATAACATCTGGATCGTGAGATGGATATTGCCGAAGATGAGGAGCTTGGTCAATCTGCCAGTAACTTTCGAGGTCGATATAGACTTCCCAACGAAGGTCCGCGAAAACAATTTCCCACTGTTGCTCGCCGGCTATTATTGTGCCGGAAGAACCAGCCTGGCCTTCAGGTTCTATCACAATCAGATTCAGAAGCCGCGTCTCCGTTATTTTAGCGAGTTTCTGAGCGAAGGCGGAACTAGCGTGGCAGCGTGGAAACCTGAATGGCTCGACACTCGCGACCGCCAGACGGTTGTCTATCGCACTCCGCCAGATAGCTTGCTATGGCCAGGATCCGGGATCTATTGTTGGTGGGAGCGCGAATGAACTGGCTCATAGACTGCTCGAAGATTTCAGTTCCTGTTGATAACGGGCTCCCCGCCATCCGTGCGCCCAAGCCACTTCGGACAGCAGTAGCCATAAAGGAGTGCGACGAAGAGCTTGTACCTGTATCAGGATCCTTGCGAGTACATCCGGTCTATTCTTGGCTCGGGTTGCGCGATAGCACTGAGACTTTTGTTCGTGCCCGCGTCCTTGAACTCCTGCAGCAGGCTTCGCGAGAACTCCCGCCGGAGTTCGACCTTGTCGTCATCGACGGTCATCGCACTAGGAAACTACAAGCTCGGTTGTTAGAGCACTACCGAAAGTTTGACCTACCGGCAAATGTCTGCTACGTGGCAGACCCGAACGACGATTCTATAGTTCCTCCCCACACGACTGGAGGAGCCGTTGACTTAACTCTCGGGTGGCGAGGCGCAGTGCTGGGCCTGGGGACCGACTTCGATGATTTCACCGAAATGGCGGCGCCCGCAGCGTTGGAGTCCGATGCTCCCAGCGTTGCCCGCGAGCTCCGTAGGCTACTCTCAAAGGTACTTTCGGCGCAGGAAATGGTGCCTTTCTACACCGAGTGGTGGCATTGGTCTTATGGGGATCAGTATTGGGCAGACAGGAAAGGTGCTGCAGTTGCCCGGTATGGCGAAGTCGACATCGGTCCGGCCGGCGGCCTACCGAGGCTACGCGACCGAGGCGGCCGCGACCAGGTATAGCTAACCAAGGAAACGCGCAGTCCTGCCGCTCGGAGGATGCACGTTATGAGACATGTCGGGCTGCTGGCGAGTGGCCAGTGGTCGTGGTTCATGCTGGGGACCATCTGCCGCTCCCTCCCCCCGAACCTGGGCCGTTCTCGCAGTTCGGGTACTGGCAGAACTGCGTCGCGAGCTGGCAGGCGCACATATCCTCATCCGGATGCGCGGCCTGCGCCGGCGTCATGCCGCAGGCCGCACAACGACGTTCCCGCGGGACCGTCTGGTCACGCCGCAGTCAGGATTCTGTGCGCGCGGGTGGCCAGAGCTCAGACCGCTGAGGAACGACCGCCTCTTCTGCTGCGGGCAGATCGAGTTCGAGCGTGCCGTGTTCTTGATGAAGCCGCATCCGCCGAGCCGGACCGCCCTGCCGGGCGAACGCGCATGGTCGCATGTTGTAGTAGCGCCCGCTGCCGTAGTTGATCCGGATCTCTCGCACTCCCGGCCTCTTGCGGGCCAGCCAGGCGCCCATCGGGACGCCGAGTTCCGTGGGTTCGGTGTGAGTGTGCGCGTTCCCGGCGACCACCAGCGTGCGGGTTCCTGGCGGGGCCGCAGCCAGGATTCGCCCGGCCATGGCTTCGTCGCGGTCAGACCAGCCCCAGCCCGCGCCGACAGCGCCGTCGAACAAGGTGACCGGCACTGGCCCAGCCGCAGTGCGCTCGGCAAGCACGGCCAGGTGCCCGGCGGTGATCCGGCCATCGCCTGCCCACAGCAGCCAGTGATCATCCAGCGTTCCCGTGGCCTGGAAAGCCTCGATCACAGGTGCCAGGCCTTCGGGCCACTCCAGGGCCAGCCGGCTGAGTCCGAACGCCCGCATCAGCGCCCTGGCCAGCAACGGGTTCTCCCGCACACCGTGCACTTCGCCGAGCAGCAGCAGGCGCGACTCCTCCACCGACCCCTGCGCCGCCGCCACCGCCGCAGGGTCCAGCTCCAAGACTTGATCCTCGACCACGAACCCGGCCACCGCCTGCGCAAGTGCGTCCACTGACGTCACGCACGGCATCCAGTCAGGATGGCACACACCCAACTGCCCCACCCGGCTTGGCTCGTAGCCACCCGATCCGGTAGCGGCTACTGACCGGGGTTGCGTACGAGTATGTCGAAGGTATGCCAGTGCTTCGGGCCGCTGAAGGCGTGGCCGTCTCGTTCGGTCTCGCTTAGACGGAGGATCTGCAGGCCGACGAGCAGAGCCTGGACGTCGTGCCGGGTATGGAAGGTCATGCCGGGATCGTCGGCCCAGCTATCGCGTGTGCCGAACAGCTGCCCGGCGAAGATCCCGCCCGGCATGAGCGCGCTGCGGATATGCGCCCATACGGCCGGGAACTCCGAGGGAGGGCAGAACGGCAGGCTGAACCCGGCATGAATCAGGTCCGCGCGCGGCAGGTCCACCTGGGAAAAAGACCCGCATACGATCTGGACCCGTTCCGCTGCGGAAGCCGGGACGCGAGCTTGAAGTGAGGCGAGCCCAGCTGGCTCGGCGTCTACGGCCGTGACCGCCCACCCGCAGGCAAGCAACTCGAGTACCTCGGTGCCTGCGCCACAGCCCAGGTCGATCGCCGTACGGCCCGCGCCATCGCCTTGCTCCTGGCAGGCGGTCAGGAGCAACGGGCGCGGCTCGCGGCCGGATGACCATGCGTAGTACCCGGCCCAATCGGTGTCATCTTGCGTCACTTCGCCATCATGCCTTGCCCGGGGGCCAGGCTGGGTGGCGGCCAGGCCGGTGTTAGACGTGATTACGGCGGCCAGCGTGGTGCTCAGCCTGCTGGAGTTGAACGGGTCGGCCTGTATAACCAGGACCGGGCGCCGCTTGGCTGGTCTGCTGCCGCGCTGTTCGCCCAGATCAGTCCAGCAGATGCTGCCGCGCCGGATCACCAATCGCCCCCGGCCGCCAGCAGCTTTCGGCCCGCCGCGGCGGCCGCGGCGGCCGAATCGTCGTTCTTCGCCGCTTGCAGTGCGTCATTAACCTGCTCGGTCAGTGAGCTCGACGCGAGCTCATCCAGATAGCGGCGAGCGGCACGGGTGAAGAACTCTGACCGGCTGATCCCCAGCTCAGCTGCCTGTTTCGTGGCCTGGTCGAATATATCGCCGGGCACTGAAATCGCCATCTCCACAGCTTCAGTATGGCCGGGTAATACCCTCTCGATCGCAGTCGCCCCACGTCCACCGAGCGCAGGCCTCATCACGGCGATAGCCGCCCAGCAAAGGCGACGACTCGCATGACATGGACTGGGCCGCGGTTACAGTGCGTAGTGGGTTATTGACGCGGCCAGGAATGGCGTTTACGTTCCATTTGGACCACGATCGCGGACCTGTCCATACCCGCCCGACCCAGGACACGAACAGCACGCTAGGTACCCGCAAGGGCGCTGATGCGCGGCTGCCGTGCGCCCTGGTCCGCCCAAGGAGGACGCTATCTTGCGAAGCGATCATGCCCGTCAACGTCGATGGGCTCGGGGGATCTACCGCCGTAGCTGGACGGTACTGATCTCATCCGTGGCCCTGGTTATCGGTGGCCTGGCGTTTGCCGGAACCGCCACAGCGCAGCCAGCACACCACATCAGCACCACGCCGCGTGCCCACGGCACACTGCGTGCCCTGAGTACTTCGCGCGCCGGGCTCACGGCATTGGCGAAGCCTGATTACCGGCGTGCCTGCGCGGTCACCAGAGTGCCTGGCAAGGATGCGTGCATGGTGCTGATCCGCACCAACGTGCCGCACCACGCGCAGATATCGCTCGGGCCGGATCAGGCACCGTCCGGCGACGGTTACGGGCCTTCCAGCCTGCAGAGCGCCTACGACCTTCCGTCGTCCACCGCCGGCAGCAGCGAGACGGTAGCCGTCGTCGACGCCTATAACGACCCCAATGCCGCCTCCGACCTGGCCACTTATCGCTCCGACTGGGGTCTGCCCGCTTGCGGCACCGGCTGCTTCGAGCAGGTCAACGAGGAGGGCGAAACCAGCCCGCTGCCGGCCGCAGCGGGCACCACCGGGTGGGACGTCGAAGAATCGCTCGACATCGACATGGTGTCGGCGATCTGCCCGCTGTGCCACATCATCCTGGTCGAGGCGAACAGCGCTGACACCGCTGACCTGGGGGCCGGGGTGAACGCCGCCGTATCGCTGGGCGCCGACTTCGTGTCCAACAGCTACGGCGGCTCGGAGTCGTCCGAAGACACGACCTACGACAGCGACTACTACAACCATCCGGGCGTGGCGGTCACCGCTTCGGCCGGTGACGACGGATACGGCGTCTCCTACCCGGCGGCATCTCAGTACGTGACCTCGGTCGGCGGCACCTCGCTCAGCACCGCGTCGAACTCGCGGGGCTGGACCGAGACCGTATGGGGCAGCAGTTCCGGCGGCGAAGGCACCGGCTCGGGCTGCTCGGCTGATGACCCGAAGCCGTCCTGGCAGACCGACACCGGCTGCTCGAAGCGGACCGACAACGATGTGGCCGCGGTCGCGAACCCCAACACCGGGCTGGCGGTCTACGACACCTACAGCGAGGGCGGCTGGCTCGAGGTGGGCGGCACCAGCGCCTCCTCACCGATCATCGCCTCCACGTTCGCGCTGGCCGGCACGCCAGCCGCGGGCACCTACCCGTCTTCCTACATCTACAAGCACACGTCGAACCTGTATGACGTCACGTCCGGCGCCAACGGCTCCTGCAGCCCCGCCTACCTGTGCACGGCCGAGGTTGGCTACGACGGGCCGACGGGCTGGGGTACCCCGGACGGCGTGACCGCGTTCAGCAGCAGCGCAACAACCAACACCGTCACGGTGACCAACCCCGGCAACCAGACCGGCACGGTCGGGACAGCGGTCAGCCTGCAGATCAGCGCCACCGACTCGGCCAGCGGCCAGACGCTGACCTACAGCGCCACCGGCCTGCCCGCCGGGCTGTCCATCAACTCCTCCACCGGCCTGATCACCGGAACACCCACCACGGCGGCCAGCAACAATGTCACGGTGTCCGCCAAGGACACCACCGGTGCCACCGGATCAGCCTCCTTCACCTGGACGATCAACTCGGCAACGGGTAACACCGTCACGGTGACCAACCCCGGCAACCAGACCGGCACCGTAGGAACGGCGGTCAGCCTGCAGATCACGGCCACCGACTCGGCCAGCGGCCAGACGCTGACCTACAGCGCCACCGGCCTGCCCGCCGGGCTATCCATCAACTCCTCCACCGGCCTGATCACCGGAACACCCACCACGGCGGCCACATCCGATGTCACCGTGTCCGCGAAGGACACCACCGGTGCCACCGGATCAGCCTCCTTCACCTGGACGATCAACGCCGCCAGCGGCTGCACCGCGCAGCAGCTCCTGGGCAACCCTGGTTTCCAGACCGGCAGCCTTTCACCGTGGACCGCCACGTCGGGAGTGCTCGCCAACGTCGACGAGGGCGTACCTTCGTACCCATCGAGCGACCCGTACCTGGCCTGGCTCGACGGTTACGGCGGTGCCCACACCGACACCCTGGCCCAGACCGTCACGATCCCGGCCACCTGCAAGAACGCAACCTTGTCGTTCTGGCTCTACATCAATTCCGATGACCCGACCACCAAGGCATACGACACGTTCACCATTCAGGTGCTCAATTCCAGCGGCACCGTACTGGCGACACTGGGAACGCTGTCCAACGAGAACGAGGGCAGCGGCTACGTCCAGCACTCTTACTCGGTGGCGCCGTACATCGGGCAGACGATCACCATCAAGTTCACCGGCAAGGAGACTCTTGGCGACGGTTACGACACCAACTTCTTCGAAGACGACAACGCGCTGAACGTCTCCTGACCTCAGCAGCACAGCACTGGGGCGGTCCGGGATTCCGGGCCGCCCCAGTGGCAATCACCCGCATACCTTCCATGATCTTGAACGTTACGCCCCCCGCCTGGCCAAGCCGACCAGACAGGCTGCGGCTAGCTGGCCACTGTGCTGACCGTTAAACCGCCGTGTGCGCGGCCAGCCAGGCCCGCCCGCGCTCGGTCGGCCGGTACTTGCCGAGTTCCTGGGCCGGGGTCGGCTCGGCCAGGCCGAGCCCGCATAGCACGCTCAGAGTGCCAGCGACGTATGCCTCCTCCAGGCCCATGCCCATGTCAGCGACCACCCGGCGGAGCTCGCCGCTGGTCAGCGGCCGGCGTGGCGCCCGCTCCGACCCCAGATAGCGCGGTGGTCAGGCCTGTTCCGGCGGCTCGGCGGGGCTGGCGCCACCGGATGCCTCGGCGGCCGGGGCTATCTTGTTCAGCCAGCAGATCGGGCACAGCAGGTGCGGCCGTCCGTGCCGGCCCTGCTCGTGCTCCCACGCGAAGTACAGCCCACTAGCGGCAAGAGCGACGTTTAGGCCTCCGCCCAAGGGAAGCCCCGGGACTCTCGGTATCC
>Ga0335074_10006528_pt1 | contig 16193 bp, 13 predicted proteins | sample Lox_Sample_23_FD_206715 | JGI IMG/M metagenome (GOLD analysis project Ga0335074, IMG submission 206715) | Soil microbial communities from Loxahatchee National Wildlife Refuge, Florida, United States - Lox_Sample_2.3 | ecosystem: Environmental > Terrestrial > Soil > Wetlands | place: USA...
TCCGCGCGCTGCCGCCCGGCCGGCGCCCGGACTGGGCGCCGGTTTCCGCCACCAGCGGTGCGTGACGTCGCCCCCGCCTCGGCTCTGAATTTTGTCGCCGCCGAGGCGACTCGGTCTCAACGGCGACGTTAAACCATTATTTAGCCCCGGTCGAAGGAATGGCTTGACGGCCGTCGCATAACGAGGCTGCCAACCTGCGTGCCGGGGCTTTTCTGCGAGCGGGTGATTGCGTTTCCTGCTGCGCGCAATTCGCTGGAAGGCGGCCAGAGGCAACGGGGCGAGCCGGGCGGCCGGGGGACTGTGCGGGCGGACGAGACCGCGCGACCGGCGGGGAGCCAGGCTGCGCGGGTGCCGGGGCGTAAAAGACGCGAAACGTCTTGTGCGCCGCGACGTTCGGCTTTACGCTGCACGGAACGTGGTTCCGGTGACCGGAACACAAACAGGCGTAAGCCGTCGGCCAGCGGGTTCGGAGAGCCGACGGCGTAAAGCCGGAGCGGAGCGTGACAGCAATGGCAGTCACTGAGGGTGCGGGAGAGCCCGCGCAAGCCGGAACGGCGGGCCCGGCCAGGGTCGTGGACGTTTCGTGCAACCTGCGCGGCCATACGGACCTGCCCTTCTACAACCGGGTTCCGTCGGCCAAGGCCAGAGGGCAGGAGCCATGGCGCTGCGACACCCTTCTCGCGGAACTGGACAAGGCCGGGATCGACATCGCCGGCGTGATCGCCAGCGTGGCCGCGCACGGCGTGGGCGGCGCCGAGGACCCGATTCACGCGGACGCGGTGCACGAGGTCGTCCGGCAGGCGCCGGACCGACTGTTCGGCTGGGTGGGCATCAACCCGACCAAGGGCATGGAGACCCTGCGGTACATCGAGTACGCGGTGACCCAGCTCGGCTTCAAGGGCGTCCACTGCTACCCGCACTGGTGGGGCGTGCCGGTGAACGACCGGACCTACTACCCGATCTACGCGAAGTGCGCCGAGCTCGGCGTGCCGATCGCGATGCAGGTCGGCAGCCAGACGTTCCGTGCCAGGGCCAAGCTATGCGCGCGCCCGGTCTGGCTGGACGACGTGGCGTTCCACTTTCCGGAGCTGACGATCATCGGCATCCATGTGGGCTCGCCGTGGGTGGACGAGATGATCATGCTCTGCCGCAACTACGAGAACGTGTTCATTATGGCCGACGCCCACCCGCCGTCGACCTGGGAGCAAAGCCTCGTCGACTACATGTGCGGCCGCGGCAGGCACAACGTCGACGGCGTCACCAAGGTCATGTGGGGCACCGACTGGCCCATGCAGACCTTTGGCGAATCCCTGCGCGAGGTCGATGACCTCGGTCTCACCGCCGACGTCCGGTCCCGGCTGGTCGGCGGCAATGCCCTGAGCGTGCTCGGGCTGAACGCATGACCCAGCGACTTCTCCCCGTCATCACCGATCGCCCCGAGGTGCATTCATGCGAATGATCAGACGTCCCCGCTACGCCCAGGCCGCCGGCGTGTTGGCCGTCGCGGCCGCCGTCGCTCTGCTGGCTGCCGCATGCGGGTCGTCGGGCGGTTCATCTGGCTCGACGCCGTCGTCCGGCGGCGGCAGTGGCAGCGCCAACGTGACCGCGGCGAAAGCCCTGATCAACAAGTACCTTGGCGTGCCGACGTTCCACGCGCCGGGACCCGCGTTCAACGCCAAGAGCGCCAGCGGCAAGAAAGTCCTGATGATCTCGCTGACCGATCAGGTCGCGTTCAATGTCTACATCGAGCAGGCCATGAAGACCGCGCTGGCCACCGACGGCGTGCAGGCCAAGGACTTCACCGACAGCGGCAGCGTCAGCGAGTGGGTGCAGGGCATGAACACCGCGGTCTCCGAGAAGGACAACGCGGTCGCGCTTATCGGCATCGACCCCGGGCAGATCGGACCCCAGATCACCTCCGCGCAGAACGCCGGGGTCAAGGTGATCGACGGCCAGTACACCGACATCGGGCAGACCTATCCGGCGCCGTTCACGGACCTGCCGCGGGTCGACTCGCAGGACGTCCTCGACGGTGAGCTCGAGGGTGCCTCGGCCATCGTGAACCGCAACGGCGCCGCGCATGTCCTCGCCGTCGAGTCCACCGACAGCCCCGACTCGACGACGATGGTCGCCGGAATTCAGAAGATCTTCGCAGCGGACTGCAAGGCCTGCACGCTGAGCGTGGTCAACGTCCCGATCGCCGACTGGACCACCAGCGGCCAGTCCACGGTGCAGTCGGCGCTCACCGCGCACCCGAACACGAACTTCGTGATCCCGACGTTCGACGCGATGGTCTCCACGTTCGTCGCTGCGGCCATCAACGCCAGCGGCAACTCGGGCAGCTACGAGATCGCGACCGCCGACGGGTCGCCCGCCGAGCTGAAGATGCTGGAGCAGCACGATCTGGTCGTCACCGACGTAGGCGTCGGCTACCAGTGGGTGGGCGCGATGTTCGCCGACCAGATCCTGCGGGCGCTGACCGGCACCAAGGCGGCTCCCACCTCGACCGAGGTCGCGCCGGTGCGGGTCTTCACCTCGGCCAACGTGGCCAGCACTGGTACGCCGCCGTCGGTATCGGCAGGTTACGGCAACGGGTATCAGGCCGGCATGGCGAAGCTGTGGTCGCTGAGTTCGTAAGCGTGCCGCTGGTCCGGCTCCGAGGGATGAGCAAGCGATTCGGGGCCACGTACGCGCTACGCGACGTGGACCTCGAACTGCGCGGCGGCGAGGTGCACGGCCTGGTCGGGGCGAACGGCTCGGGGAAGTCCACCCTGGTCAAGATCCTTTCCGGGTACCACGATCCGGATCCGGGAGGCAGTGCCGAGATCGGCGGCGAGGCCGCAGGTCTCCCGCTGCGGTCGGCCGTGCTGGACGCGGCACGCATTGGGTTCGTGCACCAGGACCTCGGCCTCGTACCCGAACTGTCGGTGCTGGAGAACCTGTGGCTGACCCGGATAGCGCAGATGCACGCCGCCCGGCTGCCGTGGCGGGAGCTGAAGCGGCGGGGCAGCGGGCTTCTCCGCCAGTACGGCATCGGCCTCGACCTCGACGCCTCGGTGACGGAGCTGTCGCAGGCCCAGCGTGCGCTGCTGGCGATCGCCCGGGCCGCGGCCACCGTCGACGGTCGGCTCGGCGGCGGCGGTTTGGACGAGAGCGGGGCCGGGGGCGCGCCCGGGGTGCTGGTGCTCGACGAGGCGACCGTGTTCCTGTCGGCGAGCCATCGCGAGCTGCTGCGGGGGATGATCGCTCACGTCACGGCCGCCGGCGGCGCGGTGCTGGTCATCACGCACGACCTCGACGAGGCCGTGAGCCTGTGCGACCGGATCCTGGTCCTGCGCGACGGCCGAGAGGCCGCGCTGGTGGCACGCGACCAGGCCGACCGCGCCGCGCTGGCCCGGCTGATCGCGGGCCAGGACGTTGAGCCCGCGGTCGCCGGAGCGGGCGCGGCGGCCGCGGGTTTGGTCGCTTCGATCGATGAGCCGGGCGGCCCTGCCACCGTGGAGGTGTCGGGCATGCGCAGCGCCGGCCACGGCGTGAACGACGTGTCGTTCCGTGCGTCGCCCGGCGAGATCCTGGGTTTCGCCGGCCTGGCCGGGTCCGGCTTCGAGGAGGTTGTGAGCCTGATGTTTGGCGCCAGGCGGGCCGACGGCGGGACCGTCGCCGTGGGCTCCTGGCGGTCGGCGCTGCCCGACCTCGACCCTGCCGGGGCGATCGGGGCCGGGCTGGCTTATATCCCCGCCGGGCGCGGTTCGGAGGGACTGCTCCTCGAGCTGAGCGTGGCGGAGAACCTGCTGTCCCAGGTCAGCGAGCGGTACCTGCGCGGCGGTTTCCTGCGCCATCGGCACATGCGGGACCGTGCAGAGCAGCTCGTGCGCGAGTTCGGCATCCGCTGCCGGGACGTCGAGGCGGCGTGCGCCGAGCTGAGCGGCGGCAACCAGCAGAAGGTGCTGCTGGCAAAGTGGCTCGAGGCCGGGCCGGCGGCCCTGCTCCTGGTCGAGCCCACCCAGGGCATCGACGTCGGGGCGCGGGCGATGATCTGGGCCAAACTCAGGGAGCTGGCCAGCTCGGGCATGACCGTGGTGTGCGCCAGCTCCGACCACGAAGAGCTGGCCCACCTGGCCACGCGCGTGCTCGTCATGCGGGCCGGCCAGGTCATCACCGAGATCTCGGGCCCGGCGCTGACCAAGACGGCCATCACGGCGGCCTGTCTTGCCTGACCGGCCCCGCCTGACCTCCCTGAGATGAGCGGCATGACCAATCCCGGTAAGACCCTGGCCGCCGACGAGCAAGCGCCGGGGTCGCGCGCGGCCGCGCGCGCCCGTATGGACCGGGCCATCAACATCGCCGAGCGCTACGGTATCTTCGCGGCCTGGATCGTGGTGATTGTCGTCTTCGGCGTGATCGAGCCGAGCACGTTCCTGACCGTGGCGACGGTCCGGAACATCCTGGGCTCCGACGCGGTCCTGGTCATCCTGGGGCTCGGCCTGATCCTGCCGCTGACAGCGGGGGAGTACGACCTGTCGATCGCCTCGATCCTGGCCCTGTCGTCGGTGGCGACCGCCGTGCTGAACGCCAACGACGGCGTGCCGATCGTCCTGGCCGTGATCATCGGGATCGCGCTGGGAGCCTTCACCGGCCTGGTCAACGGCGTCCTTATGGTCTACTTCGGCATCGAGTCGCTGATCGTCACGCTCGGCATGTCGACGGTGCTCGCAGGGCTGGTGCTGTGGATGACCAACGCCCTCACGATCAGCGGGGTGTCCATCGGCCTGGTCAACGCGGCCGACCACACCATCGGCGGCATCCCGCTGGTGTTCGTGTACGCGCTGATGATCACCATCGTGCTGTGGTACGTGCTGCATTACCTGCCCGCCGGCCGGCGCATCCTGTTCGTCGGCCGCGGCCGGGAGGTGGCCCGCCTCAGCGGGGTCCGTGTCGACCGGGTGCGGCTCGGGGTCATGGTCACCGCCGGGCTGCTGGCCGGCGTGGCGGGCGTGCTGTATACCGGCGTTTCCGGGTCGGCGAACCCGACGGCGGGCGCGACCCTGCTGCTGCCCGCGTTCGCGTCGGCGTTCCTCGGGTCGACGATCATCACGCCGGGGCGGTTCAACGCCTGGGGCACGATCGTGGCCGTCTACTTCCTGGCGACCGGGACCACGGGGCTTGAGCTGCTGGGCGTGTCGGCCTGGGTGGAGCAGCTGTTTTACGGAGCGGCGCTCATCGGGGCGGTCATCATCCGCCAGCTCGTGCGCCGGCGAATAACGGCTGGCCCGCGAAGGTGAGCGAGCTGATCGGCAAGAACTGCGCCCTGCTCGTGGTCGACATGCAGAACGGCTTCTGTCATCCCGGCGGCTCGTTCGCCGCGATGGGCTTCGACGTCGCCGCGCTGTGCCCGGCGATCGGCGGTTGCCGCGCCCTCATCGACGCTGCGCACCACTGCGGCGTGCTCGTGATTTTCACCCGCTTCGCGTACCAGCCGGGCTACGCCGACGCCGGGGTGACGAACCGGGAGTTGTTTCCGCGGATCAGGGAACACCGCGGACTCGAGGCAGGGTCGTGGGATGCCGAGTTGCTGGCCGACATGCCGGTGTCGGACGGCGACCTGATCATCGACAAGTCCCGGTACAGCTCGTTCTACGGGACGCGGCTGGAGCCGCTGCTGCGCGGCCGGAGCATTCGTTCCCTGGTCGTCTGCGGCGTCACCACGAACATGTGCGTCGAGACCACGGTGCGCGACGCCAGCCAGCGCGATTACCGGACGTTCGTGGTCCGCGACGCAACCGCCGAGTTCACCCTGGAGCGGCATCAGAACGCCCTCGAATCGATCAGGTACGGGTTCGGCTGGGTGGTGGACCGCGCCGCGGTGACCGGCGAGTGGTCGGCCGGGTCCGGCCCTTCCGGCCCTTCCGCCCGCCCGCAGGCCCTGGCCACGGAGGAATGATGACAACCCAGCAGACTGGGGCGGCCCGTCAGCAGGCCGTCGACATCGTGTGCAACCTGTTCACCGAGTCCGAGGTAGCGCTGCGCGGATCGGCGGTCGGGCCCGAGTTCCTGGCCAAGGTGCGGCTGGCGGCCGGGCGCAGGTCGGGTGTCAGCGTCGAGGACATGCTGGCCATGCTTGACGAGGCCGATGTGGACCTGGCGTTCCTGCCCGCCACCAAGGCCGGCAGCTACCGCCTGCGGGACTCCTGGCATGTCCCCTACGAGCGGATCGCCGAGGTGTGCGCGCGGCACCCGGGGCGGCTGCGCGGGCTGGCCGGGATCGACCCGACCATGGGCATGGCCGGCGTGCGGGAGCTGGAGCGGGGCGTGCGCGACCTGGGCTTCATCGGCGCGCACCTGTACCCGCACTGGTTCGAGCTGGCGCCCGACCACGCCCGCTACTACCCGTTCTACGCCAAGAGCTGCGAGCTCGGCGTGCCGGTCATGATGCAGGTCGGGCACTGCCTGAAGTACGGCGAGGGCCACACGCTGCCGAGCGTCGGCCAGCCGATCAGCCTCGACCAGGTCGCCTGCGACTTCCCGGAGCTGACCATCATCGGCATCCACATCGGCTACCCCTGGACCGAGGAGATGATCTCCGTCGCCTACAAGCATCCCAACGTCTACATCGGCTCCGACGCGTACGCGCCGCGGTACTGGCCGGACGCGTTCCGCCAGTACGTCGCCTCGTGGGGCCAGGACAAGGTGATGTTCGGCACCGACTTCCCCGTGATCGACCCGGTACGCGCCCGCCGCGAGATCGACGAGCTGGGCTTCCCGGCCGCGGCGCAGGCCAAGTTCCTGCGGGACAACGCGCTGCGGGTGTTCGGCATCTCTGACGTGGAGAGCGGCGTTGTCTGAGCTGCTCGTCCACGATGCCGTCCTGGCCGCGGCCGCGCGCGACGGCGGCAAGACGGCGATCACCTTCGAGGGCCGCGCGCTGACGTATCGGGACCTGACCGATCAGGTCCGCCGTCTGTCCGGCGCGCTCCAGGACCGGCTCGGGCTACCCCCCGGCGCTCCCGTGATGCTCCTGCTGCCGAACTGCCCGGAGTTCTACGTGAGCGTGCTCGCCGTCGCGCACGCCGGGTTGGTCAGCGTCCCGGTGCCGGCCGGCGCGACAGACCGGGAGATCCGGCATATCGCCGGCCACAGCGGCAGCGTCGCCGTGCTGGCCGACGCGGTCGTTGCGGTCCGCGTCGCGTCCGTGCTCGGCGAGCTGGAGGACGCCGGAGTTCCGGTCTTGACCTGGTCAGCGGCGCGCCGCGGCGGCCCAGCGGTCGAGGACCTGGTTTCGTCGGGCTCGCCGGCCACGCCCGCGCGGCCGGTCGGTGAGCGGTCGGCGTTCTTCTTCGGATACACCTCGGGTACGACGGGCGCGCCGAAGGCCGCGGTGGTGTCGCACCGGGCGCGCACCGCGATGGCCCTGCTGTACGCGCAGGAGTACGGCTGTTACGGCTCCGGCGACACCGCGCTCGTGACCACGCCGCTGTATCACGGCGCCGGCCTGTCTCGGGGGCTGACGCCGCTGATGACCGGCGGCTCGGTCGTCCTGCACCGCCGCTTCGACCCGTCGGCGGTCATCGACGCGCTGGCGGCGCCGGCGGTCACCGCGGCGTTCATGGTTCCCACAATGTTCGCCGCGATCTTCGATCTGCCGGGCCGCGAGGTGAGTCGGCTGCGCGACCGCGCCTTGACGATTCTCTCGAACGCGTCCGCCCTGCCCGATCCGATCAAGCAGCGGATCCTCGCCGCGTGGCCGCTGGTCCGGCTGTTCGAGATCTACGGGTCCACCGAAGCGGGGACGGTGTCGTCGCTGCGCCCCGAGGATCAGCGGCGCAAGTCCCGGTGCGTGGGCCAGCCGCTGGCCCTCACCGACGTCCGGCTGCTCGGCGCGGACGGGGCGGAAGTGGCGCCAGGCGAGGTCGGCGAGCTGGTCAGCCGCAGCCCGTTCCTGTTCGACGGCTACCACGGCGACGAGGAGGCCACCGCCGCAGCGTTCCACGACGGCTGGGTCGGCGTCGGCGACCTAGCCCGCCGCGACGAGGACGGATACCTCTACATCGTCGGCAGGAGGTCGGAGGTGATCATCACCGGGGGCGTCAACGTTTACCCGCGCGAGGTCGAGGAGGTGATCGCCGCTCATCCGGGCGTCAGGGAGGCGGCCGTCTTTGGCGTGCCCGACGAGCGCTGGGGCGAGCGTGTGTCCGCCGCCGTGGTCCCGGCGGCTGGCGTCGACCTCGACGCGGCGAGCCTCGACGAGCACTGCCGATCGCTGCTGTCCCCGGCGAAGGTTCCGCGCACCGTCCAGATCCTCGCCGAGATGCCGAGGACTAGTTCCGGCAAGGTCGCCAAGCTGGAGCTCGCCCGCCAGGCGCCGGCATCCGCGAGCGCGACGGCAATTCACAAAAGCACGACTCGAGACACGACGACGAGGAGGGCCGATGCGGGCCGGTGACGGCAGCTGTGACGGGGCGGAGCACGGGCCGCCGGGCGGTGCGGCGTCCGGGCCGCCGGGCGCGGCGGCGGGCGGCCTCGTGACCGCGGCCGTCGCGGCGGCGTTCGCCGGCGAGGCGGCGGTCTTCGACCTGGGCCGGCCGCTGTTCGCCGGAATGCCCCAGTCGCCGAACCACCCCGAGTTCCGGCTGGCCCTGCAGCGCCGTCATGGCGACATGGTGCGCGCCGACGGCTCGTCGGCCGCGAACGAGCTCCTCGTGACCGGCGGCCACGTCGGCACCCACATCGACGCGCTGTGTCACGTCTCGTTCCGCGGCAAGCTGCACGGCGGCATCGACGCCGCGCAAGCTCAGGTCGGCGGCCGGTTCGCTCAGCTCGGTATCGAGACCGTGGCGCCGATCGTGTGCCGTGGTCTGCTGCTCGATGTGCCGCGGGCGCTCGGCCGCGATACGCTCCCGCCCGCCTACGAGATCACCCCCGAGGACCTGGACGCCGCCGCCGCCCTGGGCGGATCCGGTCCGGAGCCCGGCGACGCGCTGCTGGTGCGCAGCGGGTGGGGAACGCGGTTCGGCGACCGCGAGTCCTACATCGGCGCGGCGACCGGGGTCCCCGGCGTCGCCGAGCCCGGTGCCCGGTGGCTCAGCACGCGGCGGCCGGTTGCCGTCGGGGCGGACACCATCGCGTTCGAGCGCCTTGGCCCCGGCCAGGGTCACGCGCTGCTTCCCGCGCACCGCCACCTGCTGGTCGAGGCGGGCGTGTACATCATCGAGGCCATGGACCTCGAGGGCCTAGCCGAAGCGGGGGAGCGCGAGTTCCTGTTCGTCGCCAGCCCGCTCAAGCTGGTCGGCGGCACCGGGTCGCCGGTGCGCCCGCTGGCCATCACCAGGACCGGGACCCGCCGGTGAGCGCCCCGACCCTGGTTCAGCAGCTCGCGCAGATGATGGCGGAGGCCCGGGGTACTGGGGTGCCGGCGCCGGTCCGCGCCAGCGTCCGCCAGCGGGTTCTCGACACGCTCGGCATCTGCGTGGCCGCCAGCACGCTGCCCACGTCCGCGGCCGTGCAGCGGTTCGCGGCGGCCCAGGGCGGCGAACCGGAGGCGCACGCCGTGGGTGTCGCGCGGGCACTCCCCGCGGCGCTGGCCGCGCTGGTCAACGGCACGCTGGCACACTCACTGGACTACGACGACACTCATCTTCCCTCGGTGCTGCATCCAAGCGCCACCGTGGTCCCGGCTTGCCTGGCCGCGGCGCAGCGCAGCGGGGCGACCGGCGGCGAGACGGTCGCCGCGATCGCCGCCGGGCTCGAGGCCTGCGTCCGGCTCGGCATGGCCGGCTACGACGAGCAGGCCCGGAATTCGGTCTACTTCGACCGGGGCCAGCACGCCACGTCGATCTGCGGGACGATCGCCGCGGCCGGCGCCGTGGCGTCGCTGCTCGGGCTCGACGCCGACGGCATCGCCCACGCGATGAGCATCTCGGTGAGCATGGCCGGCGGGGTCATCGAGGCCAACCGGACCGGCGGCACGGTGAAGCGCGTTCACTGCGGCTGGGGTGCCCACGCCGCGGTCAGCGCCGCGCTGCTCGCGGCGCACGGCATCACCGGGCCACCCACCGTGCTGGAGGGCCGGTTCGGCTTCTTCCGGGCCTTCCTGGACGGCGAGTACAACGCCGCGGCGATCACCGACGGGCTCGGCGAGCGCTGGTGCGTCCCCGACATCAACTTCAAGCCGTACCCGGCGAACCACTTCACGCACGCCGGCATCGACGCGGCCATCGCGCTGCGACGGCGGGGGGTGGACCCGGACGACATCACCGCGCTCGTGCTCGGGGTTTCGGCGCCGGTGCTGCACACTATCGGCGAGCCCATCGAGATCAAGCGGCGGCCGGAAACGGGCTACCAGGCCCAGTTCAGCGGGCCGTTCACGGTGGCGGCCGCGTTGCTCGGAGGCCAGGGCCTGGGCCTCGGGCTGGACGACTTCACCGACGAGATGGCCCGCGAGCCGCGGCGCCGGGCACTGGCCGCCACGGTCGACGTCGTCGCGGACACGGCCTGCACCGAGGTCTTCCCCCGTCAGTTCGCGGCGGTCCTGACCGCGACCACGGCCTCCGGCGACACCGTTGCCGAACGGGTCATGGTCAACCGCGGCGGCCCGCAGCGACCGCTCAGCGACGACGAGCTCAGCGTCAAGTTCGCCGACAACGTCAAGGGCCTGCTGGACGAGCAGGCCGCGGCCGACCTGCGGCGCGCGGTCGCGTCGCTCGACGAGGACGGTGCGGCCGGCGCGTGCGTGAGAGCACTCGCCAGCGTTGGCGGCACGACCTGACAGCTACCGGCAGAATCCGGGGCGCACCGCGCCGGGTCCCCAGCAGACAAGGAGCACTCCTATGGCCCGTTACGACACGGCCGTGACCGGCGGCCGCCTGGTCATCCCCTACGTCGGAGAGATCGAGGCCGACCTCGGTATCAGCGGTGGCCGCGTCACGGCGATCGCCGATAAGATCGCGCCCGCCGAGGCGGAAGAGCGGATCGACGCCACCGGCAAGGTCGTGCTGCCGGGCGCGGTGGACGCGCACTACCACCTGGGGATCTTCCGCGATCTGACCGCCGACGCGGTGAGCGAGACCACGTCGTCGACGATCGGCGGCGTGACTACTGTGCTCTCGTACTTCCGGACCGGCCAGCATTACCTGAACAAGACCGGGCCGTACAAGGAGATCTTCCCCGAGGTGCTCGACACCGTGGCCGGCCACTCCAAGGTCGATTACGGCTTCCACCTTGCGCCGATGACGGCGGAGCACGTCCAGGAGATGGGCTGGCTGGCCAGCGAGATGGGTGTGTCGAGCTTCAAGTACTACATGTTCTACAAGGGCTTCAACCTCGCCGGGTCCAGCCGCGACGCCCAGGGCTACACGATGTCCGACGACTACGACCTCGGCCACCTCTACGAGATCATGGAAGGTGCCGCCGAGGCGGCACGGACCGCCGGCCGCCGGATCTCGGTGTGCCTGCACTGCGAGCAGCCCGAACTGCTGCGCATCTTCATCGAACGGGCCAAGCGCGACCCGGCGCTGTCCGGGCTGGCCGAGTACTCGGCGGGCCGTCCTCCGCTCACCGAGCGGCTGTCGATTGAGGAAGCGGCCGTGCTCACCGACGCCACCGGCGTGGCCGTGAACCTGCTACACCTGTCGTCGGAACTGGCGCTCCGGACGGCCGTGCAGGCGGCGCGCCGCTACCCGGACGCCGACATCCGGCGTGAGACCACCCTGCACCACCTGGCCCTTGCCTGCGAGGACCTGGCCGGCAAGGGCCTCGGCGGCAAGGTCAACCCGCCGATCAGGGATCGCTCGGACAACGAGGCTCTCTGGCGCGGGGTCGCCCGCGGCGAGATTAGTTGGGTGGCCAGTGACCACGCCTGCTGCATGGAGGCGGAGAAGGGCGACGACCTGTGGCCGGCTCAGCCGGGGTTCGGCGGCACCGCACTGCTGTACCCTGTGCTGATCTCCGAGGGCTACCACAAACGCGGCATCCCGCTGGCCCGCATCGCCGAGCTCGCCTCCGCAGCGCCGGCTCAGGCGTACAACCTCTACGGGGCCAAGGGGACGATCGCGGTGGGCTCGGATGCGGACCTGGCCATCGTGGACCTCGACAAGACCCAGGTCGTCACCCCGGAACTCTGCCAGTCGGCGCAGGACCACACCCCATTCGAGGGGATCGCCGTGCGCGGCTGGCCGACGACGACGGTCCTGCGAGGCCAGCCCGTGATGACCGATGGTGTGGTGATTGATGGCTTCCCCGGCCAGTACGTCCGCCGCTGACGGCCCCGGCCGCCCGGCTTCCGGAGCCCGGAGCTACCTGTACGTGCCCGGGGATCGGCCGGCGATGCTGGCCAGGGCCGCCGAGCGCGGGGCCGACGCGCTGATCATCGACCTGGAAGACGCGGTAGCCCCGGCCGCCAAGCGCGCCGCGCGGCGGGGCGTGGCCGCCTGGCTCGAAGGCATGGCCAGCGGGCCAGCCGCGCCGCAGGTGTGGGTGCGGATCAACCCGGCGGTCGACGGTCAGCCGCCGCTCGACGACCTCGCCGTCGCCGCACACCCGGCCGTCGCCGGGGTCGTCCAGGCCAAGTGCGAGAGTCCTGAGGCGCTGCGGCGCCTAGACGACGCGCTTGGCGCGGACGAAAGCCGAGTCGGCCTGGCCGAAGGCTCGCTCGCAGTTGTGCCGCTGATCGAGTCCGCGGTGGGCGTGCTGGAGATGGCCGCGCTTGCCGCCGCCCCCAGGGTGCGGCGGCTGCAGGCAGGCGAGGCCGACCTGTCGGCCGAGCTTGGCATGGAGCCCGGCCCGGACCGTGCCGAGTTCGCGTCGCTGAGATGGACGCTGGTGCTGACCTCGGCGGCGGCGGGCCTGGATGCGCCGGCCGGGCCGGTCGAGACCCGGCTGGGCGACCTGGCGGGGCTGCGAGCGAGTACGCAGGCGCTGCGGCGCCAGGGGTTCGGCGGGCGCGCTGCGGTGCATCCGGCGCAGGTCCCGGTCATCAACGACATCTTCACGCCCTCAGCGGCGGAACTGGAGCAGGCAGCGATGGTGGTGGAGCGGTTCGACGCGGCCACGGCGTCCGGCGCAGGCGCAGCCGTGACCGACGACGGGCGAATGATCGACCAGGCGGTGGTCCGGGGGGCGCGGCGTGTCTTGGCCCTGGGCCGCCAGGCGGGGTGGCGGCCATGACCGCCGCGGAGGCCGGGGGCGCTGCATCCTCCTTCTGCCCGCAGGCCGACGGCCCGTTGCAGGGGCTGCGGGTCATCGACCTGGCCACGATCTACGCAGGCCCGCTGGCGGCCCAGCTCCTCGGCGACTTCGGCGCCGACGTGGTGAAGGTCGAGCATCCTCGCGGACTGGACGGCTTGCGCGGCCACGGGCCGCAGAAGGACGGCATCGGCCTGTGGTGGAAGATGCTCTCGCGCAACAAGCGCACCGTCGGGATCAACCTCGGCGACCCGGCGGGCGCAGCGCTGCTGCGGCGGCTGGCCGCCGGTGCCGACGTCGTCATCGAGAGCTTCCGGCCCGGGACACTGGAACGATGGGGGCTCGGCTTCGCGGAGCTATCGGAGGCGAACCCCGGCCTCGTACTGGTGCGTGTTTCCGGGTTCGGGCAGACCGGGCCGTATGCCAGCAGACCCGGGTTCGGCACCCTGATCGAGGCCATGAGCGGGTTCGCCGCGATGACCGGGGACGCCGACGGCCCGCCCGTGCTGCCCCCTTTCGGGCTGGCCGACGGGATCGCGGGGATCACGGCCGCGATGGCGACCCTGCTGGCCCTCTACAGCCGCGACGCCCGCGGCGGCGCCGGGCAGGTTGTTGACCTGTCCGTGCTCGAGCCGATGGTCACGGTTCTCGGGCCCCAGCCGACCGCGTTCGATCAGCTCGGTGAGGTGCCGCAGCGGAACGGTAACCGATCGGCCAACAACGCGCCGCGCAACACGTACCTGACGGCAGACGGGCGCTGGGTGGCCGTGTCGTCGAGCGCCACCAGTATCGCCGAACGGATCATGACCCTCATCGGCAGGCCGGAGATCGCCGTGGAGCCGTGGTTCGCCACCGGTTCCGGCCGGGCCGCGCATGCCGATCTCATCGACGGGCTGGTCAGCGAGTGGATCGCCGCGCGCAGCCGGGACGAGGTGCTGGCCGCGTTCGAGGCCGCCGACGCGGCCATCGCTCCGGTTTACGACGCCGCCGGCCTGGCCGCGGACCCGCACGTGGCCGGCCGCGAGGTCCTCACCAGGGTGCCCGACCCCGACTTCGGCAGCGTGCTCATGCAGAACCTGATCGCGCGGCTGTCGGCGACCCCGGGGCGGATCAGGTTCACCGGCCGAGCCGCGGGTGCCGACAGCGACGACATCCTGGTCGGGGAGCTCGGGCTGGGCGCCGCGGAAATAACGGAGCTTCGTGCCCGCGGTGTGGTCCGGTAACCGGGCGGAAACCGGCAGGATAGCGAAACGTGACGGGCCGCGCCGAGCAGGCGGGCCGGATACCGGGAGTAGTGGCGGACCATGGCAGGTGCTTCGATCCAGACGAGCGAGAGTTCCAGCGGCGTTGAGCGAGCGCTCGACGTGCTGCGTTGCTTCGGCCGTTCGGGGCAGATAACCCTGGGAGTGACCGAGATCGCGGACGAACTTGGCCTGTCGAAGGCGGTCGTGCACCGCACGCTGTCGGCGTTCCGATCCCGGGGATTTCTCGAGATCGAGGAAAGCACGCACCGATACCGGCTCGGTCCGGAGATCGTCCTGCTCGGGCTGCGGTACCTGGACCAGATCGACGTACGCAGCCTTGGCCGGCAGACGCTCAACGACCTGGTCGCGGCCACCAACGAGACCGCAACGCTGTCGGTGCGGATGGCCTGGACTCGCGTGTACATCGACCAGGTCACGCCGAACCGCGACGTCAAGATGGTCGTTCAGCTGGGTGAACCGTTCCCGCTGCACGCGGGCGCGTCGTCCAAGGCACTGCTGGCGTTCCTGCCCGCAGGCGACCAGGAGGAGTACCTGTCCGCGGAATCCCTCTCGGCGATGACGCCACACACGATCACCGACCCCGCTCGGCTCCGCGAGGAGCTCGAGGGCATCCGCGCCGCCGGCTTCGCCGTCTCGTTCAGCGAGCGCGACGCAAGCGCCGGGTCCGTGGCCGCGCCGGTTTTCGGACATGAGGGCGCGCCCCTCGGGGTGATCTCGGTGTCCGGCCCCGTGGAGCGGTTTCGGGCCGAGGCGCAAGCGGCGTCGCAGGCGCTGCTTGCCGCCGTGCACGAACTGTCCCGACGGCTCGGTTACCGGGGCAATCCCGCTCGCTAAGCTCGGAGCGATGGCGGGGTGCTGGCCGGTGGTCTGGCGGCGGGTGCCCGGCAATTACCGGGGATCGGGGGGTCTCGTTGCCGTCACCACATATCAGGACGCCGGACCAGCGTGTGCGGGTGTTCGTTTCGTCCACCATGGGCGAACTGTCCGCCGAGCGGCAGGTCGCGCGGGCGGCGATCGAGCAACTGCAGCTGGCACCGGTCATGTTCGACACGGGCGCGCGAGCTCACCCGCCGGACTCGCTCTACCGGGCTTACCTCGATCAGTCCGATGTGTTCGTGGGCATCTACTGGCAGCAGTACGGCTGGGTCGCGCCGGGAACGAGCGTGTCCGGGCTGGAGGATGAATTCCGGCTGTCGGCCCAGCTGCCCCGCCTGCTCTACCTGAAGCGCCCGGCGCCCGAGATGGAGCCGGGCCTGCGGCGCATGCTCGATGAGATCAAGACCGACGGCCACGTCTCGTACAAGGCCTTCTCAAAGCCAGAGCAACTGCGCGAGCTGCTGCTCAGCGATCTGGCGGCGGTGCTGGCGGAGTGCTTCGCCGTCGGCCGCGGCGAGGTTCGCCTGAGCCCGGTCCCTTCGCCGGTCTCCCGGCTCGTCGGCCGGGACGACGATGTCGAGGCGGTCACCGGGGTCGTCGAGGAAGAGGGAACCCGGCTGGTCGTGCTGACCGGCGCCGGCGGCATCGGCAAGACCAGGGTGGCGCTGGCCGTGGCGGACCGCAGCAGACCGTACTGGAAGGACGGTGTGGCGTTCGTCGACCTGTCGGCGGTTACCGATCCCGGCTCGGTGGGCACGGCGATCGCGTCGTCGCTCGGTGTGGTCGCGCAGGGCCGCGAGCAGCCGCTGGATAGCATCGACCGCAGGCTGGCCGGCCGGAGCATGCTGCTGGTCCTGGATAACTTCGAGCAGGTGG
>Ga0335074_10006529_pt1 | contig 16193 bp, 10 predicted proteins | sample Lox_Sample_23_FD_206715 | JGI IMG/M metagenome (GOLD analysis project Ga0335074, IMG submission 206715) | Soil microbial communities from Loxahatchee National Wildlife Refuge, Florida, United States - Lox_Sample_2.3 | ecosystem: Environmental > Terrestrial > Soil > Wetlands | place: USA...
CGGGCGCCGAACCCAGGTCATGGTACGGCCAGGTACCCTCGTGCGGGCCGTTCGCGTCGTCCGCGGCGAAGTGCCACCCCTCTATCTCCAGCCCCGCCGCGCCAGGCAGCCAGCTGGCCAGTGCCCCTTCCGCCACGGCCCCGGCCGGCCGGACGGCGATATCGTCGTCGGCCTGCCCGGCTCCCGGCAGGCCCGGGGCTGCGGGATCTGGCGGCTCTTCCAGGCAGTAGACCACCGGGCCGCGCTGAAACGCGACGCAGTCTCGCACCGCGTCGATCCGCCGGTCAGCGACGAGAACCCGCGGCCCCAGGTCAAAGGTGAGGGTCACGGTCTCGTTCTGCCACCGGCGCCGAAGCCGGATCATGCCGGGTTCGCGCATCTCCAAAGACTCCGTGCCGCCGTCCGCCGACCGGATCTCAGCCCGTGCCGCCCGGCACCACGAGGGAATCCGCGCCGCTAGTGTCCAATCCCTCTCCCCAGCGGCCCGGACGTTGATCTGCACCGATCCGGACCAGGGGTAGCCGGTCCTGACCTCGAGCGACCGCTCGTAGCCGTCATCGTCAGGCGCCGTGATGTCGGCACTGGCGTACTGATGGATATGCACGGCGTCAGGCGAGACCGAGGCGACGCACTCGGCGATCGTGGCCAGCATCCGCATGAGGTTCGGCGGACAGCAGGCGCATTCAAACCAGGGTGCGCGGACGATACCGGGAAACTCGTTGACCCCGCCCAGGTGGCCGCGCCTGACGTGCAGCGGGTTGACGTAGCTGAAGGTGTCGCCAGCCAGCGATACCCCAGCCAGCATCGCGTTGAACATGACCCGCTCGATGACATCGGCGATGTGCTCGTCGCCGGTGGCAAGCTGAAGCCTCCAGCCCGCCATGATGACCGCCACCGCCGCGCAGGTCTCGCAGTAGGCCCGGTCGGGGGGCAGCTCGTAGCCGTCCCCGAAGCCCTCCTCGTAGTGACGCGAGCCGATGCCCCCGGTCAGGTACATCCGCCGCGTGATCATGTCAGACCACTGCGAGCGTGCCACCTCGAGCAGTTCGCGGTCGCCGGTCTCGACCGCGATGTCCACCATGCCGGCCATCAGGTAAAGCGCCATAACCGCGTGCCCGCTAGCGGTCCTGGCCTCCCGGACCGGCACGTCGTCGCGGAAGTAGCGCGCGTTGTAAACCCAGCGGCCGATCGTGTTGTGCCCGCGCCGGTCAAGGAAGACGCCGGCCAGCTCGAGGTGCTCCCGCTGCCCGGTCAGGCGGTACAGCTCCACCAGCGCGGTCTCGATCCCGGGATGCGTCGGGATGATCGGCGTCCCGTCCGGCGCCCGGGCGCCCGACTTGTGCAGGAGACCAGCGACTCCCAAAGCGATGCCGAGCAGGTCGTCCCGCCCGGCGCCGCGGCTGGCGGCGACGGCGGCCTGGAACAGGTGGCCCCAGCAGTAGAGCTCACCGTTGCGCTGCCAGTCGCGCAGCTGCGCCTCCGGGTCGCGGGTCTGGACCCACGAGTGCAGGTACCCGTCTGGCTGCTGCGCGGCCCGCAGCAGCCGGATTACCTCGTCGTAGCCCTCGGCTACCACGCCTGACACCGGCCAGGACCAGGCCACGGCCTCGAGCCACTTGTAGATGTCGGAGTCGTAGATCTTCTCGACGTGGCTGTCCCGTACCGGAGGCAGCGGCCACCGCGCGGAGCTGTCCCCGGCGGCTCGCTTCAGCTGATCCAGTGCGCCGCGCTGGGCCAGCATCGCGTAACCGTGCGGCAGCGATACGTTCACGTTCGTTGCCGTGCGCTCGCCGAGCAGCCCATCACGCAGCGTCACTGATCCGGCGGCGAGCGGCCGGTGCGGGCCCAGCGCGTTCGGGGTCGGTGCGGCCGATAGCTTCATCGTGTCCTTAGTTAGAGTTCGGTGGTGTCACGCAGCAGCCATAGCTGCACGTTCGTCATGAAGAGCAGGATGACCAGCATGATCACCGACAGCGCCGCCGCGTAGCCGAGCTCGAAGCTGTCAAAGCCGGTCTGGTAGATGGAGAAGATCGCGGTCGTTGTCGCGCCGTCTGGCCCGCCCTGGGTGAGCACGAAGAACTGGTCGAATCCGAGAAATGCGCCGACCAGCGTGAAGATCAGGACCAGTGCGATCGCGCGCCGGATCAGCGGCAGCGTGATCCGCAGTTCCTTGCTCAGCCAGCCGGCCCCGTCGACCTGCGCTGCCTCGTACACGTCGGCGGGTATGGCCTGCATGGCGCCCATCAGGACAAGCATCCCGAAGCCCGCGGTCTTCCACGTCACCATGACCGAGATGGAGATCAGCGCGCTCGTTGGGCTCGTGAGCCAGCCGACCGGGTTATGTGTGACGCCGAGCCCGTTGAGGATCTTCGAGTACACCCCGAGCTGCGGGTCGAACTCGAGGACGAACATGTAGCCCGCTGTAGCCATCCCGAGCACCACCGGCAGGAAGTAAATGGTCCGCAGCACCCCCACGCCCCGGCGGGCCCGGCGCACCAGCATCGCGAGCGAGTACGAGCACAAGAACACCATTGGCGTGACGATCGCCGCGTAGATCGACGTGAATTCGAGGCTGTGCAAGAAGATTGGGTCATTGAACGCGTGCCGGTAGTTGGCCAACCCGGCGAACTGATGTGGCCCGAGCAACGGCCAATTCTCCAGCGACATCCAGATCATGATCCCGAGCGGGATGACGAAAAACGCCAGTGCCACTAGCAGCGATGGCGCGACAAGCAGCAAGCCCGTCCGCCGCCTGCCGGGCACCAGGCGGGATGCGAGGCGCCTGCGCAGACGGGTTAGCGCGTCGGCCGGCCCGCCCGCACCCGGCCTTGTCACCTCCATGCGTTTCCTATCAGTCGTCGGAACTGGCCTGACGGAACGCGGTGACCCGGGACAGTGCACTGTCCCGGCTCACCGGGCTGCTCAGCCTCCCAGGGTCGAGTTGAACGCCTGCTCGGCGGTCTGTTCCGCTCCGGTCACATTCCCGCTGAAGATCGCGGTCTCCCACATGTCGATCCACGGTGACGACGGTGCGGTCAGCGACTCCAACTTGGCCGAAACCGGGTCGTTGCCGTAGGGCAGCGTGGCCAGCGACGCGGCGATCAGCGGGTACTTGGCCTTGAAGGTCCGCGTGACGATGTCGCTGCGCACCGGGGAGAACCCGTTGCTCGCGATGACCGTCTGCGGGCCGACCCCGAGCGCCCACTGGGTGAAGGTCCAGGCGGCCGCCGCGTGCGGCGAATTCGCCAGGATCACCATGTCGTCGCCGCCGGCGAAGGTGGACTCGCCGCCGCTGGGGCCGGGGATGGGCGTAATGCCGACGTCCACGCCCGCCTTCTGTGCAGCGAGCCCGAGGCCGGCGTCGAACGGCTCCATGCCGATCTTCCCGGCCTGGAACGCCGCGCCCCAGGTCGCGCCCGTCGCGCCCTGGTCGGACGGCGGGGTCACCTTGTCGTCCCAGAGCGTCTTGTAGAAGTTCAGCGCCGCCGTCACCCCGGGTGAGGTAAGTGTGGCGTGGTTCCCGTTCGGCGGCATGATCTGGCCGCCCGCCGCCCAGATGAACGGCATACCGGTGAACGTGAAGCACCCAGAGCAGTCACCCTGGAAATCAAAACCGTAGATGCCGTTACCGAGAGCGGTGATCTTCTGGGCGTCGCTGATTATCTCGGGCCAGGTCGTCGGCGGGTCATTCGGGTTCAGGCCCGCCTGCTGGAAAAGGGCCTTGTTGTAGTCGATGATCGACAGGTCGGCATCGAATGGCACGCCGTAGAGCTTGCCCTGATAGGTCCCCAGCGAGAGCTGGCCCGGGCTCAGGTCCTTGTAGAAGGACAGCGCGTGTGCCTGGGAGCTGATGTCGAGTAGCTGATCCTCGGTTGCGAACTGCGGCACGTCGATGTCGTTGAGCGCCACCACGTCCGGTGCATTGCCGCTGGCGATCGCGGTGCCGAGCTTCTCCACCTCGTAGGTGTCCGGGGTAACGGTCAGGCGCACCTTGATGTCCGAGTGCGTCGCGTTGAACTCCGTCACCAACTGCTTGGCGATCGCCTCGATGTCGGACCGCACCCAGAACTGGATAGTCGTGGTGCCCGAACTCGCGGAGCTCCCCGAGCTCGGGGACGATGAGCACGCGGCGAGCGTCGCTGCCGCGAGCGCCACCGTGCCGAGGAGGGTCAGACTACGTCTCATACTCCATCCCCCCACGTATGCACTGGAATGGCTGCGGCCGACGAGCGTGCCGATCTTCTTTCTGATACAGACATTCGCAGAGTTCCTCGTTTCTGTCGGTTCTTGTGTTATCCGAGTTATCTGAGCGTCGCCGCCTCGACGACAGTGAAGGACTTCGGGGGAAGGGTGAGGATGAGCGTCGCGTCCTTCGGGGTTTCTGACCCTTCTTCCAGGCACGCGCCTTCGACGTCGGGCAGGATGCGGGCACCCGGGTCGCGTTCAGCGGTGACGCACTGGATCCGCGCGTCACCGCTGAACGCCAGATCGCGCAGGACGAGATCGACGGTTTCCGGCTCGTCCTCACTTCGGTTCACCAGCGTCACGGCCAGCCTGTCCCGGCCGGCGGACACGGTGGCGGCCGCGTCCACCAGGCTGAACGGCCCCAGGTCGGCGATCCGGTGCGGCCACCGGCCGGATCCGTCGAGGCCGGGCGGGCTGACCGTCGGCCCAGTCACGTGCACGTCGGCCGCGATGTCGAGCGCTGCCGCGGCGTGCAGCAGGACCGGGTAGTAAATCGGCTGGAGCGCGAGCGTCGCTGGCGTCGTGACAACCGGGGCGATGGCGTTCACCATCTGGGCCAGGTTCGCCATCTTCACCCAGTCGGAGTTCCTGATGAAGATGTTCAGGTAGGTGGCAACGGCGAGGGCATCCGGGAATGTATAGCGTTCCTCGAGCAGGCCGTCCTCGGCGCGGAACCAGACGTTCCACTCGTCGTAGGCAATCCGCGGTGCGGCGGGCAGCTTCTTCGTGTATGCGGCGCGTTCGAGGAGCGCCTGGGTGATCCGGATGGCGCGCTCCGCCTGATGCGGCTGCAGCACGTCGGTCCAGTAGTCGCCAGATCCGGTGTAGATGTGCAGCGAGTGATAGTCGACCAGCGGGGCCAGCTCGTCGATGACGACCCGGTCCCAGTCGTTCCAGCCATTCATCCCGCAGCTCACGAGCTTGGCCTGCGGGTCGAGCATCCGGATCGCCCGGGCCCAGCGGGTCGCGGTGCGCACGTACTCCTTGGCGGAAAGCGCACCGACCTGCCAGCGACCGTACATCTCATTGCCCAGGGCCCAGTAGCGCACTCGGTACGGTTCCGGGTGCCCGCTCTCGGCGCGCCGGCGGGCCCACTCGGTGTCGCCGGCGCCGTTGCAGTACTCCACCCAGGCGAGCGCTTCCTCAAGCGTCCCGGTGCCCATATTCAGGCAGATATACGGCTCGGTGCCGACCTCCGCGCAGTAGGCGAGGAACTCATCGGTACCGAACCGGTTAGTCTCTACGCCACCCCAGGCGAGCTCGGGCCGACGCGGCCGCGCGTCCTTGGGCCCGATCCCGTCGGTCCAGTGGTAGTTGCTGACGAAGTTGCCGCCTGGCCAGCGCAGCACCCCCATCCGCAGCTCGCGCAGCACCTTGAGCACGTCTTTACGGAAGCCCTGGTCGTCACTGAGCGGCGAGCCCTCCTCATACAGCCCCCCGTAAATGCACCGCCCCAGGTGCTCGACGAAGCCGCCGAATACATTGCGGTCCACGTCGCCGAGTGAGCGAGCGGGATCAACGGTGACACGGGTCATGAGGTCTCCCCTTCTGGCACGGGCTCTGGTGCGGTCGCCGCCGGCTGGCCGGCGTTCGCCGATGCGCGGCCACCGCAGGAGTCACGCACGATGAGCTCGACCGGCAGCAGAACTGTCTCGTTTGGCACGGGCTGCCCAGCGATGCTTTTCAGCAGCAGTTCGACGGCCTCCTCACCGGTCTCCTCGAACGGCACCCGCAGTGAGCTGACCGCCGGTATCAGGTACTCGGCGAACGGCATGTCGTCGCAGCTGACCACCGCGATGTCGGCCGGTACCCGTCGGCCGGCGGCCGCGAGCGCGCTCAGCACGCCGATCGCCATCGTGTCGCTGTGCACGAAGATCGCGGTCATTCCCGGGTCGCGCTGCAGCAGCAGCCTGGTCGCCACCGACGCCGAGGCAGGCGTCCAGTCGCATTCGACGGCGAGGTCCTCTCCCGGCTCGATCCCCGCCGTGCGCAGCGCGTCTTCATAACCGTGCAGGCGGCTGCGCACGACATGGCGGCGGAATGGGCCGGTAATCGTGCCGATCGAGGTATGGCCGAGGCCGATGAGGTGACGGGTAGCGATTCGCGCGCCTTCCCGGTGGTTGGAGCCGACCAGCGGGATGCCGCCGCCTGGCAAGTGGTACAGGCTCACCGCCGGGACGTAGCGGCGAAGCAAGTCGGCCACCTCGGGATCGCCTTCGAGCTGCGGCGCCGCCAGGATGAGGCCGTCTACCCGCCGCTCGATAAGCTGCTGCACCATCGCGGCGCTGCCGTCTTCGCCCTCGCCGAGGTTTCCTACCACGAACCCATGGCCGTGACCGCGCGCTGTCCGCTCCGCGGCGGCCGCGAACCTGGCCAGTGCCCCGTCCGTGATGTCCCCGGCCATCAGCCCGATCGTGGCCGTACTACGCTGCGCCAGGCTCCGGGCTATGGTGTTGGGCCGATAGCCCAGGCTCTCGGCCGCGGCCACGATCCGGGCTGCGGTGTCCGTTGACACCCTCACCTTGCCGCCGTTGAGCACCTTGCTCACGGTCTGGAAGCTGACCCCGGCACGCGCGGCGACGTCCTTGATCGAGACATACCCTCGACGAGCCATACACCCCCCTCGCAGCTTCCAGCGACCACGAGCACACCGCGTAGCCGCCGAGCGAGCCGACGGCCAAACCTCCGACCGAGCCGCTGGGCCCAGTCGCTGCCCTCCCTGAGCTTGCTCCCGCATGAGCGAGCGTTCGGTCACTCTAACTCCGGGTTTGCGATTGATCAAGCATTTGTTTTAATATCGATCACACATCCATGTGCTGGGGAAACATCCGATCTAGGGACTGTCGGAGGCAGTATGAACGCACAGATGCATGCGCCCGCTCCGGGAGTTTGACCCGTAATGCCGAGCGAACGTTCGCTCATGGCGGAGACCGTCCGCAGTAACGGCGGCGGGGTGGGGCCGACCCGCAGGGGCTGGCCCGACACGCAAGGGGCTGGCCCGACACGCAGGGCTGGGCCGACTCGCAGCGGGCTCGCACAGTGGGTCTCGGAGCAGCGGTACGGCCGGCCAGCACCAGCCGCTGGTTATGGCGCAAACGCCCTGGCCAGTGCCCCGGTCTCCGTTGGCATGACGCCGTTGCCTCCCTTGACGCGACCGAACGGCGGCCATTATCGTCCTAGATACCAGATACTGTTCGGGATTTCGAACAACCATGCCTGGTGTGACATCGGCTGGGAACAGGTCGGCCTGCCGCCCGCCCGGCGGACGTCGGGTGCGGCATTCGTTACGCCATGCGATCAAACCGCCGGCTATGGCGGGCGCGGAGTCTAGGCGCTGGAGGGGTCAATGGTTCTGGTGATGCCGGGCCAGACCGGCATGGCCATCTCCCGCATCGGACTGGGTACCTGGGCCTTCGGCGGCAGTGCGGGTGGATGGCCGCATGGCTGGGGTGCCCAGGACGAGGAGAGCTCGATCGCGACGATTCAGGCCGCGATCGAGGCGGGCATCAACTGGATCGACACCGCGGCCGTCTACGGGCGCGGCCGGGCCGAGTCCATTGTCAGCCGCGCGCTGCGCGGAATACCCGAAGCGGACCGGCCGTACGTGTTCACCAAGGCCGGGCGCCAGTGGCAGGAGGACGACCTTAGCGCTCCGCTTCGGTCCGTCCTGACCTCCGCCACCATACGCAGCGATGTGGAGGGTTCGTTGCGGCGCCTGCACACTGAGCGGCTGGACCTGCTCCAGCTGCACTGGCCCGCGACTGATGGGACGCCCGTCGAGGAGTACTGGTCCGTGCTCGCTGACCTGCGCGCTGAGGGCAAGATCCGCGCCGCGGGCCTGTCGAACCACTGGGTGGCCCAGCTTGCGGCGGCCCAGGCTGTCGCCCAGGTCGACAGTGCGCAGCTGCCGCTCTCCCTGATCAAGCCGGCGGCCGCGGATACCGAGGCGCGCTGGTGCCTGGAGCATGGCGCCGGCTTCCTGGCTTACAGCCCGCTCCAGTCGGGACTGCTGAGCGGGCACATGTCCCGCGAACGGGTAGCACAGCTGCCGGCGGATGACTGGCGCCGGCGGAGCGCGGACTTCACCGGCGCGCGGCTTGAGGCCAACCTGCAGGCCGGCGAGCGGCTGGCGCTGGCCGCGGCCGAACGTGGAGTCACCCCCTCGACCCTGGCGATCGCCTGGGTGCTGGCCTGTCCGGGCGTCACCGGGGCGATCGTCGGTGCCCGCCGTCCCGGCCATCTGCGCGAGTGGCTGCCGACGCTCGAGTACCAGCTGACCAGCGACGAAGCTCACCGCCTCGCCAAGCAGGTGACCGCCACCACCGACCAGGAGATCTAGCATGACCGCACCCGCGCCAGGACCCGCCCGCGTGGTCATCGACGCGTCGGCGGTCGAAGGCGAGCTGACGAGGCTGTGGACCAGTGTCGGCTATGACGAGATCAACTGGACATACACCCCGCGCGGAAGGGACGTGCTGGCGACCCTGGCAGGCTTCGCGGACAGCCCTTACCTGATACGGAGCCACTACATGTTCTGTAGCGGCACCGCGATGGGGCTACCGCACTGGGGTTCGGGCAACGTCTACCACGAGCGCGCCGACGGCACTCCCTGGTTCGACTTCCAGGTGCTCGACCGGGCCTACGACACCCTCGTAGAGCTGGGGCACATCCCGATCGTCGAGCTGGGCTTTACTCCGCGAGCCCTGGTGCCGGACGACGCCAGCCAGCGGTTCGCGTTCCAGACGGGCAGCCCAACCCAGTACAGCGAGTACGAAGCCGGGTGGTGGTCCTTCCCGCCGAAGAGCCTGGCCCGCTGGGCGGAGCTCGTCAGCGCGACGGCCGAGCATGCCGCCCGCCGGTATGGCAAGGCTCGCGTCGCCGACTGGTACTGGGAGGTGTGGAACGAGCCAGACATCGGCTACTGGCGGGGCAGCGTCGAGGAGTACCTCCAGCTCTACCGGGCCAGCGCTGCGGCCGTCAGGTCGGTGCTGCCTGACGCCAAGGTGGGCGGCCCGGCGACGACCGGCGACATCACGCCCGTGGCCGGGTTGCCGGCGAAGGGCCCGGATTTCCTGGACGCGTTCCTGGACTTCTGCACCGGGCAGACCGTGCCGCTCGACTTCGTGACTTTCCACACCAAAGGCGCGTACTTCCAGCCCTGGCGCAGCTACCTGCCCCCGGGCAAGGTGTCGGCGCCGCAGTCCCCGTCCATGGTGAAGATGCTGCGCGAGGTGCGTCATTCGCTCCGGCAGGTGGCGGCGAGGCCTGGCCTCGCGGGCACCGAATGCCTCGCTGACGAATGCGATGCCTCGGTGCCGGCACACCACGGGCGTTATGACAATTCGAACTTCGCCTATCGCAACACCGAGTACTTCCCGGTCTTCCAGTGCAGCTTGATGAAGAAGCTGCTCGACCTCAATGAGGCCGCTGACGAGGACGGAGTGGCGCCGCTGCGCGCCGCGACGGCCTGGGCCTTCTACATCGAGGGCGAGCGCTGCTTCGAAGGCACCCGCAGCCTGGTCACCTACGGCGGAATCGAGAAGCCGGTGCTGAACGCCTACCGGCTGCTCGGCCGGCTCGGCCGCCTGCGGCTCCGGACGACCTCCAGCGCCGCGTGGCCGGTGCGCCTGATCGACGAGGCCCAGGCCGTCCCCGAAGAGGTCGACGTGCTGTCGGCAAAGTCGCCGGATGGCCTGGTGACCGCGCTGGTGTGGCGCCACGACGACGACCAGCACCGCAGCGAGCAGGCAGAACGTCCGGTACGGGTCACGATCCGGGGCCTGGGCAGCGAGCCGATCCTGGTGCGGCAGTGGCGGATCGACTCCGCGCACGGCAACACCTACCAGGCCTGGCAGGCCCTCGGCGCCCCGGATTACCCGAGCCAAGCGGAAATCGAGCAGGTGGCTGACGTCGGCCGGCTGCGGCAGTTCGAACCGGAGCGCCTTGAGCTGCCATCCGACGGGGAGGTCGCCTTGGACCTGTCCCTCCCCCTGCCCGCCGTGTCGCTGCTGGAACTGATCCCCGCCGGGCAGGCAGGAGCACGATGACGGTCATCACCGGGATCAGGGCCCGTAACGTCGGCTACTCACGGGATCCCGAAACCCTGCGCGCCCACCTCGTTTCCAACACGGCGATCTTCGAGGACTACCGCGACCGGCCCGGCGGCTGGTTCGGTGACTCGTTCTGCACGCTGGTCGAGGTGGAGACCAGCGACGGGGTCATCGGCGTCGGCACGGCGGGCGCGTTCTCCGGCGCGGCCAAGCACATCGTCGAGGACTACCTGGCCGACCTGGTTCTTGGCCTCGACGTACGTGACCACGAGCGCCTGTGGCAGCGCATGTACCGCACCACTGTCCGCTTCGGCCGCCGCGGTGCGGCGGTCGCGGCAATCTCCGCTGTGGACATCGCCTGCTGGGACGCACACGGGCTCACCGCCGGCCGCCCGGTCGTCGAGTTGCTCGGCGGCTCGACCCGGTCGAGCGCTCCCGTCTACGCCTCGCGCCTGTACGCACTGGAGGATCTCGACGCGCTCGCCGCGGAGGCCCGTGGCTACGTCGAGGCCGGGTTCACCCGGATGAAACAGCGATTCGGGTTCGGCCCGAAGGACGGGCCGGCCGGGATGCGCCGCAACGTGGAACTGGTGGCGACAGTGCGCGACGCGGTCGGGCCCGACGTCGAGCTCGCGGCGGACGCCTACATGGGCTGGGACTTCGGCTATGCACTGCAGATGGCGGAGCGACTCAGGGAGTTCGGCCTCTCCTGGATCGAGGAACCGCTCATGCCCGAGCAGACCGACCGGTACGCCGAACTCCGCGAGCGCGTTCCCTGGCAGCGGTGGTCGTGCGGCGAGCACTCCTACACCAAGTGGGACTTCGCCGAGCTCATCGCCAAGCGGGCGACCGACATCCTGCAGCCCGACGTGAACCGGACGGGTGGTCTCACCGAGGGGCGCAAGATCGCCGCGCTGGCCGAGACCGCCGGGCTGCCGGTAGTACCGCACTCGAACGAGGCCCACAATCTGGCCCTCATCTTCAGCCAGTTCCCGCACGTCTGCCCAGTTGTCGAGTACTTCCCCGATGTCGAGCCGGACACCGGGAACGAGCTGTTCTGGAAATTGCACGAAGGCAATCCCTCAGCGGAGGCGGGCGAGATCCGCCCGCCGGCCGGACCGGGTCTCGGAATATCGCTCAGGGCCGACGTGGTGGCAAGCCTGCTCACCGAAGACGGCACCTGGCACAGGCAAAGAACGACAAAGGGAGGGCTCAGTCAGCCATGAAAAGCCTTGAGAGAAGAAGGACCGCGATAGCGGTCGCCGCCGCAGTGGTGGCCACGTCCGCGCTGGCGGCTTGTTCGTCATCCGGTGGCAACAGCAGCCAAAGCTCGGGTCCGGTCACAATCGATGTCGTCTCCAACTTCACCTCCGACATCGCTCGCGGCCAAGAGCTCAACGATCTGATAAAGCAGTTCAACGCCGAGCACAAGGGGAAGATCACGGTTGTCTCGCAGACGACCGCAGACTGGCCGACGCTGCAGGCCAAGATCCGGACCGAGATCTCGGTCGGCGACGCACCCGACGTGTTCCTGTACAACTTCAACCCAAGCGACCTCAGCCTGGAGAAGTACGGGGCGAACAGCCTGATCGACTGGACGAGTTATCTGAACGCCGACCCGTCGTGGAAGGCCAGCTTCAGCAGCCAGGACCTGAGCACGGTAAGGTACAGCGGCGACACCGTGGCCATACCCGACGACCAGTCCTCGGCGTTGATCTACTACAACAAGTCGCTGTTCAGGCAGGCTGGCATCAGCACCTTCCCGACGACCTGGACGCAGTTCTTCGCGGATGCCAAGGCGCTTCAGGCGGCGGGGATCACCCCGATCTCGCTGTACACGGCGGACGACGCCTGGTACGCCATGAATGCGTACAGCTACCTGGCCATCAGTGATGGAGGGACGGGCGCTTACTACGCGACCAAGCTGCAGACTGCGCCGATGACCGAGGCGGCAGCTTCCCTGAAGGAGCTGTTCAGCTACGCACCCAAGAACGCGGTCGGGGCGAACTACGCGGTCGCCTCCGCGAGCTTCCTTGACGGGAAGTCCGCTATGGCCATCGACGGCCCCTGGCTGATCAGCTCGATCCAGCAGGACATGAGCAACTACTGCACCAACGTCGGTGTCGCCACCGCGCCGACAAACGGCAACTCCACCGAGCAGCCCGGCACGATTGTCACCGACGCGCTGACAGTTTGGGGAGCGGCCAAGTCACCTAACCAGGCCGAGCAGCAGGCGGTCGTCGACTGGATGAAGTTCTACACCTCACCAGAAAGCGCGGCGGGGATGGCCACGACCGGCCAGTTCCCCCTCATCGTGAAGACGCCCACCAGCGGTGCTTCGTTCGCGGACTCGAACTGCCTGATGAAGCCGTTCGTGGATCTGACGAACGCGGCACCCGCGAAGTCCGTCAACGTCGAGCGGTACATGACGACGGAGGCGCAGGCGCAGCTGCCGAGCCTGGTCGATGGGCTCGCGGCGGGCAGCATAAGCCCGGCCAACTTCGTCTCCCAACTGCAGCAGCTCAATACCACGGCACCATAAGCGGCTGGCATGGCCAAGGCACGTCAGCTTGTCGTTTACCTAGGCCCTGCGGTGGTGTTCGCCTTGGCGTTCATCGTCTTCCCGCTCATTTTCGTGATCGTGCTGAGCTTCACGCAATGGGCGGGCATCGGCCCAGCGAAGTACATTGGGATCCAGAACTACACCTACCTGTTCAAGGACCCCGCATTCAGGTCGGCGATCTATAACACGCTGCTCTGGGCGGCGGCTGGGATCTTCGTGCAGACACCACTGTGCCTGCTCGCAGCGCTAATCCTGTCCCGCCGGCCGTTCATGTGGAAGTTCTTCCGCACCGCGCTGTTCATCCCGAGCGTGGTGTCGACGACGATCCTCGCCTTGATGTGGTATTTCATGCTGGACCCCACCGTGGGCCTGGTAAACGGCACGCTGAACTCGGTCGGCCTCAAGTCGCTGACGCGCACCTGGCTGTCGGACCCGAGCACGGCTCGGTGGGCGATCATGGTGCCGTTCGTGATCTACATCGGCTTCGGGATGGTGCTGTTCCTCACCCAGATCTCGACCATTCCCAGAGAGCTGTTCGAAGCGGCGCAGCTGGACGGAGTAAATGTCTGGAAGCAGGATTTCTTCATAACGATCCCCGCTATCCGGCGTGCTATCGCGCTCTGGATTCTGTTTCTCGTCGGGTACGTGCTGAAGATGTTCGAGTATCCGTTCGTGATGACCGACGGCGGCCCGGCGAACGCCACCATGAACCTGCCGCTATATGTCTACGACCAGATGGTGACCGCGAACGCATACGGCCTGGCCATGGCGGCGGGCGTCGTCACCGTGGTGCTCGGCGCGCTGCTAATGCTGGTGGTCCTGCTCGGCCTGCGCTGGATGGAGTTGCGATGACGGCAACGGAAACACCGGCGACAGTGCGTGTGGTCGCCAGGACGGCGAAGTGGCTGTTCCTTGGCGTGCTCACCGTACTCACCCTGGTGCCGCTGCTGTGGCTGCTGCTCTCGTCCTTTAAGACAACGCCCGAACTGTTCCGCGGTCCGTTCAGCCTGCCCGCGCACTGGTCGTTCACGAACTTCTCCGGTGCGCTAGACTCGCAGCCTCTCGTCGACTATTTCCGCAATAGCGTCGTCATCGCGGTTACCTCGACGGCGATGACGATCATCATCTCGACGCTGGCCGCGTACGCGCTGCGGCATCGCTTCAGGCTGCGCGGCGCAGTGAACGGCTTCCTTATGTCGGGACTGTTTGTGCCGTTCACCGCGTTCATGACCCCGATCTTTTACATTGTCTTCCACATCGGCCTCTATAACACGGTGTGGGGCATCGCGCTGGTCTACACCGGCACCACGCTGCCAGTGGGATTCCTGATCATCAAGGGGTACCTGGAGACGATTCCCGGGGACCTGCTGGAGGCAGCGCGCATCGATGGCGCATCGTTCCACAGCGTGTTCTTCCGCGTTGTGTGCCCACTGGTCGTTCCCGGGCTGGCGACCGCCGCGATCTTCCTGTCCATCTCCGCGTGGAACGAGCTGCTGTTCGCCAACCTGCTGAGCACGAGCACCAACTCCGAAACACTGCAGGTCGGGATCCGCAACTTCCTGACCTCGTACGCGGCCAACTATCCAGAGGCGTTCGCGGGGACGGTGATGGCCATGGCGCCGACAATCCTCGCCTACGCACTCTTGAGCAACCGAGTGGTGGAGAGCATGGCCGCGACGGGACTCAAATGAGCGAACAGGACTCTGGACGCCGGGGCCGCGGCCCGGTACAACCGCGGACAGTGCGCGCCGGCGGCCTCGCGCCAATTGACGGTCAGGCCTCGCTACACCCGGGAACGCTCGGCGGGCGGCAGGAAGTCAACGCGACGCGTGGCCTCAAGCATGGCTGGAAGATGCTGGAGGCGGCCGGGACGACGGCGAACTTCGTGCTGGCGGCGCGCGGCAGCGGGTCGGCTTACAACGGCGACAGTTACCTGGACTCGGACTTCTACAAGTGGCTGGAGGCGGTGAGCTGGCAGCAGCAGCGCGGCCTGACCGAGCCCGTGGAGCGGGCGCTCGACCAAGCGCTGGGCCTGCTCACCGCGGCCCAGCTGCCCGACGGGTACGTCAACACCTACGTGCAGGTGCACGCACCCCGAAGGCGGTGGGCTCCGACCAACCGCCACGAGTTCTACAACCTGAGCCACCTGATCCAGGCGGGTGTGGCCGCCGCGCGAAGCGGCGGGAGCGAGCGGCTCTTCGACATCGCGCTGCGCGCGGCGGACCAGCTCGAGCGGACCTGCACGGGACAGGCGAACGTCTGGAACGTGGGCCACCCCGGCATCGAGATGGCGCTGACCGAGCTGTACCGGGTCACAGACGAAGAGCGCTACCTCAGCTTGGCGGCTCGGCTGCTGGAGTTCCGCGGCGAGCGCAAGGATGTCCTGGTCGGCAGCGGCCTGTCGGAGTGGGAAGACGTGCTGCTTCCGACGCCCTGGGATCCCGAGCTCGCCGGTCATGCGGTATGCGCCGCCTACCTGACCGCCGGGATGACCGACCTGCTTGCCGAATCCGGCCAGCAGCGGATCGAGGACGCCCTCGATGCCAAGTGGGAGGACATGGTTCAGCGCAAGTCCTATCTGACCGGCAACATCGGCTCCCGGCATGCGGGAGAGTCCGTCGGCAACGCGTATGAACTCCCGAGCGGACGCGCCTACTGCGAGACCTGTGCCGGAATCGGCCTCCTGATGTGGTCCTGGCGCATGCTGTTGCTGCGCGGCGAGGCACGGTACGCCGACCGCTTCGAGCAGGTGCTCTACAACTCCGTGCTCTGCGGAGTCGGCCTGCGCGGGGACCGGTTCTTCTACGCCAATCCGCTCGAGGACTCCGGCGAGATCGAGCGCCTTCCCTGGTTCCGCTGCTCGTGTTGCCCGACCAATGTCATGCGCTTGATGGCCCAGCTCGAGCACTACATCGCCACCCAGGACCCCTCCGGGATCCAGATACATCAGTACGCGCCGGCGGAGCTCTCCGCGACACTTGGCCAGGCCGGCCAGGTCAAGCTGAGCATCTCGACCGAGTTCCCTCTTGACGGCATCGTGCGGGTCCGGGTCGAGGAGCCGGGCAGCAGCAACTGGGCGCTGAGCGTCCGCCGGCCAGGCTGGTGCACAGGGGAGCCGGTGGTTCTGGTCAACGGCAACCCGGCCGAGCTGCGACCCGACGGCCGGCCGGGTTACCTCACCGTGTACCGGGACTGGGCCGCGGGAGATGTCCTGTCCGTGGAGTTCGGCCTGTCGCCGGGCCTGGTCGAGGCCGACTGGCGGAGCCGCGATCAGCGGGGAGCCCTGGCCGTGGTGCGCGGGCCGATCGTGTACTGCGCGGAAGGCCACGATCAGC
>Ga0335074_10006530_pt1 | contig 16192 bp, 18 predicted proteins | sample Lox_Sample_23_FD_206715 | JGI IMG/M metagenome (GOLD analysis project Ga0335074, IMG submission 206715) | Soil microbial communities from Loxahatchee National Wildlife Refuge, Florida, United States - Lox_Sample_2.3 | ecosystem: Environmental > Terrestrial > Soil > Wetlands | place: USA...
ACGCCGTCATCGATATCGGCCTGCTTGACCCAGGTCCGCAGCGACTCCACCCCGCACCCGATCTGGCCAGCGATCCGCTGCACCGTCCCATGATCAGTGCCGAGCTCCTTGCGCAACTGCCGCACCAGCCGCACCGCCCGGGCCTTCTCCTCCGGCGAATACCGGCGCGTTGTCGGCTTCCCAGGCGTCCGTTCGTCTCCCATGACTCCATCCTCGTTTCCAAGGCCTGGAGCCTCCAACTAACCCAGTGGGGTTCAACACGGACAGCATCCGGCGTGTGGCTGATACGGCCGCAGGGCCGTCGGCCCTTCTCGCGGGGACGAGTGTCATCAGTGATCGGGGGGGGATCCCGCTGAGCTGCGGAGGACGAACGTCCTGACGGATCGGTAGGAACGCCCCTGCCGTGCCGCTAAGCCCTGCGGCGAGTGTTGAGACACAAGCGATTCGAAGTGGTGAGGGCCGTGGACGAGCACAGCAGTTCAGAGCGACGCATCGTGGTTGGAGTAGACGGATCGGACCAGTCCAAGGCCGCGCTCCGATGGGCCTTGCGGCAGGCTGAGCTCACCGGCGCGGCCATCGAGGCCGTGATCGCCTGGCATTACCCAGTCGCGGCCGCAGGATACGCCTGGGCGCCGGTTCCTGCCATGGACACCGATTTCGCGGAAGTCGCGGCCAAGTCGATCGCCGAGGCCGTGGCCGAGGAGGTAGACCCAGGCAGCCGAGTGCAGGTCCGCACGTCGGTTGTAGAGGCTAACGCGGCTGATGCGCTGTTGAACGCGGCCAAGGGAGCTGAGTTGCTGGTCGTCGGCAGCCGGGGCCACGGGGGTTTCACGGGAGCACTGCTCGGATCGGTGAGTCAGCACTGCGCGCACCTAGCGCCGTGCCCAATAGTGATCGTCCGGGCCAGGGCCGAAAGCTAGGGACTGCACGCGCTCAGAGGAGGAGATGGCGATGGCGGCCACTGTCGGGGAAGTGATGACCACCAGCGTCATCGCATTGCGAGCAGACGCGGATTACAAGGAGATCGTGACGGTGCTCCGCCGCTACCGGGTGAGCGCGTGCCCGGTGATCGACGACGGCGACCGGGTGATTGGGCTGGTCTCCGAGGCGGACCTGCTCTGCAAGCTGACCGACCCGGAGTTCCCGGCCGGGCTCGAGCGGCTCAACTGGCGGCTGCGTCAGCAGAACAAGGCCAACGCGCTCGCGGCCGAGCAGCTCATGACGAGCCCGGCGATCGTCGTCCATCCGTGGGCCCTGGTTTCCGAGGCTGCGCGTGAGATGGAGCAGCGGCAGATAAAGCGGCTGCCAGTCGTCGACCAGCAGACCCGGCTCGTCGGGATCGTCACGCGATCGGACGTGCTCAGCGTCTACGAGCGGCCAGACGCCGACATCAGAGACGAGGTCACGAAGGTGATCCTGGACGAGGAGTTCGGCCTGGACCCGGATGTATTCGATACGGGCGTCACCTCAGGGGTTGTCACGATCGCAGGTCCGGTTGATCGCTTCGAGGCCGCGTTGCGCCTGCTGGCCAGGATCCGGCACGCCGAGGGTGTTGTTGGCGTACGGGACCGGCTGAACTACCCGCGGTGCAGCTCGCGATAAAGGGTCGTCAGGAAGCTTTGCTTCTCTCGAGCCCGAGCAGGGCACCAGCGTTCTGGTCGAGGATGGCCTGGGCGGCGGCCTTGTCGATTTGCGAGTCGCTGATGTACTCGATCGCGCGGACGTAGGTATCCCCGGTCTCGTAGGGAAAGTCAGTTCCGAGCAGCAGCCGGTCCGCGCCGAATGAGTCCATCGCGCACCGGAGCGCGGGGACATGACCGTGCCCGACCGTGTCGTACCACATCCGGCGCGCGGCCAGGCTGGGTCGCTCGGGCGTGTCCGGCGCCTCCCACCCATACTGGTCGTCGGCCCGCTGCACCAGCATTGGCAGCGCTCCGCCCAGGTGCGAGTTGATGATCTTGATGTTCGGATAGCGCTTCGGGATGCCGTGCGTGATCAAATGCATGATAGAGATCGTGTCCTCGGCCGGAGCGCCGACCATCCAGGTCAGGTGATAGTCGCCGATCAGGGGGGAGCAGGCACTGTTGCCGGCCGGATGCAGGTACAGCACGGCGCTGCGGCTGTTGAGCTCGGCGAAGATCGGCGCGAAATCGGCCTCAACCAACGCGCGCCCCAGAACCGCGGTGTTCATGGCTATCCCGACCGTGGCGGGCTCGTCCAGGGCGCGGTGCATTTCGCCGATGGACTCTACGAGGTGTGGCATCGGCAGCGCCGCGAACATGCGAAAGCGGTCCGGATGGCGCTCAACCAGCTCGGCGTACTGGTCGTTGACGAACCTGGCCGCCTTGACGGCCTGCTTCGCGTCCGCGCCGCAAAGCAGCTGCGGACAGGCGGACAGTACTTGCATTTCGACCCCAGCTCGGTCCATCAGCTGTAGCCGGGCCTCCAGGTCGCTTCCGTCACCGGCACCGAGGCCGCGCGCCGCGCTCGCATCGGCTTTGCCGAGGTCTACCAGGAGATCGAGATAGGCCTCGGTCCAGTAGTGCGCATGTACGTCAATCCTCATGGGATCAGCTCTCCTCGACCGCCTGGCGACTCGCTCACCGATAGGCGGCATTGGTCCCCGGGAGGACCGTCCCGGACGCGGGCCAGCGTCTCGGAAGCTCAGCGACGGTCCGGATGGGGCACCGACTATACGGGAACCGGCGGTCATCGCCCGTCGAGCTCACGGCCGAAGGCCGTCGGGTGCTTGCCGATGCCGGTCGTGCGTTCGACGAGGAACTGCAGCGCTGGCTGGGCGATGCGGTTCCGGAACGAACCCTGCGCCAGTTTGCTGCCACCCTGGGTCGGCTCCGGTCGGCAGGCAAGCAGACCGGGTTGGAGAAGACTGCCTGACCTGGGCCGCGTCAGCATACTTCGACGTAGATCACCTCGACGGCGTTGTTCCCGTAGCCGAGGCGATTCCAGACCGGAACGTCGGGCTGCGTGTTCCCGGCGACGTCCGTTGCGCGGGCGCGGAGGGTGTGCCGGCCCGCGCCAGTCACCTCCCAGTCGAAAGACCACTCCTGCCACTGATACGGGCTCGGCGGAGGCGAGAGCTTGGCCCGGTGCCACTCGCCTTCGCCGGTGAAGCTGACTTCGACGCCGGTCACCGGGCTTGATCCGCTCCAAGCCTTGCCACGGACGGTGTAGGTGCCGACCGGGATCGTCGCGCCAGGCGCGGGATCGGTAACCCGCGCCCTTGGCCGCATGAACGTCACCGGCTCCGCGGGCCGGTCGGGCCACTCGTACATGTAGTGACTGGTCTGGAACTCGCCGGCATAGGGCTCGGTGAGTACGTCGATCTTCGTCAGCCACTTGACCGACGCGACCCCGTAGTAGCGCGGGACGATCAGGCGGAACGGCGCCCCATGGTCGGGGCTCAGCGGCTTGCCGTTCATCTCGTAGGCGATCAAGATCCCGGCCGAAGGGTCGGCGGCGTACGCGTAAGGCAGCGACCGGGCAAACTTGAGGTCCTCATAGTGGTGGTAGCGGCCATGATCGGCCCCCTCGAAGCCAACCTCCACGGCCCGGTCCGAAGGCCGGGCCTGCGCCAGGACCTGATGCAACAACGCGCCGGTCCACCGCGCTGCCGAGACGGCGTAGTTGCCCCACGGCTCGCCGGCCGGCAAAGGCGCCTGGGCCAGCCGGCCGTTTCCGGCGCACTCCAACGTCACCGCTTCCTCGACTGCCGGCATTGCGCGCAGATCGTCCAAGGTCAGCGTCATCTGGCTGCCGACCGCGCCGCCAACCGCGAGGACCCCGTCATGCGCTGGGAGCGCGAAATTGCTTCGCACGTAATGCAGGTCGGTTGGCGTGATCTCCTCAGCTAGCGCCTCCGGCGGCGCTTCAGCGTTGAACGGCTCGGAATTCACCAAGGTCAGAGCGGCCCGCGATCGCCGCAAGCTGTCCTGGTCCGCATTGTCTTCAGCTGCCATGTGATCGGCCCCCTCACAGACCCGGTAGCGGAAGACGGCAGTAGCTCGGAGCGATGGCTCACGGCCAGTCCAGCAGTAACGATGCCCCGCCTGCCTCGCTCCATTCGGGTGAATTGGGCGTACAGGATGGCTGGCGGCTCGGGACTGCGAACGGACTATGAGTCCACTTTAAGGTAGTTTTGCGGCTTCCATGATGCCTGCACACCCGCCGCCGCCGGATGCCCGGCCAGCGCGGCGGCCAGGCGCTCCTACGAACGCGGCGGCATTGGGGTCGGGAACGGTCAGCAAGACCAGCTCCATCGCGACCAGCTCCTCGCGACATCATCCGGGCTCCACGCTAAACCTTCCTCTCGGGAGGAAGGTTTATGGCCTCGCGGCCAGAGAGCTTCAGCCGACGATGATCGAGCAGTAGCCGCGGCAGTCGGCCGGGTCCTGCGCGGCCGCCCGGGCCAGCAGCCCCACCTCGGCCTGCGGCTTGCCCAGCAGCTGGTGTCAGTCCGGCCAGTTCCAGTGCGGGACGTCGCGGATCGGGTGCAGCTCGGCGTCCGTCTGCGCCCGTGAGTTTTGCTGGGCTACCCGCGAGCCGAACTCCAGGTGCGAGCGCACCGCCTCCACGAAGGGCTCGTCGTGGGGCAGGCCAGCCTCCTCGAGTGCCTGGAGGTAGAGGGCCACGAAACGCTCGCGCTGCTCGTCGGTGATGTCCAGGTGCCGGTGCACGTCGATGATGTGCTGGAAGCCCAGCTCGCGGGTGAAGCGGTCGGGGCCGCCGAAAGACTCGGCGGTGAACCAGGTCAGGTGGTCAACGTGGGTCTGTATCCGTGCCTTGAACTGCGCTTTCAGTACCGGGTCGGTTAGGACCTTGTCGTAGAACAGCTCCTCGAGGCGGTGTAGCGCCTGCTCACCGCCCGCATGCTCGTACAGGGTGTCCGGATGCTCCATGGTCTGCTGATCGTCCTTCCATCTCTTGCCGGGCCGCTTCCGGTTCCGGCGTCCGCTGCAGCTAATCCGGCGGGAGTTCCCGCATCGGCGTGGTCCTGCGACTGAGTTATGTGTGTCGCATTGCGCTGGTCCCGCCGCCGCTGAGCTGAACGCCCGCTGGCCGATCCGGCCGCTGCGGATGTTCCGGCCGGGGACATCCCCATCCTCGCGACGTCGGCCTTCGTCGGCGGAATACCAGGTGACTGCCTGGTCCGCTGGGTCACAGCAGGTACTGCTCGATAGCGGGAGTCACCAGGGTGACGATTTCGTCAGGGCTCGCCGCCGCGAGGGGCTCGACCCGCAGGACATGGCGGAGGGTGGCGATGCCGATCAGGTGCGCTGCCACTAGAGAGGCCCTGAGCTGCGCGTCGGGGTGACCGGTACGCCGGGCAATGACGGGCAGGAGCTCGGCGCTCAGAAACTCGCGCAGCATGGCGGCGGCCTTGTCGTTGGAGACCGCCGCGCGCACCAGGGCGAGGATAGGGTTGCGGCTCCGGTCGCTGTCGACGATCTCGAGGTAGCCGTGCACGAGCGCATGGACATAGTCGCGCAACGGCAGCGCCGCAAGGCTCCCGAAGAGCTCGGGAAGGCCGGCCGGCAGGCCGGTGGCGGCGACGAAGAGCCCTTCCTTGGTGCCGAAGTAGTGGACTACCAGCGCGGGATCCACTTTCGCGTCGGCGGCGACACCCCGCAGCGAGGTGGCCTCGTAGCCTCGGGTCGCGAACTTCCGGCGGGCGATCGTGAGAATCGCTTCGCGAGTACCGGGGGTTCCGGGCCGCCGGCCGGTACGGCTCAACGCACCGCAGGCGTTGCGATAAGCGCCACGAACGCCTCCTCCAGGTCCGCCGGGACCACGCTGGCAGTCCCGTTGACGCCGTGATGGGTAAGCAGCGCGGCGACGGCGTCTGCCGGGCCGCCGACGCGGAGTGCCGTGCCGTGCATCTGCACGGGCAACCCGTTGCCATCCAGCAGGGCGAATAGCTGGTTGAGGTCGTCGCAGTGCACTTCGGTCACCGTACGGCCGCCGATGATCTGGTCTGCGGTTCCGGTCGCTATTACTCTCCCGTCGGCCATCACGACCAGGCGATCACACTGTTCGGCCTCTTCCATGTTGTGCGTCGTGACGAGGGCTCCGGTGCCTTGGCTGGCGGTTTGCCGGATGCCTTCCCACAGGCGTGCGCTGCCGAGCGGCCCCGTGCCTGAGGTCGGCTCGTCCAGTATCAGGAGGTCGGGCCGGTGGGACAGCGCGACCGCGAATGCGACCTGGCGTTGCGCCCCGAGCGGGAGACCTGCGACCAGGTCGTTCTTCCACGCCGTAATGCTGTCCGGCATGCGGGCGCCGGTGTTGCGGAATGCGGCGGTGGTGAAAGCCCAGTTCTCGGCCACGGTCAGGCCGGCGTAGAGGCCGAGTGTCTGCGGCACGTAGCCGACACGCCGTCGCGTCGCGCGGGAGGGAGGGGAGCCGAACAGCGCGACGGTTCCACCGGTCGGCCGCAGCAGGCCGAGCAGCAGGCGGATCAGGGTTGTCTTGCCGGCTCCGTTCGCGCCGAGCAGTCCGATGACCTCACCTGGCCTGACCTCCAGGTCGGCTGCGGCGACAGCGGTGAGCGCGCCGAACCGCATGGACGCCCCGCGGGCGGCGGCGAGGATGTCCATCGGGTCATCTCCCTGGTTCATGGGCCAGTTCAGCGACGACGACGGCGTCCTCGAAGTCGGGCTGCACGGGCTGCGTGCCGTCCGGAAGCCCGCCCGAGGCAGCCCAGACCCGCCAGCTGGGGCCCCGCCGCCACGACTGGGGCGTGGGGCGAACGGCGCCCAGGGCCGAGCCCACGGCACCGGGCACTGCCCGCAGGATGTCATCCGGCGAGCCGCTCGCCAGCACCTTTCCGGCTTCCAGCAGGACAACCGAGGCCGCCCGCACCGCCTCGTTGACGTAGGTCGTGGCGACGGCGACGGCGGTGCCGGCCGCGGCTGCCCTGGAGATCAGCTGCCAGAGCTCTGCCCGGCTCACCGGGTCGACTCCCGTTGTCGGCTCATCCAGAACCAGCAGCTCAGGTGAGTGCAGGAGCGCCAGTCCAACGGCCAGCTTGCGCTGCATCCCGCCGGACAGCTGACCCCCGAGCCGCCGCCGCGCGCCGGCAAGCCCGATCCACCCGAGGATCTCGGCAGCCTTCCTGTCCCGCTCGGCGCCGGGCATCCGGTAGGCATCCGCGGTGAAGTCAGTGTTCTCGCTGACCGTCAGGTCCGCGTAGAGCCCTGCCGTGGCCGGCACGTACCCGATGCGGTCCTTCGCAGGGCGCCGGACGATGCCGGACTCTGGTTGCAGGAGCCCGACCAGCGCCTGCAGGCAGGTGGACTTGCCCGCGCCGTCTCCGCCGACGACGACGGTGATCCGTGACGGATCGACGGGCACCGCGACCCCCGCGATGGCGACCTTCCGGCCGCGCGTGACGCGAACGTCCTCCAGCCCCCAGCTCACGTTTCTGCCAGCTCCCTGGCAGGTGCTGATGCTGGCGACTGCCGGCTGGCCGGCGCCAGATCGCGCCGGAACCTGGTGATCGCGAGCCCGAGCACGACGACAGCCAGCAGCGCCAGCAAGCCCAGCGGCTGCCACAAGGCGGAAATCGGCGCCGCCTTCAGCATCACGCCCCTGCTGATGTCGATGAAGTACGTCAGTGGCAGCACGTAGGAGATCCACCGGACGCCCGCCGCCATCGACGACACCGGGAAGATCAGCCCGGATAGCAGAACCTGCGGCAGCACGATCATGAACGCCAGCTGAATGGCCTGCCCCTGGTTCTGCGAGACGGTCGAGACCAGGACGCCCATGCCGAGGGTCACCAGCAGGAACAGGACGGCGCCCAGAGCGAACACGCCGACATTGCCGGCGAAGGGCACATGGAATACGCCCATGCCGATCGCGATGATCAGAATCAGGTCAACCACCGCGACCATCAGGTACGGCGCGATCTTCCCGGCGATGACGTCCCAGGCGCGCAGGGGCATGACGGCGAGCTGCTCTAGCGTACCGGCCTGCCGTTCCCGGACGACGCCGAGGCTGGTGATCAAGGTTCCGATGAACACCAGGATCAGGCCTGCCAGGCCCGGCACCATCACCCACGACGTCGTGAGGTCCGGGTCGTAGAGGATCTTCACTCGCACCGGCGGAGAGCCGGCCGGAGGTGACAGTCGTGCCAGCGCGGTTTCGGCTGTCTCCACCGAGAACAGCTGCGTCCCGTCCATCAGCACCAGCGGGCCGCCGGCCCCGGTCACGACCGCGACGACGGCCTGCCCGTCGCGCAGCTTCGCCTGGGCGACGGACTCGCCCGCAGCGGCATTCAACTGGGTGACGCGGAAGGTGGGCGCGTGCAGTGCGGCGGCTGCCTGCCGGGCCTGAGGACCGACGACGATGGTGGGAATGTCGTGGACCTTGAAATTGGCGGCGTAGCCGAAGACGACCAGCAGCACGACCGGCAGGACGATCATCATCGCCATGGTCCGCCGGTCCCGCCTGAGCTCGCGGAACTCCTTGAACACCATCGCCAGCACGCCAGCTCCCTAATTCAACGCCCACAGAAATCTACGCGCGTTGAACTCTACAGATGCGGAGTTTCCTCCGTCAACGCTTAGCACGGGCGGGAGCGGCATCGATCCTGTTGCATGCCGTCACATGGTCAGGACCGCGGTCGCGCCGAGGACGTGGACGCGCGCACCCCGGCCGTGCCTGGTATCAACCCGGCCGAACAGCGGCAGGCTGGCCAGCAGGAACGGGGGGAACCGCCTCGGGGTGGCCGCCTGTGCGGGGGCTGCAACACGGAACGGGTGCCGGACGGCGATGGGGGAGTGGGAGGCCCCTGCCCTGGACGTGTCGGCTGCCGCATTTGAGGCGGATCTCGCCCGTCCTGACGGCGGCCAGGGTCATACCCGGCAGGCCCGCGGACCGGCCCAAGGATCTGGCCCGTGCCCTGGGCTCGCAAGGCGCGCGAAGTCCGGCGGTCGCGCGGGCAGCGCCGGTTACGCGGCGTGCTCGTCGCGGCGGGCGAGCAGGATGGCGCCGAGAACCGACCCGAACAGGCCCAGGCCGGTGAGGATGGCGGCGCTTTGCCAGTCAGGGCTGGTGGCGGGCGCTGGCACAAGCTGGAAGAAGACCGAGGTATCGAGTAGCCAGTGGCTGGTGTGGATGATGCCGCCGGCGAATTCGGTGAGGAAGGACCAGGCCAGGTACCCGTAGACGGCGGCCGATGCCCGCCGTGGCCAGGCGCCGAGCATCAGCGCGCCGAGCCCGAGCAAGAAGAGCCCGGGCGGGACGGTGTTCAGCCCGGCTGCAGCCAGCGAGCCGAGGCGGAGGCCGCTGTGCTGGCCGGCGGCGCCGGCCCACGCCGCGAGGCCGGCGGCGACTCCTGCCGTGATGAGGAGGACAGCGGACAGGGCCAGCCGCCCGGCGAGCCAGGACGTCCGGCTGACGGGCCGGACGAGGAGGTTCTCCAGGTGCCCGCTGGCCTCTTCGGCCCGGATCGCGCCGACCTGCCCTGCGGCTGCCAGCGCGATCAGTGAGGACAGGGTCAGGAAGGTGAGGCCGAGGTAGGCGGCGGCGACCGAGCCGTGCCCGCCGAGCCGGCTGATCGCCTGCTGGATCTCCCGGGAGCCGGTGACGTCGGCAGCGGAAGACTGCGCGATGCTGCCGAGCAGCAGCGCGAAACCTGCGGTCGTGAGGAGCCAGACGATCGCGGCGGGACGCATGAGCCGCACGGCGAGCCCGGCGGCGCTGCCGAGCAGGGTCAGGTGCGGCCGGGACACATCGCGGCCGCGGATGGCGGCGGCGCCGAGGTCGCGGCTCCCGGCCAGACGCAGCGTCATCGCGATGACGATGGCCGCCAGCAGGAGCACGGGAAGCAGTGCGGCCGGGTCGGGGCTGGTCAGCGGCCGGGACTCCTCTACCCAGCCGAGCGGGCTCAGCCAGACCAGCCAGTGCAGGTGCTGGTCGGAATCGGCCGCCATGCGCAGAGCGAACGCGATGGCGAAGATGGCGCCGGTGACGGCGGCGGCGGCGCGGCGGGTGCTGGCCAGCTGGCTGGCTAGCGCGCCGATGGCCAGGAAGACGGCCGCCGACGCGACCAGCGTGACGGAGAAGTACAGGCACTGGCCGATGGTGAACCCGGCCGAGGCGGGAAGGCCGGCCACGATTGTCCCGGCGGCGGTCACGATGAACAGTGCCAGCAGGCCGGCTCCGAGCCCGGCGACCGCCTGTGCCGCGGCGCGCCGGCGCGTGGTCTGCCCGGCCAGCAGCAGGTCGTAGCGGCCGGCGTCCTCCTCACCGCGCAGCAAGCGGGTCGAGGTCAGCAGTCCCCAGAGGGCGCCGAGGACGCCGAGGATGCCGACGAATCGCCAGGACGCCCATCCGGCGATGGTGCCGATGTCGCGGGCCTGCCCGAGCAGCGCGTTGAGGCCGGCGTTGTTTCCGTAGGCGCGTTCTAGGCCGGCGCGGGAGGCCGGGGTCTTGTAGGCCGAGGTATAGCCGAGGGTCTGCAGGATGATGAACAGGCCGAAGACCAGGCCCCACGCGGCCCCGGACCGGGCCGCGCGCAGGAACACGAGCCGGGCGATGACCAGGCCGGGGGCCCGTCCCGCGAGGCTGAGGTCGCGGCCCGGCCCTGGTGCGAGCAGGCCGGTCACCGGCCGGCCCCGGCACCGGCCCGGGTCGCGGTCAGTTCCGGCGCGGCGCCACCGGGCCCGTAATGGGCCAGGAACAGTTCCTCCAGCGACGGCTCGCGGCTGATCAGCTCGCGGACGCCGGTGCCCGCCAGGGCCTGCAGCAGCGGCCCGACGGATCCGTGCACCTCCAGGTGGACGTGCGGACCGTCGGTCACGGCGCGCGTCACGCCCGGCACGCCAGCCAGGTCGGGCGGCGCACCGCCGAAGGTGACATCGACCGATAGCGCGGACAGGTGGCGCATCTCGGCCAGCGTCCCGATCTCGACCAGACGGCCCTGGCGCAGGATGGCGACCCGGTCGCACAGGGCCTCGACCTCGCTGAGGATGTGCGAGGACAGGAACACCGTCTGGCCCGCCTCGCGTGCCTCCTGGACGCTTCGCCGGAACGCCTGCTCCATCAGCGGGTCCAGGCCGCTGGTCGGCTCGTCCAGCACGAGCAGGTCCGGGCGTGCCGAAAGCGCGGCGATGAGCAGGACCTTCTGCCGGTTGCCCTTGGAGTAGGCGCGGACCTTCTTGGACGGGTCAAGGGCGAACCGGTCGATCAGCTCGCCTCGGTAGGCGGCGTCGACCCTGCCTTGCACCCGGCCCAGCAGGTGCAGCGTCTCCGCTCCGGTCAGCGACGGCCACAGGCTTGCCTCGCCGGGCACGAAGGAGAGCCGCCGGTGCGCCTCGACGGCCTGTCGCTGGCAGTCCAGCCCGAAGATCTCCGCCCGGCCCGCCGTGGGTCGCGCCAGGCCCAGCAGTAGCCGGATGGTGGTGGTCTTGCCCGCCCCGTTGGGCCCCAGGCAACCGAGGATCTCACCCTCGGCGACTTCCAGGTCCAGGCCGGTCAGCGCAGCAGCAGATCCGTACCGCTTGGACAGGCCCTCGGCGCGGATGGCAGGAACACTCATGTCCTGGAACCCTCCTGTTCGGCGCGCACGAGCCGGCAGCCTGCTGGCCCGTCACGGCCGGCGGTCCCGCTGCGGCCGCCTGCCCTGAGACCTGTTTCGTCAGTCACAGCGGGTCACCCTTGATCGGCGCGGGACACAGTCGTCACTGCATGCCGTCCCCTGAGCGGCGGTCTCATGGGCCGGGACGACCCGGAAAACGGGGTAGTGGGCCGAGATGGCCTGGAATTCTGCTTCCGGCGCGTTCCGGTCGACGGGGACGTGCGGGCGGGCGCCCGGCCCCTTCTGCAGGTAGCGCCGCAGGATCGGCGGGCGCTCGCCTGCCGGGACTTCAGTCAGCCAGCAGGAGACGGGGCGAAGGTGCCGGAGTACCGCGCGCCCGTCGGCGGCGCGCACGTTCTGGACCCAGTCGCACTGCTCGCCGAGCATCGACACCAGGTACCACTGGCCGTTCCAGTCGGCCATCCCGAGCGGGAAGCGCACCAGCCGGCCTGACTTGCGCCCGGTGACCTCGAGGGTTACCCAGCGCCTGGGCATGAGCCCCAGGGCAAAGACCCCTGCCCACCAATGGGCAAGGCGGCGCGCTGTGGCGTCAGCCCGGCCTGCCGGATACATGGCACGCAGCTCGTCGTCTGAGAAGAATCGGGTTCTCATCGTGTGCTCCCGTCCGGCGCAGTTGAGCGGGACCGCTGTCCGCGTACTTTACTTATAGCAAACACGAAAGTTGAAACATAGAGTCCAAAGTCCTGAGGCTTCGAGCATGAGAAACGACGGGCAGGCCGTCGCTAGGCCCACGGGCCTCGCCCGCAGGGGCCGGCGGCTGCCTGATCAGGAGACGGAGCGGCGGATGCTGCGCGCCGCGGTGGCCATGGTGCACCGGACCGGGCTGACCGTAAGCCTGGATCACATCAGCCTCGAGGACGTGATCCGCGAGGCCGACGTCTCCCGGAGCTCGGTCTACCGCCGCTGGCCGTACAAGGACCTGTTCTTCAGCGACCTGGCAAAAGAGCTGGCCAAGGACGCCACCCTGGCGATCGTGACCGACGAGGTGGAGCTGATCAGGCGCATCGTGACCGAGCGCCTGGACTGGCTGGCCACGCCCGAGCTGCGCCGCGGACTATTTGCTGAGCTGTTCCGCCCGCTGGCCGTGTCCGACTTCCAGGCGCTTTACGAGTCGGCGGAATGGCGGAGCTACGTCGCGTTGCACGCGACGTTCATGAGCCTGGCCGACGGCGGACTGCGCGACCAGGTGCAGGCGCCCTGGCCGAGTCCGAGCAACCCGCATCGGCCGGATAGCGGCGGCATGGAAGCATCTGGCGGGCCTGTTCGGGTACCGGCTTCGGCCCGAGGCAGGCGCTACCTTCGAGACGGTGGCCACGCTGATTGATGCCACCATGCGCGGCCTGGTCATCATGGCGCTGTCGGTTCCTGACATAGCCGCGCACCGGACACCGGCGAGTCCGTTTGAGGCGGCAAGCCAGGATGAGTGGTCGCTGCCGGCGATGGGCCTGGCCGGCCTCGCCTCGGCGTTCCTGGAGCCCGACCCGGCCATCCAGTGGGACGACGAAAGGATCGCCGCGGTTCGCCAGGCACTGACCGCCCTGGTCCCTCCGGACTCGTGACACCCGGCTTGTCCGCAGCCCGGTCCGAGCCGGTGTTCCGCCGGCCGACGCCGTTCCGGCTCCGCCTCCTGCGCGCGAAGGGTGAAGTGGGTCCGGCCGGTGCGTTCGGCGCGGCCTGCCGGATGAGGCGTCGCCAATAGTGCGAGGGCAAGGCTGAGGAACCGGCGGACCGTGACCAGGCCGCTCGCCTCACCGTGCCCCGGCAGTCATCTGGGTGACGGAGCCGTAACGGCATCCGGAGTCCGAAGGTCCCGGCCAGCCGGGACCCCCGCTCCTGCATTCTGCGCTGCTGCGGGGCCTAGGTGGGCGGATGGGGCAACCAGCTGCACTTCGAGAAGGAGACGCCGGCGTTGTCACGCCGCTCGAACCGCGTGACGCCGGGCGCGATCCGCTGACCGCGGCGGAGGTGACGGCGTACGTGGTCGGAGCCGCAGTGTGGGCGCCTTCCGTTCACAACACCCAGCCCTGGTGGTTCGCCGCCGAGGGCGCCGGGATCGCCCTGTACGCCGAGGCCGGCGGGCAGCTGACGGTCGCCGATCCGGGCGGCCGCGAGATGATGATCAGCTGCGGGGCCGCGCTGTTCACGGCCAAGCTCGCGCTCCGGTCACTCGGATATATCGTCGACAGCCGCGTGCTGCCCGACCAAGCTGACCCGCTGCTGGTCGCCAGGCTGCGGTGGCGGCGGCAGGCCGCGCCCGCCGGCTTCGAGTTGCGGCTCTTCAGCCAGGTAACCCGGCGGCGGACGCACCGGGGCTGGTTTGAGCCCTTGCCGCTGATGCCAGGACTTCTGGCGGCCTCGCGTCAGGGCGCCGCGCGGGACGGCGCCGCAGTGCGCGTGGCCAGCGACGAGGGCAGCACGGCGGCGCTGGCCGCTGTCGCCGAGATGGCCGAACGCGTCCAGCGGTCCGGCAGCGGTTCCGTCCGGGAACTTGCCGCCTGGGCCCTGCCGCCGGGCCGTATGCGGCCGGATGGGGTGTCGCCGCGCTGAGCTCCACGACGCAGTCAGCGGGGCCAGCGACGGGGCGGTCGAACGCCGCGGCGGGACAGCAAGGCATGCCTGACGCCAAGCGCTGCTGGCCGCACGCAATGCGAGGAAGCGGCAGCTGGCCTCTCCGCCACGCACTGTTGGTCCCGCAGGAACCTGCCGCCGATGCCGTCGCCGGCCTTTCAGTGCCGCCCTCGGATCCCGAACGCCGCGAACCGGCGCGGCCGATTCCGGCGCCCGCTGGGCTCGCGCGCCCGCGCGCGCAGCGACCGTGCACCCGGTGGTAGCGAACTTCGACATAGCTCGCTCGCTAAATGTGTGGGACAGCCCTATGCCGCGCGCGGCCGGACTGCCTTAGCGTCCCGGTCACGGCACCGGCCAGGGTAAGCCCGCCGGGCACCGAGACGCGGGAGGGCGGCATGAGGTCAGCTGCGGCTGCGTGTGCTAGCCGGGACCTGGGCGGCCGGGTTGCTGTTATCACGGGCGGCGGTAGCGGCATCGGCGCCGCCTGCGCGGTCCGGCTAGCCGAGGCCGGAGCCGACGTGCTGATCGCGGACATCGACCCGGCTGCGGCAGCCCGGATCGCCAGCCAGGTCAGCGGCCGTGCCTTCCAGGTTGATCTTGCTGCCGCGGACTTTGATGCTGACGCGCTGGCCGGCGCCGCCGACGTGCTCGTCAACTGCGCGGGGCTGCAGCATGTGGCGCCTGCGCACGAGTTCCCGCCGGAGGAGTTCCGCAGGCTGCTCGCAGTGATGCTGGAGGCACCGTTCCGGCTGGCCCGCGCTGCGCTGCCGCACATGTATACGCAGGGCTTCGGCCGGATCGTGAACATCTCGTCGGTCCACGGCCTGCGTGCCTCGCCGTACAAGGCGGCCTACGTAGCGGCCAAGCACGGCCTTGAGGGCCTGTCCAAAGTGATCGCGCTGGAGGGCGGCCCGCGCGGGGTCACCTCGAACACGGTCTGCCCCGCCTACGTCCGCACGCCTTTGGTGGAGCGGCAGATCGGCGACCAGGCGCGGCTGCACGGCATTGCGGCGGAGCAGGTCGTGAGCGAGATCATGCTCACCGAGCCAGCCATCAAGCGGCTGATCGAGCCGGCCGAGGTGGCCGAACTAGTCGCGTTCCTCTGCTCGGCGGCGGCGTCGTTCGCCAACGGATCCGCGTGGGTGCTCGACGGCGGCTGGAGCGCCCGATTATCTGCGGCATTAGTCAGCACCGGCAGTCAATTTCAATAACTCTAGGAGCAGGGCATGGGCATTTACCGGAAAGGAACGTGGCTGACGGCCGGACTCGCGCTCGTCGCGCTGGCGGTCGCTGCGTGCGGCTCATCGTCAGCGGCGGGCGGCACCGCCAGCGGGCCGGTCAAGGTCGGCATGGTCTATGAGAAGACCGGCATCTACTCCGCCTACGCGCAGGAGTACTACCAGGGGTTCAACATCGGCCTTTCCTACGCCACTGACGGCACGGGCAAGGTCGATAGCCGCAAGGTCGACGTGACCTGGGAAGACGACGCTGACAGCGCGACTACGGCGGTGACCGACTTCAAGAGCCTGGTCGGGGCGGGATACAAGATCATAGGCGGCACGCTCGACTCCGGGATCGCTACCCAGCTCGCGCCGCTGGCCGCGCAGAATCAGGTGCTCTATATCTCCGGCGGTGCGGCCGCTGACCAGATCACCGGCGTGAACAAGTACACCTTCAGGTCCGGCCGGCAAACGTACCAGGACGTGATGGCGGCTAAGTCGTACGTGGCCAGCGCTGGCAGCGGGCAGAAGATCGTGGTGCTCGGACAGGATTACGCGTTCGGCGAGTCGTACGTGACCGACGCTCAGAAGGTCTTCGGTGCCATCGGTGACACCGTGAAGCCAGTGCTGGTGCCGCTCACCACCACCGACTTCACCCCGACTGCGCTGCAGGTGAAGGCGCTGCACCCGAACCTGATCTTCCTGGCCTGGGCCGGAACTACCGGCGCAGCCCTCGCTCAGGCACTTGACCAGCAGGGCGACTTCACCGGCACGAAGGTCGTCA
>Ga0335074_10006531_pt1 | contig 16192 bp, 17 predicted proteins | sample Lox_Sample_23_FD_206715 | JGI IMG/M metagenome (GOLD analysis project Ga0335074, IMG submission 206715) | Soil microbial communities from Loxahatchee National Wildlife Refuge, Florida, United States - Lox_Sample_2.3 | ecosystem: Environmental > Terrestrial > Soil > Wetlands | place: USA...
CCTGCCCTGGCGAAGGCGTGGCCCCGGCCCAGCGCGCCCTCTGCGAGGAGCTGTTGCGGGCGATCGGCAAGGTGGCGTGGGTGGAGGACGAGGCGCTGCTCGACCCGGTGACGGCGGTGTCGGGGAGCGGACCGGCCTATGTGTTCCTGCTCGCGGAATTGATGGAGGCGGCGGCGCGGGAACAGGGGATCCCGCCGGAACTCGCGCGTCTGCTGGCACGGCAGACGGTCGCTGGATCCGGCGCGCTGCTTGCGGCCAGCGAGGACGACGCGGCGGCCCTGCGCGTGGCCGTCACCAGCCCGGGCGGCACCACCGAGCGGGCGCTGGCAGTCCTGATGGCGGCGGATGCCTGGCCGGCGGCGGTGTCTCGGGCAATCGAGGCGGCCACACAACGGTCACGCGAACTGGCGGGCTGACAAGCGGCCTCAATTCGCCCATCTTGAGCAGATGGACGAGGCGGAATTCGACCAGGCGCTGCTTGGGGCCGCGTTCGCGCTGGCGGGCGAGCGCGGCTGGTCTCGGGTCAACGTAGCGGAGGCGGCGCGGCGGGCCGAGTTGTCGCTGGCGCGGGCGCGCGAGCGGTTCCCCGGCCGGGCGGCGATACTCTGGCGATTCGGCCGGCTGGCCGACCGGGCGGCGCTCGCCGATCCGCCGCGCGAGGGCAGCGTCCGCGATCGGCTGTTTTACTTGCTGATGCAACGGCTGGACGTGCTGCAGGCGCACCGGGCCGGCGTGCTGGCGTTGCTGCGGGTGCTGCCGTCGCAGCCGGAGACGGCGCTGCTGCTGGGCTGCGCGACCCGCCGCAGCATGCGCTGGATGCTGGAGGCGGCCGGGGTCTCCACCAGCGGGTTGCGCGGCAGGCTGCGCATGCGCGGGCTTGTCGGCATTTGGTTATGGTCGGTGCGGGCGTGGCAGGTCGACGAGACGGCGGACATGTCGAAGACCATGTCGGCGTTGGACGCGGCGCTGCAGCGGGCGGAGCGGCTGGCCGGCTGGCTTGGCAGTGGCGAGGGGTCGGGCTCGGCGCCAGCAGCCTCGGCGGAGGAGATCCCGCCTGGCGAGCCGCCCGTGCCTGAAGCGCCTCCGCCACCCGAGACGCCGCCGGGCCCAACCCCGCCGGCGACGCCGCCCCCAATGCCGCCGTCGATGCCTCCGGCACCGGAACCGCTGGCGTGAGCGGGCCCGGGCCAAAACGGCCGGCCACTGCCCGACGTGTCCCCAAGCGAGCAAAGGAGCCTGTCATGGCCACTGGTCCGAAGCCCGGCGATTTCGACTTCGCCCGGATGTTTGCCGACATGAAGTTCCCGGCAATGCCCGACCTCGAGGCATTCACCACCGCGACGCGTCGCAACATGGAGGCGTTCACCGCGGCAAACCGGGTGGCACTGGAGGGCGCTCAGGCCGTCGCGCGGCGGCACATCGAGATCATGCAGCAGTCGATGGCGGAGATGAGCGAGGCGATGCGCTCGTTGGCCGGCGCCGAGACGCCTCAGGCCAGGGCGGCGCGGCAGGCCGACATGGTCAAGCGCGCTTACGAGCGGGCAGTCGCTAACCTGAAGGAGCTGGGCGATCTGATCCAGCGCTCCAACCACGAGGCGCTGGAATTGCTGAACCGACGGTTCACCGAGGCGATGGACGAGCTCAAGGCGATGGCTGAGAAGGCGAAGTAGCAGGCGGTCGGGCAAGGGCCGCTGTTGCGCCGAAATGAGGAGCCAAGGCCTGACCGCCGCTTCTTCAGGCTACGGGAAAACGCCGGCCCACCGTCCACCTCTCCCACCCTGCCGCGCGTAGCGCGGCGGGTGAGGGTGCCGCCGATCGGTCAGCTCGGTAGCGGTGATGACGCCAACCGCGGGACTGTGGGCCCTGACCCGATCTGCTTTACGCTGACCGTCGGCGAAGCAAACCCAGACCGACAAGGCCGACACCGACGACCACGATCGAAGCCGGCTCGGGAATGACGCTTCGCGGCACGCCAATGGTAAAGCCGAACCAATTCTCAAACACGGGATTGGTCCATGTCAGAGACGTGAATGTCCCGTCGAATTGCACGGTGCCGTTGCCCTCCGCCCCGCACACAGCGTCCGTGCCGCACGTGTAGATGGTCGCACCGCCGTATTCGTCCGAAGGACCACCGCTCTCGATAGTGAACGGCTCACTGGCGGTAAATTGGTACGAGGCAATATCTCCGCCGGCGCCAAGGCTCCAGATCGCCATCACTGGATCGGTGATCGGCGTGGAAAACGTGATCGTGTCGGTCAGCCCATACGCTCCGCCGTATTGCTGTACGATCCCGTCGGCCGAAGGAGGCGGATTGCCCACCGTCCCGCCTTCAAAGGTAGGCGGAGACGGCTGCCAGCTTGGGTAGCCGGGGACTAAGCTTTCTATCTCACCCGAGTAGCTGACGCCCACCGCGCCGGCGGTCCCCGAGGCAGAGCCAGGGGAGCTGAAGGCATTACCCGGGGTGGCCAACGTCCAATCGGTCCAGTCGATCGTTGCTGCGGAACTGACGCTCGTTCCGCTCACAAGCCCGGCCGCGCCGATCAGTGCCGCAGCAGCCAAACCCTGAATATACCTCACTGTTCTCTCCTAAGCGAATTGGCCTACGAGTCTGTTACCTGCCAGTAATCTGAGCATTTCTCCTCGTGCTCAGTCAAGACCTTTCCCTTCAGACTGACCGGCCTTCACCAGGACGCCTGGGTGCCCGGCAAAGCCTGAGATGTTCGCGGGTCTTGCCAAGGCGCCCGGCAGCCGGGGCCCGGGACGCCCCTGGCGGCAGCACCGGCTATCGCCGCGAGCCGGGTGTTCGTATGCCGTCGGGCGTCCCGGTGGCGGGCGCAAGCCTGTGGTCAGACAACGCTAACTAACGCGATCGGGCCGTCCGCCGATGTGTCCCGGAAGACAGCCTGGCTACCTATCGGCGGAATAGCAGATGCCGTTGCCGCCTGTGGGGTCGATGTTCATGTCTTGTTTGGGAGGACGGCGGCGCATAGGCCGAGGAAGTTTGTGCCTCGTGTGTGGCGCGGCTGGCAACGGCTGAGCCGAAGGCCAATGGCCCGCTCAGCAAAGCGTCCGACGGCCAGGGACTTCAGTGGCGCTCCGTGTGTTCTTCGTGCGCTCCGTATGAACCTCTTTCCCGCGGCCCCAGATCCTCGGCACCCGGCGACTGGGCACCATCACACCGGCAGGCGAATACGTGCCCGAAGCCCGCCAAGCGGACTCTCCTCCAGCACGATCTCCCCGCCATGCGCACGCACAATGTCCCGGGCAATCGTCAGCCCCAGGCCGGTCCCGCCGGCGGCGTCGCTTTCGAACGGCCGGAACACGCTTTCGCGCCGCTCGGGCGGAATGCCCGGCCCGTCGTCATCGACCGTGACCTGCACCACACGAGTGCCCGGCATCGCCGCAAGCACCACGCGGTGCGCATGCCGCCTTGCGTTATCCACCAGGTTCGTCAGCGCCCGCCGCACCGCGCCAACCCGCAGCTTCAGCGTCAGCTCCGCCGGCACGTCCAACTCTATCGCAGCCCCGGAGCGACGCGCGCCGGCGGCGACCTCTTCCAGGATCTCCGACAGGTTGGCGGATTCCGCCTGTTCGCTGCCCTCGCCGCGCGCGAAGGCGAGATAGCCTTCGATCATCCGCTCCATCTCCTCGACGTCGGCGGTGATCTCGGCAAGATCGTCGGCGAGCTCGCGCTGCGGCGGCAGCATCGCCAGGGCGAGCCGCATGCGCGTGAGTGGTGTGCGCAGGTCGTGCGAAACGCCGGCCAGCATCTCGGTGCGCTGGGTGAGGAAGCGCCGGATGCGCTCCTGCATCCGGTTGAAGGCGGTGGCGGCCCGGCGCACCTCGGTGGCGCCCTCGGGACGGATCGGACCGGGATCGCGGCCCACCCCGAACGCCTCAACCGCATCGGCCAATCGCCGGATGCCGCGCACCTGATTGCGCATGAACAATGCCGCAATGGCGAACACCAGTGTCGAAGTGCCGAGCACCCAGGCCACGAACAGGAACAGCGCACCAAGATCAACCCGCTTGCGCGGCGCCAGCACGTCGAGCACGCCGTTCGGCATCTGGATCCGGATCAGCACCGACTGCGGATCGTAGCCCCAGTCCATCGTAAACGGTGCCGCCAGTTGTTCGCGCAACGCCGCTTCCAGGTCATCGTCCGCCGGACCGAACACGTTGGCGCGCCGATGCGGCACGAAGGTCGCGTCGGGATCAAGCCGGATGTCGAGGCCGAACTGGCGGCGCGCGGCGTCCAGGACCCAGTTCGTGTTCTCCTGTCCGGGGTAGCGGTCCATGAGCTGCAAGGTGAATGCCACTTCACCCGCCACATCGGACGAAAGCCGGCGATACACCAGATCAAGGTGGCTACCGTAATATATTTGCAGCGCCACCGCCTGCAGCAGCACAAGCGGCACCAGGATCATCAGCAGGCTGCGTCCGAGCAGTGAGCGCGGCAGCACCTTCTTGACGACGCGAGCGAAGGGCAGCGGCAGGCCCATCAGGCGCCCGGCTTCAACACGTAACCGCGGCCGCGGACAGTGTGCAGGAAGCGCGGTTCGCGCGGATCGACCTCGATCTTGCGCCGCAGCCGCGTCACCTGGACGTCGATCGCCCGCTCGCCGGCCTCGTCCATGGAGAGGGCGGTCGCGATTTCCTCCCGCGACAGCACTTCGTTCGGCCTGCGGGCGAGCGTGGCGAGCAAGGCGGCCTCGCCGCCGGTCAGGCGGGTGGTGGTTTCGCCGCCGCGCAGCTCGCCCCGCTCGGGATCGAACTCAACGACGCCGAGCTGCACAGGCCCGACCGGCGTGCCCGGCTGTGCGTAGGCAACACGGCGCAGCATCGCGCGGATACGCAGCACCAGCTCGAGCGGCTCGAAGGGCTTGCCCAGATAGTCATCCGCCCCCGCCTCGAACCCGGCGATGCGATCCTCGGGCGCGCCACGCGCTGTCAGCAGCAGAACTGGAAGGTCTTGCCCATGATCGCGGCGCAGGGCCTCGGTGAGGGCGAGCCCGTTCTCGCCGGGCATCATGACGTCGAGCACCAACAGGTCGGGGCTGACCGAGCGCAGCTTGGCGCGAGCATCCGCGGCGTTTTCGGCGGTGGTGACGCGAAACCCTTGCTCCGCCAAGTAGCGCGACAGCAGGGTGCGGAGCCTGGAGTCGTCATCCACCACCAGGATATGCGCGGCGTCGTTCATGCGGTCAGACGCCACGCACGCGCGGCTGCCGGCCGAGCGTGTCGGGGTTGTCGATGTACGTGCGGGCACTGATGTCCATGATGGCGCGCATCACCCGGCGGAAGCCGTCGACGGCGGTGCCGCCAGCTTCGCGATAGGCGGCGGCGACGCGTTCCTTCTGCCGCTCGAACAGCCGGCGTTCCAGGGCCTGGCCCGCTGGCGTCAGCGTCAGCAGGCGCTGGCGGCGGTCGGCGCTGCCGGGGGACTGGGACACATATCCGTGTTCCACCAGCACCGACAGCACCCGGGCAAGGCTCTGTTTCGTTATCCGCAGGATGCCCAGCAGGTCGGAGACCGTGATGCCCGGGTTGCGGCCGATGAAGTGCAGCGCCCGATGATGCGCCCGGCCGAGGTCGAGCTCTTTCAGGATCACATCGGCGGCGTTGGTGAAGTCGCGGTAGGCGAAGAACATCAGGTCCTGGGCCAGCCGGATCTCTTCCTCGCGCAGGAAGAGCAAGCTGGCGCCGGCGGGCGGGTGTCTCGATTCGGCCAGCGCGGGGGCGGCGCGGCGGGTCGCGCTCATGCTGTCGCCTTTCGGGTCCGGCATGGCAGACATTCCTTGCACATGCGGCAGAACTGTTGACGTATCTGGGGCTGCATTATAGCGTGCGCAAGGCTAAAGCAACAAAGTTGCGAGGATGCGACCAATGGCGCTTGTTCCTTTCGACGACCGCGACGGCTGGATCTGGTTCGACGGCGCTCTGGTGCCCTGGCGCGACGCCAAGCTGCATGTCCTGACGCATGGACTGCATTATGCCTCAGCGGTGTTCGAAGGCGAACGGGCCTATAGCGGCAATATCTTCCGACTGCGCGACCATACGGCACGGCTGCTGAACTCCGGCCGGATCCTGGGCTTCGAGATTCCCTATACGGCCGATCAGATTGATGCCGCCTGTTACGAGACTCTGAAGGCGAACGGGCTGACCGATGCCTACGTACGGCCGATCGCCTGGCGTGGCTCCGAGATGCTGGCCGTCTCGGCGCAGCACACGAAGATCCACCTGGCGATCGCCGTCTGGCAGTGGCCGAGCTATTTCGGCGACGATCGGATGGCCGGCATCCGGCTGGGCATGGGGGCATGGAAGCGGCCGTCGCCGGAGACCGCTCCGACGGCGGCGAAGGCAACCGGGCTCTACATGATCGGCACGCTGTCCAAGCACAAGGCGGAGGCCGAAGGCTTCGCCGACGCGCTGTTGCTGGACTGGCGTGGGCTGGTGTCGGAGGCGACGGGGGCGAACATCTTCTTCGTCTTCGACGGCGAGCTGCACACCCCCACGCCGGACTGCTTCCTGGATGGGATCACGCGACGCAGCGTGATGGCGTTGGCGAAGAACCGGCAGATGAAGGTTGTGGAGCGGCCGATCCGGCCGGAGGAGATGGCGCGCTCGACCGAAGTGTTCCTGGCCGGGACGGCGGCCGAAGTGACCCCGGTGCGGGAGATCGATGGGCTGACATTCACGCCGGGGCGGATCAGCGAGACGCTGATGAATGACTACGGGTCGCTGGTGCAGAAGTCGCCAGCGGAGGTGGCGAAGGTTACCGGCTGAGGCCCGTCACCGGCCACGCGAGGGGTTGGAGCAGGCCAAGCGCCGCACGGGATAGCGCCTCATATTCCGGTCGTCTGAGACGGAGGTCATGTCTTCTGCAATGGCCTGAGCGATCATGAAGTTGTCGAGCGGGGCCAATGAACACGAGCCGGTCGGCCGTTCTCAGCCCGTAGTGATCCGCAATCAGTGAACAGACACTACACCATGTAGCGGCGGAGGCAATCCATCAGTCGCGGCGCGTTGAAATTCAACAGCAATCCGACGCGAATGCCGCTCGTGCGCAGATAGGTCTGCAGTTGCATCTCGTGCACCGGGAGGATCGTTGCGACAGACTTGATTTCCAATATGAGCTGGTCAGCCGCAACAACATCCGCCTTGAAACCGTCACCGACACGCTCGCCCTTGTAGAGCACTGGAATGGGGACCTGTCGTGCGAACCTGACGCCCGCGCGCCGCAGCTCGACACACACGCACTGTTCATAGACAGCTTCAAGCAAGCCCGGGCCGGTGTTACGGTGCACCTCGATTGCCAATCCGACGACCTGTTCGGTCAGCGACTCTGCCAGAAGCATGCGGTTCTCCGTGGTCCTCCGCGCCTCCTCCGTCCGAATCAAAAATGAATCGTTACTGCGCGGGCCGTCGGTGGCAGGCCACGAGGCGTGGCGTGCCGCTGGCTCGGCACATGTCAGGCGATTCTGTGAATCATTGCATTTTTGATTCGCGCGGAGGAAGCGCGGAGGGCCACTGGGAACACGGAGGGGGGTGCTGGCGCGGCTTGGTGCCCTGCACCGTGATCGGGCTTGCGCTGTCAGGGACAACAACCGGTCGCTGCTGGTCAAACCTGTCCGGCAAGGATTCTATGAGCATCCCAGTCCGCCAGCGGGCACTGATGCTGATCGACATGGTAGCAAGGGAATGGAACCACAGATGCACACAGATGCAGCGCGGCCGGCAGAGCAGCGGGGCTCTGCCGGCCACCAGTTCGATGTTTCTGTTCAGACCTTGCGCGGCCGCCGAAGCATACCAACCCCGACGAGGCCGCTGCAGAGAAGCGCGAGCGAGGCAGGCTCGGGCACCCGGACCGGGACGCCGGCACCCGCATAGACGAACATGTCGCGCCCATTGCCGCCAGGGTCGGTGACGTCACCATTGGTGCTGGTTGGCTGATACAGCGCACCATTGGGATACGTATCGGCGTACCAGAAGGAGACCTGATAGGTGTCGCCCACGACCGTCGGGATCACTTGGTTGATCGCGTCGTAGGCCTGGACCGCGCCATCAACGTAGCAGTTGTTGCCGGTAAGTCCGCACCCGCTCTCCACGATGCCGCCGGCGCCCGCACCGAACGTGTTCAAATAGCTCCAATCTGTCGGCGCGGACGATCCGACCGGGCCAAGCGAGAAATCCCCATTCAGCACGAGATTCGGGCCGCCGCTGGTTACGTCCACCAGCGTGACATCAGACAGCTCGAGGTACGCGGGGTCTTCGCGAAATGCGAAGGCGAGATTGGTCGCCGTCGTGCCCGCCACGAAGTCGGCCGTACCCTGCTGATACGTACCGGAGATAGCCTGACCCGTCAGTTGGTAAATGACATTACCGACCGGCGGCGGTTCATTCGTCGGGCCAGCATAAGCCTGCCCGGCTACCATAGCGAGTGCAGCGATCGCAAAAGCCGTGAACCTCATGGTATGGACTCCCTAAGCTGAGGAGATGATCCTTACCAGAACGTTAAGGTATAGTCAATACGATTAAGAAACCGCATGCGATTGTAGGTATAAAGGAACATCCCGTTCAACTGCCTGATATCCCTCGCATCGGGAAACATTCCGCGGGTAGTGAACCATGCCATACCGGCGATGGCCATGGCGGCCTCACCCGCCCGACACCCGGCGAGTTCTTGGAAGGACCTATCCATCGTTCGCAGCTCAGACGGCCGCGTTGCTGGCGTCGGCCGGCCTTCCGGCTCACGACGATGGTGGGACCGATTTCCCAGATCACGGTCGATCGAGATAGGCGCCCCGATGCTGCGGCAGCTTCCAGCCGAGCAAACGGCTGGCGACCAAAGTCCGCAACACCTGCGCGGTTCCCCCGCCGATCGTGAACATCCGCGCGTCGCGTGCCATCCTCTCCAGCGGCCAGGCACGGGAGTAACCACGAGCCCCGAAGATTTGCAGCGCATCATTGGTGACACGGATCGCCGTCTCGGCGGCAAACACCTTGGCTTCGGCGGCCAGCAGAGCGTCCGGCAGCGGTGCAGCACTGGCCGCTGCGCGGCGGATCATCAGCCGTGCCGCGTCGATACCGATCGCCATGTCGGCCAGCATCCATTGCAGTCCCTGGAATTCGCCGATCGGCCGACCGAACTGCCGACGCGATTTGGCAAAGCCCAGGGCCTCGTCGAATGCACCCTGCGCGAGTCCGAGCGCCACGGTGGCTGCCCCCACACGCTGACTGTTGTAAGCCTCCATAAGAGCGGCGAACCCGCGCCGCCAACCACCCGGAGTGCGCAGGACCATCTGCTCGGGGATTTCGAGGTCTTCCAGGATGATCTCCGCCTCCGGGATGCCGCGCAGGCCCATCGTGGGCTCGCGCTTGCCGATGCGAAGACCAGGCGCCCTATCGCGCACCGCAAGGAAACCACCGATGCCAAGCTCGGCGCCGTCCTCATCGAAGGCGCGTGCGAAGATCAGGTGCAGTTTCGATACATCCCCACCGGTGATCCAGTGCTTTGTGCCGTTGAGGATGAAACGGTCCCCCCGACGATCAGCGCGGGTGGTCATGTCGCTTGCGGCCGAACCGGCCTCGGGTTCAGTAATGCAGATCGCCGGCTTGTCCCCGGCGAGGACCAGCTCCGCCGCGAGACGCCGCTGCGCTTCGCTGCCATAGAGCATGATCGCGGAGATCGCACCCATGTTTGCTTCCACAGCAATGCGACCGGTGACGCCGCAAACCTTCGCCATCTCCTCGATGATCAACGTGGCATCAAGAAACGATCCATTCGCGCCGCCATAGGCTTGTGGGATCGTATACCCCATGAACCCGGCATCGCGCAGCGCGGCGACATTGTCCCAGGGATATTGCTCCGTCCGGTCGGTTTCCGCTGCACGGGGGCGGATAACCTCGCGTGCCAGCTCGCGCGCCCGCGACTGCAAGAGAGTCTGTTCCGGCGTCAGGTCGAATTGCATGGCGCATCCCTCTCGCGCGCTCGAAGCCGAAAGACTAGACCTGCCGACCCCGAACAAGGAAACCCCAGCCCGTCATGGCCGGCCTTGTGTTGCCTTGTGCCGGCCATCTCCTGTCGGTTGTCGCGACGGTACCGCAGCGGGCACAAGATGGCCGGCACAAGTGTGGGCAGCAGCAAAATGCAGGACGAGATCGAACGCCACTACGCGAGCGAAGCCATCGCCGACCGGACCCTCGCGGCGCTGCGCGAGGCATATGGGCCGGACGTGCCGATCACTCCGGACGCCCTGGCCCCACTGGATCAGTTCCACGGCCGCGGCGTGGCGGCGACCGAGGCGCTGGGCACTCGCCTCGCGCCAAAAGCAGGTGATCGATTGCTGGACATCGGCAGTGGCATCGGCGGGCCCGCGCGATGGATCGCGGCGCATTTCGGCTGCCACGTCACCGGGATCGATCTGACCCGGGCCTTCTGCGACGCCGCCGAGGTGCTGACCCGTGCGTGCGACATGAGCGAACAAGTACGGATCATGCACGGCAGCGCGACCGAACTGCCGTTTCCGGACCAGAGCTTTGATCGCGCCTATTCGCAGAACGTGCTGATGAATATCGCGGATAAGCGGCGGTTCTATCGGGAGGCATTCCGCGTCCTGCGCCCTGGCGGCCTGCTCGCGGTAGACCAGATTGCCCTCGGTTTGAACGGCCCGCCAGGTTATCCGCAGCCTTGGGCGAGCGTGGCTGAAGCAAGCTTCCTCGCGGCGCCTGACGAAATCCGCGACGACAGTGCAGCCGTGGGCTTCGACATCCTGGTGCTCCGCGACGCGACCGACGAGGCGATCGCCTTCCATGAAGAGATGAGGCGGCGCATGAAGGCCGAGGGACCACCGAGGCTGGGACTGCAGGTGCTGGTTGGCGACCGGTTTCGCGAACTCATGCGCAACAGTGCCGACAGCCTGGCCCAGCGGCAGACGAGCGTTATTCAGTGTCTGCTGCGCCGGCCCGAGTGAACCACCGCCGCCGCATCTCTCAGGCTTGGTGCGCGAGCAGCAGCCCGGCTGCGGGCCAGTCGAAGGCGACGAGGCGGCCGATCCCGGAGAGCGTGACATAGGCGGTGCGCAGGTCTGGGCCGCCGAAGCAGATATTCGTGGTCACCGGATCGCCGGTACGGACCTGACGCAGCAATCGCCCGTCCGGCGCGATCACGCTGATGCAGCCGCTGAGCAGCGTGGCGACGCAGATGTTTCCCGATGCATCGACAGCCAGGCTATCGAACCGCTGGTATCCGCCCAGGCCGGCGACCAGTCGTCCGCCGTGCGGGGATGGAAACGGCTGCTTCTTCGCAACGCCGGGCGATTCGAGATCGAAGGCCCAGAGGCGGGCAGTCTCGGTTTCCGCCACATAGACCGTTCGCCCGTCGGGCGAGAGGCCCACGCCGTTCGGCGTGAGGATCGGATAAGCGACCTCGATGATGCGCGAACCTTCGGCCAGCGCGTAGTACAGTCCGCCATGGTCGCGGTCGCGCGCGCGGGACTTGCCAAGGTCGCTGAAATAGAACCCGCCATGTGCGTCGAAGACGATGTCGTTCGGCCCACACAGCTTGTGCTCGCCGCAGCGGTCGTAGAGCACGCTGAGTGCGCCGGTCGCAGGGTCCAGGCGTTCGATGCGTCCGCTGGCGTAGTCCGACGCCGGCGCGACGGGGCGCAGCAGGCCCATCTCGTAGCGGAAGGCGAAACCGCCATTGTTGCAGATGTAGAACGCGCCCTCAGGACCCACGGCGAGGCCATTCGGGCCGCCACCCGTGCGGGCGATCACTTCAACCCGCCCGTCTGGATGGACGCGGCTGACAGTCTGGCGCTCGATCTCCACCAGCACGACGGAGCCGTCGCGCATCGCCACGGGTCCTTCGGGGAAAGAGAGGCCGGTGGCGATCACACGCATGTCGGTCATTGGCTGCTTCCTTCAATAGGTGTTCAGGCCGAGTATGCCCTGGCCGGGCGGGGTGTCAGCCACCAGCTTGCGTCCGATCAGGTCGCGCAACGTCTCCGAGGTGCCGCCGCCGATCGAGCCGTAGCGGGCGGCACGGTACAGGCGCGAGACCGGGTATTCATCGGTGAAGCCGAAGCCGCCGTGCAGTTGCACCGCCTCGCCGGTGACGCGGATCGACATCTCGTTGTTGAAGACCTTGGCGGCTGCCGCCATGAACGGGTCGGGGAACGGGTTGGCGGTGGCGGCGGCGCGATACAGCAGGCCGCGTCCGGCCTCGATGTCCTTGAACATGTCGGCGAGCTTCCAGCGGATGCCCTGGTGGTCGGCGATCGGCTTGCCGAAGACGGTTCTGTTGCGGACGTAATCGATCGCCTCGTCGAAGGCCCCTTCGGCGAGGCCCAAGGAAATCGCCGGGTTGAGGCAGCGCTGGGTGTTGAAGGCGGTGAGCAGCTTGCGGAAGCCGTCCTCGCGGATGACGAGGTTCTCCAGGGGCAGCTCGCAGTCGTTGAACTGGATTTCGTGCAGGTTCTCACCGCCCATGGTGTGGAACGTGCCGGTGACTTCCAGGCCCGGAGTGCCGGCTTCGACCAGGGCGCAGCCGATGCCCTCGCGGCCAGGCTTGTTGTCGATGCGGGTGAAGACGACGAACATGCCGGCTTCCGGGGCGCGGCTGATCAGTGTCTTGGTGCCTTTGAGGATGACGCGGTCATCGAGGATGCAGGCATTGGTGCGATAGGCGGCGACGTCCGTGCCGGCGTGCGGCTCGGTCATACAGATCGCCAGGATGCATTCGCCGGACGCGACTTTGGGGAGGATGCGCTGCCTGATCGCGGCGGGGGCGTATTGGGCGATAACACGGGTTTGCACCCCGGCCTCGCCGAGCACCGCCATCGCGGTAACGTAGCAGCACTTGGCGATCTCTTCCAGGATCAGAACAGTGTCCAGGATGGAGAGGCCGAGGCCGCCATACTCCTCCGGCACGGACATGCCGAGCACGCCGAGTGCCGCGAGCTGGCGCATGTTCTCCCAGGGGAAGGTGCCATCCATCCAACGCTGGGCGCGCGGTTTGAACTCGGTCTGGGCGAGCCCGCGGACGGAGTTCAGCATGTCACGCTGCTGATTGTTGATGCGGACGTCCATGCTGGTTCCCCTCGCTCGTTCGACGGCGCGATGGTAGGGGATGCCGGTCAGTATGGGCAGAGAGTGCGGATGCCGTATTCAGCGGGTGAGCTGCGCGCCAATCCGGAGGTGACGCGCCTGGTCGGATCGATCGAGGCGGTGGAACGCGGCCTCGCCGGGGTCGGCTATATCCCGAGCAAGCAGATCGCGACGGCGGTATATCTCGCGCATCACTTGCAGAAGCCGATCCTGGTCGAGGGACCGGCGGGCGTCGGCAAGACCGAGCTCGCCAAGTCGATCGCAGCCTGGTTCACGCTGCCGCTGATCCGCATGCAGTGTTACGAGGGACTGGATGAATCCAAGGCCCTCTATGAGTGGAAATACGGCAAGCAGCTTCTCTACACTCAGATTCTGCGCGACAAGATCGGCGAGGTGCTGGGCGAGACCGAGGGCCTGGGCGAAGCGATCGACCGCCTGCACGGGTTCGGCGATCTGTTCTTTTCGCCGGAATTTTTAGAACCGCGGCCGTTGTTGCGGGCGTTGCGGCAGGAAGGCGGCGCCGTGTTGCTGATCGACGAGGTCGATAAGTCGGATCAGGAGTTCGAGGCATTCCTGCTGGAAATCCTGTCCGACTACCAGGTGTCGATCCCCGAAATCGGTCGCGTCGCGGCGGAGACTCCACCTGTCGTGGTGCTGACCTCGAACAGCATGCGCGACCTGGGCGATGCGCTGAAGCGGCGCTGTCTGCATCTGCATATCGGGTTCCCGGACGCCCGCCTGGAGTCGCGGATCATCGAATCGCGCGTCCCGCAGGCGGACGAAAGCCTGCGCCGCCAGCTTGTTGCTTTCGTACAGGGGCTGCGCGGGCTCGATCTCAAGAAGGCCCCATCGGTCAGCGAGACGATCGACTGGGCACGCGTGCTGGTGCTTCTGCATGCGCGCGTGCTGAACACCGAGATGGTCCGCGACACGCTGAACGTGCTGCTGAAGTTCGAGACCGACATCGAAACGGCAAGCCGGCAATTGGGTGAGCTGACCGGCAGGGCCCGGCGCGATGCCGGACTCGCCGAATAGCATGCATTCGGCCGAGCCGCTGCGCCGCTTCTTCGAGGCTGCGCGTGGGGCCGGCGTACGCATCTCCCCGGCCGAAAGCATCGACGCCGTACGCGCGGTTGACATCGTCGGATATGGCGATCGCGCCGCGCTGAAGGATGCGCTCGGCCTTGTGCTGGCCAAGACGGCCGACGAGAAGCGCGCACTCTCCGAATGCTTCGATCTTTATTTCCGCCGCGACGAAATCGCCTTGCCGGATGACGAGAAGCCGCCCTCGGTCGCGCCGGGAGCAGGTGGAGCGGGCGGCGGCGGCACGCTGGGCCGCATGCTGCTGGAAGGCGACGTCGCCGGCCTGACCGCCTCGATGGAAGAGGCCGGCGAAGCCGCCGGTGTCCTGAACATCCGCTTCTTCACGCAGCGGAACTTGTACGCGCGGCGTGTGCTGGACCGCATGGGTCTGGGCGACGTCGAGCGCGACATCGCGGCGCTGCGTCGCGAAGGCGGGCGCAGCCAGGCGCGCCGGCTGGAAGCTGGCCTGGAAGGGCTGCGCGGGCAGGTGCGCGACTTCGTCGAGCGCAACCTGCTGCTGTTCGCCCGCGGCCAGACCGAGGAGTTTCGCGAAGAGCTGCTGAAATCCACCCGCCTGTCGAACCTGGAGCGGCGCGACTATGAGCGGATGCGCGTGCTGGTGCGCGTGATGGCCCGGCGGTTGGCGACCCGCTACGCCAAGCCGCGGCGGCGCCGGTTGCGCGGGCAGCTCGACGTGCGGCGGACGATGCGGCGCAACATGGGCTGGGGCGGCGTGCCGTTCCTTGTGGTGTGGCGGGAGAAGCGCATCGAGAAGCCGCGCGTGCTGGTGCTGTGCGACGTGTCCGGCTCGGTCGCGCCGATGGCGCAGTTCCTGCTGATGTTCCTCTACGCGTTGAACGAGGTGCTGGCGGACATCCGCAGCTTTGCCTTTGCCGGTAGCCTGATCGAGGTGAGCGATATCCTGGAGCACGAGCCGATCGAGGCGGCGATCGCGAAAATCCTGGGGATCATTGGCTTCGGGTCGTCGAATTACGGGAACTCGCTGGCCGATTTCGAGGATGGCTGGATGAGCCTGGTCGATCGACGCAGCACGGTGATCGTGCTGGGCGATGCACGCGGCAACCGCACCGATCCGCGGGTGGACATCCTGGCGCGGGTCGCAGCGCGGGCGAAGCGGGTGGTATGGCTGAACCCGGAATATCGGGCGGCATGGGGCACGGGCGATTCCGACATGTTCCGCTACGCGCCGCACTGCCAGATGGTGCGCATGTGCAGCACGCTGCGCGAGCTGGAGCGCGTGGTGGAGGAGCTTCTGGAGATGTCGCGGTAGGTTCAGTCAGCCGCCAGATTGGGTCAAAGCCGCTCGGCCCCCGTCATGTCACGCATGAATGAGGGCGTACCGCCCCCGGCGCCGATGGGCGGAGGTCCGCTCCGTGTTACGCTGCGATGGTCCAGTCGGTCGGGGCTGGCCCTCGGCCGCTGGTTCCGAGGGAGGGCCAAATGGCTGTTGCCAGTGTTTCGAAAATAACGGCGTCGTCCACGGAAAGCTTCGACAGCGCGGTGCGGGAAGGGCTGGCCCGGGCCAGCAAGACGCTGCGCGGCATCACCGGCCTGCACGTCATCGAGCAGAAGGCGGCGGTGAGCAGCGGGAAGATCAGCGAGTACCGGGTGACGATGGAGCTGACGTTCATCCTGGAGAATTGACCCAGCCGCTGGGTCGCGCCCCCACCATCATGGCCGGCCTTGTGCCGGCCATCTCTGTGCGTTGGGGCAGGTTCGCCGGGGGGCGTCGCCCCGGGTGAGTCAGGCGCCGAGGCGTTCGGCGATCTCGTCGCGCCAGCGCTTGGAGGCGGCGATCATGCAGGCGCGGCCGGTGCGGCGGTCGATGATCTCGGGATCGAGGTCGGGGTCCAGCACGATCACGGTTTTGACGCGGTGCAGTGCTTCTTCAAGGGTGCGATATTCGCCCCAGGCGCGCGCGTTGATGCGAAGCTCGTAGCGGAGCATGGTCCCCTCCAGTTTCGACGAGGGCGTCCCA
>Ga0335074_10006532_pt1 | contig 16192 bp, 17 predicted proteins | sample Lox_Sample_23_FD_206715 | JGI IMG/M metagenome (GOLD analysis project Ga0335074, IMG submission 206715) | Soil microbial communities from Loxahatchee National Wildlife Refuge, Florida, United States - Lox_Sample_2.3 | ecosystem: Environmental > Terrestrial > Soil > Wetlands | place: USA...
CGGTTTTTCTCGCCATTACAATTTGGCTCATATGGTTGGGCGCGAAGAGAGTAATTCACTACTAGGCACCGGGCGACGGACGGCTGGCCCGTACAAGCCTTCTTTTGGCTTGTACGGGGAACAAGGGAAAATGTGGATCGACTCGAAGAGTCGCACCCTATGCGCACCCCGAACCCTTGTCAAGGGCACAATCGTATAACTTGCTTATTTGCAATAGCTTAGAAATGCATTTGAATAATCCCAAACCGCTATAATTATATATAGAGACCAAAACAGGCGCAGCCACCCGCTGCGCCTCTTCCTATTTGGAGCCAGGCATGCCTTCAATTATGAATCCGCGACCAGCGACCGGGGCCCCCGCGTACGGGTCTTCGTCCGTGGGGTGAAAAGCCGCGTGGTGCCTGGCCTGCCCCTGAGCGAAGCCGAAGGGGCGAGTCCATAACCCCTTTATTTAGACGGTCGTACACATAACCGTCATGGAATGAGCGCATCACAGCGCAAGTTCCAATAAAATCAAGGATATAACTTTCTAGCTTCGGGCACGCCGAATGCCAAACCAAGCAATCTGCGTTCAGCCCCGCTTCAGCGCCGCGTCCACGCTGTACTTGCCCGGCCCCGCCAGCACCAGTGTCAGCATCGCCGCCAGATACAGCACAATCAGTTCGCCATGGTCCGCGCCTCTCCCAAAGAATAGGAAGTGGTGCACAAACGCCCACGCCACAAAGATGTTCACAAACGACCACGCCGCCGCCCAGCGTGTACCCAGGCCAAGAACGACCAGAATGCTGCATACAAAGTCGCCGATCATCGCGAACGCCAGGCTGGGAACCGCACCAATATGTAGCGGGTTAGGGAAGTGCGCTGCCATCATCCCGAAGTGCTCCACCTTTTCCAGCCCGTGCTTCAAAAGTAGGCTCGTCCCCGCAATCACCCGCAGCGCAAGCAACCCGGCATCATGACCCTCCGGAACAAAATCGCACGCAATCACCCGCTTCAGCATCCGTCATCCTCCACAAACGCACTCCACAAACGCATGGATGCGCGGCGCAATGTGCCGCCCATCGTGCGCTCATTTTACCGGAAGTAAAGGATCAGATAGCCCCTGCGCGGTCCCCTCGCTGCGCCTTCTCAGTTCGTCCTTAGCGCCACCATCGGATCAATCCGCGACGCCCGCCGCGCCGGGATGTAGCCCGCGATCAGCGCCACAAACGCCATGATCCCAATCGTCGCCGCAAACGTCACCAGGTCCGTCGGCTTCGTCCCGAACAGCAGCGACGCAATCCATCGCCCCAGAATCAGAGACGCAACCGTCCCTGCGGCAATCCCAATCATCGCCAGCCGCATCGTCTTCGTCAGCACGCCGCGAAGTACGCGTCCCTGCGTCGCGCCCAGCGCAATGCGAATCCCGATCTCCTGCGTCTGCCGCGTCACCGTATACGAGATCACGCCGTAGATTCCCAGCGTCGCCAGCAGCAGCCCAAACTCCGCAAACAACGACACCAGCAGCGCAAAAAACTTTCGGGGAGAAACCGCGTGCTCCACCAGCAGCTCAATCGGCTTGAACTCCGTCGCCGGCTGCGCGGGATTGATCTCCCGCAGCGTCTTTATGATCGTCCCCGCCAGCACATCCGGAGGCAGCTTCGTCCGCACCACCAGGTTCGCGCCTTCGGGCTCTCGCTGCATTGCCGGCAGATACATCTGCCAGCCGACCTTCTTCTCCGCGCCGCTCTGCCGCACATCATCCACAATGCCGACCACCCGCGTGTCCTCTTGATTCACCTCAACCATGCGTCCAATCGGGTCCTCCCCCGGCCAGAACTGCCGCGCCACCTCCTGGTTCAGAATCACCACCGGCTGGCTCTTCTCTGTATCACTCCACGTAATGTCGCGACCTTCAGTCAGCCGCAGGCCAATCGCATTCAGATACCCCGGTGTCACCATGTACACAAAGCTTCCCTGCTGAAACTTTCGAGGGTCCTGGCCCTTCGGACTCAGCCCCCAGCTCCGGTTCCAGCTCAATGGCAGGCTGTCTGCAATTCCAGCTCCCTCCACACCCGGCAGCGCATCCACCCGCCGCAGAATTTCCTCGAAGCTCTGAGTAATCGTTGACTCGTTCTTGCCGTTGTAATCGATCTTGATCGCCGCCGCATGGTCCGGCGCAAATCCCAGGTCCACATCCAGCACCCGCAGGAAGCTCCGCAGCAGCAGCCCCGCGCCGATCAGCAACACACACGCCAGCGCGACCTCTGAGACCACCAGCACTGCCCGCATCCGCTCATGCTTCCTGCCGTCGCTCATCCCCAACCCGCTGTCCTTCAGCGCATCCTGCAAATTGTTCCCCGACATCTTCAGCCCCGGAGCCAGCCCGAACAGCACCGCCGCCGTCAACGCCACCAGCAGCGTCCAACTCAAGGCCGTTCCGTCCACCCGCACGGTACTCAGTAGCGGTAGTGCAATCGATCCCTGGTGCGCCATGTAATCGACCACCGCATATGCAATGCCCAACCCCAGCACCGCGCCTGCCAGAGACAGTACCAGGCTCTCCGTTAGCAGTTGTCGCACCAGCCGCACCCGTCCCGCTCCCAGCGCCGTCCGCATTGCAAACTCCTTGCTCCGCGACGCCGCCCGCGCCAGCAGCAGGTTCGAGAGGTTCACACACACAATCAGCAGGATCAGGCCCACCGCCGACCACAGCACAATCAGCGACCGCCGCAGCTTCCCGCTCACGTAATCCTTCAGCGTGATGATGTTCGCCTTGTAGCCGCTGCCCCACTCGGGATGCTTCGCATTGAACAGCAGCTTCGGAAACAGCGTGTTCGCCTCATTCTGCGCGCTGGCAATCGTCACGCCTGGCTTCAACCGCCCAATCAACGCCAGCGTATTTCCCCAGTCGCGCATCTGGTCTTCAATCACCGGAGCAATCACATCCACTTTGCTTCCCGGCGCAAACACTGCTCCAAAATCAAAGCTCTCCGGCAGAACCCCAATCACACTCGTCGGCTGCTTATCAATCTCAATCGACTTGCCCACAATCGACGGGTCGCCTCCATACTGCCGCTTCCAAAACGAATACTCGAGCAACACCGCGCTCGGTCCGTTCAACGCCAGCTCATTCCTGGTGAACAACCGCCCCAGCATTGGCTGCACGCCCAGCGTCTGGAAGAAATTTCCCGTCACCATGATCCCCGTAATCGGCTGCGGAACCCCGCGCCCGGTCAGGTTCATGTTGTCTGCGGTTGAGAATGCAAAGTACCCCGCCACATCCTGGTACGAATGGCTTTCCGCGCGCAGCTGGTCATATGCATCCACCGAATACGTCATGCTTGATTCGCCGCTCTTGCCAGTCAGGTCCACAATTCGCACCAGCCTCTGCGGATTGTGAAAGGGCAGCGGACGCAGCAGAATCGTATCCACCACGCTGAAGATCGCCACATTCGCGCCAATCCCCAGCCCCAGAATCAGCACCGCAATCAGCGTGAATCCCGTATCGCGCTTCAGCGTGCGAAACGTGTAGCGCAAATCCTGCAACAGCACATCGAGAAACGGAAGTCCCCGCGCTGCCCGATGCCGCTCGCGCGCCTGCTGCACGCCTCCAAACTTGATCAGCGCCTGCCGCCGCGCCTCGTCTTCTGTCATGCCCGCCCGCACGTTCTCGTCCACAGCCATCTCCAGATGCGCGCGCATCTCCTCGTCGAGATCGCTGTCCATCTCCCCCTTGCCGAAGAAGGCCCGCACCCGCTCCCATCCTTGCCGCAGAAAATCCTGCATCACTCACCGCCTTCCTGCGGCATCGCCATTACGCGGCCCATCACCGCAGTCAGTCGCGCCCAATACGCAGTGTCCTCGGCAAGTTGTTTCCGCCCGCGCTTGGTGATTGTGTAGAACTTCGCCTTGCGGTTGTTGTCAGACACACCCCACTCCGACGCAATCCATCCCCGCTGCACAAGCCGCACCAGCGACGCATAAATCGTCCCCTGGTTCAGCAGAACCTCGTTGCCGCTCACCTGTTCAATGCGACGCGCAATGCCGTAGCCGTGCTGCGTTCCCATCGTCGCCAGCGTCTGCAGCACCATCAGGTCCAGCGTTCCTTGCAAAAGATCTAATTTCGAGTCCGGCATTTCACCCTCCTGTGCGGCCCCCACATAAACGTATGTTTAATATGTGGTATCGCCACAGGAGCCGTCAAGTCTTCCGCGCATGGCTGGATCTGCGGTTGCAGGACTGTGGCTCAGCCCAGTGCTTTACTCTGCGTTGTCTTTGCTGCTGTCCTGGGGAAGCTCCAGATACACCAGCCCGAACCTCGTCTCGCCCGCATGCGACGAATCAATTCCGACTATACGGAACCGGTGCGGCCATCCCGCGCGCAGTTCCACATCGTCACCTGAGTTTGGACTCCCATTTATCTGTACGTGGCCGCCTTGGTCATCTGAGCAAGTCAGCCCTGCGCGCGTCACTGTCAGCTTGCCCACCGGTTTGCCGTGGTCGCACTGGAGCACCTCGCCATATCGCGACAACGGCTTGCGATAGAACGCAATCACCTCCGCCGCCGGATCATGCGTCATATAGCTCACCGCAATCACCCTGAAGTGAAAGCTATTCCACGTTAAACCCAGGTCCGCCTGCGAATCGTTGTCCTTCGGACCCTTATATAAGGTTGCCCCCGGATACACCGGCAGCCCAATCTCCGCCGCTGTTGCGTTCGAGTTTGCATGTAGCTCCAGATTCAGCCCACCGTCCTTCCCGCCTTTGCTCTGCGCCATCGCCGCCGCACCGCACAGCATCACTCCTGTCAGAACCCCCGTCACAACCCGCAGCCTGCGCAATCCCATCGCACCACCTCAAATCCCTTCTGGAGATCTCTACGCCTCCCCATCCCCAAAAGTTCCCATCTAAAAAGTCCAAATGCCGATTCCCGAACCGACATACAGGTAGCGGACTTGCAAACCCGCCTAAAATTCAACATTGAGGTGTTCCATGCAATATTTGTTACTGCTTTACGCAAACGAAGCTGGTTGGAACCAGATGACCCCGGCGCAGCAGAAGCAGGGAGTTGCCGCTTACATGGCTTACGGCGAAGCCCTTACCGCTGCCGGAATCCTGAAAGGCAGCAACCGTCTGCAGCCAATTGCCACCGCAACGACCGTCCGCAATGTCGACGGCAAACCTCAGGTCCTCGACGGCCCTTATGTCGATTCCAAAGAACAGCTCGGCGGATACTTCCTCATCGATGTTCCCGATCTTGACTCCGCGATCTCCTGGGCCGCGCGCTGCCCGGGCGCATCCCACGGATCCATCGAAGTTCGTCCGGTTTGGGAAAGACCCGCCGGCGTCGCTGATTACAAAGAGCAGGCCATGACTGTATGACCTGTACTGAAGGCAACGGACTCGCCCAGAGCATTGCGGAAGCGATTGCCCGCCGCAGCTATGGCAAGCTCGTTGCCTTCCTCGCGGTCCGCACGCGTGACCTCGCCGCCGCCGAGGACGCTCTCTCTGAGGCCTTTGCCGCCGCACTCGCCGATTGGCCCGCGCACGGCTGCCCGGACAATCCCGAGGCCTGGCTGCTCACTGTCGCGCGCCGCAAGGCCATAGACGCGCATCGTGTCGGACGTCGCGAAGTCTCTGCAGCCGATCTGTTTCCCGACGACCCCACGCTCATCGAATCGTTTCCGGCAGACTCCACATCTAGCCCCGCCGCCGTATTCGAAATCCCCGACCAGCGCCTCGCCCTCATGTTTGCATGCGCGCATCCTGCCATCGACCCCGCCATCCGCGCACCGCTCATCCTGCAGTTGGTACTCGGCCTCGATGCCGCACGCATCGCCTCGGCCTTTCTCACGTCGCCCGCCGCCATGGGCAAGCGCCTCGTGCGCGCCAAACAGAAAATCCGCGATGCCGGCATCCCCTTCGATGTTCCCTCACGCGACGAGCTTCCAACGCGCGTCGAATCCGTCCTTGCCGCCATCTATGCCGCCTTCACCGAAGGCTGGCCCGATCCCTCTGCCGCAGACACTGTCCGCAGCGACCTCACCGCCGAGTCCATCTTTCTGGCGCGCCTCATTCACGAGCTTCTGCCTTCTGAGCCGGAAGCCTACGGCCTGCTCGCCCTCATGCTCTATGTGCAGGCGCGCCGCCGCGCCCGCCGCAGCCCGCAGCACGACTACGTCCCGCTCGCCTCGCAGGACACCGCGCTCTGGGACACCGCCGCCATTCGCGAAGCCGAGTCCATCCTCGGCAACGCCGGAGCGCTCCAGCGCATCGGGCGCTATCAACTCGAGGCAGCCGTACAGTCCGCGCACATCGCGCGCCGCCTCACCGGACAAAACAACTGGACGGCCATCGTGCAGCTTTACAATGCGCTCTTCGTCCTCACTCAATCGCCTGTCGTTGCCATCAACCGCGCGCTCGCCATTGCCGAAGCCGATGGCCCCGCCGCCGGCCTTGCCGCGCTCGAGTCTATTCAGGACGATCCTCGCCTCGCGCAATACCAGCCCTGGTGGGCCGCCCGCGCCGACCTGCTCGCACGCACCGGAGACGCAACCGCAGCCCATCACGCCTATGACATCGCCATGGGCCTCGAGTCAGATCCCGCCGTACGCCGCTTCCTCCAGCTTCGCCAATCCTCTCTTACCCGGTCCTGATACGGCCATCCGCGACCACCGGAAGCAGTCACCCGCGCGATCTGAGCAATTGCTGCGAAGCCGCACTTGCCTGTGCGGCCAGCACCCTTTGCAATGCTTTAACAATCCCCGCGTAGCCTGCCCATGAATGCGCGTCGCTTACTTTCCCGACTCCTTCCACGAAGTCAACGGGGTCGCCCACACCAGCCGCCAGTTTCAGGCGTTCGCACAGCGCCGCGGTCTGCCCTTCCTCTGCGTCCGCGCCGGAGACCGCACGCCGCGCCTCCTTATTGAGGATCACCTCTGGACCCTCGAGCTCCCGCGCGGCCCGCTCTCCTTCGGCCTCGAAAGAGACCTCCGCTTCGACGTCGCCTTCTTCCGCTTCATCCCCCTCATCACCCGCACCCTGCATCGCTTTCAGCCCGACCTCATTCACATCACCGGCCCCAGTGACAACGGCCTCATCGGGGCAGCGCTCGCCCACCATCTCCGCCTGCCCCTCGTCGCCTCCTGGCACACCAACCTGCATCAGTACGCCGCCACGCGCGCCCGCTGGCTCATCCGCCGGCTTCCTCCCTCCATGCGTCCTCGCGTCGCCCGGTTCATCCAGGACTCTTCCCTCGACCTCATGGCCTGGTTCTATTCGCTGGCCCGGGTCCTCTTCGCGCCCAACCCCGGCCTCTGCACACTGCTCGAACAGCACGCTTATCGCCCCTGCCATCTCATGCAGCGCGGAGTCGACACCAACCTCTTCACCCCTGTCCGCCGCACCCGCACCCACGAAGACACAACCATCATCCTCGGATACGCCGGCCGCCTCTCTGTCGAGAAGAACGTTGCCCTTCTAGCCCAGGTGCATCAGCAGCTCACTGGCCACGGCTTCACGAATTTCCGCTTCCTCATCCTCGGCCACGGAGCCGAAGAAACCTGGCTCCGCAACCACCTTCCCAACGCCGATTTCCCCGGAGTCCTCCGCGGCCCCTCGCTCGCCACCGCCTACGCCAACATGGACGCCTTCGTCTTCCCCTCTCACACTGACACCTTCGGCAACGCTGTCCTCGAGGCCCTAGCCTCCGGCGTCCCCGCCATCGTCACTCCCACCGGAGGCCCCGCATCCATCGTCTGCGACGGCTGCACCGGCTTCATCCGCGCCGACTCCGCCTTCGCCGATGCCGTCCTCCGCCTCGCCTCCGATCCCGCTCTTCACAACCGAATGCGCGCCGCCGCCCGCATCCGCGCCCTCCGCACTTCATGGGACTCCGTCTTCGAAAGCGTCTACACCCACTACGGTGCCGCCCTCAACGAGTAACGGCGGCCTGCACCAGCCCAGGTTTGGATAATGTGGAGAACGCGGCTGCCGCACAGCAGTCATTCTGAGCAAGTGTGGAGCGCGCAGTGAAGAATGAGCGGTTCCCTTCATTCACGGCACATATTTAGCGGCATCACCATGACGACGGGCTACATCTACCGCGCAACCGGAGTCCCCATGAACACTCGGGGGCCCTGGCACGCGGTCTTTGCATGCTGGAAAGGGGGATTGGTCTTCGTTCGCGGTGCGATTGTTGGCTGGGGTGAGTAGTTGCCTTTGCGCTCTTCGCGCTTTGGAGGTAGATTTTTGCTTTGTCATCACAGCCACCGCACAGCTCTCAATAAAGGGAGGCTAAAACCGATGATCTATGATCATCCACGCAAGCAAAAGCTGGCGCAGTTCATCCGGCAGGTTTGGGACGAGGGCGATGCTGATGCGGCGGACGCCTACCTCGCGCCTACCTATACCATCCATCACGATCCCGGCGACCCCTGAAATGGTCAGGTGCTCGATCCTGCCGGCTTTAAGCATCGTTCAAGGCGGTCCCGCGCCGCATTTCCCGATCAGCGCTTCGACATTCAGGGCCTATATGCTGACGGAGACGCTATCGGCATCACCTGGTTCTGGCAGGCCACGCATCGGGGCGACATTCCCGGATACTCCGCGACAGGTAAGATCATCCGCATGTCCGGAGCGACGGCCTATTTCTTCGACAGCGAAGATCGGTTGACCGGCCATTGGCAGATCACAGACAGGCTTGGTGTCTTTCAGCAGCTTGAGCGCAACAAAGCCGCCAGTACATAAATCTGGCAGGTGGCCCGGGTCTGAGTGATGACCCAAATGGGTACCCCTTGTCTCGCAGAGACATTGGCTAGGATACCCCCATGCCGAGAGTCCTTGCGCGCCACCGACTCGGCCCCTCATATCACCCTCACGCAGCAGTTGCTAAGACGGCTGCGGATATCCCTTGAATTCCTCACCGGGCTTGATGTTCGGATACTTCTTCAAGCTCATCTCGTACTCCATGATCTCCCTGAACACCGGGGCAAACATCCAGCCGTTGGTCAACTCGGTGGCGAAGAGGTTCGCGTTCTCATGCGGATCGCTGCTCAGGTCGTAGAACATCGGGAATTGCGGTTTGACGATTGGCTTGTCAATCCCTTCGGAGTAGCGAAGGACCGCCTTGTACATCTCCCACTTGATTGACATAAGCTCGCCGTCTGGACCAAAGAACATAAAAGCATCCCGGCCCGTCGTGTTGCTCTTGCCCAGCAGGAACGCTGAGGCGTCGATGCCGTCAATCGGCCGGTCTTTCGGCACCAGGTTTGACGCTCCGATAATTCCGGCGAACGTAGGCAGCCAGTCCGCCGCGCATAGCATTTCGTCGGTAACCACCCCAGCAGGCACTTGCCCGGCCAGCGAATCATGCCGGCAGTTCGATAGCTGCCTTCGAACGGCGGATTGAAGAAATCGCCGCGCCAGGGCCCACTCGAGCCTCCAGTGACGCCCCCACAAACAAGCGAGCTTCCATTTCCGTTGTCGCTCGTAAGAACTACGATCGTGTTACCGTCAGCCCCAGCTTCCTTGATCGCATCGAGGACTTGCCCGACGCGGTAGTCCATCTCCCCGATAATGTCCGAGTAAGTTCCGCCGCGCGAAGTCGACTTGCCGGCAAATGCCGGGTTGGCAATGATCGGCGGATGAACCTCTGAGTACCCGAGGTAAACAAAGAAAGGCTTCTTCGCTGCCGATTGCCGCTTGATAAAGTCAATTGTCTTGGGAATGAGGTACTTCTCATCTACGATGGGCCGAACGTTCAGGTCGAGCGGCATCACCGGCGCGGACTTCTGCCCTTTCTTGCCCTCCCAGATCATGGGCGGTTCCATACCGGACTTCTTGAACAGGGGGTACGAGGTGTAGCCGGCTTCGTCCCAACTGTTCAGAATGCCCCACCACTCGTCGAATCCCTGGTCATTGGGCATGCGCCCCTGAATTTCGCCGAGATGCCACTTCCCATACAGCGCAGTTGCGTAGCCCGCGTCGGAAAGCAGTTCCGCCATGGTATATTCCCACGGGCACAGGCCGGAGGCGCCCTGACCGGGCCACGGAACCGTATACGTGCCCGAGCGGACCGGCATGCGTGCGGTCATGATCGCGGAGCGTGAGGGCGTGCACTGGCATTCGACGTTGTAGTTGTTAAGGCGAATTCCCTCGTTAGCCAACCTGTCGATGCATGGCGTGGGTGTTGTACCCCCATACACACCAAAATCTCCCCACCCAACATTGTCGACCAGAATGAAAACGATGTTGGGCTTGGTGGGCGCTTCATCTTGCTTCATAGTCGAAGACATATCTACCTCCATGACTCATACGCTCTCTCTAAGACTCGCTGCGGATATCCCTCGAAAAGAGGTGCACCCACCTCATGCCGGCCTTCCCCTTGCCAGGAGCCAGCCGAAGAGTGGCCAGAAAACGAACCAGCTAAGCGTCCAAATCGTCACCCCGCTCCATGACAATGCGGTCGCCACAACCTCCGTCAATGGATTGCAGAGATCTATGCGGACCATTCGCTCGGCCGTCGGCCGCAAAGAGGGCGGCGTCAGCCCGGCATGAATTGCGTAACGAGCGGCAAAATATCCGAGTAGACTTGCGGCCAGGAAACTGACCGACTGCAAAAGCAATGTTGGAGGGCCACCAATGCAGGTCGGATCGGCAGCCAGCACATAAAGGAACAATAGGATAAAGGCCATGCTCGCCACGACAAGCGTTGCGAACACACCATTCGACGCTTCGACCAGGCTGAACAGAGTGCTCTTGCGAAGCCAGAAATAAGCGATCATGACCAGGCCGAAGACCACCCTCGTTATATTCATGGGGGAACTTGCAAGAAGACTCAGGAGCCCATGCGGAAGGTGCACCCAGTGACCGTCTGTATAGGAGGGCAAAAACTGAGCGCATCCAAAAAACGCCAGCGCGAAGACCACGTTGAGGAATCTGTTCAAGCTTTTGAGATTGCGGGCCGCAGCCTGCACTAAGATGTTGGGCTTCGCGGATGCCACATCTTGGGTCACAGGCATAGGCATACTACCCTCGTTTTATGGCATGGATTCTAGGCCCGGTGTTGCGGCGCAACAACTGTCAAAACAGACAGTCTGTACCCCTGACCCTTACGCGCATGCCTGTATACATTCGCGGTCCCGCGTTTGAAGGAAGAGGCCCGCCGCATGAGCATGTGAGTTGCGCAAAGCAATGCAGCCTGGCAACGTTATCCCGCCCTCTTTGGCACGTAATCCAGGGGTGCGCCTGCAGGGATGAGCGGTTCGAGCGCTACACTTTGCTGATATTCCATGAGGATCTTGCCCACATGCTCTAAAACCCACGTGTGGACGTAGGGATAATCGTAGGGTCCGCGCTCCTTTGGATCGGTATCAAGGTTGATCAAATGCGGATTAGGCAGCGGCAGTGCGGGATCGGTGAGTGTCTTCTGCTGCACCAGGACCAGCTTGAAGTTCCGCCATTTCACTCCATAAAGCTGGTTGGTCAGCCAATAAGGAAAACCTTCACGGTTGGAGCTTTGCTGCTTTCCTTCGAAGAAGGCGCGCTGGTCCACGCCGTCAATCACTCGATCTTTCGGAGCTTCCAGACCTGCCCAGGCGAGGAGTGTAGTGAACATATCTGTCATGTGAACAATCTCATTGCTTTTTTGTCCCGGCGGTACATGACCGGGGTAGCGCACCAATCCGGGCGTGCGCAAGGACCCTTCCATTCCGGTGAAATAGGATCCTTCAAAATAGCCGGACGTGCCGCGCCAGGGTTCCAGTTCCTCTGCACCGTTGTCTCCTGAAAAGACGACAATCGTATTGTCTGTAACCCCGAGTTCGTCGAGATAATCGATCATCGCCCCAAAGTCGCTGTCGAGTTCCAGCAGGGAGTCTGCAAAAGCCCCATGGCCTGTCTTGCCTTTGAATTCGGGGCGCGGGATTGTGGGAAGGTGCAGCATAGAGTGGTTGAAGTACAGGAAGAACGGCTTGCCTGCCTCTTTGCTGCTCTTGAGGAACGACTTTGCCCGGCTGATGTACTCAATATCGATGTCGCGCCTTACTTCAACATTCAGTTGTTGAAGCTCGCGGACCGGCTGTCCTTTCTCTCCTTCGAGTACGCGGGTGACTGGATCGCGTTTTGCGTCATACCAGGGGTCGTCCGGCCACAGGCATTCGTCATAGGATCGAGGGATACCATACCACTCGTTGAAGCCATGATCGGTCGGCCAGCGACCGGCAGATTCGCCTATGTGCCACTTGCCTACGATCGCGGTTGCGTATCCCGCGTCGGAAAGAATGTCACCGAGGGTTCGTTCCCATCTGACCAGACCACCTTGCGCCCCAGCGAGCGCGACAGTGTGATTGCCGGATCGAATGGCATATCGTCCCGTCATTAACGCTGAACGTGACGGTGTACACTGGGCCTCCGGCGCGAAGTTCAGCAGCATCATGCCTTCCTTGGCAAATGAATCTATGCGAGCGGTGTCAACGCCGCGAAATGGCCCGCCACTATAGCAACTCAATTCCCCCATTCCAAGATTGTCGACAAGAAAATACAGGATATTTGGCTTGTTCGTCTGTTCAGGCATTTCCGCGTTTCTCCCATCGAGCTCTCACTGTAAGCGGCAAAGCGCAGCCGTTCTACTGCTAGAAATGTCAGAGAGGTGCTGTCAACTTCGACAGCAGAACAGTGACGGCTTGACTGCTTTCTTCAGTCCATTGAGCCTTGCAGACTCTCATTTCCGCTAGTTCCGTCTGGGCCAACAAAGAGCTGACAATTACAATCCGGACCGGCAATTACAAAAGGGGGCTTGTACTCAGGAAGCCGCCGCGTCTCACACCCTTTTCATTGTCAAGAGGCAAATCTGATAACTCACACAATCCAGGGAGTTTCCCAATGCATGGAATTATGCCTCCAAATGCTATCCTTATAAGTAAGGGAAATAAGTAAGGGAACGATGCAAAACGCCGCAATCTGAGTCGTCCTTATAACGGGCCGACAGTCTGTGGCTCTAAAAGGCGAACCCACAACGTATCAATGATTTGCAGAAAATCGTCCTGAAATCAAAGAGTTCCACAGGCTCCATCTCAAAACCGAGTAGAATCAGCAACCTAAGTGCAAAATAGCCAGAATCAATTACTTAGACAAAAATTTGCAACAGCGATTTCAATAGAATCAATAGCTTAGGATGGCATCCAAAACGCCCGGATGCCGTCCTAATCTCCGGCTCGCTGCCCCTCACGCCCTCCGCGAGAAGATCCCAGCCAGGTGGTGCTTGTGCGCCCACGCCACGATCAGCCATAGCAGGGTCACGAACATCGCCATCGGAATCTCCGAGTGCGCCACCGAGAGGTGGAAGAAATCGATGCAGACTAACATAGGTCCCAGCAGGACGAGCCCCAGGGTCACGAACTGCCCGGCCAGCAGCAGCAGGCCACCAATTACCTGAATCAGCCCGATGAGCACGAGAAAATGGGCCGCATAGAGTCCAGCCAGCATCTGTCCGGCCGGCCCCGTCGGCAGTGGCGCGTGCAGGAACGGATGGACAAGATTCGACCCGAAGAACACAAAGGTCGCCCCCAGAAGAATACGTGCAATGATCGTCACAATTTTCATAAGCCCTCTCGTCAATTCCCCTGGACCCCGGCAAATAATGGGTCTTCAATCGGATGATCTAACCGCCCAAAGGGTTCGTCATCCTCGGCGTGGGAAGGGAAATGTAGCCCTCAACTGGTCACTCGTGGGTAATTAATCTGCCGTAAAGAAGTAACACGGACAGCGTCGCTAAGTCTTACCCATGTGGAGGAATCGTCACTTCAAATGAATCGTGGAGGTCTTGCGCCCAGCAATCGAGTGACACTTGATCTAGGTGCTGAATCTCGGTCTCGATCAGTAGGCGGCCAACAGGTGCGGCGCAATAAATGTAAGGTCGTGAATTACTTGGTCGGCTTGTCGATGTTGCGGAAGCGGGGTAGCCCGACTTGGCTGCGTCCTCGAAAGGTATTACTCGGGTAATTCAACTATTGCATAGTTTATATATAAACAAAATTAGACACAAAAATCCAGTTTTTCATTATACTCCCTATTGTCGGGAACATCCAGACATATTTTGGTAATTAAAGAAGGTTACTGGCTATGAAACTCATTGTTCGCGCTTCGATTCTGTCCCTCGCCGTTGCGGGTCTCGTTGCTGGCTTTACCCCCAACCACTCAGCTTCAGCTTCCGTTCAGGCCGTTGCATTGAGCCACCAGATCATCAACGCGGGCATGCCTGCGCCGCTAGGTGGCAACGTCCAAAAGTAATTTGGACGCGCCAGTAAGTGCCTGAAATTTATACATCAGCCTCACTTTTTCTGTTGCCGGGCATGCCGATCGGGGCTATCATAAGACCCTGAGTTTGAAGGTGTGCCCATGAACTGGATATCCTCTGTAGTACACGCGTTGACCTATTTCGAACCGGTGCTCGACGTAATTGTTTTGATGGCCCTGTTCCGGGCCGGGTTGTCCCGCAGGTACCCGGCCATGACCGCCTACATCGTGTTCCGCTGTTTCACCGAGGCCTTCCTGCTCTTTATCCTGAAGGAGCAGATATTCTTTAACGTCAGCTCTCGCACCCAAGCGCTGACCTACGCCTATAGTTACTGGATCCTGTATGCCGTCGGTGCGGTCGCGATCTTCTTTGTATTGCAGGAAATCTTCAAGACCGTCATGGAGCCCGTTCCCGGGCTGCAGCGCCTTGGCCTGATTGCCTTTCGCTGGGTCTTTGTCGTCTCCGCGGTGCTGGTTCTCGGATCGAACATCCACCCACCCCAATTGCATGCCTTTGGTGACAATTATTTTGCCGCTGTGAGCGTGCAGTTAACGCGCTGTGTGGCCATGCTGGAGGTATGCCTACTTGCATTCCTCGCTCTTTCTGTTCACAGTCTGGGCCGCTCTTTCCGCGGCCGCGTCTTCGGCATCGGCTTGGGTTTTGGCCTTGAAGCAGCGGGCGATCTCATCATGACTCTCACTGCCAGACCGGGGACCATCTGGTCATTGGCGAACCTGTTCCTGATGTCGGCATCCGTCATCACGCTTGTCATCTGGACGGTTTACTTCGTACTCCCTGAGCCGGCTGAAGAGCGCGGCCCGATTACCCTACCCGTGACATCGCCCCTGCTTCGCTGGAATGACATTGCCAGCGCCTTGGGCCAGCGTCCCGCGCATGTAGCTCTCGGTACATCGTCCTCATACTTTTTCCTGCAGGATGTTGAGCAGGTCGTCGACAAATTCCTCACCAAGTCTTCCTAGGCTGGAGCGAGGATTCACTGAATCCTCGCTCGCAACAAAACACGCAGACGTTTCCCCCCGTCGGCTCCAACCCTAATGAAGTGTTGAAAGCTGTAGCAAAATACCTGCGGTTCTCTTGGACCCCGAATTTCCCGGATATCTTATCAACAAAAACGAAAGGCGCAGCATTGAGCTGCGCCTTTGCACTTGATGGAAGTCAATGGTAGCCCGAGCCGAAAGAGCTGGTCGGTCTTGATGCTCTAAACCCCTGGCTGTTGAGCTTAGTTCGAAACGACGGGTTCGACCGCTACGAAGCGACCCATCCGCCCGCGGTCCACGAACTTCACTCGCCCGTCAATCTTGGCGAAGAGCGTGTCATCCTTGCCGCGTCCCACATTCTGTCCCGGCTTCAGCGGTGTTCCCCGCTGCCGCACGATGATCGATCCGCCCGCCACCATCTGTCCGCCGAAAGCCTTCACGCCCAGCCGCTGTGCATTGGAATCGCGGCCGTTTTTCGAACTACCTAATCCTTTTTTATGTGCCATTGTCTGAAGTCCTTGTCCTGTCTGTACTCAAATCTGTGCTTACGCGGCTCACGCGCTGTAGCTCTTGCCGTCCACCTGTATCGAGTCGATCCGGACCTGCGTAAAGTCCTGGCGGTGTCCCTGCAGCTTCTTGTACTGCTTCTTCCGCTTGAAATGGAAGACCAGGACCTTGTCGCCACGGCCCTCGCCGACGACAGTCCCCAGTACCTTCGCCCCGGCAGGTTGGGTCACTTTGCCGGCTTCAGGCGAAAATGAGAGAACCTCGCTGAACTCGAGTTGACCATTCTCGCCTGCGGCGGCCTTCTCAATCTTCACAACGTCGCCAGGGGCGACGCGATACTGTTTTCCACCGGTGCGAATGATCGCGTACATGGTTCCTCCAAGGCCTGCTGCGGCAGGCACACAAACTT
>Ga0335074_10006533_pt1 | contig 16189 bp, 12 predicted proteins | sample Lox_Sample_23_FD_206715 | JGI IMG/M metagenome (GOLD analysis project Ga0335074, IMG submission 206715) | Soil microbial communities from Loxahatchee National Wildlife Refuge, Florida, United States - Lox_Sample_2.3 | ecosystem: Environmental > Terrestrial > Soil > Wetlands | place: USA...
TTTTCGGCAACTTCACCTGGAACTTGTCATTTTACGGGAATTGGGACAACGAGCCGCCACTGCACTTTGAGGGCAGCAACTATGGAACCAGTTCGGGACTCGGTTGGACGTTTGGAAACAAGTAGGGCAAAGCGTCCGCGACCAAGTGCGAGTGAGGGTATTGTGGCCATAGCTTGTGCTGGGAGTCTCTGCCAACTTACCGCGGTACTCCGAAGCGCCGTGCTTGCCGTTTGAGAATCCGGTATCTGTGTGGCGCTTTGGCCATTGCGTTTCTGAGGCAATCAGCTGTATGTTAGGTTCTGCGCGAAAGCGAACGTGGAGCTCCCGTCCGCGCAACTCCAGGAGAAAACCACCCTTTCACTGAGGGAGATCAAATGCCGGAGACCGGGTCAGCCAATATCGAAATTGCTAAGCATCTCACAGAGGGCGCAGAGCACGGCAAACCTGATCGTTCGCGCATGCTCGCGATCGTGGAAGTTCTCGAGGCGGTCATATTGGCGCTGGTCGCCTGCGCCACTGCCTGGAGCGGTTACCAGGCGGCACGCTGGGACTCGCAACAGAGCCTCCTCTACGGACAGTCCACAAAGCTCCGGGCCCGGGCCGAAGGACTGGAAGTGCTCAGCAATCAAGAACGACAGTATGACGCCGCCACTGTCGATGAGTGGCTCGAGGCGCAGGCCCGCGGAGATACCAAACTGGCCGAGCTCTTTGAACGCCGCCTTCTACCCGAGTTTCGTCCCGCGTTTGACGCGTGGAAGAAGACTGACCCACTCCACAACCAGAACGCGCCGGCTGGACCCTCGCTGATGCCGGAATATCGCAACGCCGCGGCCGACGAGGCGGCAAGATTGCAGCAGGAAGCGTCGGAGTTGTTTGAGCGGGGGACGAGCGCCCGGGAGTGGGGAGATAATTACGTGCGGGTGACCGTAACTCTGGCGACCGTGCTGCTCCTCACGGCGATAAGTCAGCGCTTTCGCATTCACAAAATACGAGTTGCGTTGATTGTGCTTGCGCTGCTGCTGCTGTGTTTCCCGCTGTTGCGCATCCTCATGTTCCCACGTGCCTAACTCCTCTAGATCGCTGGTTCGAGTATCTGGTCCAGGCATTGGTGCACCAAACGCATGGCGGACAACCCCAGTTCCGTACTCATGCCGGTACAAAATATCGGGCAGTCCACCCCGGCATGGGCTTGAACCACAAAGACAGAGCGTCCGGGCTTAAATTGAGAGAGTGTGCGTCCAGAGCTAAATGAACCTGTATCACTGCTTCGGAAGACAGATTCTGCGAGCGTCCAGAAGGCGCTTGAACTTCTTCAGGGCACGGTTTTCTTATTCAGCATGAAGGTCTGCGGGCGCCATGAAGACGCTGAAGACACCACGCAGGATGTGCTGCTGAGTTCCCTGCCGCATTTGGCAAAGATCGAAGACCTCAAAGCATTCAGCATCTGGCGATACGCGGCCGCGCGGAACCGCTACAACGGAAAATCACAAGAGTTCGGGCAAGGCTGACAATCGCCACACCCGTGCAAACGACCCCATCATGCCTCCTTGGCACTGACAGAAATCACCAGGCGTAGCTGTATTCTTCTTGCCCAGTAACGGGAGAACTCCTTGCGAACCCCGCCATGGGAGGGTGTGAAAAACGAAAAGAGCTGCCATAGGCAGCTCTTTCGTGACGTTTTACCCATGCATGCCCGCATGGAAGTGAGGAGCGTTCAGTGCATCTGATCCAACGCAAGGTTGAGTTCGAGTACATTTACGCGCTCTTCGCCGAGCAGGCCAAACTGGCGGGGTGTAATATGCTTCGCAATCAATTCGTTCACCGTGGATAACGGCAGGTGGCGTGCTTGCGCCACGCGTGGAGCCTGATAATACGCTGCTGCCGGTGTAATGTCGGGATCAAGCCCGGAAGCAGAAGCGGTTACCAGATCGACAGGAACCTTTGCCGTGCCCACGCGCTCGGCAGCGACGCTGCTTTCAATGCGAGCGATGAGCGCATGATTTGTGGGCGCCAGGTTCGATCCGCCAGAAGCCGTTGCATCATACCCATTACCCGCTTCTGAAGGCCGGCTGTGAAAATAGGCAGAGCCGGTAAATTCCTGCCCGATAAGCGCTGAGCCGATGACTTTGCCGTCGCGATGAATCAGGCTTCCGTTGGCCTGCCTTGGAAAAATCCAGTGCGCCAGAGCCGTCATTGCGAGCGGGTAGCCCAAGCCGAGGAACACGGCGGAAACAAGCGTGTAAAGAAGTGCGGTTCGCAGATGCTTCATATGAGTCCTATGGCAGTAATTACCAGATCAACCAATTTAATGCCGATGAAAGGAATGATGATGCCACCCAGCCCGTATATAAGGAGGTTCCGCTGCAGCAACGCAGCCGCGGATACGGGTTTGTACTTCACGCCGCGCAGGGCGAGAGGTATGAGTGCGACGATGATGATTGCGTTAAAAATTACCGCTGACAAAACCGCAGATTCCGGCGAATGTAAGTGCATGATATTGAGCGCGGCCAGAACGGGGAAAGCCCCTGCAAACATTGCAGGGATAATTGCAAAGTACTTCGCTACGTCGTTGGCGATCGAAAAGGTTGTAAGCGCCCCGCGCGTCATGAGGAGCTGCTTGCCTATGGCCACAATTTCAATCAGCTTGGTCGGGTTTGAGTCCAGGTCGACCATGTTGCCCGCCTCCTTGGCCGCCTGTGTACCGCTATTCATTGCCACGCCCACGTCTGCCTGTGCCAGCGCCGGCGCGTCGTTGGTGCCATCTCCAGTCATTGCGACGAGCTTGCCTTGCCCCTGCTCGCGGCGAATCAGGTCCATTTTGTCCTTGGGGCGGGCCTCTGCTAAAAAGTCGTCCACACCCGCTTCACGCGCTATCGCTGCCGCTGTAAGAGGATTATCTCCGGTGATCATAATGGTGCGAATGCCCATGGCTCGCAGCTGCTGAAAGCGTTCGCGCATTCCACCTTTCACAATGTCTTTCAGGTGAATCACCCCGAGCGCAGTGCCGTTCTCAGCCACGACCAGAGGCGTTCCGCCGTTGCGAGCGATCCCTTCAACGGTATCGCGTACCTCCTGTGGCATCGCGTTTCCATGCTGCTCCAGGTAGCGTGCGATTGCATCTGCCGCGCCTTTGCGAACGCTGCGGCCATCCATGTCGACGCCGGACATGCGGGTCGTCGCGCTGAAGGGAATAAACTCCGCGTTGTGATGCGCCAGCTCGCGCCCGCGGAGGCCGTAGCGTTCTTTGGCCAGCACAACGATTGAGCGGCCTTCGGGAGTCTCATCAGAGAGCGAGGAGAGCTGTGCCGCGTCTGCCAATTGCCTGGGAGTGACGTTTGGCGCGGTAACGAACTCAGTTGCCTGCCGATTGCCGAGCGTGATGGTACCGGTCTTATCGAGGAGCAGGGTATTTACATCACCGGCAGCCTCGACCGCGCGGCCGGAGGTGGCAAGGACATTGTGTTGAATAAGGCGGTCCATTCCGGCGATGCCGATCGCAGATAACAAGCCGCCGATTGTCGTAGGAATCAGGCAGACCAGCAGCGAAACCAGCACAAAAACCGACTGCGGCGCGCCTGAGTACATCGCGAAGGGCTGCAGGGTAACCGTCGCAAGCAGAAATACTATTGTCAGGCCAGCAAGCAGAATATTGAGCGCGATCTCATTGGGGGTCTTCTGCCGCTCCGCGCCTTCCACCAGCGCGATCATGCGGTCCAGAAATGTCTCGCCCGGGTTCGACGAAATGCGAACTACAATCTCGTCGCTTAGCACGCGTGTTCCGCCGGTCACTGCTGAGCGGTCCCCGCCCGATTCGCGAATTACCGGCGCGGACTCTCCGGTGATCGCGGATTCGTCGACAGATGCGATGCCGTCCACCACCTCACCATCGCCTGGAATCATTTGCCCGGCGGTTACGCGCACCAGGTCTCCGGCGCGCAACTGGGAGCTGGGAACCTCTTCGACGCCTTCGTCGGAAATGCGATAGGCGGTCGTCTCTGACTTCGCTTTACGGAGCGCATCCGCCTGGGCTTTACCGCGCCCTTCGGCCATGGCCTCGGCAAAATTCGCGAAAAACACCGTGAACCAAAGCCACAGCGTTACCTGCAGGTCAAAGGCAAAGCTGCTGTGGACGCGCACGGATGGGGCGAACAACATCACCGTTGTCAGCACGCTTCCTACCTCAACAACGAACATCACCGGGTTTCGTGCCATGCGCGCCGGGTTCAGTTTCAGCACGGCGTCGACAACTGCACGACGGGCGATAGGTCCCCGGAACATTGCGAGTATGCCCTTCGTGGATCTGGATTCGTGGTTCATTACTTACCGGCTCTCCTTACTCAAAAGGTATGTCCCGCGTGCATTAGCAGGTGCTCCAAGATGGGCCCCAGGCTTAATGCAGGGAAGAAAGTTAACGCGCCGAGAATCAGAATTACCGATGTCAGCAGAATGGTGAAAAGCGGCGTGGTAACCGGGAAAGTTCCCGACGACGCGGGGACGATTTTCTTCTCGGCAAGGTTCCCGGCTACGGCGAGCATGGGCACAATCATCAGAAAGCGGCCCATGAACATCGCAAAACCGAGCGAAATGTTGTACCAGTTCGTGTTTGCATTAATGCCCGCAAACGCTGAGCCATTATTGCCGGTCGCCGAGCTGTACGCGTAAAGGATCTGCGAGAGGCCATGGGGTCCGGGATTCGTGATTCCCGGCAAGCCAAGATGCGGGGTAAGGACAGAGATCGCTGAGAACACCAGAATGATGAATGGAAAAATCAGCAGATAAAGCATTGCCATCTGCACGTCATATGCCTGGATTTTCTTGCCGAGATACTCCGGTGTGCGCCCCACCATGAGGCCCGCGACAAAGACGGACAGGATCACAAAGATCAGCATCCCGTAAAGTCCGGCGCCGACGCCGCCAAACACGATTTCGCCCAGCATGATATTGACCAGAGGCACCATGCCTCCCAGCGGCATGAAGGAGTCATGCATTGAATTCACCGCGCCGCAGCTTGCATCTGTTGTAACGGTGGCGAACAGCGCTGAGTTCGCGATGCCGAAGCGAACCTCCTTGCCCTCCATGTTTCCGCCCGCCTGTAGAGCCGTTGTGCGCTGGTTCACTCCATGGAGCAGCGGATTCGGCTGCGACTCTGCCCGGTAGCAGGTCGCCACGCCCGCAAACCACAGAATGAGCATCGCTCCAAGCACGGCCCAACCGTGCCGAGGCGACCCGGTCATCTCGCCCAAAGCAAGGGCAAGCCCACCGGGAATCACAAAGATGGAGATCATCTCAAGCAGATTGCTGAACGGTGTCGGATTCTCGAACGGATGGGCGCTGTTGGCATTGAAGAATCCGCCACCATTTGTACCCAGCATCTTGATCGCTTCCTGCGATGCAACGGGCCCCTGCGCAATGGTTTGTGTAGAGACGACAGTGGCTGTAGTCTTGCCGTCGGCGCCGGTGGTGCTTTGAGTTTGCGGCTGGACGACGTATGCCGTCGTATAAGGATGCAGGTTCTGGATAACACCCTGGGATGTAAGCAGCAGCGCATAGACAATACAAATGGGCAACAGTACCCACAGTATGGCCCGCGTCATGTCCACCCAGAAGTTCCCGAGGGTCTTGGCTTCGCGGCGCGCGATACCCCGAATGAAGGCGATTGCCAGTGCGATGCCCACGGCAGCGGACCAGAAGTTGTGCGTTGCCAGCCCCAGCATTTGCGTCAGGTAGCTCATCGTGGTTTCGGGGCTGTAGGCCTGCCAGTTGGTATTCGTTGTGAAGGAAACGGCAGTGTTCCATGCGAGTGCAGGCGCAACCGCGCCCAGATGCTGAGGATTAAAGGGGAGCCATTGCTGGGCGCGTTCGATGATGTACGTCAGAAACAGGGTCACTCCGCTGAATACCAGCATTGAGATTCCATAGCTGGTCCAGTGCATCTCCTCATCGGGGTGCACGCCCGTGCATTTGTAGACCAGCCGCTCAACCGGTGCAAGCACAGGATCAAGCCACGTCTGCTTTCGCTCGAAGACGCGTGCCATATAAACGCCCATGGGCTTGGCAATTAAGACGACAATGGCAATAAAGATTCCGATCTGCAGCCATCCGTTCAGCGTCATCAGAATTTCTCCGGCCAAAGCAGGGTAACGATCAGATACACCATCAGCGCGACGGCAATAATCAGCAGCACAATATTTTCAAGCACGATTTCTATCCTTTCTGATACGTGCGCAGGCCTTCACATAAATAAGGGCTGCCGCAACGCAGATCGCCGTAAACGCCGTCATGATTAAATCCTCCATGAACTGCTCCTCCTCGCACGTGTTCCGCGACTTGTTACCATGAACCTTGCTTCCCACCGTACCACCACACCATGCCCAGTGCTGTGGTGTCCTGGTGACCGATGAGCACTCCCGGCTGGCTGGTCAGGAAGAAATTCCGATTGGACCAATCACGCCTGTACTCGAGGTATGTAGCGAAACCATCAGAAAATTGGTATTGCAGAGTCGCGGTGCCTTCCTTCAAATCTTGACTCGCGGTGCTGAAGAATCCGTTGGGGTCCGCCACGTATTCACTGCGTGCGGCGAGATACAGCTTTGGCGTCCATTGATACTTGAGATATACCGCGCCTGCATCCGCATGGGAGGGCGGGCCTTCGCTATAAACGCGGCTGATCAAATAATCAGCCTCGCCCGCAGCCGTCCAGCGCTGGTTAATGTTCCATGTCGCGTAGGTGTCAAAGATGTGTTCACGTCCATTCGGCGTCGGAGAAACATTCTCCAGCGGTTGCCCGGGTTGGATGGGAATCGGCGGTACAGCTGTACTGGTGTTCGCAACCACTGCCCGCTGCTCCTGCCCGGTGTAATAATTCACGTTCCAGGTGAGCGATGACGTTGGCTTTAAGGTCGTGATCAACCCAATCGATTTGAAGCCATTGAAGTCTTCAGTTTGCTCGGTTCCGTTAACCAGCCATCCGGTCACGTTCACCTTTGGAGTCACGTCGTATGAGGCGCGAAAGCCCATATGATAGAAGGGCAGAAAGTTAAACAGGTACGACCTCGTGTAGTTGATCTGGTCTTTTGTATAGTTTCCCTCTGCGCCAAGGGCGCTCGCAAATTTCCCAAAATCGACCCTCAACCCCGTACCGGCCGGAAATATGTAACTTCCGTAGGCCTGAAATACATTGCGCCACACCTGTGGGCGCAATTCATTCGCCGCGCTCCCCTGCAAGGTCTCTGTTGCCTGTCCAAACATCAGGTCGAGCCGCGCGCCGTAGCGACGCTTTGCGGTTACGTCTGGTTCCATATCAATGACCACATCGGCCTGATTAATGCTGAAGCTGTTGCTGGAGACATCGTAAGCCCGCAGCTCATTCACTTGTCCGATTGGATGGTTGTAGTTGTACTCGTAATAGCCGTCGAACAGGTAGTTCAATGTAATTCCGCCGGGCAGCGTTCCGGGTAAAGGCGCGCTGGCCGTCGAAGATGCGGGAGGCACAGGAGACGTGCTCGACGCCGCCGGGGCGTCCCCTTGTGTCCGCAGCGCCGCAACCGCGGTCGAAAGGGATGCAGCAGTTTCTGTCCCTTCAGCGTTGGTGGCGGCTGCTGTCCCGGTCTTGTGCCCGTTTACCTCTGTCTCCAGGGCCGCTACCCGCGCTTCAAGCAGTTGCACGGTCTGGCGAAGCTGTTCAACCTCCTGGCTCGTGTTTGGCGACTGCGCCTTTGCGCCAACTGGAATGAGGATCAGGCAAAGCGATCCAATGACTGCGCGGTACAACCAGGGCCAATGGAAGCCGGGAGAACGGTGTTCCGATGTGACCTCTCGTATCTTCATGACAACCACGTTCTTCCTTTACGTTTGGAGCTGCTGTGACGGCTCTCACGCGTGAAACCAATCAGGATTACGATCAAAGCGCCTATTGAGAAGGCGCCTATTCCCAGACCCCACCAGATATTCATACGGTATTCCCGAGGCTTACAGCTCTATGGGAACCCGGGAACCGCTAAAGAAGGCGTAAGGGAGGCATAAAAAGTCCATAAGAACGGACGGGCCTGAATTGGGCGAGCCGAAACGTTATCGAGATGTGCCGGGAACGAAGCGATAGCCGATCCAGGGCTCCGTCTGTATATGTTCCGGTGTGGGGCCCTGCTGCTCGATTTTTCTGCGAAGTTGCGCGATCAGCACACGCAGATTCTCCGGCTGATCCACCCCTGCCGGCCCCCAGATCGCTTTCAACAGCGTCTTGTGGGTGAGTACCCGCTCGGGATTGCGGGCGAACAACAACAGAAGATCGAATTCCTTCGGGGTCAGCCGAATTTCTTCTCCGCGCAGCTTCACGATGTGACGCTCCAGGTTGATCTCGAAGTCTCCGCTGGTGATGACAGGCTTTGCGTGATCCGACTCTTCCTGGCGCTCCAGACCGCGACGGAGCTGTACCCGCACACGCGCCAGAAGCTCCTGGATGCCGAACGGCTTCGTAATATAGTCATCGGCGCCTTCGTCGAGGGCGCGAATCTTTTCCTGCTCCTGGTTGCGTACAGAAACCACGATGATCGGCGTGGAAGCCCGCTGGCGAATCTCCCTTGTCAGCTGGATTCCATCTATCTCCGGCATGGCCAAGTCGGTAATTACCAGCGAAGGGTTTACATCGAGGAAGACTTGCAGCGCTTCAGCTCCATTGCTGGCTGTAAATATCTCGTAGCCGCTGCTTTGCAGAGCTGCGCGCAGCACGCGTATGATCTGGACTTCATCGTCCACCACGAGAATTCTCAACGCGGCTTCTCCTATCCGCCGGTGCAGCGACGGTTCCCGTACAATCCTATCCGTGAACGCGCTTCGCGCCAGTACGATCTACCGGGCCATGGCAGCAGGAGCAACCCTGCTCGTCATTATTGCTGTGTACCGCCTGGTTGTTCCAGCGAATCCAACTACGGTTGCACTCACGCTGTTGCTCTACATTTTAGTTCTTGCGGCCTGGTGGGGACTCAGATATGCGGTGGTTGCCTCCTTCGTCGCTGCGGCCTGTTTCAATTTCTTTTTTCTGCCTCCCATAGACACCTTCACAATCGCGGAGACACAGAACTGGGTTGCGCTCTTTGCCTTTCTTGGCACTGCCATCATCGCCAGCCAGCTCTCCGGACGCATTCAGGCCCAGGCGCGCCAGGCCAAAGCGCGACAGGGGGAGTTGGAAATCCTGTTCGAACTCAGCCGCGCCTTGCTCCAAACGGACAAGGTGGCGGAACTGCTGCCTGCCATCCCGGGATTTGTACTGTCTGCCACGCAGGCGACAGCGGTGGTGCTCTATGTCGAGCGTGGAGAACAGTTATTCCAAACCACGGGGCTCGGTCCTCAGGACCTTCACTCCATTGAGCCGCGCGCAGCCATGCATCTTACTGAGGTGCGAGCGTCCGAAAGCACCGGGTGGACCATCCTTCCGGTACGCACCGGCATTAAACCGCGCGGCGTTCTGTTTATTCGCGGGATCACCGCTTCAAAAGAGACATGCGAATCACTCGCACGGCTTGTTTCCATCGCAATTGATCGTGCTCAGGCGCTGGAAGAGGCTGCGCGCAGCGAGGCTGCGAAGGAAAGCAATCGGCTGCGCATGGTTTTGCTCGACTCTGTAACTCACGAGCTCCGCACCCCGCTGACTGCGATCAAAGCCTCAGCCACTGCGCTGGTTTCGACGGAACACATCAGCCGCGAAAACCAGGTCGAAATGCTGGCCGTCATCAATGAGGAGAGCGACCGGCTCAACCGGCTGATTGCACAGGCGATGCAGCTTGGCCAGCTCGAAATCGCTGACATGCAAATGGAGTTCGTGCCTTGTTCCGTGCGCGCGCTGGTTCAAAGCGCCGCGGAGGCTTCAGCGTATCCGCTCGCCCGACACACGCTGCGGGTCGAGATCCCGACAGACTGTCCTCAGGTTTCGGCTGACCCCACCTGGATCGAGCGCGCACTCGCAAACCTTCTCGCGAACGCCGCAAAATACTCTCCGCAAGGTACGGCGATCACGGTTTCAGCGAAGGTCGTGGAGCATTTCGTCGCAATCTCGGTTACAGATGAAGGGGTCGGTATTGATCCTGCTGAAAAGGAGATGATCTTCGAGCGGTTCTATCGCGGTCAGAACTTTCGCGGCCGCATACCCGGTACAGGCATGGGGTTGGCCATCTGCCGAGCGGTGGTGCAGGCCCATCGCGGAACCATGCAGGTGGAGAACGAACCTGGCCACGGCGCAAAGTTCACCCTGACACTCCCCGTTGCTCAGTGAGCGATATCTATTCTTCTAACCACGGCGGTTGGAAAGGCTGGATATATCCGCACGAAAGGATTAGCTTGATCTCACTAAAAATTCCAGAGAGGCATCCGTTTGATGCGAATTTGGCATAGGAAAGCTTTTTACGTTCACAGGACAGGTGCAGGTTTCGCAGTAATCGCGGCGCTGATTACAGCGCTTTCTCTGTCGGCGCAAATGGTGTCGCCCAAGATCGATCCTCCGAATCAGCCTTTCTCCTACTTCAGTCAGCCATCGGATGAAATCGGGGTCATGGACGCGCCTGAGGCCACGGAGATTACTCCCGAGGGCTACCTCTACACGGGCTTCGGCGAACTGATGTTCTTTACAGGGCCGAGCGACACACCGGTTCGGCAACGTCTGCGCACGCTTGAACGGGGCTACCTTCCGATTGATTACTACACCTGGCGTCAGGATGGCATTGCGTACAACTTCACAATGTTCGCGGCCACGCTGGATGGGACTCCGGAAGGCCAGCTCGTCGATTTTGTTCGCGTTCGGATGCACAACGACAGAGCAATCCCGACGCGGGCGCTGCTGGCGGCGGGGTTCCGGTATCAGGCGCCGTCGAACACGCCGCGTCCGATTGGCGACAACCGCTTCGACCGTCCGGCTGAGGCGAAGCGATTGGGAGACTACCGCCAGCCGGGGGTTCTGTTCAGCAAGCAGTGGGAGTATGCGTTCTCAGGCGACGCGTTCGTGCGCGGCGGCAAGGCGATGTATGTGTTCCCGGCGCACCCGGCGGAGATGTCCTTTACTCTGCGGCAGTTCTACAACAGACCGCCAGATCTGACGCCACGGGTGCTGGATATTCTGCCGACGACTCCGGCCGGTGTTGTGCGTTACACCAAAATGCTGGCTCCCGGCGAGGATTATGTGTTGATCTTCAAGCTGCCGGTGATTCCGGTTGCGCCCGGGCCCGAGCTGACAGCGTTAGAAAATGCGTCGTTTGATACGTATCACGCGCGCACGGTCGATTTCTGGGAGGGGATTCTGCGCCGGGGGATGCATCTGACGCTGCCCGAGCCGAAGGTCACGGATGTGTTTCGCGCCAGCCTGATCTACGACCTGATTGCACGAAACAAGATTGATGGGCATTACATCCAGACCGTGAACGACCTGCATTATCACTCGTTCTTTCTGCGGGACGGGTCGGACATCGTTCACTCGTATGACGTCACCGGGTATCCGTTGATCGCGCGCCAGGTGCTGGATTTCTTCGCGAACTGGCAGACCCCCGACGGCAACTTCCTCTCGCAGCCGCAACAGTATGACGGCTGGGGTGAGACGCTTTGGGCATATGGGCAGCATTACAGAATTACGCATGACCGTGCCTTTGCCGAGCAGGTGTTTCCCTCCATCGTGCGCGCTGTTGCCTGGCTAAAGCAGGCCCGCGCGGCAGACCCGCTTCATCTGATGCCGGCATCGGATGTGCTCGATAACGAGTATGTCAAAGGGCATATTACCGGCTATAACTTTCTTGCGCTCGACGGATTGCATGAAGCTATTCTGATGGCCCGCGCATTGGGAAAGATGCAGGACGCAGCAGATTTTCAGCAGGAATATGACGATTACCGCGCGACCTTCATAAAGCGCCTGGACGAGGTGACAGCCAAAACCGGCGGTTATATTCCTCCCGCGCTTGACGGACAGAAGGGCGGCCAGGACTGGGGCAATCTGCTTGGCACCTACCCGGAGCACGTACTTCCTCCGCATGATCCCCGTATTACAGCCACTCTGAAGATGACGCAGGCGAAATATCAGGAAGGGATCATGACCTATGGGGACGGGCGCTATCTTCATCACTATCTGACCATCAAGAACACCCTTACCGAAGTGATTCGTGGCGATCAGGATCAGGCGGTTCATGAGCTATACGCGCTGCTGCTGCATACCAGTTCCACGCAGGCGGGCTTCGAATATGCAATTCGACCCTGGGGAGACCGGAATTTTGAGGGCAATCTTTCACCGCATGGCTGGTTTGCGGCGGAGTACCGCACCCTGCTGCGAAACATGTTCGTACGTGAGGACGGCGATGATCTGCACCTGCTGTCTGTGCTTTCTCCTGACTGGATAGGAGCGGGAAAAAGTATCGCGGCCGCAAATGTCCCGACTGATTTTGGAAGGGTCAGCCTGAGAGTCGATCAACCCAGTGATACTTCGACTACGCTAAGCATGGAGTCGAATTGGGTAGATGCGCCGAAACATCTGATCGTTCACCTGCCTTGGTTTATGACAGTCGATTCGGTCTCGGCTGATGGCAGAGACGTTCCCATAATCGATGACACGGTTACACTGCCGTCCAGTACGCATGTCGTGCGCATCTCCTGGAGCCGCCGCGCCGATACTCCAGATTTAAGCTATGCACACACCGTTGAGGCATACAAAGCGGAGTACCTGCGGCGCTATAACGCGTACATGCACGGCGCGGCGGCAGTCCCGGCTAAACCTTGATGAAGATCTTCTTGATGTACAGAGGCCATACGGCGAGCCAGCAGACCATGACGAACGCGAGGGCGTATAGTAGCGCGCCTATTCCAAACGGGTGGATGCGCTGGAAGACGTCCTCGTATATCCATCCAAAGAGTGACTGGCCGGGACCAAGCCTGATGGCATCAAGCCCCGAGGCCAGCAACTCTGAAATCATGTATGCTGTGATCGCGTTAGCGCCGAAGACCAGCCAGTAATAGGTCCATCCCTTCTTCCAACCGCGAATTTCTATTGCCCAGTAGCAGAGTGCGAGTCCAAGCAACGAGACGCCGGCGCAGAAGAGAACGAAGGAACTGGTCCAAAGGTTCTTATTGATCGGGAACCAGGGGTTCCAAAGCTCGCCCAAAAAGACCAGAACGATTCCTCCGCCGAGCAGGCCCAGGCATTTCTGTTCCTTGCTCCTTGTTGTGCGCAGCCACATGCCAGTAAGCATGCCTAGGAGCGCGGTAGCGACAGAGGGAATGTCGCTCAGCAGCCCTTCAGGATCGCGCACTCCTCTGTAAAGACGCCCGGGAAAGATGTGGCGGTCGAGCCAAGCTGCGAGGTTGGCCGTTTTGTCCATGAAAGGCATGGCCCGGCCAGGAACGCCGTAGCCAGGCACCGGGACAAACCGCATCAGCGCCCAGTAACCAACCAGAGCAGCGATAGCGATAACGATTTTGCTGGTCGGCTTTCTGTCCCAAAGATAGAGGAAGCTGCAAATGAGGAAGCAAATGGCGATGCGCTGCAGCACGCCATAGATACGGAGGGTGCCGAGCGGGAAGAATGGGAAGCCATTGACCACGATGCCCAGCAGGAAGAGGATGACGAATCGCTGCAGATCATGGAGCGCAATGCTCTTCTTCGAAGCTCCGCGGCTGAGCCTTGACTCAGTGGAAAAGACAATGGTGATGCCGACCAGAAACACGAAGGTCGGGAAGACCAGATCAGTCGGCGTCCAGCCGTTCCAGTCAGAGTGCTTGAGCGGCCAGTACGCGTATCTGCCGCCATTGTTTACCAGGATCATGAACGCAATCGTGATTCCGCGAAGTACGTCTAACGAAACAAGGCGGGCCGAGCCAACGCGGGACGGCTGATCCAGCGGGATAGACGAGACAGATGCCATTTAGCTTCCCATATCCTTCAGTACAAACGATGTGCAAACACTCTACTCGCGTTCTTCTCAGGATTCCAGAGTAATCCGGCCGTATCAGAAAAGCTCAGAATTGAATGGCCTACGGGCGCATGACCTCGATCAGCGTGGATCCGGCGCAGGGCCGTGAGTCGCTCGATAAGCCATCGCCGAGCCTCGGCGTACTTTTCCGCTCAGACCGCGCCCCGCCTGTGACTCGCATCACTTTCATGGCTTCAGGCCGCATCTAGATTGATAGTCAGCGTCAAAGCCCTCCGGTCCCTTGGTCCGGACCGATAGTGACCAAGCCCATTCCAGATGGCGAGGTTGAAAATGCAATCGCAAAACACTTCCGGGCTGGTCGAGCTGCTTAAGGAAAACATGGCCCTGCGCGCGGAAAACGAAGCGCTCGCGGACATTCTTAAAGTGTCCGATTTGACGGGGGAGAGACCTGTTGATTGGCGAGCGATTCTGAAGGACGCGCGGCAAAGCAAGGCCTACCGCGACATGGTCGAGCGATACGATCCGGTGTTTTCACAGCTTGACGATGCTGTCAGCAGGGCGGAAATTGACATGCTGCTCCAGTCGATCCCCCTCCGGGAGCCTGTGGTTTAGGAGAAGACAATGGCAAAAACAGCGAAAATGCCGGTCGAACGGATGCCGGGCAGTGCGGAGCCGCTAGTGCTCTGGTTCAAAGACTGCGGCATTGGCGACGTTGCGAAAGTCGGCGGCAAGAATGCCTCATTGGGAGAAATGATTCAGAATCTCGAGCCGAAAGGCATTCGGATTCCCAATGGGTTTGCCACCACGGCGTATGCCTACCAGCTCTTTCTCAAAAGCAATGACCTTGACGCCACGTTACGGGCGCTCTTTTCCACCCTATCCATGAAGAATTTGGATCAAGTGCGGGAGGTGGGTCGCAAGGCCCGGTCCCTGATTCTTGAGGCTGCTTTTCCAAACGACCTGTCGCAGGCAATTCGCGAGGCCTATGAAACGCTGTGCAACCAATACGGCGCCGGGGTCGATGTTGCCGTGCGTTCGAGTGCAACTGCAGAGGACCTGCCTGACGCAAGTTTTGCCGGCCAGCACGAGACCTATCTAAACGTGCGCGGAATCAACGCGGTACTCGATGCATGCAAGCGATGCTTCGCTTCAATCTTTACGGATAGGGCTTTTTACTATCGTCAGACCCACGGTTTTGATCACCTGGCGGTGGCGCTCTCGGTTGGCGTGCAGAAGATGGTGCGCTCTGATCTCGCCTGTTCAGGTGTCATGTTCTCAATTGATACCGAAAGCGGGTTCACAAACGCGGTTCTGATCAACGCATCCTACGGCCTTGGAGAGACGATCGTTCAAGGCGCCGTGAACCCCGATGAATATATGGTCTTCAAGCCAACGCTGAAACAGGGATACTGGCCGATACTTTCCAAAGTGGTGGGCACAAAGGAGACCAAGCTCGTGTACGACATCGGCGGCTCAAAGGCGACAAAGAGCGTACCGGTAGCACCGAATGAAAGAAAGAAACTGTCACTCAATGACGACGAAGTGCTCCAGTTGGCCCGATGGGCCTGCCTGATTGAAGATCACTATTCGGCGCGGAACTCAAGGTACACGCCAATGGATATGGAATGGGCGAAGGACGGTCTGAGCGGGGAGTTATTTATTGTCCAGGCGCGACCCGAAACGGTGAAATCCCGTGAGCAAAAAGCAACTCTCAAGTCGTATCAACTGCAGGCGCAAGGCCGCCGCTTGGTCAGCGGTCACAGCGTCGGCGAGTCCATCGGCACAGGCAAGGTGAGGATCGTTCTGGATTCGCTTCACATGAATGAATTTCAGGGCGGAGAGATTCTGGTCACCAACAAGACTGATCCGGACTGGGAGCCGATCATGAAGAAAGCCGCTGCGATCGTGACCAATCAGGGTGGGCGCACGTGCCACGCGGCGATCATCGCCCGGGAGTTAGGGATACCGGCGATTGTGGGATGTGAAAATGCAACGGGCGCTCTGCGAACGGGCCAGGAGGTAACAGTTTCCTGCGCCGAGGGAGAAGTTGGCTATGTGTATGAGGGGATTTTGCCATTTGAGGTCTCCGAGGTGTCGGTGGAGTCGCTTCCCAAGCTCCACACGAAAGTCATGATGAACGTCGGCAACCCTGAAGACGCATTCAACTTGTACCTTCTGCCAAATGATGGCGTGGGGCTTGCTCGACTTGAGTTCATCATTGCGAATCATATTCAGGCCCATCCGATGGCCCTGCTGCATTTTGACGAGTTGACCGATTCCTCCGTAAGACAAAAGCT
>Ga0335074_10006534_pt1 | contig 16188 bp, 12 predicted proteins | sample Lox_Sample_23_FD_206715 | JGI IMG/M metagenome (GOLD analysis project Ga0335074, IMG submission 206715) | Soil microbial communities from Loxahatchee National Wildlife Refuge, Florida, United States - Lox_Sample_2.3 | ecosystem: Environmental > Terrestrial > Soil > Wetlands | place: USA...
AAAACAGCGAATTTCGCAGTTGCAAAAGGAAACCGGCAAGACCCCCGAGCGACTACTCACACAGGATCGTACGACCGATGACGCGATTCTTCTCGAACAACTCAAAAGCACATTGCTGACTCTTGAGTTGAAACGCACGGACCTTCTCACGAAATATCAACCCGACTACCCGCTGGTTCAGGAAGTGGATAAGCAAATCACGAAGGCGCGGGCCGAGGTCGAAGCGGGAGAGAAGGAACCCGTACGAGACAAGACGACCGATGAGAACCCGACCTACGAGTGGATTGACGGCGAGTTAGCCAAAGCCAATGCGGGGCTCGCAGCAGAGCAAGCGCGCGAAGCCGCGCTGCAAAAGGTCGTCCGCACTTACCAGGAGCAAAATGAGGAACTCGAACATGAGGGCCTGAAGCAACACGATCTGCTGCGCCTGGCAAAAACCGCAGAAGACAATTATTTGCTCTATCAGCAGAAACGGGAGGAAGCCCGCGTAACCGATGCGCTGGACAAATCCCGTCTATTAAACGTTTCCATTGCGGAACAACCCGCCGTTCCAGCGCTGCCGGCACATCCGCCTCTGCTATATGGCCTGCTTGCGCTTCTTCTGGGCCTTACTCTTACCACCGTAATTCTGTGTATGCTGGAGTATCTCAATCAGTCGTTCCGCACTCCCGCCGAAGTGGAGAGTTTCTTAAATGTTCCCGTGCTAGCTGCAGTCCCCAGGAGTATGAATGGAGCTAGCCGAAACGGTCACGGGCGTACGAATGGGAATGGCGTCGAGCATGGGAACGGAGTTGAAATAGACCACCTGAGAGCTTGACTGCGGAAACAATCTGGCATCGTCGAAATGACTGGCACCGTATCCCACGTTTCAATGTAGACACGTTTTCGATGTAGACATGTCAGACAACCACGAACATCTTGTACAGGACTTAGACCTAAACCTAACTTAAGAAAGGTGAGCAAGACGAGTCTTATGAGCAAGAATTTTGAGCTTCTTCAGCAGGCAGAACAAGCACGCGATGCTGACCTAACTTTGTTCACCCCCGAGGCAGAACCGCAAAGCGGGGCTGCGGTAAGCGTAGCCTTCAACTCACACTCATCTGCTCCCGAAGCCAGAAGTGCTCTTCTCCAGACGGACGACGTGTCCAGGGAAGAAATCAAGAAGCTTGTACAGCGGCTCTTTTTGCTGCCAGACGCGGTACACAGCGTGGTCTTTGCCGGTATCGATTCCGGGACAGGATGCAGTTGGATGACCGCCCGCGTCGCGGATATTCTTGCAACCCAGGTAAGGGGCAGGGTATGTGTCGTGGACGCGAACTTCCGCGCGCCCACCTTGCACACTATATTTTCGGTTGCGAACACGTATGGTTTCACCGATGCCTTATCGCAATCCAGTTCGCTGAAACAATGCGCATCTTGCTTGACTCCAAATCTCTACCTGCTGAGTTGCGGATCGGTGACCGCCAATGGACAGGCCTTACTCAGCGCGGAGTTGTTGCGGTCTCGCTTGGCTGAGTTGCGTAGCGAGTTCGAATACATATTGATTGATACTCCCGCACTAAGTATTTGTGCAGACCCTATTGCGATCGCCCATTTCGCGGATGGAATCGCTTTGGTTTTGGAAGCCGATGTGACACGCCGCGAAACGACACGCAAAGCGGCACAAGACTTAGAAGCTGCCAACGTCCGTGTGCTGGGAACGGTGTTGAACAAACGGAGATTCCCGATTCCACAGTCTCTCTATGATCGCCTATAAGCCGCCGTATTCAGGTTCGGCACCAAGTTGCACTTCTGCGAAAGCTAGCGAGCAACCCCGCGAACGCTCTTAATCCTGAGGTATAGCCAACACCAGAATAACAGGTGCCTGAAGAGCCGTTCCCAGGCGCTCTTGACCCTAAGTGGGAGGACAGATGGCGAATTCTTCTCAACATGCGAGAAAGATAGATACTGCGCTCCGACAACTCGAAGTATTACCGAGTAAGAGTCAGAGCTCGAGGAGTGCGGCCGAGTCCTTATTTCTGAACGCGTGGGATGCACTAAGAGCTGGCGAGTTGCGCACCGCCAGCAGGCTGGTTCACGGACGATGGTTGCAAGTCGTATATTTGCTTATTGACATTTCACTCTTGGGAGTGAGTGCCTCCGCAGTCTTCTACATCCGCTTCGACTCCAGTATGTGGCGGAGATTTGCCCAGATTCCAGAACCTAGCGTCGTCAAGGAATACATAGCATTTCTTTTCTTGTACGCGGCTTTGACAGTCTTGCTATGTGAGAGTCATGGTCTCTACCGGACCTTGCGAACTCGTTCTGGCCTGGCTGAGGTCGCCGCGGTATTTCGAGCGGTGCTGACTGCTTCTCTCGTTCTTACGGCCGCAATTTATCTTTCGAAGGTTCGGGTTATATCTCGGTTTGTAATGGGGCTGACTGGATTTCTCGATTTCATATTGTTGGCAGGATGGAGACTTTGGAAGCACACGATCGTTGTGCGGCGTACGGAGAACGGAATCAATGTACGTAACGTAGCTATTGTGGGTGACCGCGACCAGGCACAAACGCTCGCGGACGCCCTTGCTTATCACAAAGAGTGGGGCTATGTGCTCAAAAAGATGCTGATACCGTTGCCAAACGAGAGCACTGAAGAGCTTGTAGCAAGTCTTTTGCAAACGGCGCGCGCACAATTCATCGATGAAGTATTTGTCGTAGCACCTCTGGAGCGCGAACTACTCGAAGAGGTCGCTTTAGCCACTCGGCGGAACGGTTTGGGTCTGAAGCTAGTGCCGGACACGTACGGAGGGGTTACGAGCGGGGCCCCAGTCTATCAAATGGGGGAGTTTCCGGTTTTTGCACTGTATGAGGAGCCGATCAAAACGGTAGCACTATTCATCAAGCGCCTGGTCGATGTGCTGATCTCGGCCGTCTTCCTAATTTTTATTTCGCCTCTGCTTGCCGTTATCGCGATCGCGGTGCGTTTGGATTCACCGGGCCCGATACTCTATTGCGCGCGGCGGGTTGGCAAGAAGGGACGTGTCTTCGTCTGTTATAAGTTTCGAACCATGGTTGCGGATGCCGAAAAGCTGAAACAGCAATTGCGTGCACAAAATGAGCGGCAGGGTCCATTTTTTAAGATGAAAAACGATCCGCGCGTGACCAGGTTAGGAAAGTTGCTGCGCAAATACAGTCTCGACGAACTGCCCCAATTGTGGAACGTCCTGCTAGGTGATATGAGTCTGGTCGGACCTCGCCCGCATCCCGTCGACGATTTCGAGCAGTACAGCCTAGAACATTTTCGTCGCCTCGACGTTACTCCGGGCCTCACTGGAATCTGGCAAGTGAGTGCCCGTCAGGATCCTTCATTCGAGAAGAATATGCAGCTCGATATCGAATATATTGAGAATTGGGACATTTGGGTCGATTTTAGAATCATGTTTAAGACCATTCCTGTCGTATTCCGCGGTGCTGGGGATTAGTAGAGTGCGGGAGCGGCACTGATTCCAGAGTGACAAATTCTCTAGAGGATACGCCAATCGCAATCGCCGATCAGCAACTTCCTATTGCGATCGCCACTGCCCGCAGGCGACATTTCAGTCTTTCGTGGAGGTGGATCGGCAAAGGTCTTGGTGCACTGGCCGACCAAGGCATGGTCTCGGGTTCGACGTTCGTACTGAATCTTTTTCTGGCACGCTGGCTTGGTGCAGAGCAATACGGCGCGTTTGCCATCGCATTCTCAATTTTTCTATTTGTATCGAGTTTTCATAACGCCATGCTGCTCGAACCGATGAGCGTTTTCGGGCCCGGCCCTTATAGAAATAGCTTACCTGAATACCTGGGCCAATTGGTACGCTTGCACTTCGTAGTCAGTGGCGTACTAACAGGGCTAATGTGTGTGGCTGCGGTTATTCTGGAAGGTCTCGATCCGAGAAAGCTACTGGCCCCAGGTTTCTGGGGAGTCAGCATCTCGATTCCATTCATACTGTTTTTTTGGCTATGGCGAAGAGCTGCTTATCTTGAGTCCAAACCGCACGTCGCGATCCGGGGAGCTATTACTTACGCCGCCAGTGCTTTGACGTTAATGTGCGTTCTAGAGGAACTGCACTGGCTGTCCTCCTTCAGTGCGTTTGCGGTGTTGGCGGTGGCTGGCGTAGCTGCCAGCCTGATATTGATTTGGTACATCCGGCCCCAATTTCGATCGCTGGGTCACTCTTTTTCTTCAATCTTGAAGCAGCATTGGAAATATGGACGATGGGTTGCAGTTTCGGCTTTCTTCTTCTGGCTCAATGGTAATGCATATTATGTCGTTGCCGGATCCATGTTAGGAATGCAAAATGTGGCCGCCCTGCGCGCCATACAGAATTTCGTCCTGCCAGTTATTCAGTTTCTCGTCGCCACAAGCCTTTTGATTTTGCCGCTCGCGTCATCATGGTTCAATAACCAAAATCGAGCCATATTTCGCCGAAACATGGGATGGATCACGTTAGGCTTTACTGCAGGAGCGACAATTTACAGCATTGCTATCGTTGTGTTTGGGCATCCGCTGATTGGACTGATTTACCGTGGCAGATACACCGAGTTCTCCTACTTGCTACCATGGCTTGCCTTAGGAGTGCTGCTGACCGCTGCCGCTCAGGGACCAATGATCGCGCTACAGGCGATGCAATCGCCTTCTGAAATCTTCGTCGGCTATGTTGTCGGCGGAAGCACAATTTTGCCCGGTATCCTGCTGACGAGATACTACGGATTGTTGGGCGCTGCCCTGGGGCTGGCGCTATCTTCTCTTGCCTTTCTCCTGTATGTGGGATATCGGTTTAACGCGCTCCTGAGCAAGGCGCCAGCCGTCATGAACGACTCTCTGTCAGAATCTGGCCTTCTTTAAGAGCGAGCGCATGGATGCGGAACTGAACCGGCGAACGGACTAACTGAAAGGTCAACGCATAATTCGCAATTATCACGAGGTGATGCAATGAATACCCCGGTGTCTCCCGACATCCAGCAAGCGAATTTCAGCACGATGACGAGAGCAACTCGTTTGCTTAACTACCGTACGCATAAGAGTCGCTCTCAATTTATGCGTATACTTCGAAGGCATATTAAGCTGACGAACCTCGACGTCGACGCTCCAACGCTGGTAATCGGGGGACTACAGGAAGACGCAGATGTGTTGCGAGCGTGCAATTTTAGCCGTATCACGCTATCCAACATCGAAGGCGCTAGCGGAAATGGGGCCGATCCTGAGAATCTGCCGATTCTGCCGATTGATGCGGAGGATATTGCCCTGCCGAATGATGCCTATGACAATGTCTTTGCCCATGAAGTGCTCCATCACTGTCGGTCTCCCCACAGAGCACTTTGCGAAATGCTTCGCGTGGCAAAACGGCGGGTGTTGATAATGGAGCCGAATGATTCCGTCTTTTTGAACCTCCTATGTCGGATGCGCTTCTCGTTTCCATTTGAGATCGTTGCTGTCGTTCATAATGGTTACGAGCGCGGCGGAGTGCGAAATTCCAACATTCCCAATTTTATCTACCGCTGGAGCGTGCACGAAGTGTCCAAGACAGCTTCTGCGTTCCTCGCAGAACGCCCTTTCAGCTTGTACGCCGATCCTTACTGGGATTTCAATGTGGACGAGAAGGCTCTGGCGAGGCGCGCCCAAACCAGGATCGGGATGATTACGCGTGTGGTTGGGGCCTCAAATTTCATTCGCATGCTGCACGCTGCCCAGCAGTTTTTGAACGCCATCGGCATCGTTCGTCGCCAAGGGAATAAGTTCTACTGCTGTGTTGAGAAATCGGCCAGCCTGCGGCCGTGGCTGATCAATGAAGGCGGCGCAATCGTCTTTAACCGAAGCTTCCAACCCAATGTGGATTAGACATACTGAACTGCCAGCAAGATTATTGCTTTTCAAGGAACAACATAGAGCATGACGTCCCCAGCTATTGTGTATCGATCGCGCGCGAAGCAGAGGTCATTCTTCCATGTGCCTTCGATCTTGCTGTTTGCTTTCTTCGTATGCATCGGAGTGGCTGCCACTACGCTGTTTGCAAAGCTAAGTGCTCGTCACTCGGCATTCCTGGTTTTCATACTTCTATTGCTAGTCCCGCCCAGTCTGCTCCTGGCCTTTGTCGGCGTTCCTGCGGTGCTGGCGAAAGCGAGAAGCATGAAGAGCCAGCTGACAATGTGGCATGGACTCTGGGCGCTATTGTTCATCAGCGGTTTGGTATTGAGGATTCGAGACGTTCAGGATATCAACCAGTCACCAGCTGATTCGGCCGCAGCTTTCCGAATTGTGCTGGTCTCGATCGTGGGCTTTACTCTTGTGGGCATGCTGGGTCTGCGACGCCACGCCTGGTTCGGGTCCCTTTTCGGCGGACTCGTTGGTTTCATGACGGTGTACTGTGTAGCTTCGCTCATATCAACCATATGGTCAGTTTATCCGTCATGGACACTTTATAAGTCAATAGAGTACTTGGTCGATGTCAGTATGCTTGCAGCGTTTGTAGCCTTAGTAAGGTCCGCGGAAGACTACAAGTCATTTTTCGATTGGACTTGGACGCTTTATGGTTTGCTGCTGGGAGCAGTTTGGCTTTCCGCAATGATTGTCCCAAGTGAAGGGTTTATGCGTGAGGGACACCTGCGGCAGGATATCGGAACGCTCTCTATTCAATTGGAGGGGGTTTTCCCCAAACTGGCCGCGAATCGAGTGGGCGATTTAGGAGCGCTGCTCACAATACTGGCGCTGTGTCGTCTGTTCCCTATTCCCAGTATGCGGGCCCGCCTGAAATCCGATCGCATTTGGTATTTTTGTCTTTTCCTGTTCGCCGCGGCCAGCTTGTTCTTGTCTCAAACGCGGTCGGCGCTCGCCGCTTTCCTTTTTGGTTTTGTCGTATGGCTTGTGCTCTGTCGCCGTTGGAAGACTCTTGTCGCCCTGCCAGTCTTGGCGTCAACCATACTGGTGTCAGAGCATGTCCGGGACAAGGTATGGGATGCATTGCATCGTGGCCAGAGCAACTCCGAATTCGACTCCATCAGTGGGCGGCTCGATTGGTGGACTTTCGCGTGGCATAAGTTGATGCAGCATCCTTGGACTGGGCTCGGCGCTTACGCTGGCGGCAGATTCGCAGTTATGAGCGGCCTGGGAGACACTAGTACTTCCAGTGTCCATAGTGACTACGTGGAGATTCTGGTCGGTACCAGCATCTGGGGACTATTGCCGATTGCCATCGTGCTGATTGGGAGCTGGTGGATCCTGGCTCGCTACTACCATAAACCTGGAGTAAATCCGGAGAACCGCCAACTCGCATTGGAAGCCATAGCCATGCTGGGTGTACTTAGTGTGCGAACGTTTTTCAGCGACATTATGACTTTTCATGCTGCGCTCATGTTTTTGGTGATTGTCGGCTTAGCAGAAGTGTTGCGCCGGCAGCAAAAATTATCTCGATCTCCCGCTCTATCGAATCATTTTGGATAATTCTGCCGTGAGAAAATTCCGCTTTTCCACGCCACCGAGGAGATTCTACTTTTTTCCTACAATTTGCAGGAGGTACTTCTGATTGAGTCTCGCAGCACAGTCTGAATTAGAAGCGAGTCCTCTCCGGGTTTTGTGGCCGGTGCCAACCTTAGTGCGAGGCTATTACTGGCAGCCATTCCTGAGGGAATTCAAAAAGCGCTTCCCGAACACCGTCGTGCTGACAGGTACCTGGCCTGGGTACCTCCCTGGTTACGAAAATGTACTCGCTATCGTAATCGATCCGCGAATCCGGTGGGTAGTTTGGAGACTATTTGGGCGTCGGTTTCGATTTGCATGGGGTCCACCGTCTATACTCTGGCGGATACTGCGGTTTCGGCCCGACGTAATAATTACGGTTGGTTTCAATATCTTCACCTTAATGGGCCTGGTGTCAAAGTTGCTTTACGGAACACGTCTGGTTCTGGTGTTCGAGGGGATCACGCCCTCCATAGCATTGCTAGAGGCGCCGGTGCGACTGAGTTTGCGACGAGCATTGGCAAGGACGATTGATCGCGCTGTATGTAACTCGGATGCTGGGCTCGCCTATCTTCGTGACGTACTGCGGATACCAGAAAGCAAACTTCAGCGCCACCCTCTCGAAGTTCCCGAGAGCACAGCGTTATCTTCTTATAACGGCCGCGGGAAATACCTCACGAAACGTCGACGGCCGGTATTCATTGATGTCGGTCAGCTCATTCCGCGAAAAGGTTGGCGTTATTTGCTACAAGCAGCGCGTTTGTTGCGGGAGCGCGGAGTAGATTCCTTTTCTATCGTGTTCGTGGGAGAAGGTGAGGACAGAGCAGCGCTTGAACGGGCCGTGAGAGACTTCGGTTTGAGTGATGTTGTACAGTTGGCAGGACAAATTCCGTATGAAGCGCTAGGCGACTATTTTCAGTCCGCGGACGTTTTTGTCCTCCCTACCAAAGAGGACACTTGGGGAATGGTGGTATTGGAGGCGATGGCGTTTGGAAAGCCGATTTTGTGTTCACAATACGCGGGAAGCAAGGAACTGGTCCATCCCGGCGTCAACGGCTTTGTGTTTGACTGCTACAAACCGGACGAACTCGCAGGATACATGGAGCGATTTATCCAGGAGCCAGAGTTGATCGAACAGTTCGGGCGACGCTCGAAAGAGATCCTTGGAGTCTACACACCGCAGAAAGCGGCCGATGTCCTCTACCACGCCATTTTGAAGGAAGTCCAAAGTGAGCGGACAAGAAAGCGCCTCGAGCCGGTCAGGCAGGCTGAACACGGGAGCTAGCAGGTTTTCCTCGATGTAAGTGGCAAGAACTACCCTTCACGAAGTTTCAGACGACGTTTGTCGCGAATATAACATATCCCAATGAAAGATAGACTCGAATAACTCGGATGAGAGAAGGTCGGCGATATCAGCTACGAACGGTCTGTGGTATCAGGCTGGGGCGCTTCTCTTGTCCGACGATCGGGGGGGGGATGTCGGTATTGTTCTTGACTCTTGCTTTGGCAAGTGGCCTGCCGGCGTTGGGTCAGGTTACGATCAATCCTGGTGATAACATTCAAAATATCGTCCAGAGGTCTTCTCCGGGCACAAGTTTTCAGCTCAAGGCAGGTACGTATCGTTTCCAGTCGATCGTTCCAAAGGATGGGGACACCTTTCTCGGTGAACCGGGAACGATTCTGACTGGCAGCCAAATACTAACGGATTTTGCCCCTCAGGGACAATACTGGGTTGCTAAGGTCCGTGCGCAACGCAGTGAGCCCCGCGGCCAATGTTCTAGTGATGCCCCAGCTTGCAACTTGCCGGAAGATCTCTTCGTTGACGACCGACCGCTCCGGCGCAGTCCAAGTCTTGACAGTATCGGATCTGGCAAGTGGTACCTCGATTACGACGGAGGCCAAGTCTATATTGCCGACGATCCAACCGGTCACAAAGTCGAGATAAGTCTCACTCGGCATGCATTCTACGGAACGGCGAAGAACGTAACCATACGCGGGCTGCTTATTGAAAAATACGCGAACCCGGCTCAGAGCGGCGCCATCCATGGCGCGCTTGATCCCGCAGGCCCCGCCGGTCACGGCTGGGTGATCGAGGACTGTGAGGTCCGCCTAAACCATGGTGAGGGAATTCACATAGGACCTCAGGGCCGAGTAATCCATAACAACCTGCATGACAATGGGGAGTTTGGAATTGCAGGATCGGGTAGTGATATCCTAATTGATGGAAACGAGATCGCCTACAATAACTATGCCGGGTTTAACTACTCTTGGGGCGCAGGTGGATCGAAATTCGTTTTTACTAACGGCCTAATAGTCCGCAATAACAAGGTTCATGATAACGAGGGGCCCGGTCTCTGGACCGACATCGAAAACGTAAATGTCTTGTATGAGAACAATTCGACTAGCCATAATAAAGTCGCAGGCATTTTTCATGAAATAAGCTATGATGCGGTTATTCGAAATAATACCGTTGAAGAGGATGGATTCAATCCCAAGGGCAACGGTCCGTGGTGGGGAGCAGGGATCGTGATTAGTGCATCCTCCAACGTCGAAGTCGTAGGCAACCACGTTATCAATTGCATGAATGGGATTGTCGGCATTCAAGATGAGAGGGGATCCAGCAAACAGCGCGGCACTCCATACCTGATCCGCAATCTTTACGTTCATAACAACGAGATTACCCAAGGCCAAGGGGTCGCAGCTGCCATTGTTGCCAAACCGAGCCTGGGCAGTGCGCCGTTCACCAGTTTAAATAATCGATTCCAGAATAACGTGTATCGATTGGCAGATCCTAAGTGTAAGTGCTATGACTGGGACGGTAAACGTCTCAACAAAGACGAATGGCGAAGTCGCGGCCAGGATCGGGATGGCCAATGGGAGCGCTAGAGCTAGTTTGGTAGAACTTGTCTCGTTTCCGCATTCTATGCTTTCGAGTGAGATATCGCGCTAACGCGAACATGTAGCTGATACATATGGAGACCGTACCAGATAGGGATCATAATTGTAGAACCACACGGGAGTTTCACGTGCTGGGTGTTCGTGTCAACGCCGTCCAGATTCCAGAGGTGGTAGCTTTGATGGAACAGTGGATTACCACCAGCGACACGGGACGGTACATCGCAGTGACAGGTATGCACGGCGTAAGTGAATCGCGGCGCGACTGGCAATTCCGGAACATCCTGAATGAAGCAACCTTAGTCGTTCCGGATGGTATGCCTTTGGTGTGGCTGGGCCGTCTGCGAGGTTTCAGCTTGAAGCGGCGTGTCTACGGTCCGGAGTTGATGATGCAATTCTGTGAAGCTACGGCGCACAAAGGGTATCGTCACTTTCTGTATGGCGGTGCAGAGGGTGTACCGGAACAGCTTGTGAAGGTCTTGCATTCCCGGTGTCCGAATATCTCAGTCGTTGGCGCATATTCGCCGCCATTTCGCGCGCTGAGCGCGCAAGAGGAAGTAGAGGTCGTACAGCGGATCACGTCGGCATCTCCTCATATTGTGTGGGTTGGCCTGAGCACCCCGAAGCAGGAACAATGGATGGCTCATTTCCGCGACAAGGTCAATGTCCCTGTAATGGTCGGCGTTGGCGCTGCCTTCGATTTCCATATCGGGAAGCAACAGCAGGCGCCTCTCTGGATGCGCGAACACGGCCTGGAGTGGTTCTTTCGGCTGGTTACAGAACCGCGCAGACTATGGCGAAGGTACCTCATCAATGGTTCCGACTTCGTTTGTAACGTCTGTTTAGAATTGCTTAAATTGAAACGCTTTGACTAAGGCGTATTGCACACATCCCTCTCGAGCATAAGCAACCTAGCATAGTAATACCAACGATCGCCTAAGCATAAGTTCCTGCGTAACCGTATGATAGACAACTCCGCAAATGGGCCAGTATTTGTAGTTGGAATCTGGCGTTCGGGAACATCGTTGCTTTACACTTTGCTTAATCAACATCCAGGCATCGCTCTTTTATACGAAGGAGACCTCCCAGAATTTTGGCCCATATTCTTGATCAGAGGCCAAAAGTCGAAGTGGCTTGAGCGCTGGGATCTTTATAATGGGGGCCTTAGTCGGCATCACATCGACCCCAGTAGTATCCCGGAGACGATCTCTAATATCAGGGCTGCGACGCAAGCGGTTTACAATGAGTATGCGAAGGCAAAAGGAGCGGCTGTATGGGGTTGTAAGTCACCGAGTTATTATGGTTCGCTTCTACGCCTGGCCCGACAGTTTCCCGACGCCCGCTTTATCATTATCTGGCGGGATGTCCAGAGCACATGCAGTGGGATCGTACGGGCTGGCCGAGAAACTCCCTGGTTTCGCAGGCCGGGCATCATCCACCGGGCGCTCCTGGGATACCGCAAGATGAAAGTCGACAGTGAACGACTCCGCGCACAAGGTTTCCAAATCCACAACGTACAGTATGAAGAATTGGTGAGCGATCCGACAGCGATCATGAGGGGCACGTGTGAATTTCTGGGCCTTCCATTTGATCCACAGATGGTTTCGCTGGCCGGCGCCGATCGATCGGCAATTTATGACGGTGCGCATCACTCCCAGGTTAGAGGCGATAGCATTAGACCGCCGAGGCAGGCGAATGATTTGCCAGCGAACCTCGACTTAAAGGCAAAACGCTATCTCGCATTATGGAAGCGTGAATCGCAGGGTACGTGGCCCGCGTATCCGAAATTGTTTGACATTAGTATTGCTCCTCCGTCCTCGCTGGAGAGGCTTACTGACGCAGCACTGTTTCAGTGCTTCCGGTTTTTCGATCGGTTGACGATTTTTGCATTCTGTTTCGCCCCGATTTCCTTTCTAAAGGCATATCGAGGTTTCAAAATGGCCGTAGTCATTAAGGGGCAGAATCACAATAGTACAGAAGTAGTTCAACATTCGGACAATTTGCGAGCCTAGCATTGTTTGGAGGGTTCCTTCATTCGATGTGGCAGGGCAGAGAGACATAGGATGAGCAACAGGGCTCAGCCCTGAGCATTCATACAGAATAATTTACAAAGCAGACGTGGTCGACGAATGGGGTTTTAAGAACGACATTCAGAAAGGAAAAAGGGGAAACAGTATGCGACGAATATTAGTAACTGGGGCTGGTGGGTTTATTGGTCATCACCTCGTCAAACGGTTGAAAGCAGACGGCAACTGGGTGCGAGGAGTGGACCTGAAACTTCCAGAATATGAAGTATCCTCGGCGGACGAGTTTGAAACCCTTGATTTACGCCGCTGGGACGACTGTCTCGTGGCTACGCGCAGTGGCATCGACGAGGTGTACAATTTGGCCGCCGATATGGGAGGAATCGGTTACATCACTGCATTTCACGCCGACATCGCTCGTAATAACATTTTGATCAACGCTCATATGTTGGAAGCAGCCAGGCGCAATGCAGTGAAGCGGTTCTTGTTTTCTTCCTCAGCCTGTGTGTACGCTCAGAGCAAGCAAAAGGATGCAGATGTCATCCCACTTCGGGAGGAAGATGCTTTCCCGGCGGAACCCGAGCCGGGTTACGGTTGGGAGAAACTCTACGCCGAGGAGCTATGCCGTTATTACTGGCACGACTATAGGTTTGAGACGCGCATTGTGAGGTTCCACAACGTCTATGGCCCGCTGGGCACATACGATGGCGGAAAAGAAAAGGCGCCAGCTGCAATCAGCCGTAAAGTTGCGCTTGCTCAGGATGGCGATGAAATTGAGATCTGGGGCGATGGGAAACAGACCCGCTCGTTCATGTATGTAAGCGATTGTGTCGAAGGGCTTATTCGTATTATGGCCAGTGACTATCGCGAAGCACTGAACCTCGGCACTGACGAACTAGTGACGATTAACCAACTGGTCGATCTGGTCTCGGAAATCGCTGGTAAGCGACTTGTCAAGCGCTATAACTTGAAGGGTCCACAAGGTGTACGGGGACGCAATAGTGACAACAGTCGCTTACGCCAGGTTCTGGGTTGGGAGCCTTCTATCCTGCTGAAAGAAGGCCTAGCTCAGACTTACCCGTGGATCGAAGCTGAGCTATGTAAAACCGGTCGTCTGGCAGAGCCACGAGAAGCGATGAACTCGCTAGCATAAGGAGCGCACCTGTTCAGGCCAGATGGACCTGGCGCGTTCCTAGCTACACTTACAGCAACTGCGCTCTGCCGACGATTCACGTTTCTGCCGATCAGCAAACTGAGGGGGATCGTGGCATCTTCCATCGGTTGCTCGGTTCCGGCACATTGCTCCTCTGCTCTCCGCCGCTGAGTGACATTCCTTTCTCTCGGTTCGACCCCGCTAAACTAAAATCGCTCGGGTGCTTTTGCACCCGAGCGGTTGGACCCTCCACGTAATTGATGGCTTCCTAATTCTGCCCGTAGCCCTCCCACCCCGCATAATCTAGATTCTTGTCCATCCAGTAAAAGTAAAGTCCGGATTGAGAAGGCAGATTGTATGTGTTGTTCGAGTACTGATTACCCCAACTCGTATAAATAGCATCGCCCGTCGCAAGCGTGAGAACGCCGTCCCCAACCCCAGTTTGCTGAGTAACTACGTTGTCGTGAACGCTGAAGTTGCTCACCTCGAGGACAGCTCCGTTTTCACCAACTCGCAAAGAATCGGCTGCAACAATTCCGTGCATGCAGTTGGTCACAGTATTGTTATACACTTCCACGTTAGATGAGTTGAGATTATAAATGCCGGAACCCCACCAGGGCCCACTACCTTGCGGATTGTATCCGTCATTGGTGATCGTGTTATACCGAATAACCCCGTAGGTGCTGATTTCGTACTGAATGCCGGCGACCTTATTGTTTGATGTGGTGTTGTACTCGTAGAGCGTATTGTAACTGTAGGTATCGGAGTGCAAGCCGGCACCGTAGTTTCCAGTGACATAATTGCTGCGGACCACTAGATTGGTGGTGCGGTCAAATTTGGCTCCTCCGGCCCCGAAGCCGTAATCATAACCATCCGTGTTGTTGAAGTTAATGTTATTGCTTTCAACCAGGATGTTGTCTCCGCAGCCCGCAATACCAAGCTCGCCATTGTTGTGAATTCTGTTGGAAAGGATCTGCATCCCCGTAGTGGCCTCGACTCCGGCGCCATGATTGTAACGAATTTCGTTGTTCTCGACGATCCAGTCACTGCCGTTGTCTCCCGCCGCGTTTTCCGGAAATATCGCCGCAGTCTGGCCAGGAGCGCCGTACTTTTCAATCAGCAAGCCCTTAATTGTCACATTGTTTGCATTTCCGGAAAAAGCATAGGGAGTCGTAGTGATCTCAACCGTGTGACCTGTCGGATCATCCATCAGATAAACATTTCCATTGCTGTAATCCAGATACCAATGGTTGGAACTCATTACCGACAAGCTGCTCACTCGATGATAGAGAGTGTTGTCGACATAGAGATCCTCAGGGTACTGACACATTGGCGCCCAGCTGAAGCATTTTCCTGGAAGAGATGCGGGGGCGGAAATGCCAACATGGGCGACCCAGAAGGTATTGTGGGTGAATCCCGTGACAACCATGGATCCATTCAGATCGGCACCGGCCGCTCCGATGAACACATCTCCACTCTTGGGGACGATCGATTGCTGACGATACGTGCCGGCGGGAATCTCAAAGGTCGTACCGGCTGGGTTATTGTTGACTGCGGCTTGGATGGACTGTCCAGAGGTCAGGGTAACTGTGGAAGCCCGCGCTGCCATCGACATCACGCCGACGAGCAAGATAGTCGAAAACACAATGCTGATCGTTCGCTGGGTCTTGGGGGAATTTTGAAACACGGCCTGGTCTCCTGTTTCGAACTACGAATCGCTCTGTCTAGGTGCGAGTTCACCGCATGCCGCCCTGGATAAGTAGAGCGCATCTTCCTTGCGTAACAACTCCTGTCAGAGCGTGAGCGTATAGTTGCAAAAATGCGCCGCTGTGCTCAAGATTCCGCAAGGACATGGGCAGAATCACGCTCGTCGCTGGCCGCGAGAGATGTACTAACTACTCGCACATCCCGGAAAACCGTCTCGATGGTGGCAAGAGTTGACAGTGCTGGCGCATGCGGCACTTTGGTGCGGAGAGCGGACGCCGCGGAAGAGACCGAAGTGAATGGGATTCGTGCCTTGGGACCTGCAATGATCGGCCAAAACATAGCCTAAACAACAGAAAACAAAGGTCAATGCAGGCATTCTGGCCGGGCTGATCTTAAGTGACCGGCAGCGATCGGGCGGTCCGGGCGGATCGACTGGCAAGGATGCCGACGGAAACAGATTCAATCCGGGCTGAGAATGCCTCGGTGTTACGTTTAGGGCAACGGCGAGGGCCGAAGCATCGAATCGTTAACGATCGATCTTTGAGAACTCCTCTACGGAATTAAAACCTTCAGCGGGGTGGAATATGCGCTTTCCTCTCCCGAAGAATTGACCGCAGTCGCTGCGTAGTAGTACGTAGTCCCGGAGACAACTGAGCTATCAGTGTAGGCGGTGCTGGCATCGAGACTGGAGTTGATCCGAGTATAGTTTCCGATCGAAGTGCCGCGATACACGTTATAGCCAGCCACCGGAGAAGTGCTTGGCACCCAGGAAAGGCTGACGCTGTACTCCGGCGTAATGCCAACGCCAGTGAGCGACTCGCTGGACTGCCCGTTGGTAGCGTTGCTAGCAAAGGTCAGCGTGCCGGTGGAGGTGCCGGTACTCGCGGGGTCGAAGGCCACGTCGACTTGCACCGTTGTGCCGGCATTAACGGTCA
>Ga0335074_10006535_pt1 | contig 16185 bp, 13 predicted proteins | sample Lox_Sample_23_FD_206715 | JGI IMG/M metagenome (GOLD analysis project Ga0335074, IMG submission 206715) | Soil microbial communities from Loxahatchee National Wildlife Refuge, Florida, United States - Lox_Sample_2.3 | ecosystem: Environmental > Terrestrial > Soil > Wetlands | place: USA...
ATCGCCTTCGAGTGCGTGAAGCGGGTGATGATGTGGTTCGGCGCCGCGGGGTACACCCGGGACGTCGGGCTCGAGCTCGGTTTCCGCGGGATCATGTCGTATCTCGTCGGGGCCGAGGGGGGCCTCAACATCATGCGGATCATCCTCGGTCGGGAACTCCTCGGGAAGGAGTTCCTCCCGTACAAGTGAGGGTCCGATGACCGGTCGGGCCCGTCGCGGTCCGCCCCCGGTGCGGGAGCGCGAGTTCCACGAGCGACTCGCGCGGACGCTGCCCGCAGGACACCGCGGCCTGCTCCCGCTAGGGGACGACGCGACCGCGCTGCGTCCGCCTCCGGGCCGCGTAGCGGTCGTCTCGACCGACACGCTCGTGGAAGGGACGCACTTCCTACCGTCGTCCCCTCCCGAGCGAGTCGGGGCCGCCGCGACCGCGGTCAGCCTCTCGGACGTCGCCGCGAAGGGAGCGACCCCGGACGCGATCCTCCTCGCGCTCGTCCTCCCGGTCGGTACCCCGCGCGCGTGGGCCGAAGCGGTGGTCCGGGGAGCGGAGCGGTTCGGCGCGCGGTTCGGAGCCCACGTGGTCGGCGGCGACACGAAGCCGGGCCCGGTCCGCGCCGTCGTGAGCACCGTGCTCGGCTGGGGCCGCGCGGCGCATCTCGCCCCCCGCACCGCCGCTCGCCCGGGAGACGTACTCGTCACCACGGGCGAGGTCGGGCGCGGCGGGCTCGCCGCGGCTCGACTCGCCGCTGGGGGCGCCTCCCGCCGACGGGCGGTGGTCGACCTGCTCGACGTGCGCCCCCGGGTCCGGGAGGGGATCGCTCTCGCCCCGTTCGCTCACGCGCTGATCGACACCTCCGACGGGATCGCGGAAGCCGCGCGGCTACTCGCGCGCGCGAGCCGGGTGCGCCTCGTGGTCGAGGAGAGCCGGCTGCCGCTGGCCCGCGGGATCGCTCGGGTCGCCCGGACGCCGAGTCGTCGTCGCGCGGTCGCGTTCTACGGGGGCGACTACGAGCTGCTCGCCGCGATCCCGCCCGCGTCGGCCCGACGCGCGGCCGCGGCCGTGCGCCGCGCGGGAGGTCGGCTCACTCGGGTCGGCCGGGTCGAGCGGGGACGGGCCGCGTGGCTCGAATGCGACGGGCAGCAACGGCCGATGCCGGAGCCGGGCTGGCAACCGTTCGGCCCGGCCGTCGAAGACCCCGCGTAAGCGCCTCCCGGTTCGTTCCGTGTCGACCTCCGTGCGCCACCGTGGCAGGGTTCTCGCTACCCTCAAGTAGACGGTTCCGGGTCCCGCGATGCCCGCGAGGGGCACTGAACATGGCGAACACCTCCACCATCAATCCGTTCGAGACGGCGAAACAGCAGGTCGACATCGTCGCGGACCTGATCGGGATCGACCACGGCGTCCGCGAGGTCCTGAAGCACCCGAAGCGCGAGCTGACGGTGAACTTCCCGGTCCGGATGGACGACGGGTCGTACCGCGTCTACACCGGCTACCGCGTGCAGTACAACATGGCCCGCGGGCCGACCAAGGGTGGGATCCGATATCACCCGCAGGTGACGCTGGACGAGGTCCGCGCGCTCGCGGCGTGGATGACGTGGAAGTGCGCGGTCGTCAACATCCCGTACGGCGGCGCGAAGGGAGGGGTCGTGTGCGACCCGAAGCATCTCAGCCGGGAAGAGCTCGAACGGCTCACCCGACGCTACGCCAGCGAGATCGCCCCGATCATCGGACCGGAGATGGACATTCCCGCGCCGGACGTCTACACCGACAGTCAGACGATGGCGTGGATCATGGACACGTACTCGATGCTCAAGGGCTACTCCGTGCCCGGGGTCGTGACGGGTAAGCCGATCAGCCTCGGAGGGAGCGAAGGACGCGGCGAAGCGACCGGGCGCGGCTGCGCCTACGTCATCCGCGAGGCCGCGAAGGACATCGGGCTCAAGGTCAAGGGCGCGTCGGTCGCGATCCAGGGATTCGGCAACGCGGGCAGCGTCGCCGGCAACATCCTCTACGACGAACAGGGCGCGAAGATCGTCGCGGTCTCGGACTCGAAAGGCGGGATCTGGAAGGCGGACGGGCTCAACCCCCACGCGGTCGAGGCGCACAAGCAGAAGACCGGGTCGGTGGTCGGCTTCCCCGGCACGAAGGCGATCTCGAACGACGAGGTCCTCGAGGCGAAGGCGGACATCCTCGTCCCCGCGGCGCTCGAGAACCAGATCACGAAGAAGAACGCCGACAAGGTCCAGGCGAAGATCGTCGCGGAGGCCGCCAACGGGCCGACCCTCCCCGAGGCCGACACGGTCCTGTTCCAGAAGAAGGTCACCGTCCTGCCCGACGTGCTCGCCAACGCCGGCGGCGTGACGGTCAGCTACTTCGAGTGGGCCCAGGACATCCAGGGGTACTACTGGGCGCTCGACGAGGTCAACTCCCGGCTCGAGCGCACGATGGTCCGGTCGTACAACGACGTGCACCGGGTCGCCCTCGATAAGCAGGTCCACAACCGGACCGCCGCCTACGTTCTCGCGATCCAGCGGGTCGTGGACGCGATCAAGATCCGCGGGATCTACCCGTAGGACGGCCGGGCGGCGGGGGCGATGGTCGACCTTCCGCGCTGCCGGCTCTCGACGTGGGCCGACGTCGACGGGTGGGCCGACGCCGTCGCGGCGCAGGTGCGCGAACGGTCCGCCGTCCCCTCGACGATCGTCGGGCTCACCCGCGGCGGGTGGGTCCCGGCGCGGCTGCTCGCGGACCGCCTCGGCGTGAAGCGCATCGTCTCCCTCCGCGCCCAGCACTGGGGCGTGACCGCGACCCCCACCGGGGACGCCCAGCTCACCGAGGGGCTGAGCGGGACGGTCGAGGGCCTCCACGTCCTCGTGGTCGACGACATCACCGACACCGGCGACAGCCTCGCACTCGCCGTCGCGCACGTGCGGGACGCCCGCCCGGCCCGCGTGGAGAGCGCGACGTTCCTGCACATCACCCACTCGAAGTTCGCCCCGACGTATTTCGCCGAGGAGATCCCCCGGGACCGCTGGGTCTGGGTCGTCTTCCCGTGGAACTACTGGGAGGACCTCACCGCCCTCGCCCTGAGGGCCGTCGAGGTCGGCCAGGGGATCGACCGCGTCCGGGCGACGCTCCGCGACCGGTGCGGGCTTGACGTCCCGCGCGCGGACCTGGAACGGCTCGCCCGTTACGTGCCGTTCGGTTAGCGGGTCCGCCGGCTAGCTCGGAGCCGCGGGTTCGAGCACCGCCCGCGCCGCGAGGCTCTTGAAGTACTGCTGGAGCACGCCCGCCCCGATGATCAGCCCGAAGCCGGCCACGAGGAGCGCGATCGTGAGCGGCAGCTGCGCCGACGAGTTCACGCCCTGCAGGTAGAGCACCATCAGGAGGATCCCGAAGCTCACGAACCCGATCCCGATGATCGAGGTCGTCGCGACCGCGAACGAGCGCGGGAAGCGGCCGCGCGCGAGCGTGCGGCGGATCGCGCGACCGCACTCCCAGATGACCGCGGCGATGAGCCACCACAGGAGCGCCGCCTCAAGGAAGAACAGCAGTCGGTCGAGCGGCGGGGCGTGGCTCGCGGCGTAGCTGTTGTACCCCGAGAGGAACCCCACCCCGACGAGCGCGATGGCGAAGAGCCCGAAACCGAAGGCGACCGACCCCTGCCGGATGTCGGTCGAGGCGCCGCGCACCGAATCGATGATCGCCTCGTCGATGTCGAACGTCCAGAAGATGAGGTAGACGCCGAGGACGACGGCGAGCCCGATGACCCCCCACGTGATCACGCCGCCGGCCGCGGCGATCCCGAGGATGAGGAGTACAAGCGCGACCGGCAGGATCGTCTTCGCGCGGAGTTTCGGGTCCTTGAGCGCCCGCACGACCGTGTAGTACGTCGACTCGATGCTCGCGTTCTGCCGCACGTAGACGCGACGGACGCCGTCGACCTTGACGCGGGAGGCGAGGATCGGGAAGAGGAACTCGTCCTCCGCCCCGTCGCTCACGAGGTAGGCGGAGGTCGCGCCGACCCGACCGAGCACGTCGTCGAACTGGTCCGCGACCCGGCGGTCGGAGAGGACCCCGACCTTCCCCGAACCGGTGAGGACGCAGACCTCGCACTCCTCGCCGGCTCCCTTGAGCTCGTCGAGGAGGCTGACCGCCGCGAAGAGCGCGTTGGTGTCCGAGTCCTCCGGGTCGACCGTGCCGAGGCGGACCGCCGCGTCGAGGACGTTGGCCCGACCGACGACCGGTCCGGCCACGGAGGCCTTCCGGCCGAGGTCGTCGTCGCGGTCGATGCAGACGACCAGGCGCATGGCCCGCGATGTATGCCCGGCCCAGACCATAATGGCTCGGGTGCTCCGGCGGCCGCCGTCGGAGAACGACCCCCGCGGGGAGGCACCGGCGCCGAAGCTATTACGAACCGGCCCCCCCTTCCCCGCGACCCATGCCCGAGCTGCCGGACAAGCGCACGGCGTTCATGGACTGGTACCTCGCGGTCGTCGAGAGCGCCGGGGTCACGGACAAGCGCTACCCGGTGAAGGGGATGAACGTCTGGACCCCGTACGGGTTCCGCGCGCGCCGGAACCTCGACGGGATCCTGATCCGGGAGATCGAGGCGACCGGCTCCGCCGCGGTCGAGTTCCCGACGCTGATCCCGGCGACGGAGTTCGCCAAGGAGAAGGAGCACATCAAGGGGTTCGACGCCCAGGTCTACTGGGTGACGAAGGGGGGCCTCTCCGACCTCGACATCCCGCTCGTCCTGCGCCCGACGAGCGAGACGGCGATGTATCCCATCTTCGCGGTCTGGATCCGCTCGCACCGGGACCTCCCGCTCAACGTCTACCAGATCGTCAACACGTTCCGCTACGAGACGAAGACGACCCGGCCGTTCCTCCGCGTGCGGGAGATCCACTTCTTCGAGGAGCACACCTGCCAGGCGAACGAGGCGCACGCGACCGAGCGGGTCCGGTCGAACCTCGCCGCCTTCGCCCGGATGGCGGAGGCGTTCGCGCTGCCGTACCTCCCGATCCGGCGGCCGGAGTGGGACAAGTTCCCCGGTGCCTTCTACACGGTCGCCCTGGACGCGCCGGTCGGGGAGGCCCGCACCCTCCAGCTCGGCAGCATCCACCACTACCGGGAGAACTTCTCCCGTCCCTACGGGATCCGGTACGAGGCGCCGGACGGCAGCCAGCAGTTCGTCCACCAGACGACGTTCGGCCTCTCGGAGCGACTCCTGGGCGCGATCCTCGCCGTCCACGGCGACGCCAAGGGCGCGGTGTTCCCCACGTCGGTCGCCCCCTACCAGGTCGTGGTCGTTCCGATCCCGGGCACCGACTCGGGCGAGGGGCCGCTCCGGACCGCCGAGGAGATCGCCGGTCGGCTTGGCCGCCACGGCGTGCGGGTCCATCTGGACGCCGGCGACGAGCGGCCGGGGGCGAAGTACTACCGTTGGGAGCAGGCCGGGGTGCCGCTCCGACTCGAGGTCGGCCGACGCGAGGCCGAGTCCCGTTCGGCGACCTCGGTGAACCGGTTCGGGACGAAAGGTCGGGTCGCGATCGACCACCTCGAGCGGGAGGTCACCGAGCACCTCGCGGCGTTCGACCGGGCCCTCCTCGAACGGGCCCGGACCGCCTTCGCTTCGTCGTTCTCGGTGGCCCGCACGGTCGAGGAGCTCGCCGGCTCGACCACCGTACGGATCGTACCGTGGTGCGGCTCGGAGGAGTGCGGTCACCGCATCGAGGCCGGGATCGAAGGAGCCCTGCTCGGCACGCCGGAGGGTCCGCTCCCGATCGACGTCGGGTCGCCGGGCGCCTGCGCCGGCTGCGGGACGACGAGCGGCACCGCGTGGGCGCTCGCGGGTCGACCGCTCTAGATCGGCGGCGCCGCACCTACGCCGGGGGGGCCGGCACGGGCGGGTTGGGGAGCACGAGCCACATCCCCGAGAGGCCGAAGAGGAGCAGCGTGATCACCACGGCGTAGACGCCGTTGTCGAGCCAGACGCCGAAGGAGACCCCCCACCAGACGTAGAACGCGACCGCGAGGACGACGAGCGAGGCGAACCCCCAGAACGAGATCCGCCGCACGAGCGACATCTCCCGGAACCGGACCGGCTCCGGGGCGGGGGCGGGTACGCTCGCCTCGGCCATGGACGCCCATCGAGCCGGACTTCGTTTAATAACCCTTACGGGAGCGGCGCCGGCCGCGCCGGCTCCGGGACCGTCGGGGCCCGGTCACCAGTTTTAACCGATGCCCCGGCTAGAACCGTTCCGATGGCCGACGGCGGCTCCGGGGACGCCCGGCTCGAGGGGGACGTCCCCCCACTGGAGGCGCTGACCCCCGACCAGCACCGCATCCTGGCCTACGCGAGCGCGATCGGCTCCGAGTTCGACTTCGCGTTGCTCGTCGCCGCGATGGCGGTCGAGGAGGAGTGGCTCGCCGAGCAGCTCGAACGGCTGGTGCACCGGGGGGTCCTGCGGGAACGCGTGGGCGGCGACCGGTTCACGTTCATCGAGGAGGAGTTCCGGGCGCGGATCTACCGGTCCCTGACCGAAAGCCGCCTGCGCGTGCTCCATCGGAAGATCGCCGAGGCGATGCAACGGATGTACCCCACGCCCAGCGCCGAGGTCATCGCCGAGCTCGGCCGTCACTTCTTCCTCGGCAAGGTCTCCGAGCAGTCCCGGCTGTACAACCGGCTCGCGTCCGAGAACGCCCGGTCCGCCGACGACCCGGAGGGCGCCGTCCACTACCTCGAGCGGGTCCGCGTCGACCTCGAGACCGCGCCCGGCGACCACCGCCACGAGCTCGCCGAGGTCGACGAAGCGCTGGGCGAGCTCTGTTTCTCGACCGGGAATTTCGCCGCCGCGGACCGGTACTTCACCGAGGCCCTCGCGCGCCTCGGCAGCGAGGAGCCGCGCATCCGGGGCCGCCTCCTCCTCGCCCGCGGGGAGGTCGCCCGCGAGAAGCTCGACATCGAGACCGCGACGTCCCAGGCGCTCGAGGCGCAGCGGCTTTTCGAGGCGACGGACGACCCGCTCGGACGGGCCCAGACGTACCGGCTGCTCGGCCGGGTCGCCTTCCACCGCGGCCACTACCGGGAGGCCCTCGACGAGAGCATGAGGTCCCTCGACGCCCTCGGGGAGCTGCGCGACCCCCGGCTGATCGGCGAGCTCTCCATCGACATCGGGAACTCGTTCGCCCTCCTCGGACCCGAGGTCACCCAGGAGGCGATCGACTGGTACGAGCGGGCGATCGACCGACTCACGCAGGCCGGGGAGTGGGTCGAGCTTTCGCGGGCGTACCACAACCTCGGCGTCTCGGTCGGCGAACGGCGGCCCGAGGACGGGCTCGAGCAGCTCGAGCGCGCCCGCGAGATGGGCGACCGGGCCCACGACCCCCGTTCCGTCGGGCGGGCGCTGCTCTCCGGGGTCGAGCTGCGCCTCACGCTCGGGCAGTTCGAGGAGGCGACCCGCGACAACGAGCAGGCCGGTCGGCTGCTCGAACGGCTCGGGGACGAGCTCGGGCTCGAGCAGGTCGACGTGAACCGCGGACTGATCGCCGAGAAGCAGGGGCAGTGGGAGGACGCCGAGCGCTCGTTCGAGAAGGCGATCGAGGCGTGCCGGCGGTTCCGCCTTCGCGCCGACGAGGCCGAGGTCTACTTCTATCTCGCGCGGCTCCGCTTCAAGACCCGGAACCTCGAGGGGGCGCGCCACGCGCTCCGCGCCGCCGACAACCTCGGGGTCGCCGACCTGCGCCCGGTCCTGGCCCCCCTGGTCGCCGAGCTCCGCCGCCAGCTGGATGCGGCCCCGTCCGAGGAGCCCCCGCCCGGTCCTCCCCCCGCCCCGCCGTCCTAAAGCGCTCCGCCGGATTATCTACCCGGGACCTCGTCATACCGTTTCATGTCCGGGTCGGAGGCGTCGCGCGTGGGGTCGGCGCCCCCCATCTTCGGGCGCGCCGAAGCGGTCACGGAGCTCGACCGCACCCTGGAGCGCTCGCGCGCGGGGGCCGGCGAGGGGCTTCTGCTCGCGGGGGAGGACGGCGCGGGAAAGAGCGTCTTCCTCCGGAACGCGATCCAGCGGGGCCGTCACCGCGGCTTCCACATCCTCGCGGGCCGCGCCCTGCCGCAGGAGATCCCGCAGCCGTACTCGCTGCTCCGGGACCTCGTCCGCCCCGCGGACCGCGCGCCCCGCCCGGAGCGACCGAGCGGCGGGCCGGACCCAATGCTCCCGGTCTTCCTCGTCCCGTCCAACGGCGAGAGCGGTCCGGGGGCCGCCCGCCTCGCCGACCGGAGCGAGCCGACGCCGGAATCGGAGGGGCTCGCGACGATGCTGAGCCCGCTCGACGCCCCCGGCGAGTGGATGGGGACGGTGCGCAACGAGCTCTACGCGAACCTCGTCCAGTACCTGACCGAGCTCGCCAACGAACGGCCGGTCCTTCTCGCGATCGACGACCTCCACTTTGCCGACCCCGCCTCGATCGAGTTCCTCGGTCGGCTCGCCCCGGAGCTCGGGCGCCTTCCGGTCGCGCTGGTCGCGACGATCGCGACCGGCACGCGGATCCCGGCGGCGGTCCGGGAACCGATCGAGTCGCTCGCCCGTTCGACGACCGTCCGGACCGTTCCGCTCCGACCGCTGTCGACCGCCGAGGTCGCGGAGTTCGCCCAGTGGGTCCGTCGCGGACTCCCCGCCGACCCGGCCGACGTCCTCCGCTGGCACGCCCAGACCGAGGGGAACCCGCTCTTCATCGAGCAGCTCGTCCGATCCACGACCGGACTCGGCGGCCGGCCCGAGTCGACCGCCCCGGGGGGCCCGGCTGACCTGAACGAGATCCTCCGGGCCCGCGTCCGGGAGCTCGGGGAGGGAGAACGACGCACCCTCACCTACGCCTCCCTGCTGGGGAAGGAGTTCGCGTTCTCGAACCTGGTCGCGATCTCCGAGATGGACGAGGAGCGGGTCACGGAGAGCCTCGACCGGCTCGTCGCGGGCGGGCTCCTGCGCGAGAAGGGCGACGAGGTCTGCGAGTTCGTGACGGAGGGCGTGCGCGCCGGGGTCTACGCCGACCTGACCGAGACGCGGCGGCGGATCCTCCACCGGCGCGTCGGCCGCGCGCTCGAGGAGAAGGGGCTCGCGAGCGAGTTCGAGCTCGCCCGCCAGTTCTATCTCGGGCGGGACGACGCGAAGGCCGCCGAGTACAACTTCCGGGCGGGGGTGAGCGCGATGCGTGGGTTCGCGTTCGAGACCGCGGTGCCGCACCTCGAGCGCGCGCTCGAGGCGGAACGGCGTCGGCCGGACCGCAGCGCGGCCCGCGAGGTCCGGATCATGATCGAGCTCGGCCGCTCGCTGGACGAGCTCGGCGACCTTCACCGGTCGGAGGTCGCCCTGTCGGAGGCGGTCCTGCTCGCCCGCACCCGACCGGAGCTCGACCCCGAGCTCGGACGGGCGCTCCTGGGGCTCGCCCAGACCCGCCAGGACCAGAGCGAGTACGCCTCCGCCGAGGCGCTCGCCGAGGAGGCGTACGGTCGCCTCGAACGCGTCGGCGCCCCGCGCGAGGTGATGATCGCGCACCGGGTCCTCGGGATCGTCTGCTGGCGGCTCGGCCGCCTCCCCGACGCCGAGCGCCACCTCCGGCTCGCGCTCGAGATCGCGGAGCGGGAGGGGACGTCCATCGAACGGGGGCACGCGCTCGTCGACGTGGCCAACTCGATGCTCCTGAGGGACCAGGCGCAGTTCTCGCAGGCCCTCGAGCTCTACGAGCGCGCCGCGGAGCTGTTCGGTTCGGGGCAGGACCTGCCGGCGCGGGCGCGGGTGCTGATGAACCGTGCCGTGCTCCTGTACTCCTCGGGGCGCCACGAAGAGGGGCTCCGGGGCCTCGACGAGGCGATCGACGCGGCCGAGCGATCGCGCTCGCCGATCTGGATCGGCTACTGCTACCTCAACCTCGCCCTGATGCAGGCCGAACTCGGCCGGCCGGAGAAGGCGCGCCCGGCCCTCGAACGCGCCGACGCGCTCCTCACCCCGCTCGGGGACCGACTCGCGCCGGAGCAACTGTCGCTCGCCCGGGGCCTGCTCGCGGAAGCGGAGGGCGAGTTCGACGCGGCGGAGGCCCATTTCGGCGACGCGCTCCGCCAGGCCCACGAGCTGAATGTCGAGCCCGAGGTCTCGGAGATCCTGTTCCGGCTCGCGCACGTCGCCTACGCCCGCGGGGACGCGCGGGGGGCCCGCACCCGGCTCGCCGAGGCCCGATCGGCCGGCCTGGACGCGAATCGCAGCGACCTCGCCGCGCGCGTCGCCGAGCTCGATGCGGCGCTCGCCCGCGCGGACACGCCCCCTACCGTTTAATCGGGCCCCCCGCTCGGAACCGACGATGGCGGATCCCTCGGGCGCCGGACGGGCGGACCGGGACGGCTCGCCGTTCCCCGACCGGAAGGACCCCGGCTTCGAGCGCGACGTCCGGCGGATGTTCACGCATATCGCGGCGCGCTACGAGTGGTTCGACCACGTCGCCTCGCTCGGGAACGACCTGCTCTGGCGCCCCCGGGCGCTATGGGACCTCGACCGCTTCCGGGCGCCGGGCCCGGTGCGACGGGTCCTCGACCTCGGCTGCGGCACCGGCGAGCTCACCCGCCTCACCGCGCACCACTTCCCGAGCGCCTCGGTGGTCGGGGTCGACTTCACGGCGGCGATGCTCGAGGTCGCCCGCCACCGCACCCGGACCGCCCCCGAGCGGGAGCGGATCGAGTACGGACGGGCGACCGCGATGCGCCTGCCGTTCCCGGACGGGGCGTTCGACCTCGCGACCAATGCCTTCCTCGCGCGGAACCTGGTCGACTTGGACGCCGCGCTCGCCGAGATGCGCCGCGTGCTCCGCCCCGGCGGCGTGCTCCTCGTCCTCGAGATCACCGAGCCCATCTCCCCGGCGTTCGCCGCGCTGTTCCACGCTTACTTCGACCACGTCGTCCCGTGGCTCGGAGCCGCGGTCGATAGCGCCGGCCCGTACCGCTACCTTCCCGAGTCGCTGAAGCGCCTGCCACCGCGGCCCGCGTTCCGCCGGGCCCTCGAGCGCGCCGGCTTCGGCCGGACCGAGCTCGTGCCCCAGTCGATGGGGATCGTCACGACGTTCCTCGCGGAGGCGGACGGCGCCCGGACCGACCCCGCCGGGGCGTCGGGGCGCAGGGGTTAAGTCGCTCCGCGACCGCTCGGGAGTTCGCAGGGTCCGCATGCCGTTCGACGCGCTCCGCTTCGCCTACCAGCACCGCTCGGAGGTGGCGTGGCTCGGCCAGAACACGAACCATCTCGTCCCGCCCGAGGTCGTCCGCGGGGCGCTCGACGGGGCGATCCGGGAGCGCCGCTACGAGGGATACCCGTACGGACCCGGGGACCCCGAGCTCCTCGACCTCGTCGCCCGGGACCTGGGCGTCCCGGGGATGACGCCGTTCCTCACCGCCGGCGGCACCGAGTCGCTCTACATGATCACCCGCGCGCTCCTCGCGCCGGGGGACGAGGTCGTCGCGTCCGACCCGAGCTACCTCATCATCCATCGGTTCGTGGAGCTCGCCGGTGCGCGCACCCGGAACCTCGACATCTACGCCCCGCCGTACCGATTGACCGCGGACCGGGTCCAGGCGGCGATCGGCCCGAAGACCCGCATGATCCTCCTGATCGACCCGCTGAACCCGCTCGGCTCCGGCTACCCCCGCGACGAGGTGCGCGCGATCGCCGAGATCGCGCACGACCATCACCTGACGCTCCTCAACGACGTCACGTACCGGGACTTCTCCGACCACGCCGCGCTCGCCGCGGAGTTCGCCCCCGAGTCGACGATCACGGTCTGGTCCGTGTCGAAGAACTGCGGGATCGCTGGGCTGCGCGTCGGCGGCTTCCTCGCCACTCCCGAGCGCACGCGCGAGCTCGCCCGGTACAACACCAACGACCTCGGGGTGAACATCCTCGCGCAGGTCGCGGCGATCGCGGCGCTCCGTTCGAAACCCCACTGGTTCCCCGAGGTCAAACGGCAGACCCGGGAGAACGGCGCCCGGGTCCGCGCGACCGTCGACGGCGTGCCGGGGACTTCGCTTCCGGTCTACCCGTCGCAGGCGAACATGATGGCGATCGACGTCGCACGCCTCGGCCTCGCTCCCGAGGCGGTCCAGCAGGAGCTCCTCGAGCGCCACGGCGTGTTCGTCCGGGCCGGCCAGTATCTCTCCCTCGCGCACGGGCAGGAGTTCGTCCGGGTCTCCTTCTCGAACCCGCCCGCCGACATCGCGCGGTTCGAGCGCGCGTTCCCCGAGGCGATTCGGGCGCTCGCGCCCCGCGCCCCCGCGGCGTCCGCTTAGGGCGGCGGCCGGACCGGCGCGTCGACGACGACGTGGACCCGCCCCGGCCCGTACGGCTTCACCTCGCGCGCCGCCACCGGACCGGTCGGACGCCCTCCCGCGGCCCGGACCGCAGCGGTGACGCGGGCGGCCGCCTCGACCCGGCCGCCGCGCGCGTCCGCGACCGTGTGGACGTGGAGCGTACCCCCGTCGGCCCGGACCAGCGGGACGGCCCGCCCGACCCACGGAGTCGCGTCCGGCAGGTACCCCAGAAAGACGTGGTCGGCGACGCCGTCGGGCAGCGGGACCGTGCGGTTGTCGCCGAGGCGCCCGTCCACGCGGTCCGCAACGCCGTTCCGCTCCGCGTTCTCGAGGAGGTAGCGGTGCGCTTCGGGGTTCTTCTCGACCGCGATCACCCGGGACGCCCCGCCGAGCCGGGCGGCCGGGATCGCGAAGTAACCGATCCCGGCGAACAGGTCGACTACGGTCTCGCCCGTCCGGACGAGCGTCCCGGCCCGCCGCCGCTCGGAGCGGTTCCCCGCCGCGAACATGATGCGGGCGGCATCGAAGCGCCAGCGGATCCCGTGCTCCACGACCTCGGTCTCGGTCGTCGCCCCGGCGATCCGTTCGACCCGGGGCCGGCGGAGCTCCCCCTCGACCGGCCCGACCCGCACGAGGACGGTGGCGACGCCGAGCTCCTCCTGCCACGCCACCCCCAGCAGCGGGAAGTGCGGGCGCAAGCGCTCGGGCAGCCGCAGGAGGAGCACCCGGCCGAGCCGCTGGTAGCCGGCGGGCATCGCCGCCGCCGCGTCGGCGCCCGCGGCGGCAGCGAGCCGGGCCCGCACCCGTTCCGCGGGCGGACGGCGCGGGCCGCGCCGCTTGCGCGAGCCGACCATCGACGTCGGACCGGTCAGGGAGCGGCGGGCGCCGAGCCGGCCTCGAGGATGACCTCGAGGAACTGCTTGAGGTGGGCGGTCAGGATCGGATTGTCGGTGAAGCCGCACGCGTCGAGGCCCGGAGCGGCGAGGAGGGCGTGGGCGCCGTCCGCGAGGACCTCGGTGGCGAGGAGGTTCTCGCGGGGGACGTACTCGACGCCCTCGGGCACGCGCTGGAGCGGGGAGGTCACGAACGTGACGCGGACCCCCCGCTTCACCGCGTGCTGGAGCTTCTTCGTGAGCTCGTCGCGGACCTCGGAGACCTGCGGGGTCGTGAGGATGAACGTCTGGGTCGACTGGTCGAGGAGCTCGCCGATCTTGGCGACGACCTTCTCGCGTCCGGAGAGCAGGTAGACGAGCTGCGGCTCCCCGTGCTCGGCGACGACGCGGTGCAGGTGCGCGAGCTTCTCGAAGACCTCCTGGATCGCCTCCTTGAGCTGGTCGGCGACGTCCAGGGGCGGGGTCGGACGGAAGAGGATCGGCTTGCCGCCCGTCGGCTGGGCGTACCCCTTCGCGGCGAGAGACTCGAGCACTTTGTAGGCGCTCGTGCGCGGAATCCCGGCGGCCGTGGCGAGCGTCGCGGCGTCCCCGACGCCGCGCGCGACCAGGGCGATGTACGCGCGCGCCTCGTACTGGGTCAGCCCGACCTTCCCGAGGACCTCCGCGGCGCGGCGGAACTCCTCGGACGTCTGGTTCCCGAGGGCGACCGCGGCCTCCTCGATCGTCGGCATCCGTGTGGCGGCGCGGAACGGTGCGCGACCGTCTTAACGGTGCCGGCGCGGCGGCCCGCTCACGGGACGGGCTCGGCGAGACGGAGGAGCGCGGCGGGGCCGAGCAGCGTCTCGACCTCGGCGGCGGTGAGGAGCCCCTTCTCCACGAGCAGCTCCTTCAACGGCCGCCCCGAGCGCTCGGCTTCGTGGAGGACCTCGGCGACCTTGAGGTACCCGAGCTTCGGCGTGAGGACGGTCGCGAGCGCCGCCGAGTCGAGCAGGTAGCGCTCGAGTCGGGCCCGGTTGGCGGTGATCCCGTCGACGCAGCTGCGGGCGAAGACCGGCAGGTAGTTCGTGAGGATCTGCGCGGAGAACAGTAGCTCGTACGCCGCGAGCGGCATCATCACGTTGATCTCGAGCTGACCGGCCTGGACGGCGTAGGCGGTCGCCGCGTCGGCCCCGATCGCGTGGAACGCGACCATGGAGAGACACTCCGCGGCGGACGGGTTCACCTTCGCGGGCATGATGGACGACCCGGGCTGGATCTCGGGGACCCGGATCTCGTCGAGGCCCGTTGCCGGTCCGCTCGCGAGGAGCCGAATGTCCCCGGAGAGACGGACGAGCTCGAGGGCGAGGGTGCGCATCCACGCCGACGCCGCACCGAGCGGCCAGCGGCTCTGCATCGTCTCGAACGGGTCGCGGGCAACGGTGAGGCCGAGGCCCGTGAGGCGCGCGTACTCGGCGACCGCGGATGCGCGGAAGCCCGGTACGGAGTTCACGCCGCTGCCGACCGCACTGCCCCCGAGCGGGAGCTCGCCGAGGGCCCGCTCGACCGCCGGGAGGGCCTCGGTCACGTGCTCGAGGGCGGAGGCGTACGCCGAGAACTCCGCCCCGAGCGTCACCGGCATCGCGTCCTTGAGGTGGGTGCGCCCGGCTTTCGCGAGGCGCGCGAACTCCGCGCCCTTGCGCCGCAGGCTCTCGGAAAGCGTCGTCACGCTCGCGCGCAGCTCCCGGAACGCGAGGAGGACGGCGACCTGGGTCGCCGAGGGGAACGTGTCGTTCGTCGACTGCCCGCGGTTGACGTGGTCGTTCGGGCTCAGCTCCGCGTGGTCGCCCCGGGGTTTTCCCAGGATCTCGAGGGCCCGATTGGTGAGGACCTCGTTGACGTTCATGTGGAACGACGTTCCCGCCCCCGCCTGGAAGACGTCGACCACGAACTCGCGGTCGAACCGGCCGGCCGCCATCTCCTCGGCGGCCTGGGCGAGGGCCCGGCCGCGCCGTTCGTCGAGGCCCCCGTGCGCGACGTTCGCGCGCACGCAGGCGAGCTTCAGGAACGCGTAGGAGCGGATGAGCCAGGGCGACTCGGTGAGACCGCTCACCGGGAAGTTCTCGCGCGCCCGCAGGGTCTGGATCCCCCAGTAGACGTCGTCGGGGACCTCGCGGGTTCCGAGCGAATCCTTCTCCGTGCGGGGCGGGGCCATGGGCGCGGGAGGGGGGGTGGCGACAAAACCCTTTACTCCGCCGGAGTTGCCCCCGGCCCTCCGCGGTCGCGGTCGGGCGGCGCTCGAGTGATCGATTCGGCCCAGCTGGCGAACGACATCGCCGGCGACGTCGCCCTCCTCGCCTTCCCCGCGGTCCTCTGGGCACTGCTCTACGTGCTCGCGTGGGAACACGGCCCGTTCGCGAGCAGCATCGGGTTCGGGCGACGGACGTTCTGGCTGCTCCTGCCGGGAGCGCTCCTCGCCACCCTGGTCCTCCTGCCGATCGCGCCGGTGGCGAACGACTGGGTCGCGATCAGCTTCGCCGGCGCGCTGTTCCCGATGGTGGTGGGGATGCTCGCGTTCGCGCGGTTCGCTCCGCCGGGCTCCCGGAGCGCAGCGCTCTATCTGCTCCTCCTGGCGGTCGAGGCCGGGACCCTCCTCGGCCTCGTCGTCTGGATCGTGGCGCCGACCCCCCAACTGGTGGCGCTCCTGGTGGTCGCCGCCGGGATCCCCCTCGTCGCGGGCGGGTTCGCCCTCTCCGGCCGGGACGTCGTCTGGGGGCCGGTGGCGTTCGTGCTCGCGCTCACCTCCGGAGTGCTCGTCCTCACGTTCCTCACGTCGGTCGCGCTTCCGGGGGTCGGGATCGAGGAGTCGTTCCCGGACTACCTCATCCCGCCGATCGGGGCGGGCGTCATCGCGGCCGCGTCGGCCGAGTGGGTCTTCCCGGGGCGGGAGGGGTTCGCGCTGCCGACCGCCT
>Ga0335074_10006536_pt1 | contig 16185 bp, 9 predicted proteins | sample Lox_Sample_23_FD_206715 | JGI IMG/M metagenome (GOLD analysis project Ga0335074, IMG submission 206715) | Soil microbial communities from Loxahatchee National Wildlife Refuge, Florida, United States - Lox_Sample_2.3 | ecosystem: Environmental > Terrestrial > Soil > Wetlands | place: USA: Florida...
GCACGTCCCGCAGCGTGCGGACGGGGATCACCTCGATCTGCCCCTTGTAGCGGGTCTCGAGGACGAGGTCCTCCATGTTGTCCTCGGGGATCAGCACGCGCCGGATCCCGGAGTCGGCGGCGGCCTCTACCTTCGCGGTGACCCCGCCGACGGGCAGCACCTGGCCCCGGACGCTCAGCGAGCCGGTCATGGCGACCGACTGGTCGACCGGGACCCCCTCGAGGGCGCTGATGACGGCCGTCGCGATCGAGACCGATGCGCTGTCGCCCTCGACGCCGTCCGACGCGCCGACGAACTGGATGTGGATGTCGAAGCGCGAGATGTCCTCGCCCGTGTACTTCTTGATGAGCGCGCTCACGTTCTGGACCGCTTCCCGGGCGATCTCGCCGAGCTTCCCGGTCGCCACCACGACCCCGCCGTCGCGGGTCTGGGCCGGGGTCACCTCCGCGGCGATCGGAAGCACGATCCCGGAGAACTCGGCCATCCCGGTCTGCGCGTTGATCGCGGCGAGGCCGTTCACGACCCCGACGGTCGCGCCCTCGACCGAGAACATCCGGTACTCCTTGCGCCGCTCGATGTAGCGGTCGGCGATCTGCTGCTCCAGCGACCGGCTCGCCCGCTTCGCGCGGACGACCTGGTCCGCATGGACGATCGGAAGACCCTCGCTCAGCGCGATGTCGCCGGCCACGCGGACGAGGCCGCCGAGCTCCCGGAGCCGGAGGGTGAGCTGGCCCGAGCGACCCGAGCGCCGCTGGGCCTCCCGGACGAGCTCGAGGATCGCCGGGCGGTCGAAGTGCGGGATCTTCTTGTCCTTCGCGACCTCCTGGGCGACGAACCGGACGAGCTTCATCCGGTTCTCGGGCGTGTCGGGCATCGTCGACTTCACGTACAGCTCGTAGCCGTAGCCGCGGATGCGCGAGCGCAGCGCCGGGTGCATCGTCTGGACGCTGTCGACGTTCCCGGCCGCGACGAGCACGAAGTCCGCCGGCACCGGCTCGGTCTTCACCATCGCGCCGGCGCTCCGCTCGGACTGGCCGACGATCGGGAACTTCCGCTCCTGGAGGGCGGTCAGCAGCGAGTGCTGGCTCTCGATCTTGAGCAGGTTGATCTCGTCGAGGAACAGGACGCCCCCGTTCGCCTTGTGGATCGCGCCGACCTCGACCCGCTCGTGGGGCGGCGTCTCGAGGCCCCCCGACTGGAACGGGTCGTGCTTCACGTCCCCCAGCAGGGCTCCGGCGTGGGCCCCGGTCGCGTCGATGAACGGCGGCTTCTCGTCCGGCGTATGCGAAACGAGGAGCTTCGCGACGCCGCTCGAGCTGTCGTTCCGCCCGCCCGAGAAGCGGACGAGCGCGTAGATGAAGACGACGATCAGGATCCCGAACAGCAGCGCGGTGAGGTCCTTCGTCGCGAGCACGATGTAGATCGTGAAGGCGAAGACCGCGACCGTGAGGACGATGAACAGGATCGTCCGCTGCTCCTTCTTGGAGGCCGCCTCGAGCTTTTGCGCCGCGACGATCTCCTTGCCCTTTCCCGCCGGCACGACCCGGATCTTCGGCTCGTTCGTGTCGTCGTTGTTCGGGTAGGCGAGAATGTCCTGCAGCTGCTCCTTCGGCAGGAAGTCGACCATCGCCCGGGCGAGCATGCTCTTGCCCGTGCCCGGCTCGCCGATCAGCATCATGTGCCGCTTCTGGGTCGCCGCCTTGCGGGCGACCTCCACGGCCTCGTCCTGCCCGATCACCTGGTCGAGCAGCCGCGGCGGGATCTCGACCTGGGCCGTCGACTGGTACGGGAGCGTCTTCCCCCAGCTTTCGAGCTCGCTCTCGGCGCTGGTCTCCCCGGCGTCGCCGGGCGGTGTATCCGCTCCCTCTGCCATGCCGGCGCCGCGACCCGGGACACCGGGATCCGCGCCGCCGGGCGAACTATGCGGAGCACGGTATAAATCCCTTCCCGACGCCGGCGGCGCCGGCGCCGTCCGAGCGCCGGCCGGCGACCGCGCGTGCCCCTCGTTATCTATCGAACCGGGCTCGCCGCCGCGGGCGACGGTCGTGACCGAGAGGCTGGACGGCAAGCCCGTCGCCGAGGCGCTCGACGCCGCGACCCGCCGGGCGATCGCGGCCGGCCCGGGCCGCCCGTCGCTCGTGAGCGTGCACCGGGGGGAGGAGACCCCGTTCCGGTTCTATCTCCGGCGGCAGGGCACGGCGGCCCGCGCGCTCGGGATCGACTTTCGCGAGGAGGTCGTCCCCGCGAGCGGGGGGCCGACCGCCCTCAAGGAACGGCTCGATCGGCTCGACCGGGACCCCGCGGTGTCGGGGGTGCTCGTGGAGCACCCGCTGCCGCCCGAGCTCGACTTCCTGGGGGCGGTCGCCCGCCTGCGGCCCGAGAAGGACGTCGATGGGGTGAGCCCGGACAGCCTCGGCCGGCTCGTCGCCCGCCGCCCGGTCCACGTTCCGGCCGTGGCGCTCGCGGCGATCGCGATCGCCGGTCACTACCGCTTGCCGATCGAGGGGCAGCGGGTGGCGGTGATCGGCCGGTCCGAGACCGTCGGCCTCCCGCTCGCGCTCCTCCTCGCGCGCCGCGAGCCTGGCATGAACGCGACGGTCACGATCGCCCACTCGGCGACCGCCGATCTCGGGGCGGCGCTCGCCGGGTGCCGCACGATCTTCTCCTGCGCCGGGGTCCCCGGACTGCTGGGTCGGGCCGTGGTGCCCGAGGGGGCGGCGATCGTCGATGTCGGCCTCTCCTCGGTCCCCGACCCGTCCCGGCCCTCGGGCGTGCGCGCCATGGGCGACGCCGATCCCGCCGCGCTCGACGGCTGGGCCGCCGCCCTCACGCCCGTGCCGGGCGGGGTCGGACCGGTCACGGTGGCGGAGCTGATGGCGAGCACGACCGATGCCTGGCGCCGCCTCGGCCCCCGGGACGGTGGCCCGTGACCTCGCGCCCCCGGACCGGGCGCCGACGGGGGACGGACCCCGTCACCCTGCACTGCCGCGACTGTCCGATGTGGTACGGGGCCGAGGACGACGGCTGGGGTCCCTGCTCGATCAAGAACCGGCGGGGCGACGATCGGTACCTCACGTGGGGCGGGCACCTGTGCGACGAAGGCTACGCGCCGCCGACCCCGACCTTGGCGCGGGCGGCCCCGTTGAGGGGTTCCCGCTCGACCTCGAGGGCGTCGGCGGTCGGATACACCTCGACCTCGAAGGCCGGCCAGGGAAGGCGTCGCGCCGCCCGTCGCAGGGCTCCCGGCGCGAGCTCGACGCGGCGCCGGGCCGGATCGAGCCGGTAGTCGCCCCGCTCCACCCGGGCCCGGCGCGCCACCTCGCGCGACCAGCGGGCGAGGTCGCGGGCCGCTCCGGCCTCGACGATCCCGAGCACCACGGTCCCCTCGGGCCGGCGGTCCGCGAAGCCCGGAGCGGTGCGTTCCGCCCGGCGGATCAGCCGCTGCTTCAGTTGGACCCCGTCCTTGAAGCGGGACGAGCAGTAGTGGATCGGGACGCGGAGTCGTTCCTCGCGCACGATCCGTTCGGCGACGGCCCGGCTCCCCTCGACGCCCCAGCCGTTCTTGGGGTCGACGCGGTAGCCGCGCGCGTGCATCGCCGTCTCGTTCGTCTCGGAGAACTCGAGCTCGTTCAGGTTGACGAAGTCGACGCCGATCTCGCTCAACGTCCGCAGCAGCCGGCGCAGCTCCGCCTCCTTCTCGGGGAGGACCGGGATCTCCACTCCCCGCCGGATCCCCCACGCGGGGGCGTCCTCGAGGACCCGGCGGTAGGCTCCGCCGCCCGACGCGAGCGGGCCCCACAGGTAGTGGGGGATGTGGAGGCGGAACTCGTCGAGCCCCGCCCGGGCGAGCCGTTCGAGCTTCTCCGGGTTCGGCTCGTGCGTGTAGAGGTGGATGTGGTGCTCCGGACCGAACGTCGTCTTGAGCAGCCGGACGTAATGCTCGACCCGGTCGACGACCCCGAGCGGATCTCCGCCCGTGATGCCCGTGCCCGCCGCTCCGATGGCGCGAGCCTCGTCGAGCACGTCCTCGTCCCGCGCGACCGGCCGCTCGTTCGCGAAGACGACGTCCTTCTGGTTCCGGTTCGGGCTCACGGGGCAGTAGAAGCAGCGGAAGCGGCACAGTCCCGAGACGAACAGCACCATCTTGCGGCCCTCGCGGCACTGCGCGCAGGCCGGCGAAAGCTCCCCCCGATAGCTCGAGGCCATCGGCAGGAGGTGGAGCCGGTCCGTCTCCATGGGACCGTGGGCACGCGGGGCGGCCGCCAAAAGGGTTTCCCTCACCGACGCTCCGCGCGCCCGCGCTCGGGCGGCCGACCCCGGACTGCCCGCCCCGACCGGTCGGCGGCGCCCGACCCGGACGAGCGAAGGGCCGCCGGGGGGACCGGGGGCCGCAGCCCCCGGGCTCGCGGCGGGGACGGCCGTCGCCCCCGGAGCGCCGACCTGCCCGTGCGGTGGTCCGATGTTACCAAGTGAGGTGGAGGCAGGCTGCGGGGCGCAGCCTCAAATGCCCCGCCCGGCTGGGCGAGCGCAATTCCGGGGGTCCGACGGCGATGGAGATGCAACCGGGTCAGATGGCGTACGACCGCGCGAGCACCGTCTTCTCGCCGGACGGTCGGCTGTTCCAGGTCGAGTACGCCCTCCAGGCGATCCAGATGGGCGGGACCGCGGTCGCGGTCACGTACGACCACGGGATCGTCTTCGTGGCCTACCGCAACCTCCCCGTCAGCTCGCTCGCCGAGGCGGGGTCGATCGAGAAGAGCTTCGCCATCGACGCGGGCCTCGGCTGCGTCACGGCCGGCCTCATCGCCGACTCCCGCGTGCTGGTCGAGTTCCTCCGCGTCGAGGCGCAGCGCCACCGCCTCACCTACGGCGAGGCCGCGCCGTACGCGCTGCTCGGGCACGCCCTCGGGACCCTCCTCCAGCAGTTCACCCAGTTCGGCGGCACCCGCCCGTTCGCGGTCTCCCTCCTCCTCGGGGGCTTCAACAACGGGGTCCCCGGCCTCATCGAGCTCGACCCGAGCGGCGCGACGATCGGGTGGAAGGCCTACGCGATCGGCCGCAACCGCCGCGCCGTCGCCGACTTCCTCGAGGAGAAGCTGACCGGCACGCTCAACGAGGACGCCGCGTTCAAGCTCGCGGTCCAGGCCGTCGCGGAGGGCTCGCCGACGCCGTTCCAGGCCGAGGCGCTCGACGTCGCCATCCTCGAGCCGGAGACCGAGCTGCGCCGGCTCCCGGTCGCCGAGGTCGCGCGCCGCGTCCAGGGGATGCCGTTCATCGGCGCCCCCGACAAGAAGTCGAACGGGCGGTGAACGGGCTCTCCCGTTAAACGCCGCCCGCGCTTGGCGCGCCGTGGCGCCGCGTTCCCTCGCGCTCTGCGTCGCCGACGTCCGCGCGATCGTCGACTACAACCGCGCGGTCTTCGACCGCTACGCGCGCCGGATCCGTCGGCTCTCCCGGTCGGCGGCGACGCGCCCCCGGGGGATCGGCCACGAGTCGCTGTTCGCGACCCTCGTCCACATCCTGAACGTCCAGGAGGTCTGGTACGTCTACATCGTACGGGGGCGTACGTCGGACCGCGAGCTCGACGCGCTGTTCGACGACCCGACCCGCCGTCCGCGGGACTGGACGGCGTTCGACGCCTACGCCCGTCGGGTCTGGGCCGGGATCGACGCGACCGTGGCGCGCCTCACCCCGACCGGGCTGGGGCGGCGCGTCTCGGTGTTCTGGATGCGCGGGACGTACACGGTGCGGGACGCCGTACTCCAGACCACCCTCGAGCAGGCCCACCACCTGGGCGAGATCATCGGGGCGCTGCGGCAGAACGGGATCGAGCCGCCGAGCATGACCTGGATCGACGTCCGACGGGACGCCGGCCGGCGGGCGCGCCGGCGCTAGCGCCGGGACCGGGGCGCCGTCGGGGCGATCGGCCGACCGATGAGCTGCCCCATGCCCCGCCGCAGGACCGTCCGCACGCCGGCCGGATCCATCCCGACGCTCAGGTCCCAGACGGCCCCCTGGAAGAGCGCCACGACCATGAACGCGAGCGTGTCGAGCTCCACGCCGCCCCGCAGCCAGCCGCGCCGCCGCAGCTCCTCGAGGAACCGGCGCAGGCTGCGGAGGTCCTCCCGGTGGTCGAGCCGGAGCGTCTCGCGGATCTCCTCGTCGTGGGAGGCCTCGCCGAGAATCTCGAAGTACAGCGCCACCTGATCGCGCGTGACGGCCGTCCGAAAGACCTCCTCGAACGTCTCGGTGAGCCCGCGGGCGGGGTCCGCGTGCTCGAGCACCGAGCGCATCCACTCGCGCGACAGCCGGCGGTTCTCCGCCTGGATCTCCTTGAGCACGTCGATCTTCCCGGGGTAGTACAGGTAGAGGGCGCCCTTGCTCACCCCCAGCGCGTCGGCGATGTCGTCCATCGTCGTGCGCCGGTAGCCCCGCGTGACGAACAGCCGCTTCGCCGCCTCGACGATGCGGGCGCGGGCCTCCGCCTTGTAGCCCGGCACGACCTTCGGCATGGCCGCTCCCGACGACGGCGCCCGGGTATAACTGACTTTTCGTCTGCTACGATGACTCATGGACAGAAAACTGACTTATAGTCAGTTTACTCATGCCCGGGCGTCTCCCCTAGAGCGGTCCGATGGCGAACCCCGAGCTCCCGAGCCCCGCGCGGCAGGAGGCGCTGCCCGCGCCGCACTACCTCACGGGCGGGATCGCCGCGGGCGTCGTGCTCGGGATCTTCCTCGCGATCCTCCTGGCCGGTCTGGACGGCCTCGTGGTGGCGACCGCGCTCCCGACGATCGCCCGGTCGCTCGGGGCGTCCGACGGCATCACCTTCGTCACGAGCGCCTACCTGATCGCGTCGACCGTCTCCATCCCGATCTTCTCCAAGATCTCCGACCTCTACAGCCGACGCAACGTCTTTCTGATCGCGCTCGCGATCTTCATCGCCGGCTCGGCCCTCGCCGGCCTCAGCCAGACGCTGACCGAGCTGATCGTCTTCCGCGGGATCCAGGGGTTCGGGTCCGGGGCGTTCCTGCCCGTCGGGATCGCGATGGTCGCGCTCCTGTTCTCCCCCGCGAACCGGGCCCGGCTGACGGGCGTCCTCTCGGGGGCGGGGGGGATCGCCATCGTCGGCGGCCCGCTGATGGGCAGCTACATCGTCGGCGTCACGACCTGGCGCTGGGTGTTCTACGTCAACCTCCCGATCGGCATCGCCGCGATGATCGTGCTCGCGGTCATGCTCGGGCCGCTGCGGTCGGAGACCCCGGGTCGCTTCGATGCGGTCGGGGCGGCGTTCCTCGCCGGCTGGGTCTCCGCGCTCATGCTGCCGCTCGTGGAGATCGCCGACGGCGCGTGGGGCTGGACCAGCCCGGCCGCGCTCGGGCTGCTCGCGGGGGCGGTCGTCCTCCTCGCGGCGTTCGTCGTCTGGGAGCTGCGCCACCCGGACCCGGTCGTGCCGATCCGGCTGCTCGGCCGTCGGGTGATCGCGGCCACCGGCGCCATCAGCCTCGTCACCGGGATCGTCTTCACGTCGCTCCTGACCCTCCTCGGGCTGTTCGTCGGCTTCGTCCTCTTCCCGACCGACCCGAGCAGCCAGACGTGGATCCGGGACGTCGACTACTTCTTCGCGGTGCCCCTCATCCTCGGGGCGGTCTCCGCCGGCGGCCTTCTCACCCGCTTTTCCTACCGCGTCGTGATGGCGCCCGCCCTCCTGCTCGCGGGGATCTGCGCGCTGTTCCTCGCGGGCGTGGGGGCGACGACCCCGCTCTGGGTCCTCGCCGGCGGCTTCCTCCCCGTCGGCGGGCTCGTCCTCCCGCTGATCCCGTTCGGGTTCGGCTCGGGGATCGGGCTCGCGGGCGCGACGATCGCGATCCAGAACGAGGTGCCCCGGCGCGAGGTCGGCGCCGGGATCGGCATCACGCGGTTCCTGCAGAGCCTCGGGGGCGCCGTCGGGCTCTCCCTGTTCACGGTCTACCTCACCTGGCGGTCGGCCCAGGGGCTCCCGGCCGCCCCGACCCCGGCGAACCTGCTCTCGGCCACGGTCGCCGGGTACTCGGCGATCTTCCTCGCGATGGCGATCCTCACGATCGCCGCGGGCCTCTGCGCGCTCGCGATCTCGGGGCGGGCGGTGGCCGCCCGCTCGGATGCGCCGGGCGCCGCCTCCGGCGCGATCGGACCGGAGGCGGTCAGCCCGGCGCCGACGGCGCCGGGTCCGGAGCCGCTTCGAACTCCTCGCGCAGCCGGATCCGACGACGGGCTCGGTGGTACGTGACCGCGAACCGGTGCGCCTCGTCGCGGACCGCGCGGAGGAGCAGCATCGGCGCCGAGTTGGGGTTTGGCGCGAGCGGCTCCGCGCGGTCGGTCGTGTAGACCTCCTCCTCGCGCTTCGCGAGCCCGATCGTCGGGACCTGGTCGGCGAGCTGCATCGCCGCGAGCGCGCTCACCGCCGCGGACAGCTGGCCCGCCCCGCCGTCGATGAGCAGCAGGTCGGGGAGCTTCTCGCCCTCCGCCGCGCGGCGGAGATACCGCCGCCGGACGACCTCCGCGATCATCGCGAAGTCGTTCGTCCCGGGCACCGTGCGGATCCGAAAGCGGCGGTACTCCGACTTCTTCGGCATCCCGCCCTCGAAGACCACGAGCGACCCGACCGCCTCGTAGCCCTGGAACAGCGAGATGTCGATCCCCTCGATGCGGGTCGGGACCTGCGGGAGCCGCAGCATCGTCTGGAGCGCGAGCAGCACCTCGCGGGGCGGCGGCCGGGCCACGATCTGGTCGACGGTCGCCCGGGCGAGCCGCTCCGCGAGGCGGGCGAGGGAGGCGAACCGCCCGGCGGGACGGAACTGGACGTCGATCCCGCGGGCGCCGAACAGCTCGTCGAGCGTCGCGTCGATCCCGGCGGGTCGCGCCCCGGCGACGTAGATCCGGTCCGGCAGCTCGAAGCGGCCGCCGTAGTACTGCGTCAGGAAGTGCTTGAGGACCTCGCCGGGCTCGGGGACGTCGTCCGCCGGGATCGCGACCAGGTGGGGCTCGGTCCGGCGGACCTCCCCGTCCTCGACCTGCAGCACGCCGACCGCCACGCGGAGCGTCGAAGGGTCCTGCGGGAAGGCGATCGCGAGGACGTCCGCCCGACCGGTGCCGCGGCCGATCACCGACTGGCGCTCGGCGAGCGCCCCGAGCCCCTGGAGCGCGTCGCGGAGCAGCGCGGCCCGCTCGAACTCCTCCGCGCGGGCCGCGGTCCGCATCGCCTCCTCGAGCGCGGGCCGAACGAGCGTCGTCTTGCCGCGGAGCACCTCCACGGCGCGCTCGACCTGGGCGCGATACGCCTCCGGGGCGATCGCACCGATGCACGGGGCGCTGCAGACCTTGAGGTGGTAGTACAGGCACGCCTGCTTCGGGAGCCGGACGCACCGCCGCAGCTGGAACAGGTCGCCGAGCAGGCGCTCGACCCCGCGCGCCTCGCGGGCGCTCGTGTACGGTCCGAACAGGAGGAGCCCCGCGCGCCGCCGGGGGCGCCGGACGAGCAGGATCCGGGGGAACGCGTCGCCGACGGTGACGGCGAGGTACGGGTAGCTGCGGTCGTCCTTCAGGAGGACGTTGTACGGGGGCTGGTACTGCTTGACCAGGCTCGCCTCGAGCAGCAGCGCCTCGCGCTCCGTGGCGGTCGGCACGAACTCGACGCTCGAGCTCTCCGCGACGATCGAGCCGTCCTTCTCGATCTTCGCGCGGAGGTGGTCGAGGACCCGGCGCCGTAGGCTCCTCGCCTTGCCGACGTAGACGACGTCCCCTGCACGTCCCCGGAACAGGTAGACGCCCGGGACGTCCGGCCCGGTCCGGAACCCCTCGCCCGTGGCCGCCGCGAGATGGCTCGCCGGGACGAACGACGGGAGCGACGGGCGCGGACCGTCGGTCATCCGCGCGCCCGTCGGGCGATCGGCGTGGGGAGGCGGACGAGGGGCGCGAGGAACCGACCGGTGTGGGAGCCGCGGCGTCCCGCGACCTCCTCGGGGGTCCCCTGCGCCACGACGTGGCCGCCGGCGGCGCCGCCCTCGGGCCCGAGGTCGATCAGCCAGTCGGCCGCCTTGAGGACGTCCAGGTTGTGCTCGATCACGACGATCGAGTTGCCGCCCGCGCGCAGCCGGAACAGCACGTCGAGCAGCCGCTCCACGTCGGCGAAGTGGAGGCCGGTGGTCGGCTCGTCGAGCAGGTAGAGCGTGCGGCCCGTGGGGGGCTTCGCGAGCTCGTAGGCGATCTTGATCCGCTGCGCCTCGCCCCCCGAGAGCGTGGTCGCGCTCTGCCCGAGCCGGATGTACCCGAGCCCCACGTCCTGGAGGAGCCTGAGCCGCGACTCGATCCGCCGGTGGAGGGCGAAGAACCCCCGGGCCTCGTCGACCGTCATCTCGAGGACGTCGGCGATCGTCTTGCCCTTGAAGGCGACCTCGAGGGTCTCTCCGTTGAAGCGCCGCCCGCCGCACTCCTCGCACGCGACGTAGACGTCCGGCAGGAAGTGCATCTCGTAGCGCAGCACGCCGTCGCCCTCGCACGCCTCGCAGCGGCCCCCGGCGACGTTGAAGCTGAAGCGCCCCGGGGCGAACCCCCGGGCCTTCGCCTCGGGGAGTCCTGCGAACAGCTCGCGGATCGGGGTCATGATCCCCGTGTAGGTCGCGGGGTTCGACCGCGGCGTCCGGCCGATCGGCGACTGGTCGATGAGCAGCACCCGGTCGATCTCGTCGATCCCTTCGATGAAGTCGTGCCGGCCCGGCACGTCGCGGCCGAGCCCGAGGTGGCGCCGGACCGCCTTGTACAGGATCTCCTCGAGGACCGTCGACTTCCCGCTCCCCGACACGCCGGAGAGCGCGACGAGGAGCCCGAGCGGGATGCGGATGTCGTCGCCCTTCAGGTTGTGCTCGCGCGGGCCGTGGATCGTCAGGAACCGGCGCGCCGGTCGGGCGCGCTCGACGGGGACGGCGATCGACCGGCGTCCGGAGAGGAACTCCGCCGTCAGCGAGCGGGGCGTCCCGGCGATCCGGTCCGGCGGGCCGTTGTAGAGGACCTCGCCGCCGTGCACCCCCGCGCCCGGCCCGAGGTCGACGAGCCAGTCGGACTCGCGCATGGTCATCTCGTCGTGCTCGACGACGAGCAGCGTGTTCCCGAGGTCGCGCAGCGTCTTGAGGGTCGCGAGGAGCCGGGCGTGGTCGCGGGGGTGGAGCCCGATCGACGGCTCGTCGAGGATGTAGAGGACGCCGACGAGCCCCGAGCCGATCTGCGTCGCGAGCGCGATCCGCTCCGACTCGCCGCCCGAGAGGCTGCCGCTCGCGCGATCGAGGGTGAGGTAGGTGAGCCCGACGTTCTCGAGGAACTGGAGGCGCGCGCGGATCTCCTTCACGACCTGCCCCACGATCTGCTCGTCGCGCTCGGAGAGCGCGAGCCCGCGGAACATCGCCCCGACCTCGAGCACGGTCATCGCCGCGACCTCGGCGATCGACCGCCCCTCGACCGTGACGGCGAGGCTGGCGGGCTTGAGGCGCCGACCGCCGCACGCGCGGCACGGGACGAACGACATGAACCCGAGGTAGTACTCCTTCGCGGCCTCGCTCTTCGTCGAGCGCCAGCGGCGCTCCACGGCCGCGACGAGGCCCTCGCGGAGCCAGCCGGCGACCCACCAGTGGGCGGGATTGCTCCGCGGTGTCGAGCCGACGACCTTGTCCGATCCGTACAGGAGCGCCTTCCACCCCTTCTCGGAGAGCTCCCGGACCGGTCGACGGGGATCGTAGCCGAACATCTCCGCGAACCGCGCGAGCGACGGGCCCTCGGGCGTGAGGCCCCAGACGGCGATCGCCTTCGCGAGCGGCTTGTCCTTGTCCGGGATCAGGCGCTCGGGGTCCGCGTGGAGCGTCGCGCCGATCCCCGAGCAGTCGGTACAGGCGCCCAGCGGGTTGTTGAACGAGAACATCCGTGGGGTCAGCTCCTCGATCGAGAAGCCGCAGGTCGGGCACGCCCGTCGGCTCGAGAACGTCTCGCGCACCCCGCCGGCGCGGCGCAGGACGAGCACTCCCTCGCCGAGTTGCCGTGCGAGCTCGACCGACTCCGCGAGCCGGCTCTCCTCGCCCTCCGCGACCTCGAGGCTGTCGACGACGACCTCGATCGTGTGCTTCTTGTTCTTCTCGAGCCGGACCTCGGGCCCGGGCAGCCGGAGCTCGACGCCGTCGACCACGAAGCGCCGGTAGCCGGCCTTGCGCAGCCGCTCCATCACGTCGCGGTGCTCGCCCTTCATCGCCCGCACCACCGGGGCGAGCAGGTCGACCTTCTCGCCGCGGGCGCGAGCGCGGACCGCTTCGACGATCCGATCGACGGACTGCGGGGCGATCGCCTCGCCGTCGTTCGGGCAGTGCGGGACCCCGATCCGCGCGTAGAGGAGCCGCAAGTAGTCGTAGATCTCGGTCACGGTGCCGACGGTCGAGCGGGGATTGCGGCTGCCGGCCCGCTGCTCGATCGCGATCGCCGGCGAGAGCCCGTCGATCGAGTCGACGTCGGGCTTGTCCATCTGCCCGAGGAACTGGCGGGCGTACGACGAGAGGCTCTCGATGTACCGCCGCTGGCCCTCGGCGTAGAGGGTGTCGAAGGCCAGCGACGACTTCCCCGAGCCGCTCACGCCGGTGATGACGACGAACTTCCCGCGCGGGAGGTCGAGGGAGACGTTCTTCAGGTTGTGCTGGCGCGCGCCGCGGATCCGGATCGCGTCGCTGGGTTCGGGCATCGGAGCTCCGGGTTCAGGTCGGGAGCAGCTCGCCCACCGTCGCCTGGAGGCGGTCGAGCACGTGGGCCTGCAACCGGCGGCCGAGCTCGGCCGAGGCGGGGCGCGTGTCGCCCATGACGCTCTCGGGCCAGTCGGACGACGGGGGCGCGCCGGGGACGAACGGGCTCGGGCGGAACGGGACGTTCGGCCGCTCGGGCCCGACCGTGTCGGGGGCGAGCGCCATCACGCGGGAGGTCTCGAGGAGGCCCGCGTGCCCGTCGGTCGCGGGGGCCTCGGTGCCGCGCAGCTCGTAGACGAAGTCGTAGTCGGAGAGCACCACGACCTTGAGACCGGGCCGGGCGCGCATCGCCTCGTCGGCCGCCTCGCGCAGCGCCGCCATGTGGCCGCGCTCGGCGTGCCCCGACAGCACCAGGATGCGCCGGACCCCCGAGCGGCCGAGCTCCGACAGGACGCCGGTCGCGTGCTGCCCCAGCTGGGCGATCGAGAGCGAGACCGTGCCCGGAAAGTTCCGCGCCCCCGGCGCCGAACCGTACGCGAGGGTCGGCGCGACGAGGCCATCGACCCGCTCCGCGAGCGCCGCCGCCGTCGCTTCCGCCTGCAGCTGGTCCGCGCCGAGCGGGAGGTGCGGTCCGTGCGCCTCGAGCGCGCCGACCGGGACGATCACGAGCGGATTGCTGGGGAGCTTCCGCTCGAACGTGCGGGAGTCGATCTCGAGGAGCCGACGGGAGCCTGCCATCGGCGAAACGACGGAGCGTCCCTATTTAACGCGGGGCGCGGGGTGAAGGAACGGGGTGGACCCGGCGCGCGACGCAGGGGGCGGGCGGCGCGCTCTTAGGCGGCTGCCGCGTGGGGTCCGGTTTCGCCCGGCCTACGGGGCCGTGGGCGCCGGCCCGGGCGCGGGGGACCGGTCCTCGGGCGCGGCCGGCTTTGCGCGGCGACGCGTCACGGGGGCCCGCGCCGCGGCCGTCTTCGGGCGGCGGGGGCGCGCGGCGCCGGACTTCGCCTTCGCCGGGGCCTCCGCCGCGGCGGGCGGGGGCTTCTGGCGGCTCGGGCACGCGGGGTTGATGCAGAGCGTCCACGGGGGCCGACCGGCCTCGATCGCCGTCACCACCGGGGCCCGGCAGACCGGGCAGGGGGGATGGTCCTTGTCGAGCTTGCCGCGCTGGGGCAGCGGGTACGTCACGCGGCACGTCGGGTAGCCGGAGCAGCCGACGAACCGCTTGCCGGCGAACGAGTAGCGGATGTGGAGCGGGCTCCCGCAGCTCGGGCAGACCCCGATGCGGAACGCCTTGTGGTGCTCGGGGCAGTCCGGGTTGATGCAGTAGAGGTCCGGCCGCTGCCCGCGGAAGACGATCTTGACGCGCGGGACCTTGCAGGTGCCGCAGAGGAACTCCGGGGCCGGCTCGATGAAGCCGGCCGAGGGCAGCGAGTAGCTCGCCGTGCACGAGCCGGGGTTGTTGGCGCACTGCACCCAGCGCGCGCCGCGCGGGCTGCGGCCGAGCTGCAGGGCGCCCCCGCACTTCGCGCACGGGCCGACGAACCGCTGCCGGTCGAGGGCCCCGGTCAGCGTCTCGTGGACGCCCTTCGCGTTCGCCGCGAGCAGGGCGTGCGCCTCCCGGAGCATCTCGCGGGACTCGGCGAGGACGTCGGCCTTCGGCTTCTTCGACTCCGCCACGAGCTCCATGTCCTCCTCGAGGCGGTGGGTCATCTCGGGGCGCGTGATCAGCGGGGCGTGGGCGCGGAGCGCCTCGGTGACGGCGATGCCGGTCGAGGTCGGCTCGAGCTGCCGCTGGTTCACGTAGTGCCGGTCGAACAGCTTTTGGAGGACGTCGTGGCGCGTGCTCTTCGTGCCGAGGCCGAGCCGCTCCATCTCCTGGATGAGCGATCCCTGGGTGAACCGCCGCGGGGGCTTCGTCTGGTCCTCCACGAGCTCGATCTTCGGGACCCGGACGGTCTCGCCGACGACGAGGGCCGGCATCGCCGATTCGTCGGCGCGGGCGTACGGGTAGATCCGGTACCAACCGGGGTCCAGGAGGGTGTGCCCCTTCCCCTCGAACCGCTCGCCGCGCACCTCGACCGCGGCCGTCCGGGTCCGGGAGACCGCGTCGGGACCGAGCGTCGCCAGGAAGCGCCGCACGACGAGCTCGTAGACCTTCGCGTTGTCCGGCTTCAGCTTCTTCGGATCGACCGCCGACGTCGGATAGATCGGTGGGTGGTCCGTCGTCTCCGAGCGCCCGCGGGTCGGCCGGAGCGAGGGCTGGGCGAGGACGAGCTCGGCCGCCTCGGCGAACGGACCGTCGCGGAACTTCTCCGCGAGGGTCCGCAGTCCGAGGCCGCGCGGATAGACCGTGTTGTCCGTGCGCGGGTAGCTGATGAGCCCCGCGGTGTAGAGGTCCTCGGCGATCCGCATCGCGTAGGCGGCCCCGAGCCCGAGCCGCGTCGCCTCGCCGACGAACAGCGTCGTCGAGAACGGCACGGGCGGGCGGCGCCGCGTCTCCTCCTCCGCGAACGCGCGGACGACGCCCTCGTGCGCGCCGTCGAGGCGGTGGAGGATCCGCTCCGCGTCGGCCTTCGCCTCGAAGATCCCGTGCGCGTGCCGGAGGCCGAACGGCTCCCCGTTCTTCTCCCCGGTCGCGACGATCTCCCAGAACGGCGTCGGCTGGAACTCCTTGATCGCCTGGTCGCGCTCGACCAGCAGGGCGAGCGTCGGGGTCTGGACGCGCCCGACCGAGAGGAAGCTCCGCCCCCGCTGCTGCGCGGTGAGCGAGAGGTACCGCGTGAGCAGCGCGCCCCAGACGAGATCGATCTCCTGGCGCGCCTCCCCGGCCGCCGCGAGCGCGTGGTCGAGCTCGTGGAGGTTCGAAAAGCTCTGCTCGATCTCCTCGCGGGTGAGCGCGCTGTAGTGCGCCCGCTTCACCTCGATCGACGGGTGGACCTTCTGCATCAGCTCGAGCGCCTCGAGGCCGATCAGCTCGCCTTCGCGATCGAAGTCGGTCGCGATGATCACCCGGTCGAACCGGCGCACGAGGGACTGGAGGGCCGTCACGATGCCGGTCTCGGTGACCCGCTTCTCGGGCGCCGTCTCGAGCAGCCGCGGCAGCGTCGCGAGGCTCCACTCCGCGAGATCCTTCGGGTAGTCGAGCTCGACGATGTGCCCCCGGAGCCCCATCACGGCGTACGGGCCTTCCGGCCGCTCGAACTCGAAGACGTTCGTCCCTTCGACGCGGGAGCGCTTCATCCGGCCGTCCGAGAGGACGACCGCGATCCGGAGCGCCGTGTTGAACTTCTCGGCGACGACGAGGGTGCGGGGCACGGGACCCGTAAAAGGCGGCGGGGCGTAGATAAAGTCCCTCCCCGCTCGGCGGGTCGGAACGGCTCCGAACGTGAGCGCGCGCGTTCGACCGGGGCCCCGCGCCGCGCCGGCCCGAGACCCC